>Ga0209933_1001018_pt1 | contig 33989 bp, 27 predicted proteins | sample ThiBiot_300_biof_FD_183944 | JGI IMG/M metagenome (GOLD analysis project Ga0209933, IMG submission 183944) | Wastewater bioreactor microbial communities from Cape Town, South Africa - Thiocy_cont_300_biof (SPAdes) | ecosystem: Engineered > Bioremediation > Thiocyanate > Unclassified | place...
GGGGAAATAGGGCTGAAGACGAGCCATTTGCTCGTCCGTCAGCCAAAACAAATTACTCATCAGTCGGGCTCCTATACGCCCATCTGAATCACAGCCGTCAGTTCAAATCAATGGGTCCTGACCCTAGCATGCCCAGCGGCAAGCGCCGATCGACACTGCATGATCGATTGGAAGGTGAAATCCTGCCCTTGTTCGCAAACCGCATTTTACCCTTCGACCTTGATGCGTCGAAGGCGTTTGCAGACCTGATGGCGCGCGCGCAAAAAAACGGAAAGGCTATCGGCACAGCTGACGGCTACATCGCAGCCATCGCAGCCTCGCGCGGCTTTGTGGTCGCTACGCGGGACATCAGCGGCTTCGAAGCGGCAGGAGTTATTGTCATTAACCCTTGGGCAGCGCATTGAAGGAGAGGCATCCAGACATAGGCTGCAGCAAGCCAAACGCAAGTATTCGTTATAAGCTTTTGCCAAAGACTTAAAACTGGCTGACGGTACTCGCTTGCGGACAAGCATAGCGGCACTCGGACTTAAGCATATTTAATTCAGCTCAGTATGGCATTGCCAAATCACCCTTGGTTGGCGTTATCTTCCAGTTGTGCAATAATTGACATTCACATTATAGATTTTCAGCATCGCCTTTGTGCTCGCCAATTATATTCATCAAAGACCGAGACTTTATGATGCTCGCTGACCACCTCACCCATCTGCCGGAAAGAAAACGCCGCGAATTGGAGCGTGTGGCACAAATCCTGTTCGAGGAATTTGAGGACGCCCTCAAAACCAAGCTCTCCGACAAAAGCAAACGTGGTCGGATTCTCAAGCTGATCCTGTTTGGCTCCTACGCGCGTGGCGACTGGGTGGAGGACCGCAAGAGCGGCTATCTCTCTGACTATGATCTGCTTGTCGTCGTCAATGAGGAGCGCTTTGCCGAGCAACATGAAGCTTGGGAAAAGGCGGCCGAACGGTTTGTACAAGGGCTCACCATTACTCATGAGTTCGCCACCCCCGTCAACTTCATCGTGCATAGCTATCAGGATGTGAATTCTCAACTCGCCCAAGGCCGGCCCTTTTTCGTGGATATCGCCCGCGATGGCATAATGCTCTACGAGGCTCCGGGCTTTCCCCTCGCTTCATCCAAGACCCTCACGCTAGAGGAAGCTCGTAACCAGGCGCGGCAACATTTCGAACGATGGTTTCCCAGTGCAATCTACTGCCTGAAACAAGCGGAGTATGCGATTAAAGACAACCAGCTAAACCATGCGGCTTTTGATTTGCACCAAGCCTCTGAGCGGCTTTATCATTGCGTCCTACTCGTCCTCGCGTTCTACAGCCCCAAATCTCACCGGCTGGTCTTCCTGCGTTCCCAAGCTGAACGGCTGGCCCCAAAACTTATCGATGTCTGGCCACGCGACACGAAGTTCGCCAAGCGGAGCTTTGCTCGCCTGGATCGTGCCTATGTTGATGCCCGCTACTCCCCAGCCTACGAAATCACCGAAGAAGAATTGACCTGGCTGGTCGAGCGGGTGACGATGCTCCAAGAAGCCGTCGCTAAGCTCTGCGCAGAACCGCTTGGCGGGCGCGAACCCCACACACCATAAGTTAGCTTCGGCGCGAGAGCATTCAGCCTGTGCCACGAACACCAGTTTCTTCAGCATAAAAAGAAGTGTGTTCGCCTTCAATCTCAGCGCATCAGCAAATAACACGGCAGCATCGGCCAGCCCGCTCCTTCATAGTGGGCCGTAGGGCCGGTCGGGGGCGATTTGCGGGCACGACACTTCCTTAAAGGTAATCTGGGCAGGCTTTTCGATTCGGCATCATCAATGGTTTGATCGTGCCTTGCGCGCCCATAAAACTGCGGAGCTTAGCCGTTGGTGCCGTCGTTCACGGCGATAATTTACCGTTCACTTCCGTCACGGTCGGCTTCGCGTTGCCGCGCCTGTTCAGCTTGACGTAGCATCTGCTGACGCTGCCGCTCCTGCTCATTTTTGGTGTTCATCACCAATTCTTTCGCTGCACGAGCGGCGCGTCCTTCCGCGATCGATTGCTGCTGGGCCACGATCGCGGGATCAATGCTCGCCGGCCGGGGCTGAACTTGTTGGCGCGCTGCATTGCTACGCTGGGTGAGAGCGTCAGGCTTTTGAGCGGCGCCGCTGGCTGAATACATCTGCTGCCGTTCGATGTCGCGGCGTTGCGCGGTAAAGAGCGCCAGGATTTCCTGGCGCATCTCCTTGAAGGCCTGACGTTCGACGTCGTTGTCGATCATAGTTTCAAGCTGGTCCATTGATCTATTGGTACGCAAGACGCGCTCATCGAACTGTTTAAGTGACAGGAATACCGTCCTGTTCTCCGGCTGCTTCAGGTTCGAAACCAGCGATGCAATTCCCAACAGCGAAGAGCTTTGTTCCTCTTGATTGAGAACTAAAACACTATGCTCAGCATGGGGCGCTGGTGTCGGCATCTTTCGAGTTGCTGCGGCCTCCGCAAACCGGTCGGCCGCCGCGATCACGGAAGGCTCCGCCCCCACCTTTTTTAAAGCGCGCGCCGTCGCCTGCCATTTCGAGGCAAGGGCAAGATGTCCGCTATTGAGCGAGGCGCGATCGATGACACCGGCCCGCTTTCGCTCGACGCGTTCGGTGATAGCCGCGGTCTTGAGATAGCAAGGATCGCTCGCGCCGCGCTCATAGGCACCGGCCTGGGCCTGGCTATAAGGCCGGGTAGCCGCCACGTCGGCGCGCCGGGTGGCGACCATGGCAATGCCATGCTCGCGCGCCTTGGCCGCAAATCGCTCCCGCCATTCGTAAAGCTCCGGCTTGGTCAGGCGCAACGCCTTGCCAACGTCGTCGCGCGCCGAGATCATCGCATGGACGTGGACATGGCCGGTTTCCGGATGATGCGCGGTGATCCAGCGATGGCCAGCGACCTGCTCGCTGAGGAAATCCCGCACGGCGCGCGTCATTGCCTCCGGTTCGGTTCCGGCCCGCGCCGAGAAGATAACATGGAAAGCGTTGCGCGGCTCGACGGTGCGGATGTGCGAGGACCAGGCCCGCCAGATGTCGTCGGCCCTTTCCTTGACGCTGGAACCGCGCTTGACCGGATCGCCTTCGCTGGTGGTGACCGCCTTTTCGGTGCGCAAGAACTTTTCGAGGAAGTAGCGGCCGGATTTCTCCGAGACGGCCGCGCCGAGAATGTGGACCTCTGCCGAGACGCCGGCGCCGGCCAGCCGGCGCACGAAATCCGCTTCGGCGTTTTCAACGGCGCGCCCCGGTCCCTCGCCCTTCTCGCGGTCCCTGAGCGCACCGGCGATCTTCTTCGCCGGCAGGTCGGTCACCGCATAGACCGAGAGCTTTCCGTTGGGATGCCGGGAATAGAGGAAGGGCTTCGGGCCGAAAGTAGCGTTCAGGGCGTCGTGATGCGCGGTGTCGTCAATCGGATCGGTAAAAGTGATTGAAAAGGTCGTCAGCGCATCGACCGCATAGGCCTCGCGGAAATCCGCACCCCATTCCGTGAGAGTGTTGGCACGCTCTTCGCGGCTAGCGATCGCAAGGCCATTCTGATCGTAGATGGGAATGTCGACCTTTCCCTTCTCGCCATTCTCTTTCTCGACCTCGCGCGTGCCCAGATAGGTCATCAGCCCCGCAGCCGACGCCCGGCTGGACACGGTCGACGTCACTTTGATGACGGCCGGCTGGGCACCGGCGGCAATCGCCGCTCGGCTTGCCGCCTCTGCCGAGGACCGATCCATTGCCGTCAGTCGCGATATGGTCGGCCGAGAGGCGCGCGGCGCAGCCCCAGAGGAAGCGCCGCTCCCTCCCCCTCCGGCCGATCGCTTCACTTCATCGTCATTCTCCGCATTGATACCGGCGCCCACCGCTCCGACCAGGGCAATAACACTCTGCTGCGATACCTGCGGCGTCTGCAGGATCGACGCGATCGTCGGCTCGTTTGACGATACCGCGCCTCGGCGCGCCTTGCTCGCAATCCCGGTCGAGACAAACCGTTCCTGTAATCCCTGATCCCTACCTACAACATTGGATGCGCGCTGCCGGCGCGACCCCTCGTCAATCAAAGACGCTGCCCGGTGGGCGGTATAGGTTTCGACCGCAATGAGCAGCCCAGACCAGTCATACGCCATAGCTCGTACCCTTCCACTTCTTACAGCTGATTCGCAGCATCAAGTCGATGTCAGCGCGCATCCAAAACACGCCGCCGAGGAGGAAAAGCAGCGCTGCATCAAGATGCGATTCATAGCCAACCCGCGCTTCTCTCATCGCCCGGATCATCTGATTGAGGTTGCTGCGCCGCGGCTCCTCGTTCGTACCTCAAGGCCCGCCTGCTCACGAAACAGCAGGCGGATGACGTCGCTTGCGGTGCGGCTTTCCCCGCAAAGCGCGGCAAGCGCCTGGCGCTCTTCCGGCTGCAGTCGGACCCTGACCACTTCGCTCCGCATCTTTTCCTTCCCGCTTGCCAGGTTGCCGGAGGCGACCCGGAGCGCCAGAGGCGCGAACCACTGCCCTGCCTGAGGCGGGGCGACGTCGAGTTTGTACCACAAACTTGACTATCCTGCCCAAAGAAAAGGAACTATATTTAATTCAATCAAACAGGATCAAAAAGACAGGCGCCCGCAACCTGACCACTACGATGGATCAGGTCAAGCACATCGTCATGAACAATTGCCCGTTGTTAACGCACTCGTTAACAACGATATCACGGTCAACTGGCAATTACGCATTAACCGTTGACAATTAACCGCGCTTTGATTGCTCATTGCCAATGGGCAATTGATGATTACCCGTTGTCAGTGGGCAATCATCAATCATCAATGGTCAACGAACAACAGGCAATGGTTTCGTTACGACATGCATTGGGAGAGGTAGGGCACAGATCTTTTTCAGGTTCAAAACGCTTCAACCGTTTTGTCTGAAGCAGACGCCACGACGGCGGTCGGCTTGCCCGCCTTACTGCGCACGGCTTCCAGCATATGTCGCGCCAGCTCCTTGGCCGCCGGTAGCCTCTCCACCGCCAGATGCGCCGCATAGCCGAGCGGACTCCCGACTCGGTGGATCCGCCACATCGGTGACGGCTGGCCGCCGAAGATGCGTTTGTAAGGCTCGTCGCCGATGGTGAAATCGAGGTGATGGTCGCCGCGCTCGATGCAGTCGCGGGCGATCTGCTCAAACATCAGGCTGCCGATCGACTGCCTCCGATAACCTTCCTCGTCGAAACCGTTGAGAATAACGAGAAATGAGCCCCGATGTTCAAGCCCGAGTGCGCCGGCAATCGGTTGGCCGTTCATCCAGAAGGCATAGGTGCGGGCAAAGCCGCCGCAGCCTTCATTGGCCACCGCTAGGTAGAAATCGAAATAGGTCGACTGCTGCAGCAGATCGGCCGGACCATCGCTGCCGTCGAAGCGTTTGCCGCGATAGAACCGCAGCGCATCGAAGGTCGTGCGGATAGCACCCGGAGCGTCGACGCATTCGAAACGCGCCTCGCCCATGCGGCTCAGCTGCCGCGTCTTTTTATCGCGCTTCCTACGATAGGAGGAACTCAGTTGATGCGTGCGCCAGCTGGCAAAGGTTGATTCCAGCTTACTGGAATAGGCATTCATACCCATGTAGCCGCGCTCGCCGATACCGAACAGGCGTTCCATCGCCAGCGAGCAGTCAGCCAGCTTTCCGATGCGCAGGAGATCGTAGGGCCGCAATTGCTTGCGGATGGCAGCGACGGTCTCGCTGTCGGCAAGAATATGGGAAAAGGTCTCCTCGTCCGCGACCGGCGACACATAGTCGGAAACCCGCATGTCGGCGAATTCCACCGCCTTCAGCAGCATGTACTGGCGCCGCACCAATGGCAGCACCATCGCCAGCTTGCCGCTCGCGCGCAGCCGCACGACGATGATCAACGGCGTCGCCCCGCTTTGCGGCACGAGCTTCTCATAAAGCTGCGCAAGCCAGACGGGATGCTGGAACGCCGTCGCCGCCGAACCGGCGAACAGCGCGTCATAGTCCTTCGAGCGGAAATCGAAACTATCCTCGACGGTGACTTCGAACATGTGATCCAGACCGGTATGCCGGTCTATCGAGGAGGTTTTGTGCTTCAGGTCAAGTTCGATCGCCAAATAGTTGAATTATTGGTATACGAGAGCGCAATAACGCTTCATCAGGGCACATACCTCGCATCACCCTAAGCGCCGGTAAAGCTCCGCATAGGCTTTCGTCATTTTCTGAGCCGTGAACATCGCCTCATAACGCAAGCGTGCAGTCCGGCCGAAGCGGTCACACTCCTCTTCGTTCTCCCAAAGCCTTTGCATGGCACAAGCCAGGGTTTCCGAGTCATTGGGCGGGATCGTAAGGCCGGTTTCCTCATCCAGATTCACAAAGCTCGTGCCTGTGCCGATCTCGCAGGAAATCATCGGCTTGCCGGCCATCGCGGCTTCTACCAGGGACAGGCCGAAGGCTTCGGAGCGCAGATGCGATGGGAAGACCAGGGCCCGGCAGAGGGACAGCAGGGCTGTCTTATCCGCATCGGGGAGCGCGCCGAGCAGGTGTACCTGCGACAAACCTTCCGTTTCAGCCCGCGATTTCAGTTCCTCCTCAAGCCCGCCGCCACCGATGATGACCACGGGAAGGCCTGTGCTTCGGGCTGCCTCGAATAGGATATGGATGCCCTTGTAATAGCGTAGAACGCCGACGAAGAGGAAGAAGCCGCCCGGAAACCGGCTTTGCCAATGCGCGACGCGATCGGTGTCGGGCGCCGGATAATCGGCTTCGTCGAGCCCAAGCGGAATGACCTCCACCTTGTCGCGATAGAGCGGCAGCACCGGACTGGAGGCAAGATAGTTCGGCGAGGTGGCGACGATCCGGTCGGCGCCGCGCAGGAAGTGATGCATCAGCGGACTGTAAAGACGCAGCAGCAACTTCTGCTTCACGATATCCGAATGATAGGTGACGACGACCGGCTTTCGATGCGGTGTCACCAGGTCGACCAAATCCATGAACGGCCATGGGAAATGGAAATGGACCACATCAGCCTGACAGCTGAGATCGCGAAATTTCCCGAAGGCCGCTCGCGAAAACCCGGTCGAGGCGATATCGAGATCCTGCTTCACCTGGATCACGCGATGCCCGTCGAAAACGAAGGGTTCGGCCGCGGGTTTGGGGCTGAGCGCCAGGACGTCAGCCTCCACGCCATAGACGCGACAACCTTTGGCAATGGCATGGATGGTGCGCTCCACGCCTCCAAACGTATCGGGCCAATAGGTTTTGAAAAAATGGAGGACACGCATACGGAAATCTTTATCCCGGCTGAACATCTGCGCGCTGCGCGCACCGTCTGCTTTCGGGAAGTCCCTAGCCCTAGTCCGTCCAAAAGCAAAACGGTTTTCTGGCACATTAACCAAGCGCGGCGTTAACATTTGATTAATAAATGCTTTTAAGCTTCTGTTAGCCTTGGCGAAACAGGGCGATGATCGATGACGAACCTGCAGGAAATCTATATAGCGTTTTTCGGGCGGCCGGCGGATCCGGAAGGCCTGCGCTATTGGAGCCAGCAGATCGATACCGGGACATCCCTTGCGGGGGTGGCGACACTGATGTCCGCCCAGACCGAATTCCAGAAGGCTTTTGAAGGCTTTTCGGGCAGTGACGTGATCGAAACAGTCTTCCAGAACCTTTTTGGGCGCAGCACCGATCCTGCGGCTCTCCGCTTTTATGAAGGGGAGCTGGTAAACGGCCGGGGGACGATGCAGACGGTGGCAATGCATATCATCGATGCCGCATCAGGCTCGGACCGGAACATGCTCGACGCAAAAGTCACTGCTGCCGATCTGTATACGAGCCATCTCGATACCAAAGCCGAGATCGAAGCCTATCAGGGAGAGAGCGCCGCAAATCTTGCGCGCCTGTTTCTCAAAACGGTCGGCGACCAAACTGCTGCAACATCCGAAATGGTGGATAAGGCAATCGCGACATTGCCCGGCTCCGGTAGCGGAGCCCAGTTCCCCGGTCAGAACGGCGGAATGATCGAAGGCGTCACTTACGCCCTTGATGCTGCGATTACACCATACAGGCTCGACGGCAATGAGAAGGTCCTGTTGATCGGGAAGGGCTCGGCGGAAGGCTTTGTAATCGCCACCAGCAATAGCATCCATCTGGAACTCGGGCTCAGCCTGCGCGATGCGGTGGGCACGCCCTTGCATAGCAACGGCTATGTCGAAGGCCATACCGCCGGCTTCGATCATGTGACGGCTGGCAGTTCAGTCGCCCTGTCGGTTGCATCGCTCGGGCAGCGCGAACTGACTGAATTCTCCTTCAAACTGAGCATCGACACCGATCCGACGGCCGGGGTCGCATGGAAGCATTATTTGCTCCAGGGTGATGCCGATCACGGTTATGTCTGGGCGCTCGATGCCAATAATGATGGAATTGCCAACAGCCCGAACGATCCGACCCATGAAACGCTCGCGGTCGATGGCGGCCAAGGCCATTTCATGCTTTTGGATATGCTCGACCTGCCGGCGCAAGAAGGCATGATCGATATCCGGCTGGATGCGTACGAGAGCGGTGCTCTCGTGTCGGAAACGGCGATCCGCGCGGGCATCATCGGCCTCAGCCAAGATCTCCACCTGTAACGCCGCCGGATCGCAAACTCATGATGGCGGGGATGGAATCTTGGCCATCCCTGATGGATTTCCCAAGCATAGCCCCCGCGCTAACCCTTTGATCTGTTTTCTTTATCATGGACAGACATTATAGCGATCATTCGACCGATGCAGGTCGTATTGTCCACGGGATATTGCGCCAGCGCCACCCTGATGCTGTTAATGACTCTGTTAAAGAAGTTAAAGCGCGCGCGCGTGTTACGGTTCAAATATATATTTGTTTTTGTTACTAAAAACATTGTTAATTATCGGCGGAGTGACGAACCCTCCTATCTGCGGAGTGACGAATCCTTATCCTTGGAATGCCGAAGCAAACATCCGTAGAGTGACGAAGACGCATCCCTGAAGTGACGAATAAACATCTCTAGAGTGACGAATGACGCCTGCATCCAATGGAAAGAGGCTCAAACGGAAATCTGAAGCCGTGCGGCTTCAAACTTCCGGCAGGCTCCCCCTTCGGAAGGAACTCTCAAAGCGATATTTATCCACCTGTACCAATAGCTTAGGTGAAAACATCCGTAGAGTGACGAGTCCGGGACTTGATGCCTCAAGATGCATTGTCAGGCTCGCGGATAGCCTTCCGGCGTGAGCGTGTCGCCGGCGTCTTGGCGATGGCATCTACTTGCATTGCACTGAGGCCGGCCTCGTTGCGCCCATAAAAGACAACGGAATCATCAGTGTGCAGGAAAACGATGTGGTAGCTCGGCAAGGTGTTGGCCTCGCTGATGGCGCGCACGGCCGCCCGGAACTTGAAGAGGGGCTGGCGGGAGCCGACCTTCTTCTGCAGGAGATCAAGGCCGATTTTCCAGCGTCCCTGATCGCCGCAATGCTTGCGGGCCAGTTCGTAAAGCCGTTTTTCCGTTCCCTTGCGCAGCTTGAAATAATCCGGATCGATGCTCAGCACTTCGAGCGCTAAGGTTGCATCGAAGGTGAATTCGCTGAGCGTGATGCGCAGTTCCTCCAGGCGGTTTTCCGGCCCGCGTGTCACCGCCTCATAGGCATCAATCAGGCCGAAGGCCTTGGTGCGTCGCCGCGCAGGCTTGCCGGTGGCGATCGATGTCTTGATACGGGTGCCGGCAAGCCTGTCCAGGGCCTGCTCCAGGAGATAATAGCCGCGGCCAGAGGTGCTGCGGTTGGTGAACTTCAGGAGGTCGTGGGCGGTGATGCTGACGGTCCGGGAAACCGCCTGGCCGTGATTGATGGCATCGACGAGCTTCGAGACGCAGCAGAGCACAATGTCCTTGTCATGGATGGTTGCCCTACCCTTCACCGATGGCGTGACTTCCAGCGTCTGGCCGTTATGTTCGTAGGACAGGATCCGCTGGTCGCCATCCTCGATCGCATAGACCGGATGTTCCATGGTCGCCAGTTCATCCTTGGGAGAGGCGGCCCGGCCGGTGGCGATGAAGAGATCCAGCTGCGGACTGGTCAGCAGCTCCGATATATCCTGTGTCTCGGCCTTCTCCTTCGATTTCGCCTTCATCGATGCCTCCAGGCGCTCCAAGGCCTTGCCGATCGGGCCGGACACCGTTTTTGCCCGATCAGTCATTCCGCTCTCCCTTGATGCCGGTAAAGCCCGCTTCGAGGCCCTGGAAAATGCAGGTATTGATCCAGGCGGCGCGGCTGAGCCCCATGCGGGCCGCTCTTTCATCGACGCGATCGAGAATGTCGGGGGCAATGGTGATCGTCACCTGTTCCCTGCGGCCTTTGCGGATGCCGCGACCCGTTGGCATGGGTTTTTCCGGAGAAGAGGAAGAGGTCATGAGTTTCCATCCAGATGATGACGGGATGGAAACGTCCTATCATCATTCCCTGATGAAGATATCGGTTTCATATGAAAGAAAGGGGAAAACGGTGGAAAGCCTGATCGGTATTCCCATTACAGCCCGCATTTTTGTCAAAAAATATCGGAATGAAATACGAGATTTTTGTCATACCGACACGGATCGTTGTACAGGATTTTTGACAATGATCGCAGCGGTCTTCGTTTCTCATTATTTCGACGAGCTGAAATATAGTGATTCGCCAAAATTTGGGAGTTTCCATCTGATCTAGAGGATATCAGAGGTAATTCCTCAATATATCTTCGATGGATGCATTGGTTATTGCCAATTTTTCCGAAAAATTCAACAGGAAAAATTTTTGTCATGCCTGAAGTTTTTGAATCTAGTTTTTGTAGTTTTTGTCTTAGTTTTAGGCTGGAGATTCATTTACTGAATCATGCACTTAAACCACCCTTGTGGCACTGATGTACGAATTTGACGGATTGATGTACGGTTCTGACAGAATGATGTACGAATCCAGTGGCACTGATGTACGATTATTTTTGTCGGCTCAGATCGTCTGTTTCGGATCCCGAAGGACAAAACCGATTCCCGATTCTCCAGCAGGGAAGGAATCGTGATTCTTTTCAGGGGCTTGGCCCGGGGAGAATTTTGTCAGAAATGCCGGATCGAAATACGGATCTTTTGACAAACAGGGCGGACTGAAACACGCGGTTTTTGTCAGAGCTCAAGAGCGATCTGCTCAGTCGATGTCGGGACAAGCCGCTTGCGCATGTAAAGGACGGTTCCTTCGCGCCCTTCGCGCAGTTCCAGATCGTAATCCGGAAGCGGGTCGGCGACCGTGCTTTTCACCACTTCCTCGACGGTCTGGCGGAATTTCCGCAAGGGGAGCTGCGAGCCGCTGCGGTAATGCAGATCCTGCATCTTGTAGAAGGCTTCCGTCTGGCCGGCCGCCTTGCGGGCAAGACGGTAGATGAAGCGGGCGATCGGCTTGGTGATAAGGAAGTAGTCGGGATTGAGCGTCAATATGCTCGGCTTGCCGAAGGGCTGGACGACGCCGTCATAGACCCAGTTCGGGATTTCGATCTCCACCTGGTCAATATTGTCCTGGGCCGTGCGGCTGACGACCTTGTAGCGGCCGATGAAGGGAAAGCTTTCGGCGTCCCGGCGCTTGCCGTCACCGAGATTGACGATCTTGATGCGGGTTGCCTGCAGACGATCGAGGGCGCGTTCGAGTTCGAGATATTGCTTGCCGCCCTGCCCGCGCCGGCAGAATTTCAGGATCTGCGCGGCCGTCGGCCGATAGATGCGGCCCGGCAGGCTGGGACGCAGGTGTTTTTTCTCGCTGGCGACATATCGGCGGGTTTCCTCGGCCAGGTAGGACACCATGTTGAGGAAGATGTCGTAATCATAGGCATTGGCGATGCCGACCTCGGCGCCGCCCTCGACGGTGATGATGCTGTCGCCGAGCTCGTAGCGGATAATGCCGTCGCGCTTGGTCTTGCTGAGCGAGAAGGGTGCCACGTCCATCAGGTTGATTTCGTCCTTCAGGGGGGCGTCGTGGACGCTCGGCACAAAGAACATCAACTGGTCGTCGTCGATCGGCGGCGCGCGCTTCAGCGGTGCGGCACTCGGCGGGATCTCGCTTTCGATCACCCGCTTCAACTCCTTGCCGTGGATCGCCTCGCCGAGCCTCGCCAGTGCATCGCGCATCAGGTCGTCCTCGACCTGTTCGAGCTTGAGATCGGCAAAGCTGCGCCGCAGATAGAAGCGGCGCAGGCGGCTGAGCGCATCCTTGGTAAGCGGCACGTAATCCTGCTTCTTCGCCTCCATATAGGCCTGCGTCATCTGCTGCAGGTAGGCGTTCTTGTCATGCAGCGACAGTTTTGAGAATTCGCTGCGCGGCATGAAGGACAGGGTCGTGCGTTTCATGGCGAATCTCCTGCGAGGCCTTTACAGGCGTTTTTAGCAGGTTCCGCCAGCATTCGGATAGGATGGATGCAAACGGAGGCACCGCAGAAGTTAACGTTACAGCGTCATAAAGAACGTTGATTGACGTGCGTTGACGCAAATGCGTTAAGTCAGATGCGGGCGCGATCCATCAATTCCTTCAGGGCCTCGGGATAGCTCAGCCGGTTTTCCATCGCCCAGGCGACGAAGCGGTTATAGGTGGAAACCGGCGGGCGGATATTGAGGTTGGCCGAGGGTTCGGCCTCTTTCCGCCGTGTGATTTTCTGGATGGGCTCGCGAGAGACGAATCCGTGTTTCTCGGCGACCGCGTCGATCTTGTGGTCCGGCACATCCGGTTCGGGTTCGCTATCGGGCTTGATGGTCTTGAGGCGATCGCCAAAACCCAGGTCCTTCATTCCGCTGCTTCCTTCTGCATGACGAGATTGATCAGTTCTTCGGTGAGGGCGAGCGCGTTTTCGCGCGCCTGCGGCAGGCCGTTGACCTCGCCCGCATCCAGTTCGTTGAGATCGAGCTGGTGGTAGAACATCGCCTTGTAGGCTGCGCGCTCGTTGAGGTGATGTGTGAAGCGCGGGATGTCCCCACCTTCCAGCTGGGTGATGATCGCCTTCTCGATCTTCGTCTTGATTTGCGGGGAGGTGCGGGTGAACAGCACGCGATAGGGAATGAGCTTGTCGAAGGAGTCGCCCTCGTCCTTGATCAGGTGGATGGCCTTCGCCGCCAGCTCCGCATCGGTCGGGCTCGCCTGGATCGGAATGATGACGAGGTGGGCGCGAAACAGGGCGCGTGACATCAACCGGTTTGCCGTTCCCTCGAGGTCGACGAAAACAAACTGGCGTTGCCTACGGTGAAGATCGAGCTTTTCCTTGAAGCTCTCTTCATTGGCGGCGCTATCGACGATCACGGGGTTTTTCGATCCCCCTCCCCTCCATCCGACGATGGGCTGGTTTCGATCGCAATCGAGAATGGTGACGCTGGCGCCCTGACTGGCAAGGGTGGTGGCGAGGACGAGCGTCGTCGTCGACTTGCCCGCTCCGCCCTTCGGATTGGCAACGGCTATGACCGGCATGGATCTCCCTCTTTGCTGCACGCTGTCGCATCAGGATGCGTCACAAAGCTTTCAGAAGCGTTAAGTCGCTTTATCATGCGTCAGCATCAACGCGCGTCAACGTTGACGCATTAGCGTTATTGACGCAAGCCTTCAGGAAGACGATTTTAAATGCTAGACGGCGACTTGCCTGCGGAATCGATCGAGAATATCCGCCAAAGTCCGCTCCAACGGGATCTTCGGCACCCACCCAAGTCGTTCGCGCGCAAGGCTGGGGTCACCGGACATCCGGGGAATAGTGTTGGGCGCGAAGCGGTCCGGATCGGTTTCCACGCTCACGGGAACGCGTGCGAGACCGGTCAGCATCGCCAGCAACTCCTTGATCTGGACCGGCGTGCCGGTGGACAAATTGAAGGTCTCACCGTTCTCCAGATCGTCCCGGCCGGCGGCCATGAGATAGGCACGGGCTACATCGCGCACATCGAGGAAGTCGCGACAGGCGTCCAGATTGCCGACCTTCAGGACCGGCGCTTGCCGGCCGGCCTCGATCTCGGCGATCTGATGGGCAAAGGCCGGCACGACATAGGCCGGCTGCTGGCCTGGGCCGGTATGATTGAAGGGCCGGAAGATCGTGGCCCGCAGCCCGTCATGCGCCATCTGCCGCAGCATGACGTCGGCCGCCGCCTTCGTTGCGCCATAGGGTGACATCGGCTCCAGGGCGGCCGTTTCGCGAATGGGAACAGCATCGCGGTTCAAGGCAGCACCATAAGCTTCCGAACTGCCTGCGAAGATGAAGCGTGCTGCCGGCGCGTGGCTGAGCACCGCCTGGGCGAGATGCAGGGTGCCCATGACGTTGACCTGCCAGGCCAGATGCGGGTCGTTCTTTGCCTGTCGCGGCGCGGCGATGGCGGCAAGATGGATGACGGCGTCCGGTTGGGCATGAGTGATTGCCCGTTCCACGGCCCTAGCGTCTCTGAGGTCGGCGGGCTGTGTCGTCTCGGGATCGGTGAACCCGACCGGATCGAAGCCGGCCGCATCGGCCGCCTCAGTCAGGATGCTGCCGACAAACCCCCGCGCTCCGGTAACGAGAAGACGACGCTTCGACATAGCCGAACCTTCCAAGCTGCGGACCAGAACATTTCCAGGAAAAGTGGAGACCGATTTTCCGTTTGGAAATGCGACCAACTCAATGCGTTCCGTCGCTTCGCATTCCGGGAGGGGAGGGGAAGCGACGGGCGTTCATGAACGAATCAGGCCTTGCGGTGACGCGCCAGATCGGCGTCGACCATTTCGCGGATCAGGTCTTCCATGGAAACACTGGTATCCCAGCCAAGCTTGGTCTTGGCCTTGGTCGGATCGCCGAGCAGGATTTCCACCTCGGCCGGACGGAAGAGCGCTTCATCAATGACGAGATGGTCGTCGATGTTGAGGCCGACATGCGAGAAGGCGATTTCGCACATGGTGCGGACCGTGGAGGTGCGGCCGGTGGCGACGACGTAATCGTCGGGCGTCTCCTGTTGCAGCATCAGCCACATGGCGCGAACGTAATCCTTGGCATGGCCCCAGTCGCGCTTGGCGCTGGTATTGCCGAGCCGCAATTCCTTGGCGAGGCCAAGCTTGATGCGGGCGACGCTGTCGGTGACCTTGCGGGTGACGAATTCGATGCCGCGCAGCGGCGATTCATGGTTGAACAGGATGCCGCTCGACGCATGAATATTGAAGCTTTCGCGGTAGTTGACGGTGATCCAGTGCCCGTAGAGCTTGGCCACGGCATAGGGAGAGCGCGGATAGAAGGGCGTCGTCTCGGACTGAACCGGCTGCTGCACGAGGCCGTACATTTCCGAGGAGGATGCCTGGTAGAAACGCGTATCCGGCTTTGCAAGACGGATAGCTTCGAGGGCATTGGTGACGCCAAGGCCGGTCACATGGCCGGTCAGCAGCGGCTGCTGCCAGGACGAGGCGACGAAGGACTGGGCCGCGAGATTGTAGAACTCGTCCGGCTTGATGTCGGTGACGGTGCGCACCAGGCCCGAAAGGTCGAGCAGGTCGCCATCGACGATGCGGACATCCTTTTCGATGCCCAGCCATTGCAGGCGGCTGAGATTTACGTCCGACGTGCTGGAGCGACGCGCCAGGCCATGGACCTCATAGCCTTTCGACAGGAGAAGTTGCGCGAGATAGGCGCCGTCCTGCCCGGTAATACCCGTGATCAATGCCGTTTTTGCCACATCGAACTCCTGATCGTGCTGCCTTAACTTTGCCCGAGTGATCGCTAATGAGCATGGCCAAGGCTGAATTGCTTTCCGCGAGCCTGTACAGAAAGCGTATGCTATGATCAAGCAAGAAGCCGATTCAGTCTTTGGCAATGCGGCATTTCAGCCCAAAACCAGTGTTGTTTTGCCGCCGGCGGGACAGCGGCATTGCGCTGATAACGCGTTGCCTTTATGAGGCGTTAGCAGTTGACTGGCATATTAACCGATCAGGCAAATAAAGAGTCCATGTGTATCTCCCGTTTCTTAATAAACTGGAGACCATGTGTTAGGCTATTCGAAAGCCAGAGAGATCTGGCATTCCAGCAGCTGCTGAGTTCCGGCATCGCGATTGAAAGAATTGTCGAATGAAAAATGAGAATCCGTTTCAGCTTGCCCTGAAGACATATCGCTCAGTTCTCTTCTCTACGATCATATTCAGCATCGCGATCAATGCCTTGATGTTCGTCGGCCCGCTGTACATGCTGCAGGTCTACGACCGCGTCCTGCACAGCCGGAGCGAGATGACGCTGGCCATGATAACGCTGATCGCGTTGGCCATGTTGATGATTTACGGGCTTCTGGAGTGGCTGCGCTCGCGCGTCCTCGTTCGTGCCGGCATGCGCTTCGACGAGATGATTTCCAAGGGCCTGTTCAGCCGCGTCGTCACCAGCACGCTGAAGCAGCCGCAGGCGCGCTCCGAGTTCGCTCTGGCCGACATCGACAGGCTTCGTGAATTCTTCACTGGCTCTGGCCTGATTGCGCTCTGCGATGTCCCGTGGTTTCCGATCTTTCTCGTCGTCTGTTTCCTGTTCCACCCCCTCGTCGGTTGGATTGCAACCTGTGGCGCTCTGATCGTCTTCGCTCTCGCTCTCGCCAATGAATTCATGACCAAGAAGCCCTTGGCAGAAGCGGCAGGTCACGGACAGGCAGCACAGCATTTCGCCAATTCAGCCCTGCAGAACGTCGAGGTTATTCGTGCGCTGGGCATGGAAACCAGCCTGCGCGGCCGCTGGAACGCCATGCATCGCAGCATGCTTGAAAAACAGGCCAATGCCAGCGACCGTGCCGGCGGCCTGCTGTCCGCCTCCAAGTTTGTGCGCATGAGCTTGCAGACTATCATTCTTGGCGCCGGCGCCTACCTTGCCATCGAAGGCGCGATTTCGCCTGGTTCGATGATAGCAGCATCGATCATGATGGGCCGCGCGCTTTCTCCTGTCGATCAGGTCGTCGGCCAATGGAAGCAATTCGTCGGCGCCCGCATGGCCTACCGGCGCCTCAACCAGATTTTCCACGACGTCCCCGAGGAATCCGAACGGACTGCCCTGCCGGCGCCGACTGGCAATCTGACGGCCGAGCAGCTTGTCGTCGGTCCGCCCGGTTCTCGCACGCCGCTGTTGCAGGGCGTCAGCTTCGCGGTCAGTCCCGGTGAGGCACTGGCTGTCGTCGGTCCGAGCGGAGCAGGCAAGTCCAGCCTAGTTAGGTCGCTGGTCGGTGTTTGGCAGCCTCTTGCCGGTGCCATCCGCCTCGACGGCGCAGAATTGCAGCATTGGAACCGGGATGAGCTCGGCAATCACCTGGGTTACCTGCCGCAGAGCGTCGAACTCTTCGCTGGCACGATCGCCGAGAATATTGCTCGCTTCAAGGAAGGCGTGGATGCCGAGGAGATTATCAAGGCCGCCAAGATGGCGCGTGTCCATCAGATGATCCAGAATCTTCCGGACGGCTATGAAACGCAGATCGGTGTCGGCGGCCGCCAGCTTTCGGGCGGCCAGCGTCAGCGCGTCGGCTTGGCGCGTGCGCTGTTCGGCAATCCGGCCCTCGTCATCCTGGACGAACCGAATTCGAACCTTGACAGCGAGGGCGAAGAAGCGCTGGCTCAGGCCATTGCCGAATTGAAAGCACAGGGCAAAGCGATCATCGTCGTCAGCCATAAGATGGCGCTCGTTGCTCTGACGGACAAGACGCTCGTGCTAGCCGATGGCCGGATGCGGGGCTTCGGCTCGACACGTGACGTCCTCCAGCCGAAGCCGGCTGTTCCTGCGGGAGCAGCAGCGCAGATCGAAAATGGGCAGAACCGCAGCATCGCCTGAGGTCGCAAGACGGTATGGCTGAAGCCTTTGCGCAAACTGAACTATTGGTTTGCACAGAAGCGTGCGACGCTACAGACAATCGAAGCGCACCGACCGAGGCTGTTAACGCAGCGCGCTTTAAAGAGCAGAAGAGCTTCCTGATATAGGCCGTGAGATGAAGAAGACAAAAGAGAAGAGCAAGAATTTTTCGCCGGCTCCCTATATCACGGCCGGTTATGTGACCATATTTCTTGGGTTCGGTATATTTGGCACATGGGCCGCCACGGCACCTCTAGCAAGCGGCGTCGTTGCACCGGGTACGTTGTCGGTCGAATCAAACCGTAAAACAATCCAGCATCTTGAAGGCGGCATCATTTCTGAAATCCTCGCCAAGGAAGGCGAGGTCGTTAATGCCGGTGATATCCTTGTCAAGCTGGACCCGACCCAGGCGCAAGGTAATTATACGGTCATGCAGACACGCATGACGCTTCTTCAAGCGACAGAAGCGCGCCTTCTTGCAGAAAGCGTCGACGCAAGCGAAATCAAATGGCCTGACGATTTAAACAACAATAAGGACGACGTTTCCGTCCAGGCAGCAATTAAGCTTCAGCAGACCCTCTTCCAGGATCGCAAGCGAACAAAGGATGGTCAGACCGCTATCCTGAACGCACGTATTGACCAGCTCAACGAAGCCGTGAAGGGGCTGGATCAGCAGCTTGCGGCCGTCAGCAAACAGATGACCTCGATGCAGGGCGAAATCGAGCGTTTGACGAGCGGGCAGGAAAAGGGCGTCATCGGCAAGAACCAGCTCTCACAGATGACGCGCGGGCTCTTGGAGATCGAAGGCAAGCACGGCGAAATCACCGCCGAGATTGCCAAGCTGCGGCAGACGATTTCCGAAACGCAGCTACAGATCGTCCAGATCCGCCAGGAATTCGTCGAACGGGCCGGCGGCGAACTGCGCGACATTCGCGACCAGCTGGCCGAAGTGACGGAACGCCGGAATGTCGCCAAGGATATTCTCTCGCGCACCGTCGTTCGCGCACCGGTGCGCGGCATGATCCAGAATATCCGCATTCACACGACCCACGGCGTCATCCGCTCGGCCGAGCCGATCCTTGACATCATTCCGCTGGACGACAATCTGATCGTCAACGCCAAGATCCGGCCGATCGACATCGACAACGTCAAGGTGGACTACAAGGCCGAGGTGCGCTTCTCCGCCTTCTCCAGCCGCACGACGCCGGCGATCTTCGGCAAGCTGACGACGCTGTCCCAGGACGTCATCGAGCCGCAGGTTCAGGGCCAGGAGCCCTATTACATGGCGCGCATCGAAGTGGACGACAAGGACGTGCCGCAGGAGATCCGCGGCCGCCTCCTGCCGGGTATGCCCGCCGACGTCATCGTCTCGACCGGCGAACGCACTTTTGCCCAATATATCATCAAGCCGCTGACCGACGCCTTCTACAAGAGCATGAAGGAAAAATAAGCGCTTGCCAGTTCTCGAACGATAAAGCCGCCTCTCTGTTGCGAGGCGGCTTTTCTTTTGGGCTGGCTCAAGCCCAGGCTGCCGATTCCCATTGTTGTGTCGATACGGCCACCAGATCGACACCACCGGTATGAGCATTGTCGGTCAGCGTATGATCGGGCATGTTGGCGCGGTTCTCGTCGCTGATGGAGAAGGCGACCAGGACATCCGCGCGGCTCTGGCCATGGGCCATGGCGTCGACCCAATAGGAGACGCCATTGGCTTCGCCGGCGCGGTCGAGAACGTTCTTGTAGAGCACGTTGACGAAAGCGGCATCGTCCATCTGGGCGGGGTTGCCGAAATGCGCTGCGAATTCCTGGCTCGCGATGATGCCGGAGGCAAGATAGCCAAGGCTTGCGCCTTTATCGATCATGTTCGACCAATACTGCAGGCCGGGCGTGTCGATGTCGCGGTCGAGACCGGCGCTGTAAACCAGGGCGATATCGTCCTTGATGCCGGCACTTGCATCCGGGCCGATGACGGCATCGGAGCCGCCGATGGCATAAATGCCGTCCTTGAGCGCCAGATAATCGATGTCCGTCGCTTTGGTGGAGCCGCCCTCATAGGTGAAGACCAGTTCGTTGCCGGTTTTCGTGACGCTGATCGCCGACAGGGATGCATCGATGATCAGCGTGTTGAGCCCGCCATTGCCCTGGACAGTGTCATGGCCGGCGCTGGCGACGAAAACATCGTTTCCGGTGCCGCCGATCAAGGTATCGTCGCCATCGGCCTTGATGGTCGGCAGCGCGGCGCTGATCCAGTCCGCCTTGTTCAGGCCAAGAAGGGAAAGCTGGTTGTCGATTGTGCCACCGGCCAGGATATTGTTTCCGGAAATGCCTTCCAGATGGTCATTGCCGGCGCCGCCGATCAGGACGTTGTTGGCGACATTGCCCTTGATCGTATCGTTGCCGTTGCCACCGACGGCGTTCTCGATCAGGGAGCGCTCGTCTCCCTGGTAAAGATAGGCGAAGGCCACGTTGCCGGGCGCGTATTTGCCGGCGCCGAGGCTGGCGACCTGCGAATTGCCGAAATTGGCCCAGCCACCCGGAGCAAGGTCTATCTTGAGATCGCTGGTATATTTCGACATGTCGATCGTATCGCGGCCGCCGCCATCCCAGAGGGTTTCGAAGACCTTGTTGCCGCCGGGCGCACCGGCGCCAACACCGTTGATGAACTTTTCCCCTGTCGACTCGCTCCAGGAATAGACGGTGTCGCCGGAGCGGGTGTTATAATTGGCGCCGTAAAGATATTGGACGGCCGCGACATCGCGCAGCATCGGCGTCTGGGCATAGTCCCATGTGCCGTTCGTGTAGCCGGTGCGGCCGTCATTGGCATAGGACGAATAGCTCATGATCGAATAGGCCATGGCGTCGATCGAGTTCGAGGCCGTGCTGCCGCCGAAATCCACCGTGCCATTGACCATGCCGGCTTCCTGGATCTGGATTGCCTCGGCATTGCTGACCATGCCGTGGATAAGGCCGGCGCAGCATGGGCAGAGGCTTTGGCCGGTTACCTCTTCGGCGCTGAAATTGCCGGTTCCCAGCTTGTTTTCGTGGGGATGGGCGAGGCCGAGCGAATGACCCAGTTCGTGAATGAAGGTGTGAAAGCCATAATTGCCGGCCTCGGGGTTGGTGTAATAACCCGCAGAGGTGCCGAACCAGGCATCGCCCGCTTCGCTGCTGGAGCCGGGACCATAGGCCCAGGCCGTTTTCGGAGCGCTGGAAGAGGCAATGCGGATATCGGCGGTATCGCCGGAAGCCTCGGTAAATTTCACGTCGATCAAATCGCCCCAGAGCGCCATGGCAGCCTTCGCGGCCGCCATTTGGGCCGGGTTCAGCGCCTGAAATCCCTTGGCGACTTCGCCGATACCGTAGGTCGAGGAATATTGGGTCGCAGACTTCGTAAAGCCGAAGGTAATGGTATCTTCCGACCAAGCCGTCTTGTTGAGAAGATCGTCAACAAAGTCTTGACCGGTCGCCTGAACGCTTATTGTTTTTGCCATTACCCTGTTCCATCTGTTTTTGTTTGAACAGAAGGTACAAGATAAATTTTTAGATAGATTTTAGCTCTGTATGTGCATTTTATCGACTGGAATTACTTATAATTAACTTTGAAAATGAAGCGGCGATCAACGTTTATTTCTTTTTTCTTACCTGCAAAAGAGCGAGCATAGGCAAGCTCCGACTCCGCGCAGCGGCTTGCCAGCACAGGCGCGGGCGTTTACTAGGCTCATTAAAATCCAGGGTGGTCTCGTGCGGCAGTGATCCGGGGCCATGATCAAAGCATAATATGCGACCCGCCGGAGTACGCCTTTCATGAAGATCATTCTGTCGGTGCAGCCGATCCGGTTTCCGATGACCGGAATCGGCCGATACACATTGGAACTGGCCCGGCATCTCCAGGCAATTCCGGATATCGAGGAATTGAAGTTCTTCGGGGATGAGCATTTCGTCGACGGATTGCCCGTGCCCGGGAACAGCCGGTCGAAACCGGCTTCGCTCGTCACGCGCATCAAGCACCGGCTGGCGCGCAATCCGGTCCTGCTCGATATCTACCGCAAGCGGGTGCATGATCGCCGCGGCCGGGCTTTGAAGGACAATGGCGATTATCTCTATCACGGCCCCAATTTCTATCTGCCGCCTTTTCCGGGCCGCTCCGTCGTCACCATTCACGACCTGTCGGTGTTCACCATGCCGGAACATCATCCGGTCGAACGCGTGATGTTCATCCGCAAGGAAGTGGAGTTTGCCCTGAAGCAGGCGACGATGCTGATCACCGATGCGGAATATACCCGGCATGAGGTGGCGGATTATTTCGGCTGGCCGCTCGACAAGGTCCGGTCGGCGGCACTGGCCGGCGGTGCGGAATTCTATCCACGCGATGCCGAGACGGTGGCGCCAATCCTGGCGCGCTACGATCTCAAGCCCGGCGGTTACGGGCTGTATACCGGCACGATCGAACCTCGAAAAAACCTCATCCGCTTGCTCGATGCCTATGGTCGCCTGCCGCAGGCCCTGCGCCAGCGCTTTCCCCTCATCCTTGCCGGCTACAAGGGCTGGAACAATGAGGAGACGGTGGCGCGGATCGACAAGGCCGAGCGGGAAGGCTGGGCGCGCTATCTCGGTTTCGTTCCGGATGCGGACCTACCGGTCCTGTTTGCCGGCGCGCGGCTGTTTGCCTTCCCATCCTTGTACGAAGGTTTCGGACTGCCGGTACTCGAAGCCATGGCGTCTGGCATTCCCGTCGTCACCTCGACTAGCTCGACCCTGCCGGAAGTCGCCGGCGATGCTGCGGCAACCTGCGCGCCGGAGGATGTGGAAACCCTGACCAGCTTGCTGGCACAGGGGCTGGACGACGATCAATGGCGACGCAATGCTATCGAAAAGGGCTTTGCGCAGGCCAAGAAGTTCAGCTGGCAGCGTTGCGCCGAGGAAACCGCCGCAATTTACCGCACGGCCCTGGCCCGATAATCCGTGAAAGATGCGCCTTTTCGCCTCTATTCCTACCGCATTTGTGCGACGCCAAGTGTTTCCACTCGGCTGCAAAATGCACTAGAAGAGGCGACCGATAAACGAGCAGGAGGCAGGCTCTCCTCATGCCCATGGACAGTTCGCGCTTATGATTGGCCGTTTCGCCGATAGCGTCCTCTGGCGTTACCGCTACTTCATCCTCTCGTCGATCCAGTCGGATTTCCGCTCCCGTGTCGCCCGCAGCCGGTTGGGGATGCTGTGGATCGTCGTTGCGCCGCTGGCGCAGGTGGTGATCTATGCCTTCGTCCTCTCCTCGCTGATGCGTCAGCGTCTTCCCGGCATCGACACGCCCTTTGCCTATTCCATCTATCTGATGGCGGGTTTTCAGGGCTGGTTCCTGTTCATCGAGATCGTCAATCGCTGCCTGATCATCTTCATCGACAACGGCAATGCTCTGAAGAAGATCTCCTTTCCGCGCATGGCGTTGCCGATCATTGCCGTCGGCGCCGCGGTTCTCAACAACCTGATCTTCTTCGTGCTGGTGATCGCCGCCTATTTTCTGGTGGGCTACCATCCGGGCTGGTCGCTTCTGTGGTTCCCCTTGCTGCTCATCCTGACCAGCGGGCTTGCCACCGGGCTTGGCCTGGTGCTCGGCGTACTCAACGTCTTCATGCGCGATGTCGGGCAGATGGTCGCCATCCTGCTGCAGTTCGGCTTCTGGCTGACGCCGGTCGTCTACACGATCGACATCCTGCCGCCGGCTTTCCAGACCATCGTGCGTCTCAACCCGATGTTCTGGGTGATCGACAGTTACCATCGGGTTCTGGCCTATGGCGAAGCGCCCGATATGATCGGCCTTGCGGTAATCGCCGCGCTGGCCGCAGCCCTGCTTGGCCTCGCCATGCTTCTGTTCCGCAAGGCCAGCGGTGAAATGGTGGACGTCCTATGAGCAATGATCCCGTTCTCACCGTCAGCGGTCTCGGCAAGGTTTTCCGGCGCTACCGGCGCGAGTTGCACCGCGTCCTCAACTGGTTTTCATTTCATATTCCGGCCATGGAAGAGCGCTGGGTTCTGCGCGATATTTCCTTCGAGGTCAGCGCCGGCCAGGCACTTGGTATCGTCGGCCGCAATGGCGCCGGCAAGAGCACCTTGCTCAAGATGATCACCGGCACGACACGCGCCAGCGAAGGCGGCGTGCATATCCGCGGACGGATCGCCGCCATCCTCGAACTCGGCATGGGTTTCAACTACGATTATACCGGCCGCCAGAATGTCTATCACGCCTCCGGCCTGATGGGATTCCAGCGCAGTGAGATCGACGCCATCCTACCGGAGCTGGAAGCCTTTGCCGAGCTGGGTGCCTATTTCGACCAGCCGATCCGGGTCTATTCGAGTGGCATGCAGGTGCGTCTCGCCTTTGCCGTGGCGACGGCATTCCGCCCCGATATCCTGATCATCGACGAGGCGCTCGCCGTCGGCGACACCTATTTCCAGCACAAGAGTTTCGAAAAGATCCGCCAGTTCCGGGAGCAGGGCACGACCCTGATCCTCGTCTCGCATGATCGCCTGGCGCTGCTCAGCCTGTGCGACCGGGCCATCCTGCTCGATAGCGGCCACCTGGCCCTCGATGGCGACCCCGAAAGCGTGCTCGATTATTATAACGCCCTCCTGGGACGCAAGGAAGGCGAGACGATCGAAACCCGGATGCAGGAAAACGGCCGCATCCAGACGATTTCCGGCTCGCGCGAGGCGACGATCGAAAGCGCGGTGCTGCTGAACGCCAAGGGCGAGCCGATCGACACGATCGAGGTGGGAACCGAGACGCAGATCGTCGTCAAGGCGAAAACCCATGCGCCGATTCCGCGCCTGGTGCTCGGCTATGCCATCAAGGACCGGCTTGGCCAGACCATGTACGGCACCAATACGCATTACAGCGCACAGGCCCTCGACGGATTGGCGGTCGGCGAAACGGTCGAATACCGCATCCGCTTTCCCGTAGCGCTTGGCCCCGGCACCTATTCCGTGGCGCTTGCGCTGTCAGGCGCGGAAAACCATCTCGGCCAGAATTACGAATGGCGGGATTTGGCCATTATCTTCAGCGTCGTCAATCTTCATGAGCAGGTCTTCGACGGTACGATCTTCATGCCGGCGGTCATCGACGTCGAACGATCCTCGGCGGCTCAACCGCCGGAGCGTGTGTAACGCTGCCGCATTTCGAGGAACGGCCGCTCGATCGTCCCATAGGAGAGGGCGGAAAACAGGAGCGTGGCCGCAAGGACGATTGCCCCGTTGAAAGCGAGGGCCAGACCACCGGTGCCTCCTAACGGACCAAGCAGCTCGTGGGCGAGATAGATGATCATCGCGTGCCACATGTAGAAGGAGAAGCTCCATTCTCCGCCCTTGCCGAGCAGGCGCCCGATCGCCACCGGCCAGGGAGGCCGGGCAGCCAGATAAGCGATTACGACGCCGGCCCATAGGACCGCTTCGACCGTTCCCCAGACGACACCGAGCGGCTGCTTCGGCTCGGGCGCCATATAGCTCAACCAGCGCGCCTGGAAAGCGGCTCCTAGGAAGACCAGAAGAAGTGACAGGCCAAGCAGAAGCTTGCCATGGCGTTCCAGCCTTTCCTTCATGCGGCCATAAAGAATGGCCGCGAGCATGCCGATCAGAAACTGGTCGAAGCGCCCGACCAGCGTGGAATACAGCATGTGCCGGCTGTTCTCCGCGGCGAAATAAGCGGCCAGCTTGATGATGAACATCAGGCCGATCGCCTGAAACAGATAGCGGACGCCCCGCTCGCGCGTGAAAGCGGCGAGGAAGGGGAACACCAGATAGAAGGCGAATTCGACGGAAATACTCCAGGCCGGACCGGTGGCGAAGTGCCAGGAGGTCGGCGCATCGCCAAGATTGGTGATAAACAGATAGAGGAGATCGGTGGCCTGGAAGCGATTGCGGCCGATCGACACCGCGACCACGAAGACGATGACGAACAGCGGCGCGATCCGCAGGATGCGATTGCGCAGGAAAGATCCATACCGGATCTCGTCGCTAGCCAGCGCAATGGTCATGAAGATGAAGCCGGACAGGACGAAGAACAGGCTGACGCCGGTATGGCCCTCGGTGATTAGGCCCAGAAAGGGATGCTGCGGATAGGGCAACCAGCTTCCGACATAGAAATGGAAGAAGTGGAAGCCGAAAACGAGCAGGGCGGCCAGAAGCCGCAAATGATCGATCTCCGGAATATAGCCGATATTGCGGGACTTCATCGCAACGCTCCAAATTTCTCTTTTCGCCCTGACGATTACCCGCGAGTCAGGCTCAGCCCGGTTTGCGTGAGCTTGTCGATGAAGCGTTCGGCGATCACCTTCCAGGAATAATGGTCTTCCACCAGACGGCGGGCGGAAACGATCATGTCGGAGAGTTTGGCCTCGCCCAGTTTTTCCAGCTTGTCGAGCGCGGCGGCAAACCCGTCATCGATGGCGATGAAATCCCTGTCCGGTTCGATGGTAAGGCCTCTCGCCCCGAAACGAGTGGAGATGACCGGAACGCCGGCAGCGAAATAATCGAGCATCTTCAGATTGGTGCCGGAGCCGGAATGCATCGGATTGAGGGCGACGTCGGCCGCCGCCAGAAGGCCGTTGCGGATGTCGTCGTCGACCTGACCGAGAAGGTGGACATTCGATGGCCGCGCCCGATCCTTGAACGGCGTGCAGGCGCTGCCCATGACGATGAAGCGGGTCCGGGGCGCGGTTTCCGCGGCCTTCAGGATATCCTCGATCGCCTCCAGGTTCGGCCCATGCCAGCTGCCCATGAAAATGGCCGTCTGGCCATCGAGCCCGACACGACTGCGCAGCCGCCGGCGCTCGGCCAGATCCGTATAGGGAATTTCATCCAGCGCAAAGCCGTTCGGCACTTCGTAGAGATGGGCGCGCGTCGGCCCGTAGATCGAGGCCAGTTCATCGAGGTCGCGCTGCGCGCAGGCAAAGACCCGTTCGGCGGATATCCAGCAAGCCCGCTCGGCCGTGCCGACTTCGCTCAGCAGCGGAAGCGCCGCAGGCTTGCCGGTGAACATGGCCGATTTCAGCGTCATCTCCACATCCTGGGCTTCGTACCAGAGCGGCTTGTCCGGTGCCGCGCGGCGCAGGGCCTCGATCAGATAGGGATGGCAGGCGATGACCGCATCGCTGGTCATCGCCGAGATTTCCAGAGCCTCGTCGAAGGCCGGCGTCAGGCCGATCAGCGTATGGGCCGCGATGTCGCCGATCGGAACATGATCGACGAGATCAGCCATGTCACGCTCCGCCTTGGCATGGGCTTCGCTCTTGGGCACATGAATCTCGACCAGGCCGGGGGCGATTTCCTTTTCACTGCGCGCATCGGTCGCGATACCGAGCGAGACGATATCGATGTCGAAGGTCTCGGCCAGGTTCTTGTAGAGGTGATAGACGCGCGCCTGCCCGCCGTTCATCGGCGGGAAGACGCGAAAGGTGGTGGCGACCGTCAGCTTCGGGCGCATCGCCGGCCGGGCATGGGCCGGTTTTGCCGGAGCCTGCTCAAGAAGGCCCTCCGCCACATGATGCCAGTTGACGCTTTCGACCCGTGTCTTGGCATTTTGGCCCATGGCCCGGGCAAGATCGGGATCGCGCGCGAGCTGCGACAGACGCGCACCGAGCGCTTCGGCGGAAGGCGGTGTCACGAAGCCGGTTTCGCCATCTCGCACGAATTCACAAGGACCGCCGGAATCGCTGAAGGTCAGGACCGGCTTGCCGCTTTTCATCGCCTCGATGGTGACGAGCCCGTAATCTTCGTCATAGGGCACGAAGGGAACGGCAAGGGCATCGGCGTACAGGGCCGGCATTTCGTCATCGGGTACGAAGCCGAGGAAGCGGATGCGAGGATCGTCGCCAGCAATCTGCTTAAGGCGGGCTTCGTCCGGTCCCGTGCCAGCGATCAGCAGGGGAATATCTTCCGGCACATGCTTCATCGCTTCGACGAGAAGGTCGACGCGCTTCGGCCTGTCGAGCCGGCTGCTGGTGAACAGGTACCTGCTTTCGCCCTCGCGGTAATCGTGACGATGCGGCGGAGGATGCAGCACGTCGACCTCCGCTTCCGGCGGAAAGTAGCTCTTGCGATGGCGAACTGTGTCGGCAATCGCCGCATAACGGCGGATGCGCTGCGACGACAGGGCGGCATTGTCGAGGAAATGCACGACGGCGCGGCTAAACGGACCGGGAAAGGCAAATGCGTTTTCCGGTAGCTCCGCCTCACGCAAGGCCCTGAGCTTGTCGAACAGCTCGGGTACCTGATCCGCCGAAGGATAGCCGCCGCTATCCTCCATCCATTCCATCAGGCTTTGCAGCTTCGGCAACTTCAGGACCGAGCTGTCATGATTGCCCGGCGCATAGGTGTCGTAGAGCCCGCGCAGGCGGTGCAGCATGTAGCAGATGTGGTTGGGATGATCGACCATCCAGGCCGGATACTTTCCCGAAATGACACAGTCATAGGCAGAGAGGTCGAGCTTGGAAAAGGTCTCGTAAGAGGAGACGAGATCCCAGAAGGAGCCTTCCGGAGAGAGCAGCGCGACGATATCGCAATCATGCTCGGTATGGCGCTGGAAGTGATCCTGCAGCCCCCACCAGAGATTTTCCGCGCCCCCTAAAGCAAAGGGCACCGGATGCGGGGTGACGATGGCGATTTTCATGGGGCTTCTCCCCCGTCCGCACGATGCGCCGGCAGGTCGGCCAGCAATGTCTCGACTACATACGCCCAAGTGATGTTCATGGCGTCATAGCGCGCGCGGCCGTTGCGTCCCAGCTCGGCCGCCTTGCCGGCATGCGCCATGATCGTTTCCAGGGCCTCGGCGATGGCTTGCGGCTCCGGGGCCGTCACATAACCGGTCTCGCCGTCCACGACGAATTCCAGGGGACCACCGGAATCCGTGCAGGTGATGACCGGCTTGCCGGACAGCATCGCTTCCAGCGTCACATAGCCGTAATCCTCATCGAGCGGCCCGAAGAACACGGCCGTGGCATGGGCGTACAGGCTGAGCATCTCAGCCCGGCTGACGGCGCCGACGAAGCGCACGCGATCGGTTAGCCCCAGCGTTTCCGCCATGGCTTCCAGATGATTTTTCATGCTGCCGGTTCCAGCAAAGATCGCCTGCACGGGAGAGCGGCAGGCGGCAAGCGCCTTCAGCATGAGATCCTGGCGCTTGAGCCCTTCAAGCCGGCTCGGCACGAAGATATAAGGCAGCGCCGGCTCCAGACGGAATTCCTGGGCATTGGCCGGAGGGTGATAAAGCGCCTTGGATTCGATCCCGTTATAGTGACGCAGACGAGAGCAGACCCGCTCCGCAATCGTATAGACGGCGCGGGCACTTCCGGCAAATCCGCCGCCCAGGCTTTCATTGTCCGCTTCGATGATGCGCTGGCGCAAGGCATCGGTTTCTTTCTTGCCCGGCAACCAGCCATAGGGCGTGCCGTAGAGATCATAGGCGGAGCGGTGCTGGTGCAGCAGCCAGATCCGCTTGTCCGGATGGCGGATCATATAGGCGGGAAACTTCAGACAGATCATTCGATCGATCTGGCCGCCGCCATAGGGCAGGAAATTGGCCGACAGGCAATGATCCATCGTCTTCGCCGCCGCACCCATCGGCTCGAAAAAGAACGGCATGGAGATCTTGTGAACCGAATGGCCGGCGGCCCGGACAGCCTCCACCAAACCATCGACCAGAAACTCCGCGCCGCCATGGATGCCGGGCGTGTGAACGGTTGCGATCCCGACCCGCATCAGACTTGACCGTTTTCAACCGGCTTGCGGGCATAGACGGCGTAATCCGGCGGCTGGCGGAACCAGTCGTTGACTTCGGCCGGGGCAAAACCTGTTTCAGATTGAGACAGATCACAATCCGCTTCACTACGGATGATGCGGGCTTCGTCATAGCCGCGAGCCTCGGCGATAAAGCGCAGGAAGTCCGGCGGCAGAGGCTTGTTGTGGGTCGGATCGTAGTTGAAGGTGCAGGCGCCGACGACCAGGTTTTCCGGATTGGGCGTTTCGAACAGGATGACGCCACCCGGCATCAGGGCGCGGCGTGCCTCGTCGAACACGGTGACGAGATCCCGGAAAGCCAGATGCTCGACGATGTGGAAACCGGTGATCGCCGCCAGGCTGTTTTCCGGCAGGCTGCGCAGATAGGCAAGCGCATCGCCGGCGAGCACATCGAGACCGAGGGCGCTGGCCTCCGCCACCATCGAGGCATTGAGATCGATGCCGCGCGTCGCGATATTGTTCCGGCGCAGCAGCGACAGCCATTCGCCGCGGCCGCAGCCGATATCGAGCACCACGCCGCCGGCAGCGACCGGGCCGGTCTGCTTGAAGATCGGTAGATAGCGTTCCGTGCGCTTGCCGATCTCGGCCGTCGAACCACGAAAGCGGTTTTCGAAAGCAACATAGAGGCTGTCGAGCGCATGGTCATCGAGAGCTTCGACGGTTTCGCGCAGCACCGGCTTTTCGGGGAGAGCTGCACGCGCCTCATCGATCAGGCGGCGCAATTGCAGACTTTCCTCGGCAATGAGCCGCCGTGTCGCCTTGAGTTCGGAAAGAGTCTTGCCGGCTTCCTCAATGGCGGTCTGGGTCTGCAAGCGATCTGTGGCCGCTTCGCGCTCATGCAGTTCCAGCCGCATGTCCACGCGTGCATTGTTGCGGCGTATGGCGGAGAGCGAGGTGTTGACGGCGGAAATCAGATCCTGATGACGCTGGGCGGCCCGCGCCAGCCGGCGATTGGTGTGCGGCAGCGACAGGAAATCCATGAACGGCTTGAACGCCCGGCCGATGACCGGCAGGCCGGTCAGACGATCCAGGGCTGCGGCTGGCCACAGCCAGCGGATCTTGACGCCCCGCTCCCGGCCCTCAGTCGAACGGCGAAGCGCCGAGAGAACGCGCACCACACCGATATGGCCGCTGCGCAGCGCCGGCAGATAATAGCTTGCCCCGACGCCATCCATCTCGCGGCCGAGCACGACGCGATAGGCGTTGCGCAGGAAGGTTTCCTCGTCCAGCGCAGCGAATTCGCCGATACCATAAAAGGGACGGTCGAGGGCGACGAGCGTGCTCTCATCCGTTTCGCTGACCAGCGGCACCGCGCCAAGCCCCGTTTGCCGCCGCGGAGCGTTTCCTTCCGAGGCGGGCTGCTCCTTTTGGGCTATTTCGGCACGCACCCTCTCGAGGATGGCATCGATCGTTTGGGGCGAGTTTTCGCCGGCGGCTTTGTTGTCCATGGGAAAACAGCTCTCCTTCAGCGCGTCATGAGCAACGCTCTAACGACAGCGGCAAGGGGGCGCAACGTTTTCATGCGCATGGCCAACCACAAACCCGATCCGGCTATGTTCCGGGAAATATTGCAACTCCGAATTTTAGCAGGAATCCAGATACTTATTACAGAGATTACAAGCAATGGAAAAATACGGTGCTTTTGTAGACTACACTTTTGATACAGTCATTATCCATTCTTTTTAGTAAAATTCTTCTGTCTATAAATAAATGAGTGAGCCACATGACACCAAATGGTGTCAATGGACTGTATTGACCTTTTTTGGGCAGTTAACTAATCCTAAACTTTACGATTGATTAACCAATTCGGATGCGACTAAATACCCCTCATCTCACGAAGACCGTGAAAGCGTAAAAGAAGGAGTCAACCATGGCTAGCATCCAGGGTATTTATGTTGCTTTGTTCGGCCGCCCGGCCGACCCGGCCGGTCTGGCCTATTTCAACGAAGCCACCAACAACGGCGCCAATCTGGACGCCATCGGCGACCTGGCAAAGACGGATGAATATCAGAGCCGCTTCGCCAATATGACTAATGAAGAGATCGTCAACTCGATCTACAAGTCGCTGTTCGAGCGCGACGGCGAAAAGGCCGGCATCGACTTTTACGTCGGCGAGCTGGCGGCCGGCCGTCTCAACATCAACAACATCGCCATCGCCATCCTGGACGGCGCCAAGAACGATGACCTGACGACCGTCAACGCCAAGATCGCCGCAGCCGACATCTTCACGTCCCATCTCGACCTCAACGCCGAGATCGAAGCTTATCGCGGCACTTTTGCCGCTCAGGTCGGCCGCGAATTCCTCGATACGATCACTAAAGATCATCTGGGCACGCCAGGGGAAGCCGATACGGCTATCCTGCGTCTGTTCCCGGATCAAGGCCAGCAGCCCGGCACCGGCGGTGGAAGTTCCGGAGGTAGCTCGGCAACCTTTGTCATTCATCATGAGGGAAGCAGCATCACCAAGTTCGACGGCTCGGCCACGGGCGATATTACCCTAGGCCAGAAGTCGGATGGATCAGCCCCGGTCTCGATGGCTATCGCCAGCGAGAGCAAAAGCTATGGCACAATCCTGACAGGCGAACGCGGAAATCTTCATATCAAGGCAACGTTCGATCCCTCCGGGACCACTGTCGACGCGACACATGGCGTCCACATCGAGTCGCTGGACAGCCTGAAACCGACGGACAGCCTGAAGCTGACGGACGACCTCCATGTATCGCTCAGCGCCGCGACTGCGGACGGCCATGCGATCAGCGGGGCTGGCAGCGTATGGGTGAGCGGCTCCGAGGAAGATCAGACGATGATCACCGTCTCGGCCACCGGAGGCAACCATATCGAAGGCGGTCTCGGCGCGGATACCATCAATATCACGGGCGCGACCGGTAGCGATACCATCGAAGTGCGTGGCACGGACTCCGAAAGCATCGATGCCGTCCATGAAGCAGAAGACACGCTTCATCAGCATGAAGCAGAGCATCAAGCGCTGCTTGACCAGCAGCAAGCCGCAAATGACGCACTGAGCGACGCCCGCGACGTCGAGGGCGCCTCGGACGACGATGTGTTCGGAGCGCAACACACGGCCCAGGCGGACTTTGATGCGTTCGGAGGCGAGCAACATGTGGAGGAACTCGACCAGGAAGCAGACGCCGCAGGCGCTCTCGTCACGAAGCGGGCCACATTGCAGGAGAATGCCGACAATTCGCTCGCCACTCTGAAACTGGACGACCAAGCCGTCGTAACCGCAGGCATCACCTACGGCGCGGCCCTGCTCCACAATACCGCAGTCAGTCTCTACGATTCGGCAACGCTGACCACCCTGATCACGGTGAGCTTCTTCCCCGTTCGTGACAACGCCCCGTGGCCGTTCAACAGCAAGACGGTATCGAACGATAATATCGACAACGCTACCAAGGCGATCAAGTCGATGCCTGTCGACCAAGCTCTCAAGGACCAGCTAATCGCGGCGCTGCCGGCAAAGAACCAGACGCCCCCGCTCTTCAACGACGCAGCGGAAAAGGCCGCTTACACGGCCAAGGCCACGCAGATCATCACCGACTACAAAGCAATCGTCGCCCAGGATACCGCGGACAAGCTCGACGCACTGAACCACGCGAAAGAGGATGCCGCGGCGGCGCATGAACACTATGATCAAGACAAGGGTCTTCTGACCCAGCATATCAAGGATCATCCGGACGACCTCACGGCGGCCTGGGAGCAGGCAAAAGAGAATGCTCAGCATGGGCACGATTTGCAGCAGGCTCTGGAGGACGCAGATGCAGTTGCAGCCACGCGTCAGGGGCTCATTGATACCGCGAACGGCTTCATTGATCCTGTCCGTGAATCCGCAGAGCACGGAACCGAACTGCAAACGGCCTTCGAAACCCTGAAGAACGGCTTGGGTGAGAACGACTCCATGGTCGGGCACGAAGACCACGTCATCGGTTTCCAAAAAAACATCGACACCCTGCTGCTTCCTACGAAGCCTCTGATCGTCGATATCGACCACGAGTTGACGGCGCATTACGGCGGCAGCACATATCATATCGATATTACCAACGGCATTGCGACGATTACGGCCGGGGACGATCTGGCACCCATTAAGCTCAGAGGCGATGCCTTGCAGGCCACTCTGGAGTTCCTTTCCGACGACAATAATGTTCATCAGGGGGAAACGGTTGCATTTGCTTACCAGGATGAGACCGGCTCGGGCCTCTATGTCTTCCAGGGCGGCGATTACGGCACCGATATAGGCGTCAAGCTTGTCGGCCTGTCGGTCGGTGGCGAAACGGGTGTGACATCGCTTAACCAGATTCTGCAGCATCCCGTCTGATCCCTGAAAAATCCCGTTTCGGATTTTCCCGAACCCCGCCCCTCACAGGCGGGG
>Ga0209933_1001020_pt1 | contig 33972 bp, 30 predicted proteins | sample ThiBiot_300_biof_FD_183944 | JGI IMG/M metagenome (GOLD analysis project Ga0209933, IMG submission 183944) | Wastewater bioreactor microbial communities from Cape Town, South Africa - Thiocy_cont_300_biof (SPAdes) | ecosystem: Engineered > Bioremediation > Thiocyanate > Unclassified | place...
GCGGCGGCGGTCTTGGCGGGCTTCGCGGCAGGGGTATCGGTCATTTCGGCTCTCCTTGAGAATGCGTCGATCTCGAGAGCGAGAGAGCCGTGACAGACGATCCGTTCGGCTCCGGTCGAGATGCCTCACATATAGCCAGTGACCTTGTGCATTGCAACATCATTTTGCGACGCACAAGGGGATTCGCGTTCATTTTTCCTGTCGCAAAAGGGCAATTTCCTTGAGGTCCGGATTAATTCTGCCCTTGTTTGCCAGATCACTATGCTGCAATGCGATGCCGGCCAAACGGGCAGCGGCGCCCATCCGCGCGGCAGGCCGCGGGGCGGGCGCCGGCCTCAGGGTTTGGCCTTGGCGGCGAGATCGCTTGCGGCCCGGGTCATCGCCTCGCCGACCGAGCGGGTTTGCGCCTCCGCCGCCGAAACCTGGCGCTGGATGAACTCGCTGTGGATCGACTGCAACTCCTCCAGCGTCCGCGCGCGCACCATCTTCTGCGCGAACTCGAACGAGGCGGCGAGATTCTCTTCGAGGAAGCCGATCGCCTGCTTGTTGGCCGTCCGCGCCTCGTCCTGGATCGACTTGGCGGAGGTCTCGGCCTTGTCGACAGCCTTCACGGTCGCTGCCATGAAGTCGTCGAAGGCCTTGCGGGCCTGGTCGACGCTCTTGTCGGCGAAGGTGCGCATCGCCTCGGGAATATCGAACTCCGTCTCTTTGGCCATCGTCTCGTCCTCCGTGGCTTGAGCCAAGAGCATAGCCGCAACGGAAGTCTGTGAAAACGCGTCGGCGATTAACCAAGCCCTTGGACTCCGCGCTGCAAAAAGGGCGCGTGCGTGGACCTTGCCGCGCCGGCGATCTATTAGAGTCTTGTTAAGCAAACAGCCTGGTGCGGCGCGCCGGAACCGATCCGGAGCATGGGAGCCCGACCGACGATGAGCGGACGCGATCATGCCTTTCTCGAGCTGGCGGCCCTGCCGGCACTGGGATCGGTCCTGTTTGCGCCGCGGCCGATGCTGCTCTTCTCGGCCGACGGGCGGCGGATTCTGTTCGCCAATGCCGCCGGCGCGCGCTTCTTCGGCGAGCGGCGGATCGAGGATCTGCTCGAGCGGCGCTTCTCGCCCGCTCTTCCGGCCACCATGCAGATCGCCCGCGCGGCGCGCAGCCTCGCGCCCGGCGCGGCGCGGCTGGAGCGCATCCGCTTCGCGGTCGGTGCCGGGCTCGCCAGCCATGCCGTCGAATGCCGGCGCGTTGCGCTGCCGGACGGCGCGCCCGCCGTGCTGGTCGCGCTGCCCGAAGGCCGCGAGCGGCCCGCGCCGCGACAGGCGGCGGAGGATCTCGTCGCCGCGCTCGCCGAGGAGGAATGCGCCGTCGCCGTGCTCGACGACAGCGGCGCCGTGCTGGCCGAACGCGGCGGCGCGGCCTGGCTGGTCGATGGCGAGACGGCGGTCGCCGAACTGGTCGCCTCGGCGGCGCAACGCGGCGAGAGGCTGGCGCGACGCGCGCTCAGGATCGGCGACATGCGCCGTCCGGCCGGACTCGCCCTCTTCGAGAACGAGGGCAGCCGCTTCCATCTCCTGGTGGTCGGGCCGGGCGAGCGGGTCGTGGTCGAGCCGTCCGCGCCGGAGGAAACCGTCCGTCCGGCCGAGCCGGAAGCAGTGGCGACCGTCGAGGTAACGCCTGCTTCCGCTCCATCGATCGAGCCAGACGCCGAAACGATCCCTTCGCCCGCGATGGAGGCCGCGCCTGGCGCCGCCGACACGTCGCCGGTGACCGAGGACGCGGCGCCCGAGGCTGCGGCTGAAGCAGAGCCGGCGCCCGAACCCGAGATTGCCACCCAATCAGAACCCGAGCCGGACGCCGAGCCTCAGCCGGAGCCGGCCGGCGGATTCCGCTTCGAGCCGCCGCGCTCGCCGGTGCGCTTCGTGTTCCAGATGGATGCCGGCGGGCGCTTCACCTTCGTGTCGCCGGATTTCGCCGAGGTGGTCGGAACGGCGTCTGCGATCGCGGTCGGCGAGAGCTGGGGCGAGATGGCAGCCCGGCTCGGCCTCGATCCGACCGGCGCCGTCGCCGGGCTCATCGCGCGCCGCGACACCTGGAGCGGCGTGACGCTCGACTGGCCGGCCGAGGATGGCGCGCATTTCGTCGCCGTCGATCTCGCGGCGCTGCCGGCCTTCTCGCGCGACCGCCTTTTCGAGGGCTATCGCGGCTTCGGCGTCATCCGCCGCTCCGATCGGCCCGAGGCGGCGCCCGCGCCGGCCGAGCGGCCGCGGAGCGCCATGCAGCCGCAGGGCTCCAATGTCATCCGACTGGCCCGGCCGCTGCCCGCGCCCGAAACCGACCGCCTGTCAGTGCCGGAACAGGATGCCTTCCGCCGCATCGCCGCGGCGCTGAGCAGCCCGTCCACGACCCGTCCGCCCGATGCCCGCGCTCCCGAGCCCGCCGCCCCGGAGCCTCTCGGCCCCGAACCTCGTGCCGCGGAGCCTGCGCCGCCCGAGCCGACGCAAGCCGAGGCTCCGCTGGAGGCTGTCCCGGAACCTGCCGCCGAGGCTCCCGCCGAGCCGCCAACCGAGGCGGAAACTGTCGCGACGGAGCCCCCCCCCGCTGCCGAGCCGCCGCCGGCCGAGGCGCCGGATGCGCCCTTCGCGCCGCACGAGCCCGAGCCCGTCGCGCCTGCTGAAGCGGCGTCCGAGCCGGAGCGCCAAGCAGAGCCGGTGACCGCAACGCTAGAGGCGCCTCCGCCCCCGGCGCCCCAGCCCGATCCGCTGCTCGAAGCCGACCTCGCTTATGCCCGCCAGCGCATTGTCGAGCTGGAGGCGATCCTCGATACGGCGACCGACGGCATCATCGTCGTCGACCAGGACGCGCGCATCGAGCGCATCAACCGCTCGGCCGAGGCGCTGTTCGGCGTCGAGACGGCGTCGGTGGCCGGCCTCCGCCTGCCCGATCTCCTCGCCGAGGAGAGCCGCCAGTCGGCGCTTGATTATCTCGATGGTCTCGCGCGCAATGGCGTCGCGAGCGTGCTCAACGATGGCCGCGAGGTCATCGCGCGGGTGCCGCAGGGCGGGTTGATCCCGCTGTTCATGACGATGGGCCGCCTGCCGGAGACGGGGAAGTTCTGCGCCGTACTGCGCGACATCACGCAATGGAAGAATGCCGAGGGCGAACTGATCAACGCGAAGCGCGCCGCAGAGAGCGCGTCGATGCAGAAGTCGGACTTCCTCGCCAAGGTCAGCCACGAGATCCGAACGCCGCTCAACGCCATCATCGGCTTCTCCGAGGTGATGATGGAGGAGCGTTTCGGGCCGATCGGCACCGAGCGCTACAAGGAATATCTGCGCGACATCCATGTCTCGGGCGCGCATCTGATGAGCCTTCTGAACGATCTGCTCGATCTCTCCAAGATCGAGGCCGGCAAGCTGGACCTCAATTTCGAGTCCGTGGCGCTCAACGACATCGTCATGGAATGCGTGGCGCTGATGCAGCCGCAGGCCAATCGCGAGCGGATCATCATCCGCACCTCGCTGTCCGGCCAGGTGCCGAATGTCGTGGCCGATCCGCGCTCGATCCGCCAGATCGTGCTCAACCTCGTCTCGAACGCGGTAAAGTTCACGCTCGCCGGCGGCCAGGTCGTGGTATCGACCGCGATGGAGCCGCATGGCGAGGTGAGCCTCCGCATCCGCGATACCGGCATCGGCATGTCGGAAAAGGACATCGAGACGGCGCTGAAGCCGTTCCGCCAGCTCTCGACCTCGCGCGAGCGGCGGAGCGACGGGACAGGGCTCGGCCTGCCGCTCACCAAGGCGCTGGTCGAGGCCAACCGGGCTTCCTTCGTGATCGATTCCGCCGTAGGGCAGGGGACGCTGATCCGCATCACTTTCCCCGCGACGCGGGTGCTGGCCGGATAAGGGAGCCGATGCCCGAGCTACAGACCGTCCTCGACGAGATCGCCGCCGAGGCGCGCGCCGCGACTGAACGCGGCAAGGTCGCCGCCTATATCCCGGAACTCGCCAAGGTCGATCCCGGCCAGTTCGGCATCGCGGTGCTCACCCATGACGGCGCGCTGTTCACGGCCGGCGATGCCGATCTGCCCTTCTCGATCCAGAGCGTCTCCAAGGTCTTCACGCTGACGCTGGCGCTCGGCCAGGTCGGCGACACGCTGTGGAACCGGGTCGGCCGCGAGCCCTCGGGCAATCCCTTCAATTCGATCGTCCAGCTCGAATATGAACATGGCATCCCGCGCAATCCGCTGATCAATGCCGGTGCGCTGGTCGTCACCGACGTGATCCTTGCCGGCTACAAGCCGCGCGAGGCGATCGGCCTCATCCTGCGCTTCATGCGCTCGCTCGCCGATGACGAGAGCATCGTCATCGACATGGATGTGGCGCGTTCGGAGCAGGAGACGGGCTTCCGCAACCGCGCGCTCGCCAACTACATGAAGGCCTATGACAATATCCGCCATCCGGTGGAGATGACGACCGGCGTCTATTTCCATCAATGCGCCATCGCCATGAGCTGCCGCCAGCTCGCGGTGGCCGGCAGCTTCCTCGCCGGCCAGGGCCGCCACCCGCTCACCGGCCAGAAGGTCGTCTCGGCCGAGCGCGCACGGCGCATCAACGCGCTGATGCTGACCTGCGGCCATTATGACGGCTCGGGCGACTTTGCCTTCCGCGTCGGCATCCCGGGCAAGAGCGGCGTCGGCGGCGGCATCCTCGCCATCGTGCCCGGCAAGGCGTCGATCGCCGTCTGGTCGCCCGGCCTCAACAAGGTCGGCAATTCACTGCTCGGCTCGCGGGCGCTGGAACGCCTCGCCCGCGCCATGGACTGGTCGATCTTCGGGCCCTAGAGCGCTTCCAGCAAGCCAGGAAAGGCTCTAGCGATGGCGCCGCTCAGGCGGCCTGCTTCGGGTTGCAGATATCCTTGACCGAGGCCATCACCGCTTCGGGGCTGAAGACGGCTTCCAGCCAGTTGTCCTTGAAGATCAGCGGCCGCGCCTCGCGGATCGCGTGCAGCGCGCCGTCGGAGAACTTGCCTTCCTTGAAGATACCGAAGGCGATGGCGAGCTCGATCTGGATATGGCCGAGCATGAAGTCCATCGCCGCCTCGCGGGGCACGCCGCGGCGCACCGCCTCGTCGGTCGCCTCACGCAGTGCGAGGCACAGCGTCGCGCCCACGGTCTCCGACATGGCCGGCTCCATGATGGCGATGTGCTCGAGTTCGCAGCGATGCGCGCGCGAGACCGGCGCATAGATCGTGCGGGCGACCTCCTCGCAGAGCGCGTAATGCTCTTCCGGCCCCTGGATCAGCGCGCAGACGATCGCCTGCGGATCGCTGACGCCGCCGAAGAAGTCGCGCTTGCCGTCAGTGACGTTCTCGGGGAACACCGAAGGGTGGCAGGGATGGGTGACGAAGGTCGTCACATCGGCGCGTTCCGGCATCTCGCCGGCATAGGGCGCCGCCGCGTCGAGGACGATCAGCGCGGTGCCGGGCCTGACGCGGCCGATGATCTGGTGCGCGACCTTGCCGATCAGCCGGTCGGGGACGGCGAGCACGACCACGTCGGCGCCGGCCAGCGCCGCGTCCTCGCTGACGCAGTCGGCGCCGATCGCCTGCTTGAGCCGCTCGCGGCCCTCGGCCGTGATCTCGACATGGTCGACGGAAAAGCGCGAGCCCTTGAGATTGGTGGCGAGGCGGACGCCCATTTTGCCGCCGGCACCGAGTAGCGCGATCTTGGTCATGCTGCCTTGCTCCTCGCGGCGACGGTTCCGCCGCCGCCATTCCTGATTGACGTGAAATAGTCCGGCGCGCCCATCTGCCCGCCCTTGAGCGCGATCTCGAGCGGCGCGCGATCGGCATCCGCGAAATGGGCGCGGCAGAGCGCGGCGCCCGGCACCGTCGGCGCGAGCGCCGTCAGCGCGCGGATGCCGAGCGAGAGCGCCCCGTAGCCGGAGGTGTCGCCGCCGGCGATCACCGCGCGCGGCAGCCGCGCCTCCGCGATCAGCCGCCCCAGCAGGGTGCCGAGCCCGCGACCGATGCGCTCGTTGACGACCGCGGCGTCCACCCCGCGCGCCGCGACGGCGCCGTTGACCGCAGCCACGGCTGGATCGTCGGGTCCCTCCGCCGTGGCGACGATCGGCGCGCGGCCGCGACCGAGCGCGGCGAGGGCCGCGCCTTCGGCGCGGGCGAGTTCGGCCTCGAAGGCGGCGGCGTCGACCGCGTGGCTGGCGTCGAGGCGGATGATCTCGAAGCCCTCGGCGGCGGCATGCGTGATCTGCGCCGCGGTCTGCGGCGCGCAGGAGCCTGAGACGACCGCCATCCGCTCGGCGGGACCGGCCGAAGGGGCAGGCGGCGCGGCATCGATCAGCCCGGCGGCGCGCCAATGCGCGACCAGCGCATATTCGACGCCCTGCGAGCCGATAGCGAACAGCCGCGCGCCGCGGTTCTCCCAGACGAGGCGGCCGGCGCGGGCGAGATCGTCCTCGTCCATGACATCGATCGCGACGATCTCCGCACCGTCCGCGCGAGCCTGTCCGAGCGCCGCATCGGCGTCGCGATGGAGGCCGAGCCGGTCGACGAGCCCGATCCTCCGCGCGGTTTGGAGCGAAAGATGCCGCCGGACATCCGCCTCATGCATCGGCGTGACCGGGTGGCGGCTCATGGTCGGGTGCCGGTCGAGACGATGGACCGCGCCGTCATAGAGGGCGAACAGCGTGCCGAAGGCCTGGTAGCGGCCGATCGGCGGCGCCGCCACGATGAGCGGGTGCCAGGCGCCGCCGAGGATCGGCGCGGCGAGATCGATCGCGCGGCCGATGGAGCCGACATGCGGCGCGGAATCGAGCGTCGAGCAGATCTTGTAATGACTGACCGGCGCGCCGATCGCGGCGAGCGCCGCAAAGACCGGCGGCAGGTTCTCGTCCATCCATTGGGGCGGCTTGGAACGGGCAATGCCGGCGATGCCGATGCCGCGCGCGCCGGGAAAGCGCGCGAGATCCTCGGCGGTCGGGATATCGAGGAAGAGCACCGAGGCGAGGCCGGCAAAGGCGAGCACCTCCATCGTCGCGGCCGAGCCGGTGAAGTCATCGCCATACCAGGCGACGAGGACCCCCTCGGGCAAGCGGTCCGCGCCGCCCGTCATGGCCGTGCTCCGAGCGCTGCCGCGAGCGCGGCATGGTCACGCGCATAGGTCTCGAGCGGGATGCCCGCCATCGCGGCGTCCCAGGATTGGCGGAGGCTTTCGACCCCGGCCGCCGGGCCGTCGGGATGGGCCATGATGCCGCCGCCGGCGGCGTAGATGAGATCGGTGCTGCCGAGCGCCGCGAAGGTCGCGGGCGGCTGGCGCACCGTCTGCCCGGAGGAGAAGACCGGCATGGCGATGCAGGGCTTGTCGGCGAACATCGGCGTCAGGCAGGTGCGCGCCGAGGCGATGACGCTCTCGTCGCTCTCGGCGAACTTGTTGGCGAGGCCGTTGACATGCATGTGGTCGGCGCCGGCCAGCCGCCAGAATTTCTGGAAGGCGACATAGGAGAAGCCGAGCGCCGGATCGCGCGTCAGCGCGCCCCAGCCATTGCGATGGGCGTGGATCGGCAGCTCGCTGTGGCGGCCGAGCGCGATCATGCCGGAAAGGCCGACCGCGTTGATCGAGGCCATGACGCAGGTGCCGCCCTCGGCGAGCACGAGATCGTGGCGCCGCCGCATCTCGTCGACCTCGCCGGAGAGGTTGAAGGCGAACATGACCTTCTTCCCCGTCCGGTCGGCATGCGCATTGATGACCCGCATCACGGCGCGCACCCGCTCGTCGAACGGACAATGCGGCCCGTCGGCCTGCAATTCGTCGTCCTTGACGAAGTCGATGCCGGCCTCGGCGAGGAGGCGCACGAGATCGGCGGTCTCGTCCGGCGAGAAGCCGACGCTCGGCTTGACGATGGTGCCGATCAGCGGCCGCCCCTCGACGCCGGAAAGCCGACGCGTCCCCGCGACGCCGAATTTCGGCCCCGGATAGGCGGCGGCGAAGGCGGCGGGCAGGCGGATGTCGAGGAGGCGGAGGCCGGAGAACTGCTTCAGCTCGAAGAGATTGCCGGCAACCGCCGCCATGAGATTCGGCAGCGAGGGGCCCATATTGGCGAGCGGCCAGGACAGCGTCGCCCGCGCCTTGAGGATCGGCCGTCCCGCCGGTTGGCTGGCGCCGGGAAGGCTTGGCGAAGCCAGCTCGCCGACGATCTCAAGCGCCTCGATGCGCGCCGCCGAGCGCTCCTTGAGCTCGGGCGTCTCGCCGGGCACCGGCACGAAGGTGCCCGACGACTGCTCTCCGGCCATGACCTCGACGGCGACGCGCGGATCATGCGCCGTCTCGACGAGATAATCGGCCTCGATGCGTTCGTTCATTGTCCGCTCTCGCGCCAGTCTTTCATGCGGATCACGCTGCCGCTGGCGGCGGAATCGTAGGAGGCGAGCGCCAACGCCATGGTGCCGAGATTGTGCGCGCCCGAGGGCTGCGCCTCGGCCTTGCCGTTCAGGACATCGATGAAGTGCCGATTGAAGGCGGCGACGCTGCGCTGCACGACCTGCCAGGGCTTGGCGCCCCAGTCCGGCACGTCGACATCGACATTGGTCTCGAAGCTCGAGCCGGCGTGATGCTCGATGAGCCGGTAGCCGCGCAGCAGTTCCAGCGTCCCCTCCGTGCCCTCGACGACGGCGGTCGTCTCCGGGAACGGATCGGGGTCGTATTTCGCGAAGGCGGAGCATTCGACGACCGAGGTCGCGCCGCCGACATGGCCGAGCAGCGAGGTGAAGGCGTCCTCGCCGCGCACGATCGGATTGATGCGCTGCGTGCGGCAGGCCAGCGTCTCGACCTCGCCGACGAGATAGCGGGCGAGATCATAGAGATGCAGCCCGATATCCATGAGGCTCAGCCGCTCGACCTCGGTGAGATAGGGCTGGTTGGCGTAGTAGTCGAAGGCGTGGCGGAACGAGATGCGGGCATAGACCGGCTTGCCGATGCGCCCCGCCGCGATCCGGTCGCCGAGTTCGATGAAGGGCCGCTGCCAGCGGAAATTCTCGTGCACCGCGAGTGGCACGCCCGCCTTCTCGCAGGCGCGCACCATGGCTTCGGCGTCGGCATAGCTGTCGGCGAACGGCTTCTGGCAGATGGCGGCGACGCCGTGACGGGCCGCGAGTTCGACCAGCTGCCGGTGGAACGGCGAGGTCGTGACGACGTCGACAAAGTCGAGCTTCTCGGTGCGCAGCATCTCCTCGGCATCGCCATAGGCGCGCGGCACGCCAAAATCGGCCTGCATGCGCTCGGCCTTGGCCATGTCGCGGTCGCAGACGGCGACGATCTCCGCGCCCTCGGCTTCGGCCCAGCCATGCATGTGATTGCGAGCGAAGAAGCCGCATCCGATGAGCGCGCCGCGACGGACAGTCATGAGAAATCTCCGGTGAGGGCCTGGATGGCCGTGGGACTCTGTGCAGGCGCCATCCTATCGGCGACTGCGGCCGGACGATCCAGGAAGTTCGCGGCGAGGGCGGCGGCGGAATAGGCGTCGGCCGAAAGTCGGCAGGCGGATGCGCCGGTATCGGTACCAAAGGGAAGCGGCTGGGATCGAACGTCGCCCATGGTCCTCCCCGCGGCGCGATCTTATGATGGAACAGTGATTATACCAGAAGACGAGTCGTCACAAGCGGCTTGCGCGCACTGGCAAGCAGGACGGTGGCTATCAGCGGCGGAAGCGGCCCGACGGGCCCGTCGTCACGCCTCGCCGGAGCGGGCGAAATGGTCCTGATGGTAGAGGTCGTTGGCGCGGTAGAGGTGGTCGCTCATCGCCTTGGCCGCACCGGCGACATTGCCGGCCTCGATCTCGTCGACGATCTGGCGATGCTCGGCGAGCGTCAGCTTCTCCAGCCCCGGCACGCGCATCAGCCCGACATGGAAGCTCTGCAGCCATTTGAGCAGCGCTTCGCTCAGCGAGGCGAAGATGGGATTGCCGCTGATTGCCGCGATCTCGCGATGAAAGCGCGCGTCAATCTGCAGGAAGACGGGCGAGTTGTGGCTCTGCGCCTCCTGCGTGTCGATGATGCGCCGAAGGCGGGCGACATCGGCGGGCTTTGCCCGCTGCGCGGCGATCCGCGCCATCTCCATCTCGAAGGTGGCGCGCGCCTCCTTCAGATGCGCGAGGCTCGCCGGCGAATGCGACAGGATATGCCGCATCGATTCCGACATCTGCTCGACCATGCGGCCGAAGGAGGGCTCGGCGATGCGCGCCCGCTCGCCATGGCGGATCTCGACGAGGCCCATGCGTTCGAGGCTCTGCATGGCCTCGCGGATCGCCGGCCGGCCGACGCCGAAGGCGGTCATCAGGTCGCGCTCGGAGGGCAGCGCGTCGCCGGGTCCGAGCCGGTCGGTCTCGATGATCGCCAGCAGCCGCTGCTGCACTTCGTCCGAAAGCTTCCGACGCTTGATCGGATCATGTTCAGTGGTCATACCAGTATCATCCGCCGAAGCCGGCGGATTGGCAAGCAGGCGGCGCCGCCGCGCACGCCGGACGAGGTGCGGCGTCGCGTCCCGCCCGCGCGGCGATACCGGAGGCTCAAGTCTTCTTCGGCCTGGCTTTCCCGGCGAGGTTGAGCGCGATCGCCGCCCGGATGAGCGCGGTCAGCGCCGCCGCGTCGATCGCCTCGCCGGCGCGGATATCGATCGCGCGGCGGGTATTCCCATCCAGGCTGGCATTAAACAGACCCTGGGGATCGGCAATAGAAGCGCCCTTGGCGAAGGTCAGCTTGACGACCTCCTTGTAGGTCTCGCCGGTGCAGAGGATGCCGCCGCGCGACCAGACGGGAACGCCGCGCCACTTCACCTCCTCGACGATCTCGGGATCGGCGGCGCGGATGATCGCGCGCACCCGTGCGAGCATCGGTCCGCGCCAGTCGCCGAGCGCGGCGATCTTCGCATCGATCTCGGCCGAGGCGGCATCGGCGTCGGACGGTTCGGCCATCGGCGCGCGCGCCCCTTTGTCCTCGGTCATGTCCCGTCCTCCTTCGATGGTTATAGTTACGGGGAGGGAGCCGGCGCGGCGGCGGCCCCATCCGGGCGGTTCTCGCCCGCCATGTCTGGAGGAATGATGAGCGACGCCATCCTCGTGATCAATGCCGGCAGTTCGAGCATCAAGTTCAAGCTCTATGCGCTCGGGCCGGACGAGGCGCTCGAAACGGTCTTTTCCGGTGTGCTCGACGGCATTGGCGGCGAAGCGCGGCTGAAGGCGAAGGATGGCGCCGGCGAGGCGCTGGACGATCGCAGCCTCGACAAGGGCGCGGCCGCCGATCCGGGCGCCGCGCAGAAGATCGTCATGGACTGGCTCGGCGATCATCTCGGCGGTCACAGCATGATCGGCGTCGGCCATCGCGTGGTGCATGGCGGCCCGGCCTTCACGCATCCGGTGATCGTCCATGCCGGCGTCATGAAGACGCTGGAGAGCTTCATCCCGCTGGCGCCGCTGCACCAGCTTGGCAATCTCGATCCGATCCGCCTCTTGATGAAGGAGCATCCCGGCCTGCCGCAGGTCGCCTGCTTCGACACGGCATTCCACCGCGATCATCCCGAGCTTTCCGACCGCTTCGCACTGCCGCGCGCGCTCTATGACGAGGGCGTGCGCCGCTACGGCTTCCATGGCCTTTCCTACGAGTATGTCAGCGGCGCGCTACGCCGCCTCGCGCCGAAGATCGCTGACGGCCGCGTCGTCATCGCCCATCTCGGCTCCGGCGCCTCGCTTTGCGCGCTCCAGGGAGGCCGCAGCATCGAGACGACCATGAGCTTCACGGCGCTCGACGGCATCCCGATGGGGACGCGCTCCGGCGCCATCGATCCCGGCGTCATCCTGCATTTGATCGAGCAGAAGGGCATGTCGGCGCATGACATCGGCACCATGCTCTATCGCGAGAGCGGATTGCTCGGCCTTTCGGGCATCAGCAACGACGTGCGCGCGCTGCTCGCGAGCGACGATCCGCGCGCCGCGATGGCGCTCGATTTCTTCTCGCGCCGCGTCGCCCAGGCGGTGGCCTCGCTCGCGGTGTCGATCGGCGGTCTCGATGCGCTCGTCTTCACCGCCGGCATCGGCGAGAATGCCCCAGAAATCCGCCGCCGCGTCGTCGAGGCGCTGGCCTTCGCCGGCCTCGCGCTCGATGGCGAGGCCAATGCGCGGTCCGATCTCCATGTCGAGGTGAGGGATAGCCCCATCGCCATCCTGGTGGTGCCGACCGACGAGGAGCGGATGATCGCCCGCCACACGCGGACGCTGCTGAAGGCAGGCGAGGGCGTCTGAGCTCAGGCGGAGCGGGCCGTCGCGCGGCCTCCGGCCTTCGCGGCATAGAGCGCGCGGTCGGCCCGCGCGAACCACGCGGCCGTGTCCTCGCCGGGCTCCAGCGTCGCCGCCCCGATGCTGGTGGTGAGCCGTCCGCGCTTCGGATGCGGGATGCCTGATGCCGCGAGCGCCTCGAGCAGCGATGCGGCGACGGTCTCGGCGCCGGTGGCGCCCGTTCCCGAAAGGACGAGGGCGAACTCCTCGCCACCGATGCGCGCCGCGAGATCGTCGGGACGCCTTGCGATCGGCAGCAGCACGGCGGCGAATGCGGCCAGCGCCGCATCGCCGGCGGCATGGCCGGCGGCGTCGTTGACCTCCTTGAAATGGTCGAGGTCGATGACGAGCAGCGACGCTTCGCCGCCGGTGCGGCGGCTGCGCCTGAGCGTCCGCGTCAGCTCGGAATCGAACATGCGGCGATTGGCGAGGCCGGTGAGCGCGTCGGTGTTGGTCTGCCGGTAGAGTTCGGCATTGCGCTGGGCGAGGATCAGTTCGTGGCTCGAGATCGCCGCGAGGTCATGCAGGACGTCGGTCCGGAAATCCTCCGGCGCCCCCGCCTTCGCGTTGACGATGCAGAGCGTGCCGATGACATGGCCGTGCTCCCCCCGGAGCGGCACGCCGGCATAGAAGCCCCAGATGCCGGCCTCGACGACCGGATGGCCTGCAAGCGCCGGCTCCGCCTTGAGATCGTCGATGACCACCTCCGCATTCTCGGCGATCACCATCGTGCAGAGGCTCTCGGAGCGCGGCAGCGTGTCCGGCAGGCGGCGCCCGGTCTGCGCCTTCACCCACTGCTGGTCGGAATCGACGAAGCTCATATAGGCCGCGTCGGCGCCATAGACCCGCGACGCGATTCGCGTGATGCGGTCGAAGCGCTCCTCGGCCGGCGTGTCGAGAATGGCGTAGCTGTAGAGTTCGTTCAGCCGCTCGGCTTCGCCGGCCGGCGCGGCGGGGGCATTCCACATGGGGGGCTCATGGTCTGTTGCTCCGCAACATTCCAGATGCAACTGCGAAAGGAAAGACGCAAGCGCTGAATTTCCATCGGTCGCTCTGGCGCGCCGCGGTCAGTTAACCCTGCGACGAACTGATCGGCGGCGGAGAGGCAATGCGTCTTGATGCCATGCATCGCAGTCCCCAACTTGCAGACCGCTGAGGAGGCAACTGATGAGCGAGCGGTTTCAGCTTTCGACACGACCCGGCTGGCGTCGCGACGTCCTGCGTCTTGTCGTCCTCTTCGTCCTGTTCCTTGTGCTGCTCTTCGCGGTCTTCATCGCCGTGAGCGCTGCGGTGCCGCCCGAGTGGCGCGTGGTGCCCTTCCTCGTGACGGTCGTCGTAGCGATGGTCGCGCGCATTCTCTATCGCGAGCGGCTCTTCGACATCGCCTGGCCGCTCCGGCGCGATGAGGGGAAGGGCGGCCCGCAGTGAAGGGGTCGCCCGTCCGGTTTCTTGAGACGCCCGCTCAGAGCGCCAGGCGGATGACGTTGTAGGAAAGCGGCGGCAGCTTCGACTTCAGCGTGCCGTCTTCCACGATCGTGCCGGAGACCGTCTTCGGCGCGACATTGTCCGGATTGGCGGCGGTGTTGACCGCGCGGAGATCCGGATGCGTCATCTGGATGTGCTCGACGACCCGCGCCCCGGCGAAGCCCTGCAGCGAGGCCGAGAGATCGAGGCTCTCCGTCAGGTGGCGGTTCACCACGAAGAAGGTCAGCGCGTCGCCAGCCGTCGAGCGCACCGCCGACAGGTCGAGATAGGGGATGTCGTCGCCGAACGGGCTGTCATAGGTCGGGCCGTCGACGATGGCGTTGAGCGCCGTGCCGCGGCCATAGAGCGAGGCATAGAGGAAGGGATAGTAGATCGTCTGCTTCCAGGCCGGGCCGCCCTTCTCGGTCATGATCGGCGCGATCACGTTCACGAGCTGCGCGATACAGGCGATCTTCACCCGGTCGGCGCGGCGGATGAAGGTGTTGAGGATGCCGCCGACCTGCAGCACGTCCTCGAAATTATAGATGTCCTCGAGGAGATGCGGCTCGTCCGGCCAGACATCGCCTTCCAGGATCTTCTTGTCGGCTTCGCGGCTGTGATACCAGACGTTCCACTCGTCGAACGAGATGGCGACATTCCGCTTCGAACGCTTCTTCGCCTTGATGAAGTCGATCACGCCGGCGATCGTGCCGATATAGCGGTCGAGCTTCTCGGCCTTGGCCAGATAGCCGAGCGTGTCATGCTCGACATTGGCGAAATACATGTGCAGCGAGATATGGTCGACCGAGTCATAGGTATGCTCGAGGACCGTCGCCTCCCACTGCGGATAGGTCGGCATGTCGGAATTGGACGAGCCGCAGACGACGAGTTCCAGCGAGCGGTCGAACAGGCGCAGAGCCTTGGCGGTTTCGTTGGCGAGGCGGCCATATTCGTCGGCCGTCTTGTGGCCGACCTGCCAGGGGCCGTCCATCTCGTTGCCGAGGCACCAGAGCTTGACGTTGTGCGGGTCCGCCCAGCCATGCTTGCGGCGGAGGTCGCTCCAGTAGGAGCCGCCCGGATGGTTGCAGTATTCGACGAAGTTGCGCGCCGCATCGAGGCCGCGCGAGCCGAGATTGATGGCCAGCATCGGATTGGTGCCGGCCTTCTTGCACCAGTCGACGAATTCGTTGACGCCGACGGCGTTGTTGTCGCGCGTCTTCCAGGCGAGATCGAGCCGGGTCGGGCGATCCTCGCGCGGGCCGATGCCGTCTTCCCAATTATAGGCGGAGACGAAATTGCCGCCGGGATAGCGCACATAGGGGGTGTTGATGGCGCGCACGAGGTCGATCACGTCGCCGCGGAAGCCGTCGGCATCGGCGGTCGGGTGGCCGGGCTCGTAGATGCCCGTATAGATCGCGCGCCCCAGATGCTCGAGGAACGAGCTGTAGATGCGATCATCGATCGCGGAGAGCGCGAAGTCCTTGTGGACGATCACGTTCGCTTTCACGGCAACCTCGCTGTGCGTTTTCCCGGATTTATATATCAAGTTTTCCGATATATACCGGAAACTATGGTCCGTATCGCAGCATCTGTCAATCGCGGCGGGCCCCGGCGCGGTGCAGCCGCATGACGATGTCCTGGTCGAAATTGCCGAATCCGCGTCCGAAAATGTTGATTCCGCCGGGGTTGGTGGCGTTTTCTGCAATGCCGATCCGCAGACGGATGGAGTGGTGGCCCTCGATGTCGAGATCGGCCAGCGTAACGTCCGAGACCCGCTCGCCATCGATGAAGGCGCCGCGATCCGAGACGGTCCAGGTCTTCAGCTTGCCATATTGCGAGCCTTCGAGCTTCCACCAGCGCGGCGTGAACAGCCCCCTTTTGTCGCCGAAATCGCCTGGCGAGGTCCAGGTGCCGATGGCGACATTGTTGACCCAGAGCGTGATGTCGGACGGCCAGTCGGGATTGGTGCCGGGCACCTCCGACGAGAGCTCCATCGTGAAATCGATGGCGTCGATCGTCTCGTTCAAGATCCTGGCATTGTTGGGGAATTTGTATTCGACATAGCCGCGCCGGAACCAGATGAGACCGGCCTGCATGCGCTTCGGATCGAGGAAGAAATTGGGGACGTCGAGAAGGCCGATGATCCCTTCCGCCGAGCAGAGCCCGCAGGGGGCCTCGACCGCGCAGCTCGTATAGAGCCCGATCGGCATCGCCACCTCGATGACATCGTCGACCGGCGCCTCGCTTTCGAGATCGAAGCGGATGGCGATCTCGTCATAGCGCGCGGAGCAGATCTTCTGGTGTCCCTTGCGCGCCTTCACCGTCCGCGTCTCGATGAGCGCCGCTTCCTCCAGCGCCAGCACGCTGGTCGCCACCGTCGATTGCGGCAGCGACAGCGCGGCGCTGATTTCATTGACGTTCATCGGCCCCTTTGCGCTCAGCAGCCGCAGGATGTCGATCCGTGCCGGCGAGGCGAGGGACCGAAGAACACCATGGCTGTCGGCGGCGCGAAGGGTCAGAAAATTGCGCTTCAAGGACGGGATCCGGACGAGGATATCTGTATGATTGATATCATCGATCCTGATAATGTCCACCGAAGGGGCGGAGATGGATGGAAGCGGGCGGGACAGGGGCTCGGCTGCCATTTCGTTGGCCGAGGTGAGAAACCGGAAAAATCACCCCGTTCCCCGTTACCGCCACGTCCGGTTGACGCGCTTCCATCCACCTCGACAACCATGGGCAGCGAGGATGGTTCCGGGCGGCTGAGGTGACCGCCGCCCGGCCGCGTCAACGGTGAGGTTGCGATCAGTTGACCATGAAGCCGCCGTCGACCGGCATGGTGATGCCGTTGATCATCGAGGCGCGGTCGGAGAGGAGGAAGAGGATGACCTCGGCGACCTCGTCTGGGTCGGCGAAATGGCCGACGGGGATGCGCTTCATCATCGGGTCGGACTTGGCCGGATCGCTCCAGGCCTTCACGGCCATCGGCGTCAGCGTCACGGTCGGGTTGACGGCGTTGACGCGGATGCCCATGCGGCCGAGCTCGTTGGCCATCGCGCGGGTCATGGCGTCCATCGCCCCCTTGGACGCGCAATAGGCGGTGTGGTCGGCGAAGCCGATCCAGGACGAGATCGAGGAAACGTTGACGATCGCGCCCGGCAGGCCCTTCTTCACGCGGTCGCGGGCATATTCCTGCGCCACGATCATCGGCGCGCGCGCGTTCACGGCATAGAGCATGTCGAAATCCTCGACCGGCAGGTCGAGGAAGGAGGCGAGCGCCGTCGTGCCGGCATTGTTGACGAGGAAATCGGCCGGCAGAGCCTCGAGAGCGGCACGGCGCGTCGCCTCGGCGTCGGCGAGATCGACGGCGATGCCGCGTGCGCCGATCTCCTCGGCGAGGCTGTCGAGATCAGCCTGCGAGCGCGAGATCGCCACGACCTCGGCGCCGCGCGCCGCCAGCATCTTCGCCGTCGCACGGCCGATGCCCTTGCCGGCGCCGGTCACCAGAACGCGCTTGCCGCTGAAATCCATCCGTCTTCTCCCTTGATCATGCCCGCCTACCAGGCGGTGAAGCCCGCATCCGCCTGCACGATCGAGCCCGTCATCAGGCTGGCGGCGTCCGAGGCGAGGAAATGCACCACCGACGCGATCTCGTCCGGCCGCCCGAGCCGCCCCATCGGCGTATCGCGCAGCCAGGCCTCGACCATGCCCGGTATCTCATAGGCGAATTTGGTGAGCGGCGTCTCGATATAGGTCGGCGCCACCGCGTTGACGCGGACGCCATGCGGCGCCCATTCGGTCGCGAGCGACTTCGTCAGGTGATGCACGGCCGCCTTGGAGGCGTTGTAGTAGGCCTGCTTCTGCGGCCGGTTGACGATGAAGCCGGACATCGAGCCGATATTAACGATCGAGCCGCGCCCGGCTGCGATCATGTGGCGTCCGAAAGCGCGGTTGCACCAGAAGACGCCGTTGAGATTGACATCGACGACGTTCAGCCAGTGCTCGTCGGTCGTCTCCTCGGCCGCGACGCCCGATCGGGCGATGCCGGCATTGGCGACGAGGATGTCGATCCGCCCGAGCCGCGCAGCGAGTGCATCGGCGAGCGCGGTGACCTCATCCGGACGCGTGACATCGAGGCCTGCGAATTCGGCTTCGACGCCCTTGCTGCGCAGCGCCACCAGCGCCGCGGCCCCGGCCTCCGGATCGAGATCCGCGATCACGACATGGGCGCCGGCCTCGGACATCGCTTCCGTGATCGCGAGTCCGATGCCGCGCGCCGCTCCCGTCACGACGGCGACACGGCCGTCGAGCCTCAGCTTCTCAAGATACATCCGCCCCTCCCAAGGCGACCGCCGACATGTCGGCCGGATCAGTCCGGCATCTCGATCTGGATCTTGACCTCGCCCGCCGGCGACTGGGCGGCATATTCGAACGCCTCGACGCTCTCCGCGAAGGGGAACGTCCGGGTGATCAGCGGCGAGACGTCGATCGCGCCCGAGGCGAGCATCGCGACGCAGCGCGGATAGACATGGGCATAGCGGAAGACATGCTCGACGCGCGCTTCCTTGATCTGGCCCGCGGCGACGTCATAGGGAACCGGATCGAGCGGGATACCGATGAAGACGACGGTGCCGCCCGGCGCGAGGGGCTCGAAGACGCCGGCCGCGGCGCGCGTGTTGCCCGAGCATTCGAAGACGATGTCGGCACCCCAGCCGGCGGTCTCGCCGCGAACGAAATCGACCAGCGACTGCTTGGCGACATTCACCGCATCGACGGCGCCGAGCTTCTTGGCGATCGCGAGCTTCGTATCGTCGACATCGCTGACGATGACGCGGGCGCAGCCGGCCGCGAGCGCCGCGAGCACGGTGACGAGGCCGATCGGACCGGCGCCGATCACGACCGCGATGTCGCCCGGCTTCACGCGCGCCTTGGTCGCGCCATGGACGCCGACGGCGAGCGGCTCGACCATCGCGCCGGCCGCATAGGAGACGCTGTCGGGCAGCTTGAAGGTGAAGTCGGCCGGGTGGACGACGCTCGGCCGCAGCACGCCATGGATGGGCGGCGTTGCCCAGAAGCGCACGGCCGGATCGAGATTGTAGAGGCCGAGGCGGGTGGCGCGCGAGGCGGCATCCGGAAGGCCCGGCTCCATGCAGACGCGGTCGCCGACCGCAAGCTCGGTCACGGCGCTGCCGACTTCCTCGATGATGCCCGAGGCCTCATGGCCGAGGATCATCGGCTCGCGCACCACGAAGGGGCCGATGGCGCCATGCGTGTAGTAGTGCACGTCGCTGCCGCAGATGCCCACGGTCTTTAGGCGGATGCGCACGTCGCGCGGGCCCAGCGTCTCCTCGATCGGGAAGTCGCGCAGCGAAAGACGGTTCTTCTCTTCCAGAACGAGCGCCTGCAAGGTCGTCACTCCAGCTTCGGGGCGGACGGCGCCTGGCGCGCGTCCGCGAGGGGTTGCGTCGAGGATGGGCCGCGGCTGCCGGTGGATCGGTCAGCCGCGGGCGATGATGAAGGCTCCGACGATCACGGAGATCACGGTCGCGACATACAGCGAAAGGTCCTGTTCGACAAAGCGCATCCAGAACAGATGGATTGCGACAAACACGACGACCGCGATGAAGACGCGATCGAACGCGTTGGTATGGATCGGCAGGAAGCCTTGCGGCTTCTTGGCGGCGGCGGCGGGTGGCAGATCGCTCATGGTGTTCGCTCCTTGCCGCTCAACCCTTGACGGCGCCGAAGGTGAGGCCCGCGACGATGTGCTTCTGCACCAGCGCGAGGAACAGCACCGCCGGGATCAGCGTCAGCATGGCGGTCGCCGCCATCTGGCCCCAGTTGGTGCCGGTCACGGTGACGAATTCGGCAAGGCCCGTGGTGATCGTGCGGGCATGCACCGAGGTCAGCGTCGCGGCGAACAGATATTCGTTCCAGGCGAAGACCCAGGTCAGGATCGCGGTGACCGCGAGGCCCGGCCGCGCCAGCGGCGTGATGACATGGAACAGCACCTGCCATGTCTTGGCGCCATCGACATAGGCCGCTTCGTCGAGTTCATGCGGAATGGCGTCGATCACGCCGCGCATGGTCCAGATGGCGAAGGGCAGGTTGAAGACGCAGTAGAGCAGGATGAGGCCGATGCGCGTGTCGAACATCTTCCAGTCGCCGACCACGAAGACCTGCGTGTAGAGCAGGAAGAGCGGCAGCAGGAAGGCGGCCGGCGGCGCCATGCGGTTGGTGATCGTCCAGAAGAAGACGTTCTCCTTGCCGACGAGCGGATAGCGCGACAGCGCATAGGTCGCGAACAGCGACAGCGTCGTGACCAGGAGGGCATTCGACGTCGCGATGACGATCGAATTGAACATGAAGCCCTGGTAGGTCGTGTTGGTGATCGTTGCCCAGTAGTTCTCGGAGAAGAAGCTCTTGATGATGAAGCTCGGCGCGCCGAACAATTCGACACGGCTCTTCGCCGAGACGACGAACATCCAGTAGATCGGGAAAAGGGTGATCAGGCTCGAGAACACCCAGAACGCCAGCGAAAGGGCGGGACGGTCGCGCTTCATTCGGTCCTCCTCAGGTCGCGGCGGGCGACGAGGCCGGCATAGAGCAGCCAGCACAGCACGATGGTGAGATAGAGGGTGATCAGCGACATCGCCGAGCCGTAGCCGTAATCGGTCTTCGGGAAGACGACGCGCCAGATATAGAGGCCGACATAGCGGGTGGCCGCGCCGGGTCCGCCGCCGGTCAGCATCCAGACCTCGTCAACGGTGCGCATCGCGTCCATGAGGCGGATGAACACGGCCGAGAGGATGGCCGGCTTCAGCATCGGCAGCGTCACGTACCAGAAGGTCTGGAAGCGGTTGGCGCCGTCGATCTGCGCCTGCTCGAAGGGCTCCTTCGGCATCGAGGAGAGCGCGGCGAGCAGCGTCAGCGTGACGAGCGGCGTCCAGTGCCACACATCCATCACGACGGTGGTGAAGAAGGCCTGCTGCGGGTAGCGGCTGATCAGGAAGTCGATGCCGAACCATTTGTCGAGATAATAGGGGATGGGCCCGAGGCCCGGCACCGTCATCAGCCGCCAGGTGGCGCCGACGGCGACGGGGGCGATCATCAGGGGCAGCGTATGAATGGTGCGGAAGAAGCCCTTGAGCGGGAAGTTCCGCATGAAGAGCTGCGCGAGCGCATAGCCGAGGATGATCTCGCTCACCACCGCGAAGACGCCGAAGCGCAGCGTGTTCCAGAGCGACATCAGATAGCCGCTGTCGAAAACCAGCTCGCGGTAGTTGTTGACGCCCGAGAAGCGCGGCGTCGGATCGGCGGCGAACGAGTTCCAGTCGAAGAAGCCGACGACCAGCACATAGATGAACGGCAGTACGCCGAACACGAAGAGAATGAACAGAGTCGGCGCCAGGAACAGCCAGCCGACGGATTGGGGGCGCATGGGCTCGATCTCCGGGGACGGCCTGCCGTGAAGTCTGCGCGGGCCGACAGGGAGCGGCCCGCGCCGGGTGGCGCGATCCCGAAGGGACCGCGCCACCCGCGTCGCTCGTTACTTGCGATAGCCGAGCTTGGTCAGTTCCTGCTCGGCGGCCGCGGCCATCTGGTCCAGCGCGTCGGAAGCCGAGAGCTCGCCCGTGATCGCCTGGTAGAAGAACGGGGCGGTCGCTTCGCGGACCTGGGCGTGGAACGGATAGGGCGGGGCGCCGGCGAAGAGACGGCCGTCATTCTTCATCAGCGTGTAGTAGCCGTCCGTCTTGGCATCCTGCGCCACGACCTTCGGATCGTCATAGGTCGCCTGGTGCGTGATGCGCGAGCCCGCCACCGCCCAGTCGGCCTGAACCGAAGGCTGCGCGATGAACTCGAGGAAGAGGAGCGCTGCGTCCTTGTTCTTCGAGGAGTGCGGGATGCCGAAGGCGCCGCCGTCATAGTAGCCGATATAGCCCTTGCCGGCTTCGGCCGCCTCGAGCACACCCGGCTCCAGCGGCGGCAGCGCCACGCCGACCTTGCCCACGACCTTCGACTTGGTGTCGTTGGTGGCGATCCAGGCGGCGTTCTCGCCATAGACGAGACCCTGGGCGGTTCGGCCGGCGGCGAAGGTCGCCGCGACTTCGTCCCAGGTCGAGGCCGTCGACTCCGGCGGCGCGTCGGGCAGGAGGCTCAGCCACCATTCCAGCGCCTTCTTGGACTCGGGGCTGTTCATCGAGCCGCCATTGGCGACCGAGGCGGCATAGTTCTTCGAGGGATCGATGCCCCAGTTGTAGACGCCGAAGGTCGGCGCGACGCTTTCGAAGAACTCGTACCAGGACGCCGGATGGCCGGTATGCGCCTGGACCGTCGAGCCCCAGAACTCGCCGCCATTGTCCTTGCCCCACGCCGTGAAGAAGTCGGCGATGTCCTTGTACTGCTGATGCGTCTTCGCCGGAGCGAGGTCATAGCCGTACTTGGCCTTGAAGGCGTCCTTGACCTTGGCGTCCTCGAACAGGTCCTTGCGATAGAGATAGACCTTGATGAAGGCTTCCATCGGCACGCCGAAGATGTCGCCGCCGTCGCCCTTGAAGTAGTTGACGAAGGTGGTGAACATCGCCGGGTCGAAATCGGGCGACTTCAGGTTCGGCTTCTCGGCCAGCGACTTGGTGATGTCGACCAGGAAGTTGCGGGCGAGGTAGGAATAGACGATGTCCTGCTCGATATAGACGAAGTCATAGATGCCGGTGTTGGCCTCCATGTCCTTGATCGCCTTGTCGTACATCTGGTCCCAGGACGTCGCCTCGAATTCGACCTTGATGCCGGTCTTCTTGGTGAATTCCGGCGCCAGCACGTCCTTGACGTAGTTGGACGGCGGCGTGCTTTCCGACACGCCGTGGATCGTCGTGCCTTCGAGACCCTTGGCCGCATCCGACCAGAAATCGGCCCGCGCCTCGCCGGCGCCGACCAGGAGTCCGGCGACAGCGGCGCCGAACATCATGCGTTTCAGTCCTGACATTCCTCTTGCCTCCCATAGAATGTCGCGGGGTGGCACGGGCAGAATCCGACTGTCGACGGAACGGCGATGTCTTCGCCTTCCGAAGCAAAGGGCGGATGATGCAGTGCCTGATCCCCGATGATCGGGGACATTCCCCAGTTGAGCACAGAGCGAACGGCTTGACTTCCTCCAAGCCCTGGCCTTTGCCGATACCCGAACGCTCGATGAAGACTCTAGAAGACGACTTGCCGTCTCACTACGCGGATTCCAGGTCTCTCCTGTACGATTTTGATCGCATCACCGGCAAAGCACGAGGCGCGTCAGAGGCGCGCTTCGGCAAGCACCTCGATGCGCGTCGTCGTGCCGATCCGGCGGGCGTCGCGACGATAGGCCGAGGGGGATCGGCCGCAGATCTTGACGAATTGCCGGTTGAAATTGGCGATGTTGTTGAAGCCGACCTCGAAGCAGATATCTGTGATCGGCATGTCGGAATTGGCGAGCAGGTTGCACGCCGCATGCACGCGCATGCAATTCACGTAGCGGGCGAAGGTGTGCCCCGTCTGCTTCTTGAAGAAGCGCGAGAAGGCCGTCGCCTCCATGCCGCAGAGCGCCGAGAGCTGGGTGAGGCGGATCGGCTGCGCGGAATGCTCGAGGATGTAGCTGATCGCCGTCTCGATCTTCTCCGAGGAACGCGTCTGCTGGCCGGGAGAGGGCGCGGCGCGCGAGAGCGTGCGCCGCTCGGCGGGATTGCGGGCGAGTACCGTCATCAGTTCGAGGAACATCAGGAGCCGCTGCGCGCCGCGCGCGGCGCCGATCGAGCGCAGCAGCCGCCGGCCCGCCTCCGCGGTGGCGCCCGAGAACTCGATGCCGCGCTTCGCGTCCTCGAAAAGTTCGCCGACGGCATCGAATTCAGGGCAGAGCCCGGCGACCTTTTCCGCGAAATCGGGGCTGAACTGGATCAGCATGTCGCGGTTCGGCACGCGTTCGCCGGGCTGAATGCGGCTCACCCAGTTATGCGGCACGCCGGAGCCGGTCAGGACGAGGCTGCCGGCTTCGAAGGCGCCGACATAGTCGCCGATCATCATCTCGCCGGCGCTCGCCTGGATGAGATGCAGCTCGAACTCCGGATGATAGTGCCACTTGGCGAGATGGTGCGGATAATCGTGCACGTTCCAGCGGAACGATTCCTCCGGCGCGCACACGATGACTTCAAAATCAGGAACGATTCTGCGCTCGAAGCCCATGGTCATCCTTCCCCTGGCAAGCACCGGCCGGACCGCGACTTTCGTCACGGCGAGCCCGCGCTGGTCTCCTCCTCACCGCGTCCCGGTCTTCGCCGGAATCGTCGGCCTCCAGAACTCCCGAATTCACGTCTGCAACAAGTCGAACCTACACCATCCTCACGTCTTCGGCATCAGGCCGCGCTGGCGACCGCCGCGTCGGCGGCGATGAAGTCCACCGCTCGGCTCGCGAGAGCCATGACCGGCGCATTGGTATTGCCCGACGGGATCGCCGGCATGGCGGCGCAGTCGATGACGCGGAGGCCAGCGACGCCGCGGACCCTGAGGCGCGTGTCGAGCACCGCCGAGCCGTCGTCGTCGGCGCCCATGCGGGCCGTTCCGATCGGGTGATAGTTGGTCTTGACCGTCTTGCCGCAATAGGCGGCGAGGGCGTCGTCATCCTCGAGCGCGGCGCCGGGCAGGAGTTCCGTGCCGATCTTGGCGGCGAGCGGTTCGGTCGCGAGCAGCGTCCGCGCGAAGCGCAGCGAGGCGATGGTGAGGCGGAGATCCTCCGGATCGCCGAAGAAGTTGGCGTCGACCAGCGGCATCGCAGCCGGATCGGCCGAGCGCAGGCGGACGCTGCCGCGCGCCTTCGGGCGCAGCAGGCAGGAAGTCAGCGTCACGCCATAGGTCGGCTCGGCGCTCGACACGTCGCGGTCGAGATAGACGATCGGCGCGCAATAGAGCTGGATCGTCGGCCGCTCGCCGCCGTCGGCATCGTAGAAGAGGCAGGACTCGATGCCGGTCGTGGTCACCGGGCCGGTGTTGAAGAGGAGATATTGCAGGCCGTTGCGGATCATGTTCCAGCCGCGGTCCTGGCCGAAATAGCCGCTCGGCCCACGCGTCGTCGCGATGACCGGAACCTCGTGGTGGTCCTGCAGCATGGCGCCGACGGGAAGATCGGCCACGACCGGCAGGCCGAATTCCCTGAGATGTGCGGCGGGACCGATGCCGGAGAGCATCAGAAGCTTGGCGGTGTTGTAGGTCCCGGCGGCGACGAGCACCTCGCGTTCGGCGCTGGCCGAGCCTTCGCCGGTCGGCGTGCGCCACACAATGCCGGTCGCGCGCCCGTTCTCGATCGTGATGCGGTCGACGCGCGCGTCGGTCACGATGGTGAGGCGAGGGTCGTTCCGCAGCGACTCCAGGAAGGCGGTGACGGCGTCGCAGCGCTCCATGCGGCCGTTGATGAGCCCCATCGTGTGCTGCATGACGCCGACTCCGGCCTGGCGGGCGCCGTTGAAGTCGGGATTGTAGGGGATGCCGGCACCCTGCGCGGTCAGGATATAGTCCTGCGTCGTATCGCAGAGGCTGCCCGGATCGGAGACATGCAGCCCGCCCGAGATGCCGTGATAGGCGTCGTTGAACTTCGAATTGCGCTCCAGCGCGCGGAAATGCGGCAGGAGGTCGGCATAGGCCCAGCCGGAGCCGCCGCCGAGCATCGCGTCCCAGCCGTCATAGTCCTCGCGCTGGCCGCGCATATAGACCATGGCATTGACGGCGCTGCCGCCGCCGAGCGCCTTCGCCTGCGGCACGATCGGGGCGCGGCCGCCGAGGCGGGACTGCGCCACTGTCGTGTGCATCTCGAGATAGTCGTCGCGGCCGAGATATTTCATGTAGCCGGCCGGCATGCGCATGACGCGCGCCGTCTTTTCCGGCCCGCGCTCGACGATCAGCACCCGAAAACCATGATCGCGGACGAGGCGCATGGCAGCGACGCAGGCCGCCGAGCCCCCACCCGCGATGATGTAGTCGTAGCGGCCGCTCATCGATTGGCCCGGTAGCCCGGACGCATCAGCACTTTGATGGAATCGAGCGAGATCGCCATCTTGAGCGCCTCGTCCCAGTCTTCCAGCGCATAGGAATGCGTGACGACGCCCTCCGAGGTGACGAGGCCGCGCGAGAGCAGGTCGATCGCGATCGGATAGCAATAGGGGCCGAGATGGGCGCCGCGGATGTCGAGTTCCTTGCGGTCGCCGATGATCGACCAGTCGGCGGTCGTCTCCGAGCCGAACACCGAGAACTCGACAAAACGGCCGAGCTTGCGGATGATCTTCAGCCCCTGCGTGACGCCGGAGGGATGGCCGGTATTCTCGATATAGACGTCGCAGCCATAGCCGCCGGTCAGCGAGCGCACGATCGCCTCGGCATCTTCGCGGCCGGGATTGATCGTCACTTCGGCGCCGTAGCGGCGCGCCAGAGCGAGGCGCTCGTCGACCATGTCGATGACGATGAGCTTCTTCGGCGTCTTGAGGCGCGCGACCTGCGTCATCAGGAGGCCGAGCGGACCGGCGCCGGCGATGACCACGACATCGTCGAGCTGGATGTCGCCGCGATTGACCGTATGGATCGCGCAGGACAGCGGCTCGATGATCGCCGCATCCTCGAGCGGCATCTCGGCCGGGATCTTGTGGACCCGCGAGGTGGCCGGATAGAGCATGTATTCGGCGATGCCGCCGTCGGCGACCTGGCGCTGGAAGCCGAAGATGTTGTGCACTTCGCACATCCAGTACTGCCCCGAGCGGCAGAAGCGGCAGCGGTCGCAGGGCACGATCTGCTCGGCGATGACGCGGTCGCCGATCGCGACGCCATGGTATTCGCCGGCGCCCTCGCCGAGCTCCTCTACGGTACCGAAGAATTCGTGGCCGGGAATGACCGGCGGCTTCACATAGGGCGTCTCGCCGCCCCAGAACATCGGCGCGCCAGCCCAGCATTTGCAGTCGCCGGCGCAGATGCCGCAGGCATCCACCTTCACCACGATCTCGCGCGGACCCGCCTCGGGCATGCCGACGCGCTCGACGCGATAGTCGCGGGGACCGTGGCAGACCACGGCCGTCATCGTCCTGTCTAGTCTCGTCATCGCTCCCCCTCCCGGCCGCTCCTCCGCGGCTTTATCGGGACAAGGCGCGAAGTCTAGGAGCGGGCCATCGGCGCGGCCACGATCAATTGCTCGCGAACCTGTACTTTTTTGAGCCCATTGGTACCGATTTGGCCTAGTTGCCGGTCAAAACGGCGTTCTTGCGCACTGTGCTGGCGCGAACGACGAGGCGTGGCGTGATGACCAGATGCTCCGCTTCCTCGCGGCCCTTGATCCGCTCCACGAGGAGACGCGCCGCCTGCAGGCCGAGAAGCTGGCCCGACTGGTCGATCGAGGTGAGGGCATTCTGGGCGAGGTCGCAATAGCGGGTGTTGTCATAACCGACGATGGCGACATCGTCCGGGACCGACAGGCCGAGCTCGCGCGCCACCGACAGCACCTCGAAGGCGATGAAGTCCGTCCAGCAGAAGATCGCCTCCGGCCGCGGCCGGCCTTGCAGGAGCTGGCGGACCATGGTGCGGACCTCGCGCGGCGCCTGCTCCGCCATCACGACCGAAATGTAGCGGCCAAGGCCCGCCTCGGTCATTGCGGCGCGATAGCCAAGCTCGCGGTGATAGGTGACCTGGCTCTCGTTGAACTGCAGGTCCTGGCTGAAATAGACGATCGAGCGATAGCCCATGCCGGCGAGATGCTGGACGATCAGCCGGGCGCCGAGCTGGTCGTCGTCATTGACGGTGTCGAAGCGGGTCGGGCCGACGGGATGATGGGCCATGACGACGGTCGGCGCGCGCTCGGCGATCGCGGCGATGCGGTCGATCGTGATCCTCGGCCCGAGCAGGATCAGCCCGTCCATCTGCCGGTCGAGCATCGCATCGACGAGTTCGAGCTCGACGGCCGGCGAAGACTGTCCGACGCCGAGCAGCGGCTGGTATTCCGTGCGCTCCAGCGCCGCGTCGATGCCGGCCATGATGTCGGCGAAGAAGGGATTGGTGAGATCGGGCAGGATGACGCCGAGCGTGTAGCTCTGCCCGCGCATGCCGCGCGCCGCCGCATGCGGCCGGTAGCCGAGCCGCGTGATCGACGCCTGCACCTTGGCCCGCAGCGCCTCGCTGACGCCATAGGCGTTGCGCAGCACCTTGGAGACCGCCGCGACGGAGACGCCGGCATCGGCGGCCACCGTCCGGATCGTCACGCGCGCGCTCGGTTTTCTCGGTGCCATCTCGTTCCTCCCGGATCGTTCTCCTAGCAGGGCGCCGCGAAACGCGGAACTGGGATGCCCGCTTGACTCCGTCGTGTAGAACGATTTACGTAAAACGATCTACGGGTCGCGTGAGGAACGGCAATGCCGATGACGACCCGGCAAGGGAGGAAGAGATGCACGACGCCATGCCCCCGCATGCGGCGCTAGAGGCTGCCCATCCGGACGCGATCCGCTGGACGGCGCAGATGATCCGTCCGCTCACCGATGCCGGCGTCGGCACGCAGGCATCCTTCCTGCGCCGGCGCTTCACCCTGGACGGCGTCGGCGGCGGCGAGCGGCTGCATATCAGCGCCCTGGGGCTCTATCGCGCCTTCATCAACGGCAAGCGGGTGGGCGAGGATCTCCTGACGCCGGGCTGGACCGCCTACGACAAGCGGCTTTCCTACCAGTCCTACGACGTTGCCGATCTGCTCGTCGCCGGCGAGAACGTCATCGACATCTGGCTCGCCGACGGCTGGTACCGCTCGCAGATGATGTGGGCGAAGCAGACGGCGCTCTACAACACCTGGGGCGACCGGATCGCCGCCATCGCCGAGCTGCGCGCCGGCCCCGGCCGCGATGCGCCGCTGCTGCTCGCGACCGATGCCTCCTGGGAAAGCGGCCTGCTGCCGGTCCTGAAGAGCGGCATCTATTTCGGCGAGATCTACGACGCCCGGCTCGACGAATTGAAGGCAATCTCCGGCAGCGCGGTACTGCCCTTCGACGCCGCGCGCCTCGTCACCTACGAGACCGGCGGCGTGCGCGAACTGGAGCCGCTGGCGCCCGTCGACAGCTGGGAAGATGCCGAGGGCCGGCGCCTCTACGATTTCGGCCAGAATCTGGGTGGCTATGTCGCCTTGCGGGTCCGCGGCGAGCGCGGCGCCGAGATCATCGTCGAGCATGCCGAGATCCTCGATCCGAAGCGCAATCTCGACAATTCCAACTATCGCAGCGCACCGGCCCGCGTCGAATATGTGCTGAAGGGGGAGGGCGAGGAGAGCTACCGGCCGATATTCACCTTCCAGGGCTTCCGCTATGCCCGCGTGACGATCGCTGGCCATGCCGAGATCCTCGACATCGTCTCGGTGCCGATCACCTCGGCCGTGACGCCGACGGGCGATTTCACCAGCGGCAATCCGCTGGTGAGCCGCCTCGTTCAGAACACGATCTGGTCGCAGCGCTCGAACTTCATCGAGGTTCCGACCGATTGCCCGCAGCGCGACGAACGCCTCGGCTGGACCGGCGACGCCCAGGTCTTCGCGCCGACCGCCTGCTATCTCCATGAGAGCCACTCGTTCTGGGTGAAGTGGCTGCGCGACGTGATGGCCGACCAGCGCGACGACGGCGCGATTGCCCATGTCGTGCCCGATCCGACGCGGATGCGGCCGGATGCCTATCCGGGCTTCTTCGGCTCGACGGGTTGGGGCGACGCCATCTGCATCGTCCCCTGGACGCTCTACGAGCATTACGGCGACCGCGGCATTCTCGCCGAAACGCTGCCCGCCATGGTGAAATGGGTCGACTTCATCTGGTCGATCAGCGATGCGCCGATCGTCCGGCCGCCGCGTCCCTGGGGCGCGCGGGGCTTCACCTTCGGCGACTGGCTGCAGCCGAAGGGGCCGAGCGAGAAGCCGCTGCCGACCATCGGCGACGACGCCGCGGCGACGATCTATCTCTACATCTCGTCGCGCCTGACCGCCCGCGTCGCCGGCGTGGTCGGCGACGCCGCAACCGCCGAGCGCATGACCGCCAGGGCCGACGCGGTGAAAGCCGCTTTCGCCAAGGAGTTCATCGCGCCGTCGGGACGCCTCGTCTATGACGACCAGACATCCTATGCGCTGGCGATCCTGCACGATCTCATTCCAGAGGCGCAGCTTCCGGCGGCGATCGGCTATTTCAAGTCGACCATCGCCCGGGCGGGCGGGCGGATCGGCACCGGCTTCATCGGCACGCCGGCCCTGCTGCCGGCGCTCGTCAAGGCCGGGGAATCGGCGCTTGCGGAAGAGGTCTTCCTGCAGGAGGGCGTGCCGGGCTGGCTCTATCAGGTGAAGAACGGCGCCACGACAATCTGGGAGCGCTGGGATGCGATCCGCGAGGACGGGACGCCCTTCGACCCGGCGATGAACTCCTACAATCACTATGCTTACGGCGCGGTCTGCCAGTTCCTGTTCGAACAGGCCGCCGGCTTCAGGCCCGACCCCGAGAAGCCGGGCTTCCGCCACATCATCTTCGAGCCGCTCGTCTGGCCACGCCTCGGCCCCGTCAGCGCCTATCACGACTCGGCCGCCGGACGCATCGAGGCCGGCTGGTCGGTCGAGGGCGATCGGGTCCGCTATCGCGTGACCGTTCCGGCCGATGCCGAGGCGACGCTCGTCCTGCGGCCCGGCTACCGCGATGCCGCCATCGACGGCGCATCGGTCGCGACGGGCGCGGAGGGCGGGCGGCTGCCGCTCGCGGCCGGATCGCATGAGGTGACGTTCCGCATCGCATGAGTTTCGCAGGCGCGGGGAGGCGCCGGCGGCAACGAGGAGGAGCGCCCGCCGGATGCGGGCGCAAGGAGGAGGAAACCGTATGACTGCTCACAGGATGCGCCTGGCGGCGCTCTCGGCCGGCGCCGGTCTCGCGCTCGCCGCCATGGTGTCGGGGCCCGCGCTCGCCGAAGAGGTGACGCTGAGCCTCCTCATCGACAACGGCCCGCAGACGGTCGCGGCGGCCGAGAAGGTCGTCGAGGCCTTCATGGCTGCAAATCCCGACATCAAGGTCGATATCGAGACCCGCCCCGGCGGCGGCGACGGCGACAACATCGTCAAGACCCGCCTCTCGACGGGCGAGATCGGCGACGTCTTCCTCTACAATTCGGGCTCGCTGTTCCAGCAGATCAACCCGCAGAAATACATGGTCGACCTGACCGCCGAGCCCTGGCAGGCCGACATCCAGCCCTCGTTCCAGAACGTCGTGACGGCGGGCGGCAAGGTCTATGGCGCGCCGTTCCAGACCGCGATGGGCGGCGGCGTCCTCTACAACAAGAAGCTCTATGCCGATCTCGGGCTTCAGGTTCCGAAGACCTGGGCCGAGTTCATGGCCAACAACGAGAAGATCAAGGCGGCCGGCAAGGTGCCGGTGATCCAGACCTTCAAGGACACCTGGACCAGCCAGCTCTTTGTGCTCGGCGACTTCTTCAACGTTCAGGCCGCGGTGCCGACTTTCGCGGAGGACTACACCGCCAACAAGGCGAAGTTCGCAACGACGCCGGCGGCGCTGAAGGGCTTCGAGCACCAGGCCGACGTCTTCAAGGCGGGCTATCTCAACAAGGACTTCGGCGCCGCGACCTTCGACGATGGGCTCCGCATGCTCGCCTCCGGCGAGGGGGCGCATTACCCGATGCTGACCTTCGCGCTGGGCGCGATCCAGACCGCCAATCCGGACGCGGTCAAGGATATCGGCTTCTTCGCCCTGCCGGGTGACGACGCGGCCAAGAACGGCCTCACCGCCTGGATGCCGCCGGGCATCTACATCTCCAATGAGAGCGAGCATGTCGACGCAGCGAAGAAGCTCGTCGCCTTCATCGCCTCGAAGGAGGCGTGCGACCTGCAGACGGCCGCAGTCGGTGCCACCGGGCCATATCTGGTGAAGTCCTGCGCGCTGCCCGCCGACGTGCCGCCAATGGTCTCGGATCTGCAGGCCTATTTCGACAAGCAAGGCGGGGCCGCTCCGGCGCTTGAATTCGTCTCGCCCGTCAAGGGGCCGTCGCTCGAGCAGATCACGGTCGAGGTCGGTTCCGGCATCCGTTCGCCCGCCGAGGGCGCGGCGCTCTATGACGAGGACGTCAAGAAGCAGGCGCAGCAGCTCGGCCTTCCCGGCTGGTAGCCGGTCCTGACGTATGAGCAAGGCCGGCGCGCGATGCGCCGGCCGATCCCGCCGGGAGGAGCGCCATCGATGACCAGCCTTGCCGCCAGCCCCGCGATCGGCGCCGACCGCGTCCGCCGCCGCGCCGTCCGGACGGTCTATCCGAACTGGTTCTACCTTCCCGCCGCCGTCATCTATGCGGTGCTGTTCCTGTTTCCGACCGTCGCATCGCTGTTCTTCAGCCTGACGCGCTGGACGCTCAGCGAGGCGACCTTCATCGGTCTCGACAATTTCCGCCAGTTCTTCCGTGAGCCCTTCCTGATCCAGGGCCTCGTCAACACGCTCATCTATGCGGTGGTGACCTCGGGGCTGAAGGTCGTGCTCGGGCTCTTGCTCGGCGTGCTGCTCACCTCCGAGATCATCGCCCGCGACTATCTGCGCTCGGTCGTGTTCTTCCCGGTGCTCGTCTCGACCGTGGGCGTCGGCATCACCTTCACCGTGCTGATGCATCCGACCGGCGGCCTCATCAACCAGTCGCTGGCCGCGATCGGCATCGAGGGACCCGGCTGGCTGACGGATCCGCGCTTTGCGCTGCTCTCCGTGGCGCTTGTCGATGTCTGGAAAGGCGTCGGCCTCGCGACTGTCATCTATATCGCCGGCATCGTCTCGATCCCGCGCGACTATTACGAGGCGGCGCTGATCGACGGCGCCGGAGCGCTGCAGCGCTTCTGGAACGTGACGCTGCCGTTGGCCCGCCCCGCCACGGTCACCGTCGTCATCCTGTCGCTGATCGGCGGCCTGCGCTCGTTCGATCTCATCTGGTCGATGACCCGCGGCGGCCCCGGCTTCACCTCTGACGTTATCGCCTCGGTGATCTACAAGCAGTACCAGGCCGGCTTCTACGGCCTCTCGACCGCCGGCAATGTCGTGCTGTTCGTCCTGGTGGCGCTCATGGTCGTGCCGCTCTCGGCCGTGCTCAACCGCAGGGAGGTCGCGCGATGAGAAACCGCGGCGGAACGCTGATCGGCGCGGCGGCCATCCTCGGCTCGATCATCATCTTCATCATCCCCTTCGCCTTCATCCTGATCACGGCTTTGAAGGACAAGCAGCAGGCCTCGCTGCGTGACTTCTCCTGGCCGACCTCGTTCCACTTCTGGAGCAACCTCGTCGAGGTGGTGAAGGCGCGCGACTACATGCTGATCACCGCGCTGGTGAATTCGACCATCCTGACGGTGGCGAGCGTCACCCTCCTGGTCGTGCTCGGCGCCATGGTCGGCTTCGTCATGCAGCGCCGCCCCTCGGTGTGGACCGGTGTCGCCAATTTCCTCGTGCTGGCGGGTCTCATCATGCCGCCGGCCGTCGTGCCGACGATCTGGACGCTGCAGGGGCTCGGGCTCTTCAAGACGCTGCACGGGATGATCCTGATCGAGGTCGCCTATGGCCTCGCCTTCAGCGTGCTGCTCTTCCGCGCCTTCGTATCGACCATCCCCCGCGAGATCGACGAGGCGGCGATCATCGACGGCGCCGGGCCGCTCGATCTCTTCTTCCGCATCATCCTGCCGCTGCTGAAACCGGTGATCATCACCGTCATCGTCGTGCAGTCGGTGGCCATTTTCAATGACTTCACCAACCCGCTCTACTATCTGCCCGGCAAGCAGAACGTCACCGTGCAGCTGACGCTCTATAATTTCCAGAGCATGTTCGACACGTCCTACAATCTCCTCTTCATGAACATCCTCATCATCACGATTCCGCCGCTGATCGTGTTCCTCTTCTTCAATCGGCAGATCGTGGTCGGTATGACCGCCGGCGCCGTGAAGGGCTGATCCCTCCTCCAGGTCCTCGTGCCCGACGGGTCACGTCGCCCGCCGCTTCCAAGCGGCGGGCGACTGTCTTTTGTCGATCCACTTGACGTGGGAAAAATTCCCACACATAACAACGGCGACGGCTTTGGCCGGTTTGAGCGGAGTGGAGCGACGGCATGCTCGCCATCGGGACAGGTTGCAGGTTTGCTTGGTGCGGCGGGGGGG
>Ga0209933_1001022_pt1 | contig 33887 bp, 33 predicted proteins | sample ThiBiot_300_biof_FD_183944 | JGI IMG/M metagenome (GOLD analysis project Ga0209933, IMG submission 183944) | Wastewater bioreactor microbial communities from Cape Town, South Africa - Thiocy_cont_300_biof (SPAdes) | ecosystem: Engineered > Bioremediation > Thiocyanate > Unclassified | place...
GGCCCGCCGGTTCACTGAGCCGCGGGTGCGATCGAACAAGGTCGCTTTTCCCGGATGAACACTTGCGCGCTACCTGCATAAGGCGCAGTGTCAGCAAGCGTTAATTTAGCACTAAGCGTCGCTCTTGAAAGGCGCGCGCCGATCCGCGAGGCGCAAGCCTGCGGCCGGACGCACAGGACAGTTTGATCCCATTTCTTCAAGATGTCGCATGGAGGTAGGCGTGGGCCGCTTTCAGCTGCGACGCCAAAGGGCTCAAGATGCAGATCCCCACGCTCCGGCCTATCAGTGGCTTTTTCGATCAGCACGACCTGGCCGAGATGGCTTCTGTTCTTGACGAGCTCTGCCGGGAGGCGGCGTTGCGCCAGTGGCGCGGCCTTCTGCCGCCGGAAGAGATGAAGCACGAGCTCGCCCGGATCATCCTGCGACTGCAGCATCACATCCGTCATGAGCCCGAGGTCCTCAAGGCCATGGCACGCGTTGCCCTCGATCACCAGTCGCCGGCAGGGCTGATGCCGCATCCTGCCGACGTCATATCCGCATGTCAGTGGCGGACCGGGTTTCACACCGAACCGCCCGCGATCCCTTCCCCGAGACGGAACGAAACGGTACAGCGCAGCCCCTGGGGCAGCATCTCGACCTTCACGGACGGCGCGTAAGGCGCGGGGATCGCGTTCTCGATCAGGCGCGTCCCGAAGCCCGTTCTTTGCGGAGCGGAGACTGGTAGGCCGTCCTGTTCGCGCCATTCAAGCCGAACCCGGCCGCCGTCGCGCGACCAGACGATGTCGACTGTTCCGCCGTCGCAGCCAAGGGCGCCATATTTGACCGCATTGGTGGCCAGCTCGTGCGCGATCATGGAGACGGCGAGAGCGAGGGAAGCGTCCAGCGGGACGGGGCCGCCTGCATAGCGGAAGCGCGGCGGTCCGCCATCCTGATGCGGCGCCAGCGTGGTCTCGAGGACGTCCTTGAGGTCGCCCTGCTGCCATTCGTTGCGGGACAGTACGGCGTAGCTGGCCGCCAGGGCCGCCAGGCGGGCGCTGAACGCCTGTCGGGCCGTTGCATCGGCGCTGTCGCGGAAGGTCTGGCCTGCCATAGCCTGCACAACCGCCAGGGTGTTCTTGAGGCGGTGGGAGAGCTCTCGGCTGAGCAGGGCAGTGTGCTCTGAGCGGCGCTTTAGCTCATCGGCCATGGCATCGAGCGCTGCGCCGACGGCGCCGAGTTCATCCGCATCGGCCCTGAACCCCGTCCGCTGGTCAAGCCGACCCGCCTTCCACGCGCCAACGACCGCCAGGATGCGGTCGACCGGCTGCTTGATCGAGAGTTGTCCCGCGAGCCAGGATAGGGGAAACGCAACCAGGGCACCGAGAAGGATCAGCGCAAGGCCAACCGCCGAAGCCCGGTTGATAGGAGCGAAGGCTTCGGCTTTGGAGATCCCCGAACTGACATAGACACCGCTCGGCATCACTTTCGCCGGCACGTAGCCGAGGATACGTTCGGTCCCGTCCTGGCTGGTGACTTCGATAGCGCCCGGCTTTTCCTCGGTCACGAGGGACAGGAACCGGTCGGGAATCCGCTTGCCGACAAAGCGCTCCGGCAGGGGGTCGCGGGTGAGAATGACGCCCGTGCTGTCGGCCAGTGTCAGCTGGCCGCCACTCGCAAGGCCGCGCTCCTTGAGCCGCATGCCCAGCCAGTCAAGGCTGATCGCCGCCGTCAGAATGAAGGGCGTCGTCCCGCCTGCGGCCCTGAACGCCATGGCCAGCGGAAGTTCCGACCGGCCGGTCGCCGGATTGACCGTGTATCCGCCTGTCTCCAGCTCCGCGCTCGCCAAAGCGGCCGCCAGCAACCGGGGTGGGAACAACGTATTTGATGCGCCTCCCGTGCTGCTGCAGAGCAATTCGCCATCGGAGGCCAACACGGCCATCGAATCGATGCCGGGCACCCTGGCCGCGACCTCTGCCAGGTAAGACTGGCAGGCTGCACTGCTCGATCCGCGCAACTCGCCAGAGACCGACGCCACCACGAGGACGCTGCGCACCCCGTCGAGGATCCGCTCGACCTCCAGCGAGGCAAGCGTGGCCTGACGCAACGCCATGTCGTTGATTTCGGCGGCGCGGTCCTGACGCAACTGGATCTGATTATAGGCGAGGATGCCTATGGCCGGTATCAGCGCGATCGCGGCGATGCCGAAGATGCTTTGCTGCAGGGACGCCCGCATGCCTTCCGCCCCTTTGTAGCGACGGCGCCATTGAAATACCCGCGCACCACAATGTCCACCGTTGAGCTCGCTGGTCCCTCGTCCAAGCCCTCGCTAGGGTCGTTTACCGGCATGTGATCGCGGGGGTAGCATTCAAATCACGGAAAGAACATTATTTTCCGGCATATGCCAAAAGCGAAGCCCGGCGCCTGACGGCGGGGAACCAAGATAGTGCTGCCACGCATTCCGGTCCTTGTCGTGGAGGATGAGCTGCTCATCCGGATGAGTCTTGTCCTTTATCTGGCCGATGAAGGTTTCGAGGTGTTCGAAGCTGGAAACGCTGATGAGGCCATCGCCATTCTCGAGGCTCAGCCGGGAATCCGCATTCTCTTTACAGATATCGACATGCCCGGCAGCATGGACGGCCTCAAGCTTGCCGCGGCGGTTCGCGACCGCTGGCCGCCGATCAGGATCGTCGTGACGTCAGGGCATAAGCTTCCGGACGCTTCGGTCCTCTCGTCGGGCGCCAGATTCTTTCCCAAACCTTACCAGTTCGCAAAACTTGCCCTTGCCTTGCGGGAGCTGGCCGCCTTCGACTGAGCGTTGGCTCGACGGTCGCAGCCAGATGACGCTCCGTTTCTATCGCTCGCGATCAACCATTCGTCGCGCGCGAGCCGCAGGCATGCCGTCCGGCACCAGCAGGGGCGCCGCCGTCAGTCGTCGGTGTTCAGCCAAACCGCGGCGGACAACAACACGGCCCGCGCTTTGGCGGTCGCGTCAGGGCGCCTGGCGGCAAGAAGCATAGCTGAGCGTAGGCACTGTTCGGATACGCTGGTGCAGTGCCTGCGAACATCAATCAGCAGGCCATACCCGGATGGCGACGCATCGGCCATGGCCAACACCACCTCAACCAGTTGCTCTTCGACCGGGCATACAGCCATGGACTCACCGGGTAGTAGCGTTCATTGCCAGAACTTCTGGTGATCGCACGAACTAATGCAGCAAGAGCCAGCGTCAACGGGCAGGGGTTGTCCGATATCGTACGATAACAGCCCGGAGCCGAGGGGGCGCACGGATCCTGGACACTTGGACCTGATTGGAGTCCGACACCTTGTCCGTGCCTTTGTCCCGGACTGTCACATGCCTTGCTGTCGATGGAACCCGGCGTATGCTTGCCGACGGCGCCGTTGATCGCGGTGGAACGGGGTGATGGATGTCGAGATTCCGTGGTGACGCGCAATCGGTCAGGGTGCTCCGGTCAAGCTGTGCCCGCTCGGGGGCTGGCGAGATAGCCATTCTGCTCGAGACCCTGGAGCTCGGCCCTATCGCCGTATTGATGACACCCTTGGGTATAGAGGCCCTCCGGCGCGACCTTGCAGTAGCCGAGGAACAACTTGCCCTTAGATCGCCGGGCGATGAAGCCTCCGGGGACGGACGCCAGCGCGGGCTCTAGTGTGAGCGTCTGGCCGCCGTTACGTCGCCGCTGGCGGACCGATCTGAAAGCTCGCGGGTTTGGTTCGAAGGAGGCGCTGCGGACTCAGGGGCACTGTCTGGAACGAACGACGCGGGCATCTGTTGCCTTCTCCGATCGGGAGCGATCTCAAACCCCGTCGGGAGGCCGCTATGTATCACCACATCAAGAAGCTGATGTTTACCGTCCGCGTCGGCGAACCGGATGTTCGTTTCGGCAACATGTTGCTCGAACAGTTTGGCGGAGCGAACGGCGAGCTCGCAGCTGCCATGCAATACTCCATCCAGGGCCTGAACTGCGAGGACCCGGAGCGCAAAGACCTGCTGATGGACATCGGCACAGAAGAGCTCAGCCACCTTGAGGTGGTCGGTACCCTCGCACGGATGCATCTCAAGCCTTCCAAGTTCGATCGTGAGGCCGCCGAGGCCGACCCGCTCATTGCCATTGCCGGTGGCGGCGGGGTCAATCTTTTCAATTCCCAGGGCAATCCGTGGACCGCGGACTATCTCAAGATCACCGGCGAGCTTGACGTGGACCTGCGCAGCAACATCGCGGCCGAGGCCCGGGCCAAGATCGTCTATGAGCGTCTCATCAACTTCACGGACGACGCGGGAACGAAGGATGCGCTGCAGTTCCTGATGACGCGCGAGATCACGCACATGAAAGCGTTCGCGGCCGCGCTGGAGAGCATGAAGAAACCCATGTTCTCCATCGGGCGCCTCCCTCCAACCCCCGGTCTGGTCGACCAGTATTTCAACGATTCCTCAGGGTCGGGCGATTACGGCGAGATCGACGCGCGCGGCCCCTGGAACGAGGGCGGCGAGCTGGAATATGTGGCATCGCCCGTCCTCCAGCAGGCGGCTGACGGAAACGGTGCGGAAAGCCCCGTCAAAGCAGTATCGACGCCGGAAGACGCCGCGGCGGCGCTGCAGCCTCTCCTCGTGGATCAGCTGCGCGATATCCTTCACGCCGAAAAGCAGCTGCTCAAGGCATTGCCCAAGCTCGCGTCCGCGGCAAAAAGCAACCAGCTGGCCGCTCTCTTTGGGCAGCATCTCCGGGAAACCGAAGCCCAGGTTGAACGGCTGGGAGCCGCTTTCGAACTCCTTGGAGTCAAAGCACAGGCGAAGCCCTGCAAGGGCATGGCCGGCCTCATCGAGGAGGGCAACGAGGTGATCAAAGAGACGAGGGATATGGAGGACGCACCATCCGACCTGGCCTTGATCGCGGCCGCCCAGAGGGTCGAGAACTACGAGGTCTCTGCCTACAAATCGGCGCGGAGCCTGGCTCAACAGCTCCGCATGCCCGCACTGGTCTCGCTGCTTTCGTCGTCACTCTCCGAAGAAGAGAATGCCGATCAGCTGCTGACCCAGCTCGCCCAGATGCTGATGTCGGCAGCAAAGATGCCAGCGCCCGTGACTGCGTAGTACCCAAGATCGGGCCCCATTGATGCCCCAGCGCAGTTTGCGTTCTCGCAGCCCTACGTTGCTATCCGAGGTGGCCGGGGCGTAGCCGCTGCCCGACTACGGCCTGCAGAAATAGAAGCGGTTACCGACACGCTTGAGGGCGCCGCCGTTGGCGGTGGAGCAGCTGTCGGACGGGCCGTTGACCAGCTGGAGGGTGGTGGCGCTGACCGTGCCGGAGACGGTGAGGCTGCCCGAAACTAGGGCGCCCGTATTCTGAGTCGCCTTCACATAGGCCGAGCCGCTCACGATGTTGTCGTTGGCGGCCCCCACGACGCCGGTCAGGCCCGAGCCGTCGCCGACGAAGCGCGTCGCGCTGACCGTACCCGAGACCTCAAGGCCGAGGGTCGCCAACGCGCTGGGCGAGATGCCGACCGCCAGCTGACCGGCCGAGGTTAATCGCATCACTTCGCGGGTACCGCCACCAGGGTTCATGGACCAGGTGAAGACCCCAGCCGTTCCGGTCGTGTTGGCGAAATTGAAGTTCTGCCACGCTGTCTCTGAAATCCAGCCGATCTTGCCATTCAAGCCCCCGTCATTGCCGCGCCGGAAGCCGATCTGACCAGCATGGCCGAGGCTGCCGAGGATGACCTGCGGCTGGGTGGTCGCGCCGGAACCGGCCACCTCCAGCGTGGCGCTGGGATAGGCCGTGCCGATGCCCACGCTTCCGGAGATCTCCAGCGCCACCGTGGGGCTGGTCACGTTGATGCCGAGCTTGCCCTGCAGGGTGCTGCCGAGGCCAAGGTCGCCGAACAGCACGTTGCCGAGGTTGAGCTGGTTGTCGCCGGTGTTGGAGAACGGGCTGAGATTGGTGCCGATGACGATGTTGTTGTTGCCGGTGGTGATGGCACCGCCCGCATTGTAGCCGATCAGGGTGTTGCTCTGGGCTGTCGTGAGCGCATATCCGGCCTGATAGCCGATCAGCACGCTGTTGCTGATCATCGCTCCTGCGGAGCCCTGACCGGCGTTGACCCCCAAGACGGCGTTGTAACTTCCGCTCGCAGCGTTCGCCATCGCCCCCTGCCCCGCGACAACATTGCTCCGGCCGCTGGTCAGGTTGGTCAGGGCGAGAACCCCCAGGGCAGTGTTGTAGCTGCCGCCAGTGGCACCGGCCAACGACAGGGTACCGAAGGCGGCGTTGTAGTTGCCGCTGATGTTGTTCCGAAGGGCGCTGGTCCCCACCGCCGCATTCTGAAGCCCGGTGCTATTGCTGCGCAGCGCCCACGACCCCAGCGCAGTGTTCTGGGCCCCGGTCGTATTGCTGGTCAGGGCTTCCTGGCCGATGGCGGTATTCCTGAAGCCGCTTGTATTGCTCACCAGAGCAAGCATCCCGAACGCCGTGCTGCCGGTCACTCCCGCAACCGCGCCGGAGACGCTGCCGGGGCCGAAAATGTTGCCGCCCAGCGCGCTGTAGCTCACATCGGTCAGGCTGGCGAAGGTGCCCGCCGAGGCGATGCCGGTGAGGCCGGAGCCATCACCGACGAAGCGGGTGGCGCTGACGGTGCCGGAGACCTCGAGGGGGGCGGTGGGGGTGACGTTTAAGGCGCTGCTGAAGTTGACCCCGGTCCAGCTGGTGGTCAGGGCCGAGCCCATCACATGCAGGGTGCGGGACGGCGCGACACTCGTGCCCGCTACCAAAACTCCCTGTGGCCAAGCCGACAAGAGGTTGGATGCCGCGCTGCCACGCAGGAAGATGCCGCCGCCATTGGCTTCCAGCGCAATTGATCCCCCTCCTGTAGGATAGAGGTAGCCGCTGCGACCATTTCCGGCTGCCGAGCTTCCGAGGATGATGCCGCTGGCGGAAGTGAGGGTCGACCCCATGACATGCAGCGACCCACTCGGCAGAGCTGTGCCGATGCCGACAGTACTGTTGAAGACCCCCGCGCTGGCCGAGACAGTACCCGAAACCTCGAGGCTCTGGGTCGGGCTGGTGACATTGATGCCGAGCTTGCCCTGCAGCGTGGAGCCGTTGCCGATGTCGCCGAACAGCACGTTGCCGAGGTTCAGCTGGTTCGACGCCGTGTTGCTGACGGGGCTGAGGCTGGCGCCGATGACAATGTTGTTGTTGCCGGTGGTGATGCCCCCACCCGCATTGTAGCCGATGAGCGTATTGCTCTGGGCGGTGGTGACGGCCTGCCCACCGATGAAGACGCTGGCGCTTGGACCATTCGAGCCATTGTTGGTATAGCCCGCCCGGTAGCCGAGAGCCGCGTTGAACCCACCCGTCAGGTTGTTGCCGAGCGCCCCCTGACCAACGGCGGTATTATAGCCGCCGGTAGTGTTCAGGTTCAGGCTGCCATCGCCGACGGCGGTGTTGCGGACCCCCGTGGTGTTGTACCGGAGCGTGAATGCCCCGAGCGCGGTGTTGTAGTCGCCGCCATCGACGGAGCGGAGTGCCGAGTATCCGTAGGCGGTATTGCGAATGCCGGTCGTGTTGCTGGCCAAGGCATTGCTGCCCACCGCCGTGTTGTAGTTGCCAGCGCCGAGGCTAAGGCCAGCACCCGAGCCGATGGCGATGTTGAAGGTGGTGGCCGAGGTGTAGGCGTCCGAGAGGTCATTGAGCGCGATGGTCTCGCTGAGATTGCCCGGGGCGATGCCGGTGAGGCCGGAGCCGTCGCCCACGAAGCGGGTGGCCGAGACGGTTCCAGAGACCTCGAGCCCCGCCGTGGTGACGCTGGGGGCGTAGTCCGGGCAGCCGATGTCCCCGCGCGTTCCCTCGCCGATGCAGATCTGGTTGGCGTTCACCCCCATGGTGCCGGAGACGATGGCCATGGCACCCCAGTCGTAGGCTTGGGCGTGGATGGATTGAAGCGGGAGTGAAATTGCCACTGTCGCGACAGCAAGGGCCAGGCTTGAGCTTGCCCGGACCCATACCGACGCCGCCACGGCCGCGATGGCGGCCAGACATTGCGAAACGGCCCATGGACGGGTCATGGGCGCAGTCTACAGCGAATTCCAAGACTTGGCGCTGCAAGCGCCTGATTTTCACGCAAGTGTAGTTGCCGATGGGATACGTCGGCTAAAACAGCGCCCGAGACACCTGCTCGTCCCCAGAACCTGTATCGAAGCCCCACAATCCACAATATGGTGTGCTTTGCCTTATCAGCTAGCGCACGATATAGTGCCACTCATGCTCCGGCTTGTAGCCTGGCATTTTCTGCAACCTCGGGCCGGAACTCTCCGCCCTGGATGGGGATGCAATGGCGAAACACACTCCCACTGCCAAGACATCGTCGGCGGAAGGCTATTGGACGCGCCTGACCGACGACGAGCTCCAGAACATCTCGTTCACGACTGATGATCCGGAGGGTCTTCCAGATCTGGTCCAGGACGTCCCGACCATCGATCAAAGGCCATTTGTCGAGATGGCGTATGATTTCCGCGGCAACCGGCGCGAACGCATCCGCTGTGCGCATTGCAGGTATCCCAATCATCTCGCCGGCTTCGTTATCAAGACGCAGGACGGTAGACGCTTCCTCTGCGGTCACGACTGCGGCGCCAAGATCTACGGGGCTGATTTTGACCGCCTGCACGGCGATTTCGCGTACGCCCGCGACCGCGCCTCCTATCTTCGCCGCCTGAGCAACATGCGCCAGGCCTTGCCTACCTTCCTGGCCTATCTGGACACCCTGCAGCGGGACCCGGCCTTCAGCCTTTACTCGGCGACCCGCCAGGACTTCATCGACCACATGCCTCGGCTCAAGGCCGCCCTTCAGGGCGCCCTCCAGCGCGCCGCGGGAAACCTTTCGGTCGAGGAGAAGGTGCGGGACTTCGCGGCCGAAGCCCGCGAGGAAGAGCGCTACGAGCGGGAGATGGAGGAGTGGAACTCACTCACCGTCACCGAGCGCAAGAAACGGAAAAAGTCCGGCGTGGCTCCGTCCTTGCCGGAAAGGCCGATCTTCAGGACCGGTTACCGGGTCATCGCCACCCTGCCGCCCATGACTCTGTTTTCAGACCAGTCGCGCCCGCTCCGCATCATCAATGAGATCGCGGCGCAGTTCGCCAACCTGAACGAAGTACCGACCCGGCATATGTCCGAGGCACAGAAGCTGGATATCTTCGCTTACAGGGGCAGGAAAGACGCCCGCGGGAGCCTGGTGCGTGTCGCGGTCAGTCTTAGCGATGACACCAGCAATCATTCGATTGCCACCAAGCTCAAGCAGATCAGCATTCTGCTCGAGAGGATCGAAGAGCAGATTGACCGGCTCAGCGATTTGACCGCGCTCTTTCATCGGGACCGGCTGGCTGCAATCGCCGAGTGGGCGAACGGCCATAACCTTGGTGGCGACTACAAAGCCGGACCGGATTTCCTCTCCCTCGAGGACGGCCGGGGACAGGTGAAGATCGTGGCGCTGCCGGCTGGTTATCGGCCGCCATCAAAAGCGGGCATTGAAATGTTTCGGGCGGCGATCAACGGATCCTAGGAGGGCGGCGGTCGCACCCAGACTGCCGCGCGATCGTCGTCCGGCTGACATGGAACCGCCGTCCAAGCTCGGACCGGCTGAGGGCACCGGCAGCGAGCAGGCGCCGGACTTCCATCTTCTGCGCAGGTGAAAGCTTCGGCGGTCGGCCAAGAGACTGGCCACGGGCCCGCGCAAGGGCGCGACCCTCCGCGGTCCGTGCCCGGATCAGCTCGCGTTCGAACTCCGCGAGGCCACCGAGGATGCAGACGAGCAGCCGGCCATGCGGCGTCGTGGTATCGGCCCACGGATCCGCCAGTGAGCGGAAACAGGCACCCTTGGCCTCGATGGCGGCGAGAATGTTGAGGAGGTCGCGCGTCGAACGCGCCAGCCGGTCGAGACGGCCGACCAGAACAACATCACCTGGGCGCAGGACGCGCAGGAGCCGCTTCAGCTGCGGCCGTTGTGCCGTGCGGCCAGAGATCGTCTCGGCATAGATGACGGTCGCCCCGGCATCTCCCAGTTGCGCACGCTGCACGGACAGATCCTGCTGACCGGTCGAGACACGGGCATAGCCGAGCAGACGACAAGTCAGCTGCTTTTGCGGCTTGAAGCCGTGCGGTTGGCGTGATTCACTGGTGTCCATAAGTCACGACTTTCGTGCGTTGCTACGAATTCAGTGACTTATGACCTCCGCTCTGGAACAGTTCCTGACAGGACCCCACCTCTATTCGAGGCAGGGCCGCCTTTGCTTTCCAGCCGCCGTCCCCAAGGACCGCACGAAAGTCGTACCTTTCGTGCACTCATCCCCGGGGTCATCTTCATGGATATCAGACGTCTGGCGCTCATTCTCCTCGGAGTGGGCGCATTCCTCCTCGCCGTCGGTTTCGGCAACTGGCTGAGCCATCGGCCGAGCTATAGCCGGGTTGACGCATCGGGCGGTGGCATTTTCGAAGGCGCGGCCAATGACTGGGCCAGCCAGGCCGAGGCCGCCTACCGGAGCTGCCTCTACAGCTCCACCTATTCGGGCGGCCTCATTCCACCCGGCAGCACCTGCGAGAGCAGCCCTGTGACGCCGATCGGCATCTATGGCGGGTTTCTGCTGCTCGCGGCTGGTGGCGTTCTGCTCGCCGCGCGGCGCGGCTGATCAATCCCGGGGTCATACCATGCCATTGTCAACTCCATCAGGCCGTCTCTTTCTGGCGGCGACCGCTCTCTTTCTGGCCCTTGCTGGCTGTTCCGATGCGGTACAGCCGCAGGAAATCACGTGCTGGGGCGGGCTCGATCAACCGACCGAGCCAGCGCCCGCCGGATTGAAGGTCAAGCAGTTCGACGTATTCGGCTCGGTCGGCTGCGCGATCGACGCCGATGACACCTTGGTGTGCTGGGGCAAGCCGAACGGCGACGACGACTGGACCTATGATCGCCTGTCCCGTTATCCCAAAGGTATCAAGGCGAAGTTTCTGACGCTCAGCGCCTCCGGCGGCTGCGTCATCGACCTCGACGGCAAGCCGGTCTGCTGGGGCGGGCTCGAGGATCTGGTCCAGGACACCAGGGCGGATACGAAATACACCTATCTCAATGACGGCGCCGAGGCACTTTGCCTGGTCTCCGAGGCCGGCACCGTCTCCTGCGTCGGCCGACGCGCCGCCTTTGCCACCTGGCTGGGCGAGCTCGCCGGCAAGAAGATCACCTCGTTCCAGTCCAACTTCTACATGGCTTGCTGGACCGAGGCGGGCAAGGCGGGCTTCAGCTGCCGCAGCTGGGGACCGGACGACAAACCGGAGCATCGCTACAGCGTCGCGAAAGACATCAAGCGTTACAAGGTCCAGTCGCTGGGCAACCGGCTGTTCTATGTCACCGACGCGAACGTCCTTCACATTCTCGAGGACGGCAAGGAGCGCGGTGCCTGGGCCGGCATGCTCGATTTCGACCAGGACTGGGATACCTGCGAACTGCATACAAATGGCGAGCTCGCCTGCGCCCCGATCGGCGGCGGTATTCCGCATCCCTACGGCCCGGCGATGAACGTGCCCAAAGGCCCCTTCACCGACATCAAGATTCGGCCGCCCATGGCGTGCGCGCTGAGGAAGTCCTGATCGAAGCGGAGGCGGCCCGTCAGGCCGCCTCATCTCGGCCAGCAAGGCTGTCAGCCTCCCGGTCAGCGTCCGCGAGCGCCAGCCGCATGGCCGCCGTCCAGCGATGGCCCGCGTCGAGCTCGATGCCGAGCGCGTGCCGGCCGAGGGACCGCGCCGCCACCAGAGTGGAGCCGGAGCCGCAGAACGGATCAAGAACCACATCGCCGGGCCGCGTGAACGCCGCGATCAGCTCGGCCAGCGGCTGCACCGGCTTCTGCGTCGGATGCAGGGTGTTGCCGGTATAGGTGAAGCGCCGCACATCGGCGATCGGCCGGTGGGGCAGGGGCGGGTGCCCCTTGGCCAGCAGATAGGCCTGCTCGTGGTGATGGCCGAGGAACCGGCTCGAGGACGGGTAGTCCTTGACGAAGGTCAGATGACCGACCATGCGAAGCTCGGCCGTCCGCCAGGTCTCGGCGAAGTGCTCGACGGCGTTCCAGCCGTAGAACGAGATGCAGAGGCCGCCGGGCTTCAGCAGCCGGGCCATCTCGGCGAATGCCGGCTTCAGCCAGGCCGGGTCGTTGTCGTTGGCGACGGTGCGTCCGGCCCGGTCGCGATAGGCGACGAGATAGGGCGGATCGGTGAGGATCATGTCGACGCTCGAGGAGGGGAGGGACCGCATCACCTGGATGCAGTCCCGCTGGAGCACGCGGTCGAGGGGAAGGGCGCTCATGAGACGGCCTCCCCGGTTGCGGTCACGTCGAGGATGTCGAAGCTCTCGTCGACCTCGCGAAACACGCTGTGGAAGAGCTGGGGCGTCTCGATGAGGAACTCAGCGACCGCAGCAGCTGCATGGTCGTTGATCGCGTTGATCTCGGCGCTGTAGCTCGTCATCCGGCCGACCAGGATAACGAACCGCCCGGAGGCGGAGGCGCTCATCGCGCCCCCTCCCGGTCGTCACGCTCCTTCGGAACGCGGAGAGTGATGCGATTGCCGATGGGCAGGGCGTCGAGGGTGATGTCATAGCCTTCGCCATCCCTGTGGGGCCAGGCGACTCCGATCGGCGTCCAGCGCGGCTTGTCCGGCTTCCCGTCCACCTTGGGCTCCACCGAATAGGCGGTGAAGGCGGGGCGGTTCTTGTTGTCGGTCTTGGTCATTGGGGTTTCTCCCGTTGGTTATCCCGGCCGCGCCTTTCGCGTCCGGTCGGGGAGATCCTTACGACGGCAGGCCCGAGCAGCAGGCGTTCGGGGTCATGGGGCAACACGGGAGCGGAACGCGAACGGAGCGGGCAGCCCATTGAACCCGGGGGGACCCGGCGTATCTCCCGACCCTATCCGGACGCGTTTGCCGGCAGGGCAACGGGCGACCCCCGACAAGACCGCCAGAACCTACCCGCCAGCCTATTCGCGTGCGAGGCACAGGACGGCGAAGCCCTGACAAGCCCTGGTGCCCCCGCGCAGCTCTTGACCTACAGATGGCGTCTATGACGAGCCCCGGCGCCGGCCATCGGTGCATCACTCCGTGGCCGCAGAGCAGACCCTTCCCGGGAAGGGCGATCAGCGCCTCCGCCTCCGGGCGGCTCCAATCACGGCAAGGACCGCAAGCAACGCTGCGGTGCACCGCACGACAAAAGCCCGCGCATTGCGGGCCCTGTCGTCAGTCGGCCGGGAGATCGGCGACGGTCGGGAGTGCCATGAAGATTGCGTCGGCCATGGCGATGCCGAAGTCGAGCCAGATGCGCGGCATGTCGGCGTCGAAGACCCAGTAGCGGCGGCTGTCCAGGGGATCCCAGAAGGTCGAGATCAGAGGGAAGCGCCACGGGCTGGTCTTGCCGCGCCAGGTGACGATGGCGATGAGTTCGGGCTGCCCGTCCTTGTCCACCCCGCGTCGCCAGCTACTCAGAGCCGCGGTCGGGTCGTCCACCTGCCGTTCGGCCACGAAAGCCTTGAAGCCGGCGACGGTCCGGATATCTGGCAGGCACAGATATAGGCGCGTCTCGAGATCAGGCGCAGTCCAGCAATCAAGGTCGATAGCGAGGAAGATCATGAAGATACTCCGGGCCCTCGCATGACGCCGGAGGGCGCTGCGAGGCCGGATGGCCAAACGGGACGGAATGGAGCGGGATGCTCGATTAGGGTGTGGGTCGCCATGACGTCTGGCGCAAGCCCCGGATTCGATCCATTGGCCGGCGGCCTGTCTATTCGAACCGCTACGGTCGCGGACAGGCTGTTCCGCTGACTCATGTCCGGTCCGGCGATGATGCCTTGGCCGGGCTGTCGTGGTTGCCCAGAAGCGGGGCATGGGCGCGCAGGAGGTCCGCTCCGTGGGCATGGGCGAGGGTCGTCAGGTGTTGACGGAGCGCTCCTGGCGATGCCGCGAAAAGATCGAAACCTATGTCGCCGGGTCGAAGGAGCAGATTGTCCCGGCCGGAGAGGTTCAGGGCGCACATGGACCAGCCGGGGAAAAGGCGCGTATCGGACCAGCTGGCGTCCCGAACCGTCGGGAGCGCGTTGCGCCCATCGGCGCAAATGCGGGCAAAACAGTCACGGACCGGCTTTTCGGGGCCCTCCAGCCACTGCACGAAGGCGTAGCCGTCGCTGAGCAGAAATCCCGTAATTCCGTCGCGGCGGTTGTTGGCATCCGATACGACCAGGATGTCCTGCATCGTATCCGCCAGCGCCAAGGCCACGGAAATGGTGGCCGTGCTAACGTAAAGAAGGCTGAAAATCAGAGGCTGATCCAAGGCCGTAAACCCGCGATATGCCCGGCCCTCTTAGGGCCTTCCCCTCAACTTTCGAACCCCGGCAACAGCCGACCTCGATGCGCGACGCATCTTGTGACGCCACTGAAGGTCCGAACAGCCTATTTGGCCAGCACCCGGGCCAGATCGCCCGCCAGATACGGCTTCAGCAAGAGCGTCGCCCCTATGTCCCGCGCCTCCTGCGCAGCGCGTGCATCGCCGGTGGCGATGATGATCCGCAAGCTCGAAGATTGCTCGCGGGCCTGCCGGGCAAGAACCGTGCCCGAGACTCCCGGCAGCCCTACATCTGTCAGGAGGGCATCGACCGGATTCGATGCGAGGATGTCCATGGCGGTCGCGGCGTCGACCGCCTCCAGAACCTCGTGCCCCAGCTCGCGCAGCATGTCGCATGTCATCGCGCGGATCAGCCCGTCATCTTCGACGACCAGGACCGTAAGCGGACGGGCGGCGATTTCTTCAGGTGAGGGTTGCTTCGTCGGCGCCCGTTCTTGGGCGAGCTGCTGAGCTCCTTTGCCCAGAACCTGCCGGATTTTGCGTGCCAGCTGGTCACGGCTATACGGCTTGCCGAGGAGCTCGACCCCGCGGTCAAGCCGGCCGCCATGAACGATGGCGTTCTCAGTATAGCCCGACGTGAACAGGACCGCGAGATTGGGCAGCCGCTCCTTGGCTGCCCGGGCGAGGTCTGGGCTACGCAGGGAACCCGGCATCACCACATCGGTGAACAGCAGATCGATAGGAATTCCGCTCTCGATGACCCCCATGGCGCTGGCGCCATCCTTCGCCTTCAGCACGCGATAGCCGAGATCGCTGAGGAGTGCTACGGCGGCCTCCCGCACATCCTCGTCATCCTCAACCACGAGGATCGTTTCGGCGCCGCCTTCAACCACAACGCCTGAAATGGTCGCAATGACGTCTTCGCTCTCATGCGCGCGCGGGAAGTAGAGCTTGACGGTCGTGCCGTGGCCGACCTCGCTATAGATTTTCGCGTGACCGCCGGATTGCTTCAGCAGGCCGTAAACCATGGAGAGCCCGAGGCCCGTGCCCTTTCCTTCCGGCTTGGTGCTGAAGAAGGGCTCGAAGACCCTGTCGACGATTTCGGGGGGCATTCCGGTGCCGGTATCCGTCACGGCAAGCATGACATACTGGCCCGCCCGGACACCTTCGTGGCCTGCCGCATAGGCGTCGTCCAGGAAGGCATTTCCCGCTTCGATCGTCAGCTTGCCACCGTTCGGCATGGCGTCGCGCGCGTTGATGGCAAGGTTCAGGACTGCGTTCTCGACCTGGTTGGGGTCCGCCAGCGTATTCCACAATCCTCCAGAGATCGTGGTCTCCAACTCGATCTCTGCGCCGATGACGCGACGCAACATCTCGTCGATGCCCCTGATGAAGCGTCCAACGTTAATGACTTTGGGCTCCAGCGCCTGGCGTCGCCCGAAGGCCAGGAGCTGCTGGGCGAGCCTTGCCCCGCGCGAAACGCCGGCAAGGGCATTCTGAATGCGCATCTCCGCCCGGGGATTTCCTGCGACGTCCTTGGCTGCGAGGTGCAGGTTGCTGCTGATCACCTGAAGGAGGTTGTTGAAGTCGTGGGCCACGCCGCCCGTGAGCTGGCCCAGCGCTTCCATTTTCTGCGCTTGCGCCAGAGCGGCTTGCGCTTGCTGCAAGGATCGTTCAGCCGCCTCTCGCTCCGTGATGTCACGGGTGACCTTGGCGAAGCCGATGATGTTGCCATCTTCGTCGCGGATGGCATCGATGACCACATGCGCCAAGAACGTACTGCCATCTTTCCGCTTGCGCAGGCCTTCCGCCTCCCATCGTCCCTCACGCGCGGCCGTTGCCAGCCCTCGTGCCGGGATGCCTGCGGCCAAGTCGCCGGGAGTGTAGAACCGGCTGAAATGCGCGCCGATGATCTCGTCCGGCATATAGCCGTGAATGCGTTGGGCGCCGGCGTTCCAGCTCGCCACGTTTCCTGCCGGATCGAGCATGAAAATGGCGTAATCGGTGACGCCCTCGACGAGGAGGCGAAACTGCTCCTGGCTGCGCCGGAGGGCCTCTTCCGCCGCCTTGCGTTCAGTGAGGTCCCGGGTCACTTTGGCATAGCCGATGAGCTCCCCGTCCGGCGCGCGGATAGGGTCGATCACCACATGCGCCCAGAACCGCGTGCCGTCCTTCCGAACGCGCCACCCTTCGCGCTCGAAACGCCCCTCGGCAGCCGCCCTCCTCAAGGCAAGGTCGGGTATGCCGGCTTTGCGCTCTTCTTGCGTGTAGAATACGGAAAAATGGCGCCCGATGATCTCGTCGGCCTGATAGCCCTTGAACCGCTCGGCACCCGGATTCCAGCTCGACACGATGCCGTTGGCGTCGAGCATGTAGATCGCGTAGTCGGTTATGGCGTCAACCAGCAGACGGTGCCGTCCGTCGTCGCCGGCGGAGGCGTCCAGGCGATCTTCAAGGTTCATTGGACACTCTGATCAAGATCGGCGGGCCGCAAAGAGCTACACGCGCAGTGAAGACGCGGCAAGGTGCTAGTCGCCGGAGGTTCGGCTGTCCGGATTCCAACGGATAGTAACGGGCAGCTCGGCCGTAAGTTCCGGAACAGGGCGTTTCTAGGCAACGCCTCGACGGTCAACCGGAAGCCCCCGGTTAGCCTGTCGCCGGGGGGATCTTGGCCTCTGCTGCTTCGATCGCACGCTCCAGCGCTCCCCAGGCCTCGCCAACCCGGAGCTGGCCGTGTTCGTAGGGCCAGGTCACCTTGATCAGTGCCAAGGCAATCCGGGCCGCGTCGAGGAGCTGCGCTTCCAGGGGCGACAGGATCGGGCGTTTATCGGGCGTGTTTGTCATCGTCGTCTCTCTTTCCTTGGTTTTCCCGGTCGCGGCCTCAGCGGCCGGTTGGGTGAGAGAGGCGACGGGCGCCTGAACCAGCCTGCAACGGAGGGTCCGGCCGAGGGACCCGCTTGCGGGAGGCGGCTGGATGCCTTGCAGGCTGATGCGACCGGCGCATAACCCAACCGTCCAAGGCCGCGCGAGGCCGACCGACAAGGGAAGGAGAACCGGCAATCGCCCGAAGAACGCCGATCGTCAGTGCAGTCGGTTTGGCACCTGGATAACTGCTCGGTTTGAGGGCTGCATACAGAGCGAATTTCACTCTTCCTAAAGAGTTAGCCGGTGGCGGCGTCTTCGTTGCCTCGATCGACAAATGCTTCAGGATTGTTTTGGCCCTGGCATGGCACTTGCTGCAGCTTGCAGTACCTCGGTCGTAATGCGATCGGATAAGCCTCATGGACGCGGCGCTTCTCGGCAGTCTCATTGGTGATCTCTATGATGCCGCGGTCGACCCGCTGCTCTGGTCGGGGATCGCGGCGCGCATTGCCGCGGCTTTTCAGTCGACCAGTGCCGTCGTGAAGCTGCATGGGGGTGAAGAGCCCTTCCAGCTGGTCGAGATGACCTCCAACCTCGTCGTTCCCGACCGGCTCAGCGAATGGGCCGCCCGCTGGCATCGGCATGATCTTTGGGTCGAGCGATCGGTTGGCTTCGGCATGAACAGGATCGTGACTGATGAGATGCTCATCACTCCGGAGGAGCAGCAAAAGAGCGGCTTTTATCGCGAATGGCTTCGCTATCTGGAGATCCACCACATGGTGGGGGCCGTGTTTCCTGCCGGGGACGCGGTCGGCGTCCTGGGCATCCACCGGCCGCGGGAGGCCGGCGCCTTCACGGCTGAGGACCGGCAGAGCGTCGATCTGTTGCTGCCCCATCTCCAGCGTGCGCTCGGGCTCGGCCAAAGGTTCGCCCAGGCTAGTGTCGAACGGATCCTGACCAGCGCGGCGCTCGACCGCATCGAGACCGGTGTTCTGGTGCTCAACAGGGCGGCGCAGCTCGTCTATGCCAATGACGAGGGTGAACGCATTCTCATGGCCGGCGAAGCCTTGACGCTCAAGGCCGGCCGCGTCTGCGCAATGGATCCCCTCGTCCAGGACAGCCTCATGGCTGTCGTGCGAGACGCGGTCGGACCAAATAGGCGCGGCTCCCTTACGGCGAATCCGGTGCTTGTTCTGCCACGTCCCGGACGTTTGCCGATGTCGCTTGCAGCCCTGCCGCTTGGCGCCCATGCCTCGTCGTTCGGGCCGGCGGAGCCTCACCTGCTGCTCTTCCTGCGCGATCCCGAGCGGCGAGAAGTGAGGGCCGAGCACCTGGCATCGCTGTTCGGCTTGACGCCGACCGAGGCGGCAATTGCCGCGGAACTCAGCGCCGGCCGCTCCCCTGACGAGATAGCGAAGCTGCTCCAGATCGCGGTCGGCACTGTGCGTTGGCACGTAAAGCGAATCCTCGCGAAGACCGGCACCGCTCGCCAGCCGGAGCTGGTGGCGCTCCTGCTGCGTAGCGCCGCGGCGCTCCCGGACTGAGCGCGCACTGACCGGTCGCGCCCTCCCGTTTGGGAGGCGCCCGTCCGCGTGACGGAGCGCATGATCCGGGCACCATTCCCGAGCCAGAGACCTTTGCATGTACGCTTCACTCCACGCCGTCCGGCGCGTCCGGCACTCCGGTCTTCTCGCCGCCTTCCTCCTAGGCTCCGTCGCGCTCGCCGCCTGCGACAGCAAGGCGACGCTTCAAGGCCGCTATGCTGATCAGAACGGCATGTTCAGCCTTGATTTCCAATCCGACGGCAAGGTCAAGGTCGGTGGCGCGGGCGGCGACATGCTCACCGACTATCAGGTGAGCGGCCAGAACGTGACGATCACGACCCCCAAGGGCTCGCGGACGCTGACGCTCATCGACGACGACACGCTGCAGATGCCGGACGCGACGAAGCTGATGCGCGAACGCGCCTATGCCTGCAAGGACGGCGATGGCGAGATCGGCACGCTGATGCTGGAGCCCTCCGGCGAGGTTCTGCTCAAGGCACCCGGCGGCGGCGCGCCGGAAACGCTCGGTCGGTTCATCGAGGACGCGACCTCCGTCACGATCACCGAGAACGACGGCAGCAGTGTCTATTCGAAGGACGGCCGCGATCTGAAGGCCGACAGGGTCAGCTGCAAGAGGATCTAGGGATCGACCCTCCCATATGGGAGGCGCGCTGGTCCCCAAAGACCGGGCATTCTGCCGCCGGGAGCCTTGCGGCGCGCCGCATCGCCCCTGTGCCGCCAAGCCTAATCCATAGGAACTGATCGTGTCGCAGCAGGAAAATCCGTTCCGCCGGCCGCTCAACCAGAACCCTTTGACGGGCAAATGGGGGGAAACCGAGCCGGAGGCGCCGGCACTGCCGCCGATGCTGTTCCTGATGTTGATCCCGATCGTCTTGATCGGCTCGGTCTTCATGATCCCGGTCTTCCCAATCGCCGCGACCATCGCGGCGATCCTCGGTTATGTCTTCGAGATCGTCGTGGGTATGATCTGGAACCCCGATCAATGGGCGCTGTGGACCATGATGGGGCTCGTGATGATGGTCGCGATCTATCTGGCGCTGCCGATCGAGAACCGCGTTGCGCGCGCGAGTGGAAGCTATCGCTATGCGCGCCACTGGATTCGCGTCGTCGGCCTCGCGCTGATGATCAACGAGATCGGCATCCCATGGTTTTGCCAGGCGTTCGGCATCTATCAGGACGCGCCGCCCTGGGGTCTCCTCTACGGGGTCACGGCAGACAAGCTGATCCGGATCGCGATCATCGCGGTCATCGTGCACGTGCTCTTCCGCCTGATCGACACGCGCGGTCGGGGACTTCGCTTCTACGAGCGCATCGGACCGCCGAAGCTCAGGAAGGGCCGCTTCCAATGATCCGTCATTGCGCCACCTCAATGGTTTTTGCGGTGGCAGTTGCAACAGCGGGTCTTGCACTTGCCGCTGCACCGATCACGCCTGCCGATGCCTTGCACCTCCTGGCCGCAGCGGGCATGTCCTGGACCGGTCAGCCTCCGCATGTCCAGGTGCTCAATCCCTGCCAGCATGCGACCGCGCCACAGGTCCGCTTTCTCGACCTCAACGGGGATGGTCGGCCTGAGGCCGTGACGAGGGACCACGATCCCGCCTGCTATGGCCCTGATCCAGGCTACCAGTCGAAGATCCTGACCAAGACGGCAAACGGCCGCTGGCAGGTTGTCGCTGTCATGCTCGGGGTCTTTCAGCCACTGCCGACACGGACCAAGGATTGGGGGGATTTCACGACCAGCAATGGCAGCTGCCGACCTGTCTTCCGCTGGAATGGCCATGCCTATGCGGCAGCGCCGGGCTGCGGCAACGGAGGGGCTGCGCCGGTCGCCAAGGACGCGCCGGCGAAGCCAGGGAAGCAGGCGGCTCCTGCCGGGCAGCAGGCCTCGACCGCACCGCCGTTGTCACTCGGCGTACCGGGTCCGGAGGAACAGCTCTCGCTTTTCCCGGCCACCCATGGCCACTTCGCCCCGGGGGGCAATTGCGCGTTGCTGCCGCGGGTGACGGTCGGTCAGGATGCGATCCGCCTCGAAACGGCGTCGGGAGAGGGGCGCTTCACCCTTGCCAACGTCGTCACGAACTATGTCGGCCCGGACGACCAATCAATCACCTATCAGCTGCACGGTCCTGGAGAGGGTCTTGCGATGTCGATCGAAGGGAATCGCCTCTGGACCTCGGGCGGCGACCCACTCACGCCCGCCGAGCGCGCGCTCGATGCAGCCGCCGATGTCGACGGCAAGGCGCCGCTGAAGCGCTGCCGGACATAAACCCCGGTCGACATCTGGGTTTCGGCGCGGGAGACAACTCAGCACCGAGTTCAGTCCCAGCGCGTCGAAGGTCGAGGCTCCCTCATCTTACGTCTCCAGCACCGTCCCTGGCTGCCCCAGGCTGCAGCCCGTGCAGATAATCGGCGGCCCGCTGCGCTTCGGCGGCGGCGCGGAAGATCGCCCGCTTGTCAGCCTTCAGGATCGTCAGCCAGTGGCCGAGATAGGCGGCATGGTCGGGGCGGGGCTCGGGTGTGAGACCGAGATCGGCCGAGAGAAAGGCGCTGCCAAGCTCCGCCACGAGCTCTTCGCGGGCATAGCCATCCCGGTCCTGCTTCTGCGCCAGGGCGCGATCAAGGCGGGAGGGGTGTCCGGTCCAGTGGGTGAGCTCATGGGCGAAGGTCGCATAATAGCTCTCCGCATCGCGGAAGCTCGCAAAGGGCGGCAGCTGGATGCAATCGGCCGCGGGGCTGTACCAGGCGCGGTCTCCGCCGTGGCCAACAGAAGCGCCGCAGTTGAGGAGGAAGCGCTCCGCCGTCTCGATGCGAGCGACCGGGGCAGGGGAGGTCGCATAGCGCTCCGGCAGCCCGTCGATCTGCTCGACATTGAAGACGGTATAGCCCTTGAGGAAGGGGATCTCGCGGGCCGTCTCCTTCTCCGCGTTCTCTGCCTCGCCCGTCCCGGTCTCTCCGTCCGTCTGGTCCTCGCCAGCCTTCGGGATCCGGCCGGCATAGACGACGAGCGCGCCGGTCTCGCCTTTCCGGACATGGCCGCCGAGCTCCTCCGCCTGCCGGAAGGTCATCCACCAGGGCGAGGCAAAGCCCCGCGCGACGCTCTCCGCCCAGAGCAGCAGGATGTTGATGCCGGAATAGGGCGTGCCGTTGTGGCGAAGGGGACGCGAGACGGCGCCCGCCAGGCGGCCGGCATCCCATGGCTTCAGCCAGGGCCGCACGCCCTGTTCGAGGTCGGCAATGATCCGGTCCGTGACGCGGGCATAGAGATCCTGCCGGCTCCCTTCTCGGTCCTGGGCTTTCCCGTTGCGGCGACCATCATCCTTGCGGCTGGAACGCGTCCGGTCTGCAGTCTTGCCGCCGCTGCGGCTGGCCTGGGCTGAGGTCTTCGTGGTCATGGCAGTTGATCCTTTCTCACTTTGAAAGGCGGGTTCAGGTCTCGTCCTGAACCCCTGCCACGTGGCGAACGCGGGGGAAGGGTGGGGGCAAGCGGCGCTGGCGGAGGGGGATCACCCGCCCGGAACGGGGCGCGCGCTTTGCTCGCGCGTCTGCACGCCGCGCTCTTCAGCGGCGGAAGACCGGGGAGACCGCCAGCGGCGCTTGGCGGGGAGGGAAGGGGCGGAGCCTCACCCTCCCCTAACGGCCGCGTCGGCGGCCGGAAAACCCGCTTCAAGCGCAGCCTCGAGGAAGGAATGGCATATCAGCCGAAGGCCCGGGCGCGGCCAGCCCAAAGGGCAGAACCCGTGCGCCCGGACCAGGAGGCCATTCGCCGGCCCCTTGACCGGTGAACAGGGCAGCCGCAGGAGCGCCAGCATGGCGACGGCGAAGCCGTGGCGCGGGACCGACTGCCCCCGGCAAGGGGTGCCATATCAGCTGCGGTCGCGACAGCGGCCGCCGGGTCGCCGGCGGCGACCCGCTCGCGGTCCGGCCGGGACCGCTGCCGCGCCAGGAGCTCGAGGCCCTGGGCACGGCATCCGGGAGGGCCGGGGAGGGCAGGCGGCCCGCCCCGATGGGACCGCGACGCGGGACCATGGGAAGAGGGTGCGGGAGGAGGGGACGGCCTCCCGCGGCGGCGCATGGGGCTCAAAGCCTCAGGCGGCGCCTTGCCGGGGCCGGGGGCGGCGCGGAGCCCCCGTGGGCCCGCCAGCGCCTGTGGCGGGACCATCACAGGGCCGGTTCCACGCCCTGTCACTGTCGGGCATCGCCTGACAGTGACAGGGCGATGCGCAGGGACGGGCGGCCGGGAATTCCGGCCGTGAGCGTCCTGCAGCGCCCCTGTCAGCCGCAGCCCTTATACCGGTCACCATAAATGCCCGACGCGTGCCACACGGGCCCGCGTTGGATTCAACAGGTGACACCATGGCCACACCGAGGTGCGGCGCGGACCTTTCAAAGGAGACAGCGATGACGAGGCCTTCAGAGGCAACCAGACGGCAAAGGAAACACCCGGCGCCGGCAGACGCTGAGCGAAGGAGAACGACATCAGGCAACAGCACGGCGCTCAGCGGAATGATCCGCGGACGACCACCACCCCGGCCAGCGACGATCCCACGGATACGGCACCGGGAAGGCTCACGAGAGCAACCATGACAAGGAGATTGAGGACCCGATGACAGGAAGGACAGAAGCGACGGCAGGCGCCGCCGCATCGCGCCCCGTCACGGGGCCGACAAACCCGATGGAGGTACGAGGAACGGAACGACGGAGTAGCTAACGGAGTATCCGGCCGAAGGCGTGACACGTCACGCGGTCCTGCCGCCCGTATGGGCAGGGATCTGGCCAACAACACTCAGCAGCCATCACAGCACTGCCCGATCGGCGGGCAGCCGGGCGACAAGCCCGGCCCCCGCCGCCGGCGCAGCCGGTCCCTGCGCATCCGGCATCACCCTCCCCACAAAAACATCACCCACTTCAACCGACCAGCCCCCCGGAGAACCAGACCGACGAGAAGCCCGCCCATGACCCCCCTCGCCTTTTCCATCCGCCGCGTGATCCTCGCCAATCATGACGGCGCCTATGCCACGCAGGACAACCGCGCCCGTGGCCTCGCCGCCATGGCCGACGAGCTGAAGGCGCTCGGCTATGGCCTCAAGGATGTGAAGAACCTGAAGCCGGCCCATGTGGATGCGCTCGTCGCCCACTGGAAGCGGCATGACATCCGCGACGCCACCATCCGCAACCGCCTCGGCTGGGTGCGCTGGCTCGCCATGAAGGCTGGCAAGCCCGGCCTGATCCCGGCCAGCAACAGCGCCTTCGGTCTCGCCAGCCGGACGCCGTATCAGGGCAACCGCGCCCGCTCGGCCGATGCCGGAACCCTCGCCCGCGTCAGCAATGAGCGCATCCGCCTCGCGCTGCGCCTGCAGGAGGCTTTCGGGCTGCGGCGCGAGGAAGCCCTGAAGCTCCGCCCCCGCCTCGCCGACAAGGGCGACTGGCTGCAGCTGAAGGCGTCCTGGTGCAAAGGCGGCCGCGCCCGCTCGGTCCCGATCCTCTCCGACACGCAGCGCCAGCTGCTCCGGGAAGTCGCCGCCCTCACCGGCGACGGTTCGCTGATCCCGATGGGCTCGAGCTACAAGACCTTCCTGCAGGTCTACAAGGCGGCGACGCGCGCTGGCGGCCTCGGCAAGGCGCATGGCCTGCGACATAGCTATGCCCAGCGCCGCTACGAGGCCCTGACCGGCGCGCCCTGCCCTGCCTGCGGCGGCCGCACCGCCGACGCCATGTCGATCGGCGACCGCTTCATCGACCAGGAAGCCCGTCTCACCATCTCGGCCGAGCTCGGCCATGGCCGCATCGAGGTCACCGACACCTATCTCGGACGTCGCTGGGCGTCTGGCCACTTCCGCAAGGCGGCCGCATCATGACCCTCGGCCAGACGCTCACCAGAGCCGCGCTCGAGGCCCGCGAGGCCCTCGCCGCGGCCGAGTTCGCGCCCGATGTCGTCGGCAGCGCCTGCAAGGCCGCCGCCGCGGCCGGGCATCTGCGCTGCCTCATCACTCCGTCCGAGCCGGTCAACATCTGCGAGACGGAGGCGGTCAAGGCGCTCACCGCCGCCCTTGGCAAGCAGCAGCTCACCCTCACCTGGCTGCCCCGCGCCAATCCCGACGAGCCGCCATGGTTCGCGCTCGAGATCGAGTGGGGGCGGAGGAAAGGACTAGGGTGAGGCGAAGGGCCGGCTCTGCCGGCTCAGCGATCCCGGTCCCTCTCGCGGTCGCGATCACGCTCCGGCTCGTCCTTGATCCTTTCGGGTTCCGCCGATCCTGTGCTTGGCGATCGCCACCATTCTCGCGCAGGCGGCAGCTCGCGAGACGACCGCTCATCCGGCGCTTTCGGTTGTCGCCACCACTCCCGGCCGCTGTCGACGTCACGCGTACGCATCGCGCCGACAGATTGCGGATCTTGCGGCCCGTCCGGGCCATCACGCATCCGCTCGGCGAGCGACAGCCGGGAGTCACGGGTCGCGTCACAGTAGGCCTGTTCGCGCGCCAGGTCGCCGAGCACCGCGTTGCGGCGCTCCTCCGGGACATGTTCGGCATCCAGGATGTTCTGATAGAAGCCCTCATAGCGCGCAAGAATGATGCGCTCGTCGGCGCGGATCTCGAGCTCATCCCCAAGCGCCCGCCCGGCAGCCAGCGCCTCTCCCCTTCGCTCCGGCGCAAACAGCCCGCCGCGAAGGCCGCCAAAGCGTCCGGGATCATGACGGAGCATGTCCGCCAGACGCCGGGGTACGGTTCCGTCCTGGCCGGCTCGATCCGCCATAGCAACGAGGCGCGAGCGGTCTTCCGCCCGCTCAAACAGAGCCTGTGCGAGCTGGTCGATACGCTCCAGGCCATCCCGCAGCCTTTCTTCGCACCTGATGGTCTCAGCGCGGGCATAGGCAGAGTATTTGATTATTTCTTGCATAAATAACTTGCGATCAAAGCCCATCTGCCCCACGCTTTATTCATGAGTAAACAAGATCATCCGATCCTTTTGTTTCTGGATCGCATCACCAGACGCCCGTCCCGGGCCGTCTATCTCACCAGGACGCTCTTTCAGGACCTGCTTCTCTTTCCCTTTGCCTTGCAGGCCTGGCGGACGACCCCGTTCCATCAGCTGCCGCCCCGCTACCGCTTCGCACTGGCGCGCGTGAAGGGCGGCGCCATCTACGAGACCCACTGGAACCGGACGCTCTCCTAGCGATCCCTGTCGCGATCCCGCTCCCGGTCGCGCTTCGGCTCAGGGTCGTCGCGCCACCGCGATCGCCACCCGTCATCCCGCTCCAGCTCAGGTTTCTCGGGAGTGTCCGATCGCGACCACCAGGGCCGAGCGGTGTGCGGCTCTTCCTGCGGGTGGCCAGACCTTTCGCCGGCATTCCGCCACCAGGCATGCTTTCCGGCCTGAGAGGGCGTACCGGGCCCCACAAGGGCGTTCCTGTCTGCCTCATAGGCCCTGATCTCATCATCAAGCTCGGCCATCCGGTCGAGACGCTCGTCCTCGCCGAGCTCCGGATTGCTGAAGACCTGTGCCCGCTCCTGCGCGAGATCCTCGATCTGGTCCTCGATACGCGCAGCGTCATACCGGGACTGGTCGTCGACCCGGGAGGGATCGAGCGCAGGCTGGCGGACCTGGCCATCGTCCGGAACGGCATGCATCTCCCCGAGCATGGCCCTCTGGGCCCGGTCGAGCTCGGACGGGGCGATTGGGTTGCCGTCAGGATCAGGGACCGGATAGCGATCACTGTCCGTCTCGATCCGCTCATACTCGTTTCCGGTCACCGGTTCACGTGCATGGGTCGCCATCTCCGCCCTTCCCTGCTGAAGCCTCACCTGATCGCGCGCGGCGCGCTTCGCCCGCCGCTCCGCCTTGTCGGGACCCCGATGGCCCGCCGCCGGTCGTTCCAGGCCCCGCACCGCATTCGCGCGTGCGTCGATACGAGCGTCACTGCCGGCCGCGCCGAGCGCGGTATTGGCCAGCGCTGCCCAGAGACGCCGCGCCTCATGCACGAAAGTGACACCGTCGGCGGCGCGCAGCTTGCCCCCGAAGCCATCCGCCGTGATCTGCCGCGTCGTCAGAAGCAGATGGACATGCGGGTTATGGCCGGAGCCGTCGTCATGGATAGCAAAGTCTGCGACATGACCTTTCGATGTGTACGCATCGGCCATGGCACGGCCGATGCGCAGCCAGTCGGCCCGCGACAGCTCCCGTGGCAAGGCAAATTCGATCTCCTTGGCGAGCCGCGCATCCTTGCGCTTCTCGGCCGCCTCAACGGCATTCCAGAGCCGCGCGCGGTCGCCCATCCAGCCGGGCGCCCCCGCTGGCAACCGGATCTCGGCATGCAGCACATCCCGCCGCCCTCCAAACGCGCTCTCGCCCTCCTCGGCCGCGTTCGGCAACGTCTCGCCGGCGCGGTAGGCCGCGGCCGCCACGACCGATCGCCCGTCGCCCCGGCTGATATTGCGAATATGCAGGTGATAGATCGCCATCCGCCGCGCTGCCCCAGCACACGGGAGAAGTGTGGAGCCTAGCAGCCCTCCCCTGCTTCGGCCAGCACAGTCGGGACGGATGCTCGGAGCGTCCCGAGCCACTGCAGACCCGTAAGCGGGCGATTTCAGCGGGCCTTGAGTTTCACTCGGGCGTAAGCCGGGCTCTCGTCAGCGCCCGCCTCTTCCGCCTCACCAGGTCGAGGCACGGAGGGGTTCCCGAAGGGGCTTGCCCCTTGGCGCACGTGCCGGTTTTCTCCGGCCTGGGCCCCCCAGCCGGCCAGAAAACCGAGCGCCGCATCGCCCCACTTCTGCCAATGCGTACGCGTTGGGGCGATGCGTAAGTGCGCTGTTAGAGAGGCGCAAACCATGGATGTTAGGCCGGAAGGGAGGCCAAAGATATGAGCTGCTCGCGACTGCCCGGGTATCGACGGGCGGCTAACACCCAGAAGGCTCATGACTATAGGGGATCTATTCCCCGGACCCGGAGTTGGCGTTTGCACCCGTCCTTTGATGGAGCAGCCTGTTCCGGGATGGACGCGCCGGCTTCATGCCTTTCGAAAAGCAGCCACCGCGCGCCTTAGAATGGACACGTCCGCAGGGTCCGCGTTCCTATTTCTATCAAACCGGGCTAGGTACCGGTCTAGCCCTTTACGCATAACCTCTAGACCATCTTCATTAAGATCCTCTAGATAGAGAGCATTATCCAAGCCGTCAGGCCTAGATAACACCTCTTTCTCATTTATCAGAAGCTTCTCCTCAACGAGAAACCTCTTTAGAGCAATTCCAGCTTCTATTGCCGTCGTTTCGCTCATATCTCCCGTATCGACGAAGAATTTTGGATAAAACAGCATAATCATTGACGTTTATACTCTATTTCTCTATTTTTTACGTCTACTCGTGCGGTTTCCGGCGAGACATTCTTGATTGATAACAGCTTTCCGCTCGTTCTATCACGAATATATTCACCTCCGCTATCAACAATTCTTTTTTCTTTTGCTTGTTGCGCCGCCTTCGAGGCATTCGGCGATGTGGTTTCGACGATCCGTGTGACCTTTCCATTGTCTATCACAACATGGTCGAGACGACGGCCCTCTTTCGACACAGGGTCGATAGCCTTTTTGCCACTTTTGTCGACGATTGTACTTTGATTCTGAACGACCGCATTCGGATACCCGATTATCACGCCTCATCCTTAACATCAAGGACGACATCGCAAAGGATGTGCGTCTGAGCATTTTTTCATTTCAAGGCGATGTAGAGTATGGTTTTGCCCCCGTGTTCTCTATCTGCAGTCCCGGCCGTGGTAATGAAACGAACGGGTTATACGGCAATCCTTTGAAGGTCCAGAAGAAATTCAACGACATGTTCGGGCAGCCATTATTGGGGGTACTGGATTCGCTGAGGGATCCTAAACATGCAGATCATTCTCCAATATTGGAGGTTATGGTTGATATCACCAGTCGCTCTGAATTTGCTGGGATATCAGTGCCGCGACGCATCACAATAATATCCGATATGATTCAGAACTCGCCTATTCTTCGATTATTTGGAGACGGAGACAAGCACCCCCAGCCTGAAATCGCCAGTGAACGCGCTGGTGCTCGTAGTTTTCCGACCTTTGCGCTTCGTGTTTTTCAAATCAGAGGCAGATATTCGGAAGAAGATCTCGATAGGGCGAAAGATTTTTGGGTGTCGTGGGCGTCTCTGTACGGAATTACTATAGACTGGAATTATTTGTAGAGAGAATCGAGACGAACGTTATGATTTAGTGCTGCGGTTCAAATCGGATCGAGTTCAAAGTCAAAAGTATTTTCCTTCCCCTACCGCTCAGGCGATGCTTGCCTTTCCGCGACATCGGTTGCTACGCTTGCCCCATGCAACTCGGTGCGGGGGCGACGGGATGGCAGGCTGGTTCAAGGACTTCGATCCGCTCAAGGGCGCGAAGATCTTCGACATCGGGTCGCCGGTGACGCCTGGCGGCGGCTGGAAGACCGGCACGGCTATCGGCCAGGCCATCCAGCGGACGATGGCCAATTCGCGCGAACGACGCCGGGCCGAGGCGGAACGCGAGGCCGAGCAGCAGCGTCAGGACGAACTTCTGAAGAACCCTCCCCCGCTGCACGGTTCGGCGCAATGGGCGACGGTTGGGGAGCTCGGCCGCGCCGGCCGGCTGCGACCGATGAGCCAGTTCGACAGCCCCTCCTCTCTCCTGCTCGGCGCCATGCCGGATGCGCCGGACAGCGACCGCATGGCCGGGCACCTTCACTGGGATGGCGAAGGCCATCTCCTGACGGTGGCGCCGACCCGCTCCGGCAAGTCGACCACGACCATCATTCCAAACCTCCTGCGCTATCGCGGAAGCTGCGTGGTGCTGGACCCCAAGGGCGAGCTCTACGAGCAGACGGCGGGCTGGCGGGCGGCCAATGTGGGGCCGGTCTACCGGATCGCGCCCTTCGCTGCCGCGACTGACGCCTTCAACCCGCTGATGACCATGCAGCGGGCATCGGATGCCAGGGAGCTCGCCGAGCTTATCATTCCAGACGACCCGCATGCCTCGGAGTTCTTCAAGCGCGACGGCGTCGCCTTCCTTGCCGGGCTGATCTGGTTCACCGCCACCACGGCGCCTGCGCCCTATTGCAACCTCGCCGAGGTGCGCAACATCACCGCCAGTCCGTTGCCGGCATTCCGGGCGGTCCTCGAGGAGATGGCACAGTCGAGGGACCCGGCGATCCGCAATCCGGCGCAGATCGCGTTGTCCAAGGATCAGGACAAGGCGGTCCGTACCCTGCGCGACACGCTGGCCGGCCATCTTTCCTTCCTCGATGAGGCCGGTATCGCCCGCGCCTCGGCGGTGAGCGATGTCGATTTCCGGACGCTGAAGGACCGGCCGGCGACGGTCTATGTCAGCATCCCCTTCAACAAGATGTCGGCCTATGCCGACTTCCTGAAGATCCTACTTACCACAGCCCTCGAGGCAATGATCGAGAACGAGCGAGTACCTGACATTCCGGTCCTCTTCATTCTCGACGAGTTCCTATCGCTTAAGTCGTTCCCGAAATTCCGCGATGCCATCCGCACTCACGCCGGGGCCGGCGTCAGGCTGTGGTTCTTCCTGCAGGACCTCCCAACGCTGGAGGAATATTACCCCACCTCCTGGAAGGCGTTCTTCCATGCCAGCGTGAAGCAGTTCTTCGGCACCAATGACGGCTTCACTGGCCGCCAGATCTCTGAATGGCTCGGCGACACCACGGTCGCCTATCAGACCAGCTCGCTGTCTTCGAACAGCTCGACATCCACAGGTCCGGTGTTCGGCCGCGACGGCAATCGGGGGAGCAGCGTCAACCAGAGCATCGCCTTCACAGGGCGACCGCTGCTGACGCCAGACGAGGCGGTACGCCTCCTCAGCGGCACCCTCCCGGACCAGACCCGCCATGGCCTCACCTTTATCAGCGGCGTCAATCCGATCCGGAACCGGCTTGTCCCGTGGTTCCTGGGCAAGGAATTGCCAAGGCGCGCCGGCTCCAAATCGCCAACGCCGGCGAAGGGATAAGGGGAACTGGAAATGCTCTCAGACTACCTCTTCCCGGAGTCCCGCCTCAGCCAGCTGAGAAACTACGTTATCATCGCCGCCATCAATATCGGCATCGCCTATCTGCAGACGCAGGACGTCGAAAGGTCGCTGACGCTGATCGTTCCGCCGTTCCACGCTCTTGGCTGGCTCGGCTACATCGTCAATGTCCCGATGAGCAATGTCCCGCGCTTCGTCCTGGTCTGGAGCCTCGCCTCGTATCAGGCGGTGTTCGCGTTCTGGGCCTGCTGGTGGTATCCGGGCAGTGGGCGGAAGGTGCCCTTCGTAACTCCTCCAGACGGTTCGGCAACCGGCCCGGTGGATGGCCTTCGGCTGCAGCGACCATGGTGGGTCACGCCGGTTTTCATGACCATCGCCATCATCGCCAGCTGCTACGCAGTGGTCGGGCTATGGCTGCTGGTCTCGCTGGGACCTCACGCTGCCACAATTGGCATGGCCTTCACGACGGGCGGCATCTGGCCACTGCTCGCCGGCCTTGTCCTTGCCGGCATCGGCCTGCTGGCAGGCCAGAAATTCACCTCGGGCGCCAGCGCCATGATCGGCGGCCGTTTCGGGGTCGAGTATCTGCCGGAAGACCATTGGCTTGCCCAGCGGGTCTATCAGCTGGCCGACAAACTGGATCTGCCCCATCCGCAGGTCGGCCTGACCAGCGCAGTCAACGCCTTTGCTATGGGGACCGACCGCGCCGCTGCGTCGGTTGTGATCGGCAGGCCCCTGGTCGAGAACCTGCAGCCCGGCGAACTCGACGCCGTCATCGGCCACGAACTCGGCCATATCGCCTCACACGACATGCTGCAGATGCAATTCGCCGCGGGCTATCAGCGCATGTTCGGGACACTGGCACGCAGGGCCGGCGCCGCCGGGGCCGGAAGCAGCGGCGACAGTTCGACAGTGGCTCTGGTTGAAGCGCTGAGTGTCCTAGCCGAACGAACCGTCTTGTTCGGCTCCGAGCTGCTGATGATGCGCCTGTCGCGATCACGGGAATATTACGCAGATGCCATTGGCGCGGCAGTCAGCAGCCCGGCCAGCATGATCGGCGCGCTCGAGGGACTCAACAGGATTAAGGCCAGGCCATCGCCCGTCGAGACGCAGTACGGCTATTTGATGTTCTGGGGCAAGCCGCGCCTTGCGCGGGCGCTGGCCACGCATCCGAGTTTCGAGCAGCGCCGGCGGGCCCTGCGGTCAGGCGCCTATCTCAAAGGGTTGCCGCGGAAGCAGGGTTGACCCAATGTTCACGGGCTCATTCTGAGCCTGCCTTTCAGGATAGCGTCTGCTTTGGTTTTCTGAGGAGGTGGCAGGGTCTTATCGTCTATGCTGCCAAAACCGTTGTAAAAGGGGATTTAGCCGCTCCTGAGCGACTATGTGATCCGCATTGGGAGATATTGACTCGAACAACAAAACGAGTCTCTGATTCTCTTTGAATCTTGAACAGAAATTAACGCTGTCGCAGACGTTCTTATATATGTTCTTTCTGGTTCTTAAGTATGTTCTTAAGAGCCAAATTCGCCTGCAATATCCATGTGGTTAGCCTGTGGATTGTGTGTCATGTACGACTTGTCGTGGGTGAAGTACGACTTGTCGTGGGTGAAGTACGACGCCCCGTGGGTGATGTACGACGCCGACAAAAGTTATCCACAGCCGCTGCTGTGTCGTGAACCTCAACATTCCTGCTGCGAGGGATGCTGCATCGACTATGGCGGGTGTGGGCTAAGTACGCTCGCGACAAAAATTGACGACAAAAACGACCGCGATCGGAAGCTGTGCCCGCGACTGGTGTTTCGCGAGGTTGGCCATTAGGAGAGCCCGAAATGATTGCCCTTTGGCGTGAAACGGCTCGGGGTGCGATGTGGGTGATGTACGCTCTCGACAAAAACGTCGCGAAAAGGCGGTTAATCGAAAACTCGTAGGAAAAGCTTCGGAAATCCGGCGCCAAGGTGGGTCAAGTACGACCACGACAGAATCCGGCGACAAAATCAGTCTGCCAGGGGCAGGTCTTCCTGCAGCTCGATCTGGCCCGGAGCCGGAGCCTTGCCGGCCTTGCGGAAGCGCATGTGCAACACCGGCCCGGCCCGGCCGCTGCTGAGGTCGAGATCGTATTCCGGCAGGGGGAAGATCTGCGTCGTCTCGACGAACTTGCGCAGGTCGCGGGTGAAGAAGCGCAGCTCCTGGGTCGAGCCGCTGCGGTGGTGCAGGTCGGCGACCTTGAAGTGGGATTCGCCATGCTTGGCCACCTTGCGGGCGAGCCGGTAGATCACGCGGCCAATCGCTGAACTGATCAGGAAATAATCCGGATGCAGCGTGAGGATGGGCAGCGCGCGGTCATCCTTGACCAGGCTCAGGTAGACCCAGTCCGGGATGGTGATCTCGATCTGGTCGATGTAGCCGCTCGAGGTCTTCGACACGATGTTGTAGTCGCCGATCAGCGATCGCGTGTCGACCTGGCGGCGCTTGCCACCTGCCAGGTTGACGATCTTGATGCTCGTGTTCTTGAGCCGGTCGAGGGCCTTTTCAAGGTCGGCATAAGCCTTGCCGCCGCTGGAGCGGCGACCAAACTTGAGGATGTGTGAGGCATTCGGCCTGTAGACCTTGGGCGGCAGGCTTGGCCGTTTGCCGTTGCCCACATCGATGCGGAACTGGCGGATTTCCTCGGCCAGATAGGAGACCATGTGCAGGAAGATGTCATAGTCGAATGCCGTGGCGATGCCAGACTGGGCGCCCCCTTCGATCGTGATGATGCTGTCTTTCAGCTCGTACTGGATCAGCCCGGCCTTGCTCTTCTTGCTGAGGGCGAACGGTGCCACGTCCATCAGGTTGACGTCGTCCTTGAGCGGCGCGTCGTAGATCGCCGGGACGAAGAACATCAGCTGGGCGTCGTCGATCGGCGCCGGGCGGAGCGTCGGCCGCCGCGGCAGGTCGGACACGAGGGCCGCTGTGACGTCCGTCCGCATATGGTCGTGGTGGATCGCCTCGCCGAGCCCGCGCAGCGCCTGCTCGATCGGGGACTCGTCGTCCTTGAGCTTGAGGTCGGCAAAGACCCGCCGGCTGTAATAGCGACGCAGGCGG
>Ga0209933_1001023_pt1 | contig 33883 bp, 30 predicted proteins | sample ThiBiot_300_biof_FD_183944 | JGI IMG/M metagenome (GOLD analysis project Ga0209933, IMG submission 183944) | Wastewater bioreactor microbial communities from Cape Town, South Africa - Thiocy_cont_300_biof (SPAdes) | ecosystem: Engineered > Bioremediation > Thiocyanate > Unclassified | place...
TTGTCGCTGCTAAAGGTTTCCGAAGGGCTGTCAAAAACCCCGCGGATCTGAGTTCCGGCAGTAAAATAGCCTGTGTTGACAGAAAAGCCATCGCACAGCTGGTAAGCCATTTCTTTCAGAAACAGGGTGGTGGCGTGTTCCATAGCAGCGGCAGATACGTCTGCTCCGCCTCTGTTGACCGCGGTTTCGCAGATCTGTTTAACATTCAGTGAACGCTCGCTTACAGTGCGTGCGATATAATCATTGGGGTTGTCCTTTGTAAGGAGGTTCTCATAGAGATAGGCTTTGATCTTGTGTAATACTGCCATAATTCATCAGGTGTTTAAGTGTTACTAATTGTTTTATATTTTTTGTAAACCTTACAATGATTTACAAGAAGTTGAAAATAGATATGTGTTTTGTTTTCAAACCTTGCCGAAGCTCCGAAGGGCTGACAGGTATGGAAAAATCGGGTTATTACTGAATAGGAAAGGCTGTAATATCCAGCTGATCCAGCATACCTGCTCCAAAAGTCGCTTTTACCCCGATACTGTCGGTAGCCCCTGCAAACACTTCTCCGTAGAGATCTATGGTATGAGAGCCTGCATTCATCACAATTGTCCTGGTATTTTGCAGATAAAAAATCCCGTCCAAAAACATCCCACTGGTAAAATTGGTATAGGTAGCTCCATTAGCAGAGATGCCATTACCATCAAGATTAACAAATGCCCCCAACTTTTTGGCACTCCCGTCTTTCAGGATACTTCCGTCAAAAGCATATACATCTGTTACTGTTACATTATATGAAATGGTTACCAGCGATTTTTGCGCAAGTGTGAAGGTTTTTGTTGTCAGCAAAGTAGAAATGGTAGCGTTACCAACACTGTTTTTTTGCTGAATGGTTTTTGTATTAGTTACCGCATCCGCACCATCTGCGCCGGCAATGATGATGGGCATTGCAGCCGGTAATCCTGCTACATATCCCAAAACACCATTGGCATCCGCTACTACAGTTTTGGTAGCCGTAAAGGTTTGGTTCTGCGTGGTAGAAGCTGTGCCGTTACTTTGGGTATAAATGGCATTGACAGCACCGTTGGCAGGCAGGTTTCTAAGCCTTGTGATACCATTGTTGTCAAGCTTTTCAGTAGGCGTGGTCGTTACAATCCCGGTGTTTCCGTTTTTAAGAACGGTAATGGCATTGCTCCTGAACGTGTCTGCTGTACCATTACCTATCTGGAAAACAGGATCTGTAAGCACCCCGTAATTTACAGTACCTGTGGTTATCGCATTATACTGCCCCAAAACTGTTTCTCCAAACGATCCCGAAATCAATCCATTCCCACCTAAAAGCGCAGAGTACTGGCTGGTAATTTTACCTGCCTGGCCCCCTAAAATGGAACTGTGGCTGTTGAGTATGGTACCGGAACTGCCTCCTATAATGGTAGAGTTTGCGGTATCAATTCCAGAGCCGGTCTTTATAGTATTACCTGATCCACCAACAATGCCTGCACCGGACATAGACATATTTGTATTTGTCGCATCTAGAGTATTTTTAAAGCCTCCGACAATGACCGAATTGGAGCCGTTAAGGCTTGTCGTTAATATTTTATTCAGATATCCGCCAAAAATTGATGTAATGTTCCCGGTATTGGTATTATTTTGCCCTCCTACAATAACAGAATTGACGTTAGGCTGGCTGGCATCATCGTATGATATATTGTTTCCGGAACCTCCAAAAATGGCACTGTTGCTTGCCTTATTGACGTTCTGCATACCCATTGATATGGAACGTAGACCGCTGGCTTCGTTTCCGTTTCCAAAGGCAAAGGAATTAGTGCCTACATTGCCCGTTTGCGAAGTTCCGCCACGCAAGGAGCCCTCTACGTCAAAATTGGTTTTTATGGCATTGGCACCTGCATAAGCCACATTTTTTCCGATTGCCACACTACCACTTTGATAGATATCCTGAATATTGCTTGTTGCCTGATTCGTGGTATTTTGTTCGTACCAGGGCTCAATAGCTGAAGTGGTTCCGCTGCCCACTTTTTGCCATACCGCCCCGTCGAAATAGAAATAGCCTACAGCAGTAACGTTCACTGTTTTTGTTGTGGTAGCTGCCGGCAATAATGCTTCGGTAACATAAACGATAGCACCGGTTTGTGGTGTGTCATAAAGAGCGTCTTTGGCTTTCAGCTCAGAACCTTTTAATCTGGGAGCTATGAAACCGTCTGTTTTAGTTGCATCTGTGGGAGAAGCCATAACATCTAAAGTGGCTTTGGGGAGGTTTGTGCCAACCCCAACTTGGGAAAAGGCAAAGCCTGAGATAAGCAGAGTGCCTAAAAGCATGTTGTTTTTTTTCATCGTTTTATTTGGTTTTCAAACTAAACAAGCTTACAAAACCTATTTGGTTTGTGTTGTAAATAACATTCCACCAACCCTCTGCGCGCTCCAATAACGGTTACGTTTATTTTGACGGAGCACGTTTCAGGATGGCCTGGATAGGATTTGGGTTTTAAATTTGTGTTGTAAGTGTTTTTCATTATTTCACCAACCCTCTGCGCTCTCCAATAATGATTACTTTATTTTGACGGAGAGCGCTTCGGAATGGCTTGGATAATTATGAAATTTGTGTTTTATAAGACTGGTGTTGTAAAGCACATCTAGCAAGAAGGAGGTGCTCTGCCCTGAAGGTAAGAACTTGCGCGATCCGGAAAAGATATACCTTGGTAGCGGAAGATAGGAGAGGTAGCGCATACAAACAATAGCATGAAATAAGCTTTTTCTGCCATGCCGGCTGCCCGCCAATGAAAATCTACGTTGCAGGCTAATAGTGATCTGCCTGATGAGGCTGAAAATGAAGTGTCATTATCATAAGGACTGCTGTTGATCTTTATTTCCTGACGATCAGAAGCATTATCTGCTGTTTTACCCTTATCTTCGGATGATTCGGTACGCTCTGTCCGGCTTTTAACTATTTTTTTCTTGTTATAAGACTTTTCACATGGTATGATTTCGTTTTCAATACTACATTTCTCATCTGCTATATTATTACCATCGGATTGCTTTTCATTTTGTATGGACATGACAGCACCCTCACTGATGGTAATATATTCCATCCCTGTAATAACTGTCTGTGCATATAATGTTTGTGCAGAATATAGAAAGAATAACAATAGGAGGCTTTTCCAAAAAGATTTTGGAAAACCGGAGCTGCTCGATATTGTTTTTGGATATGTCATTTGTATAACAAAAACATCAACAAAAGAGAATGGAAGTAGGTAACCGGGCTATAATAATTTAGATTAAGAAAAGCATAATAGCCCGATGTGTACTCTACTGAGTAAGCTCAGTAAGATCACTTGTGTCTGTGTTTGTGCTGCAAAGAGAATAATAAATGCCATATAGCCAAAAAAACGCTCTACCTTATATGTACCTGATGTGAATTTTTGCGATATATGAAAGTGATAACCGATTATATATTTTATAATCCTAAAGAAAAATGTTATGTTTGATGAAGGTCAAAAACCCCTTGTGAATAAGGGGTTAAGCTTTATGGGTATGTAAAGGGTATATAAATATTGATTGTTTTGTATTATGATTGTGGCTGTTTTTCTTCCATAGAATCAAAATTACAGGAAAAGTAATTCTTTGTATCATGGAAGTAGTTTTAACGATCAAATAACAACTTCTTTAATAACAACATCTAATTATGGTAAAAATTCTATCCAAAATCACAGCGCTATCCATAGGTGCGTTGTTTTTCTCCAATGCGTATGGCCAAGTTACAATACTTGGAAATGGTCTCCAACCCAGCAATGTTTCTAATACCGGCGCTGTTGTGGGAAGCTTTCAAAACTCCAGTTTTCTGTGGACACCTGAAAATGGGCTTATAAACATAGGGGATATCTCTAATGGCTCATCTTACTCCGGAGATGCGGACATAACGGCTGACGGAACAAAAGCAGCCTTTACCAGCACCAATCCAGCGACTAACCTAAATGAGTTTACCCTCTATGATATAGCTACTAAAACCCCAACCTATCTGGGCGGAGGTAGTGATGCTTTTGATGGCACAACAGGCAGTGCATTTGCAATGTCCAGTAATGGTAACTATATTGTAGGCAGAGGATATAAAGGAACTCCTACCGTTTCTACACCCGTAAAATGGGAAAACGGAGTAGGAGTTACAGAGCTGCAAACTACTTCTCCGCAGGGCGGGGGCGCTAATGGCATTAGTCTGGACGGTAATGTGATAGGCGGGTTTCTTAATTCTCAATTCGGAGAGGCAATGGGTGCGGTCTGGAAAAATGGTACCCCAACTCTGATAACTGATAATGACGGTATGCCAATGACGTACGTGACAAAGGTATCCGACGATGGCAATTGGGCAATTGCTAACAGCTATGATCAATCGGCTGTTATCTGGAATGAAACTGCCGGAGCTACAAAGATCCCACCGATAAATGTAACAACCGATATGTATACAGGCTATCCTACAGGAATCAATGCGGACGGAAGTAAAGTGGTTGGTTATTACAGAGACGCTTTCAGCCCTTCTTTTGGTACCAATGAAAGCTTTTTCTGGACCCCTTCCGGTGGGAGTGTCCTGCTTAGTCAATATGTAACCAGTTTGGGATTGGATACCCAGGGTGTTAATTTTATTCTCCCAACGGATATTTCTCCTAATGGGAAATATATTGTAGGATGGGGGACAAAAGATGGAAAACTTTTAGGTTTCCGTATAGAGCTGCCTGACGCTGCAATGACAGCAAACGACATAGATAAAAAAGTGATCTCCATCTATCCTAATCCTGTAAAAGACGTACTGAACATCTCCGGAGCTTCCACTATTTCTGATGTGGAAATATATGATATCTCAGGTAAGAAAGTTTCGGAGGTAAAAGATGTGAAAAACAGACAACTGAACATCCATTACCTTCCTAAAGGAAGCTACTTGCTGAAAGGTTTATTCGACCAACAGCAGCGTACTTTAAAAATTATTAAAGAATAAAAAAAACAGGCTTCATCTATATGGAGCCTGTTCTTTTTACAGTTTATCTATCCAGATATAAATATCTTCTTCGGAAGGAATGTTCAGTCTCTTCCTGATACGGTTCTTACGGTTTTGAACAGATTTAATCGCGGTAAATGTATAAGTCGCAATTTCTTTGGTTGAAAAATTCAGTTTGAGGTAAGCACAAAAAGCTAATTCTGAATTGAGAAGATCCGGATAAGTCATCTGAAGCTTATTACAAAAATCAGGATAAACCTCTTTGAAACGTCCCAAAAAAGCAGGGTCATTGTTTTTGGCAAGAGAAACTATTTCATCAAAAGAATCATTGACCTTAGATTGCAGCTTTTCAAGCTCTTTTGTCTTTTCTTCAATGATATTTTTCTTTTCCTGACGGGATTTTTTTTCCTTAGTATAGTTTCTAAAAATATATAAAGACAGTAAGGATATAAAAATCAGAATTACGATAATACCTCCTATGATCCAATACAGGCGCTTTTGCTGTGATTCATTTTCTTCCTGCAAATCTTCTTTAATATCTTTGTTGGCTAAGGCTGCACCTTGTTGATTAATAACATTAAGACTATCGGATAAATGAGAATACTTTTTAGCATAGATCAGGGCATTTTCCTTATCTCCTGATTTATCATACATTTCAGTGAGTGTTTGATAGATTGATTTTAAATCCAATGCATCCCCGAATTTAGCCGATATTGCCTCTGCTTGTTTATAGTAATAAAATGCACTGTCCCAATTATTCTTTTCACGGTGTATTTGTGCTAAAGTCTGGAAGACACCAGATTTTGTTTTATCATCTATTTGCTTATGTCTTGCCACTTTACGTGAATAGAACAATGCCGAGTCTAATTTTTTTGCTTCAAAAAAACTAATACTCATATTAATATAAGCAGCATTCAATAAGGTCGTTCTATCCGTATTATTCTTTAATTGTTTATACTGAACTGCTGATTTTTTCAGGTAAAGTATTACAGAGTCCTCAGGCATCTTCAATTGAATATAAAGTGCAGCTTTGCGATCAAAAGCTTTCCCTAAAAACCGGAATTTTTTGTCATTATCATTAACCTTAAGAGCTAAGAGCATTGATTTGTTAATCGCTACCTGTGCATCATCGTATAAGCCTAAATTGGTAAAAGCAAAAGCTTTGTTTTGAAGCGCAGAGACTTTATATTTTATATTGTCAGGGTTCTTTAGCGGTAGATTCTCTATTTTCTCAAAATAGGGAATAGCACTTTTATACTGTGCTTTCAACATATACCAATTGTTTATTTGCAATAAAGAGCGGTACATCCCTTTTTCATAATGAATCTTTTCGGATTCTTTAAACAAGTTATTAAGGAGACTTATATTTTGTTCCAGGTTAAAATTATTTGTTTTCTCATTAGATGTAATGAGAGAGTCTATTTGTTTTGGTGTATAGTGGTTCTGGGCCGACAAAAATGGATAGAAGAATAAGGTACAAAATAATATAATACCATGTCGAATCAGCATAATATTATTTAAAGATACTTTGTTTTTCAAATCATTTGTTATTAAGTATTCGATGCAAAAATAGAATATATTTAAATATTAATTTAATATTACGATAAATATCTACAAGCTTTTAAATTATTAATAAATATTTTACTGTTTATAATGATTATGTTAAGAGCAATTATAAAATCATACTCAGCTGGATCCTTTTTCTTGCTTCGTCTATTTCTGTAACCTTAACCTGGACGTGCTGATGCAGCTTTACTACTTCATTTACATCGGATACAAAGCCATCTTTCAATTGAGAAATATGAACCAAGCCACTTTCCTTGATTCCCAAATCCACAAAACATCCGAAAGCAGTAATATTATTGACAATTCCCGGTAGGATCATCCCGGGTTTTACATCTTTGATGGATTTTACATTGGGGTCAAATTCAAAAACTTTCGTTCCTTTTCTTGGGTCTAATCCCGGTTTTTCTAATTCTTTCAGAATGTCTTTGATTCCTAGGATTCCGATATCATTAGTTACATATTTTTCAGGATTGATGGAAGCTATTTTCTCTTTATTCGAAATTAAATCTTCAGTTTTTAAGCCGAGATCTTTTGCCATTTTTTCAACCGTTTTGTAAGCTTCCGGATGAACGGCTGAATTATCCAAAGGATTTTTCGCATTCTTGATTCTAACAAAAGCAGCGGCTTGCTGATAAGCCTTTTCTCCAAGTCTTGGAACTTTCTTCAGGTCTTTTCTTTCGGTGAAAGCGCCATTTTCTGTTCGGAAATTAACAATATTCTCCGCCATTTTTTCTCCGATTCCGGAAACGTAACTTAATAATGATTTACTAGCTGTATTCAGGTTGATTCCTACTGAATTTACAGAACGAATTACAGTATTGTCCAGTTCTTCTTTTAGTTTGGTTTGATCCACATCATGCTGGTATTGTCCGACGCCAATAGATTTAGGATCGATTTTTACTAATTCTGCCAAAGGATCGGCCAATCGTCTTCCAATGGACACAGCACCACGAACCGTCACATCATAATTTGGAAATTCATCCCGCGCGATTTTACTGGCTGAATAGACCGATGCACCTGCTTCTGAAACCACAAACACCTGAATCGGCTTATCAAATGCAATTTTCTTGATGAAGAATTCGGTTTCCCGGCTGGCTGTCCCGTTTCCGATAGAGATGGCTTCAATATTATAAGCATTAACCATAGAACGGATTTTTTTCATCGCCATTCCAGTTTCGTTTTGCGGAGCGTGCGGATAGATATTCTCGTTGTGCAAAAGATCGCCTTTTTCATCAAGGCAAACGACTTTGCAGCCGGTTCTGTAACCGGGATCAATGGCTAAAATCCTTTTTTCTCCCAAAGGTGAGGCGAGAAGTAATTGTTGAAGATTCTCAGAGAAAACCTCAATCGCTTTGATATCTGCTTTTTCTTTGGCTTCCTGAAGCGCTTCATTGGAAAGAGCCGGCTCTAACAATCGTTTGTAAGAATCGGCTATTGCTAATTCTATTTGTTTTGAAGATGAATTATTACTTTTGATAATAGCATTTCCTATCAGGTCAAGTGCTTCATCTTTTTCGATATCAACAGACGTTTTTACAAAACCCTCATTCTCTGCACGGAGCATTGCCAGCAGACGGTGCGATGGAATCCTGTTCAAAGCTTCCTGCCATTCGAAATATTGTGAGAATTTCTGAGCTGTTTCCTCATCTTTTTTTGCTTTGACCACTTTAGAAGAAATAACGGCTTTTCTCTGGAATAATCTTCGAAGATTTTTACGAACATAAAGATTTTCATTAATCCATTCCGCAATAATATCTCTTGCACCTTGCAAAGCTTCATCTTCATCGGCAACATTTTGATTAACATATTTTGAAGCGATAAAATCGATGTCATCAGAACGTTGGCTCATAATAATCTTGGCCAAAGGTTCCAGTCCTTTTTCTCTTGCTGTATCGGCTTTTGTCTTTTTCCGTTTTTTGTAGGGCAGATAAAAATCTTCCAGTTCCTGAAGGTCAAAACTTTGTTCTATCTTTTGCTTCAATTCAGACGTCAAAGCATTTTGTTCATCGATGGATTTCAGGATACTTTCTTTTCTTTTGATGATTTCTTCAAACTGCTTATTCAGCTTGAAAATATTTTCAATTGCGACCTCGTCCAGATTGCCTGTTTTATCTTTTCTGTAACGTGCAATGAAAGGAATGGTACAATCTTCGGAGAAAAGCTGAAGCGTACTGTCTATATTTTTGGTAGGGATATTTAGTTGCTTTTGTATAAAGTCTGAAGCCTTCATTTCTTGATTTTGAACAGCGAAAATAGTGTTTTTTAGCTGTTAATAATCGAAAATTAAATAAATCAGGAAGCAATATTATTTCTTTTCTCTTAATAAAGTGATGAAAAGCATTGCGATTAAAATGATCGGTCCAAATAATTCTAATCCGAATGAACCAAAAATAGTTAGCGTTGACATAATTGAATATTTAGCCAAAGCTAAAATGATTTAGTCATTCGGTTTTAGGTAGAAATACGGATTTTATAAAAAAAATATAGATTTGATGACTTAATTCAATATTGAATCAGAAAAAACAGGAAGCTGTTTTTCATCATCGAATCCGGTAATAATGACTCTGTATTGCTTTGCAGAATCATTATTGTAAAATTCTACTTTTGCTGATTGGTCTAAAGGTAATTTCGGATTCCAATACAGATTAATTCGGCTATCGATCAGGTTTTTCAGAGAATCATTACTGTAAATAATGTTTTTGTAAAAGTCTGGCTTGTCATAGCCCTTCAATATGAAAAATTTAAGTCCAGTCATCGATTTCATAACTTCGCCGGAACCTGTGTTTCCATTTTTAGTATAAATTAAAATGGCGCCATTCGAATTACCAAATCCACCAAAGAAATCATCTTTCACAACCTTGATCATTGCAATATTCGAAATATTAAAACCTCTTAGGATCTCCAATTCCGTTTTGACTTCATCCAGATAGATATCCACTTTTTTATTTCTCATCAGAACATCTACATCTGCGCCGTCCCTTTGGATCTGAAGTCCGGCAACCCGACCTTCCAGCCACAATAGAATATCGGGAGAACCAGTTGCTAAAGACTTATCGTTCACAAAGTCAAAGATAGTTTCTGATGCACTTTGAAACATCGGACTACTGAGTTCGTCATTCAGTTTTTCTGTTGGTGATTGTTTTTTTGCAATCAGTTTTACTTCTTCTATATCGGTTACTTTTTCATTCAGTTTTTTTTGAAACTGACTGTTTTCTATGGCAAGTGAAGCTTCGGAAGTAAGAGCATCATTTGGATTTCGTTTTACTAGAATAAAATCACTTTGCGGTAATTCTTTTTTCAAAGGAACAAATGAAACTTTCGGAATAATAACAGCATCCGGATTATCAGCATTTAATTGATAATAAATCTTCTGAGGTTCATAAAAAGCCATATTTTTCAGGCTAAGGTCACCATTGTTATCTGTTATAACAGTCAATAATTTTGAACCCGATTTATCACCTTCAAACATCAGATTGATATTGGTATTTTTTACAGGAGCGCCATTGGAAGTGATTTTTGATGACTGGAAATTTACCGGAGATAATATCCTTCCAATTGAAACGCTTCCACTTTTCAGAAATCAATAATGCATCCAGTGCATCCGTATTCCTGTTATCGGAAAAATATTGAACCGGCTGTTCAATCGTATCCTTGAAATCTCCTGTGAGCCAGAATGCGCTTAAGATATTTTCTTTTTGATTAAATTTTGATTGGTCATAAACTGCAACCGATACATCAGAAATATTGCTGTCTGATTTTATATCAAATGAGTTTAAACTTTTAGGATTTAAATTCTTTGAAATCGATTGCGCTACTGGTTTTAAAAAATTCAGTTTTTGAGGCTGAATAAAACAAAGTCTTTGAGCAACCACATTTTCCTTTTCATCGAACAAAGTAAACTGAAGAATGCCGTTAATTAATTGATTAGCCGGAATCGAGAAAACTTCATCATTGGAATTTTTCCTGATGCGGGCTTTGTAAACGAAACGGTTTCCAATAGTTGCTATGATTTTATAATAACCGGATTCATCAACAATGTTGTTAGATTTAATTTGATATTCGATTTTGTCAGCTAAGCTTTTCACTTGGAGATTAATTCCACTTTCAGCAACTTGTGGTAAATCTATCTTTTGATTTTTTCCATTATTATCTGTAATAACTACCTGATATTGTTTATCTTTCTGTGGCGTCATAGAGAATGATCCTACATTCTGATCAAAGCTTTTAAAATCAGCAAGATGAACATTGGGCTTATCTTTATCAATTATATAACCGTTCCAGTTTTTTGGTAAAGTTCCCCCGGATTGTAAACGAACAGCAATTTTAGTATCAATACCGGCAACAAAAGTTCCACTTTCCGGAAAGACAGAAACTGACCAATCTGCATTATTATTTTTGATTAATTTCTCAGGGGAATTAGGGTTATAAACAGCAAACGATTTCATAAACTGAAAGTCTTCACTAAAATTCGTCATCCAGGTTGTGTAAGCTCTTACATAATAGATATTTTCTTTGAGATTGTCTGCTAATTGAAAATTACCATTTCCTTCACTATTATAAAGTGGAAGCATTTTTTTATCAATCAGTTTTTTGCTGCTGTCATACAGCTCTACAAAAAGTGTTGTGGAAACATTGGACTTGCTGTAACCGTCAAATACAAAAGCTTTGAACCAAATATTATCTCCTGCAGCATAGCTATTCTTATCAAACATCAGATACACTTTTTCCTGGGGAAAGTTTTTATCCATATTTTGAATGGCTTGCTCGGCTTTATCCTGTGAAAAACCAGATAGCGAGAGAAACAGAAAAAATGCAAAAATACTTTTGCAAACAAATCTTTTGGAAAAATATAGCATTATGTGTATGATTTCTTCATAAAATAAAAATACAAATGTTATATGGTCTAAAATGTATTTTCCCTTTGATTAACGCAATTTTATAACAGATTAAAATTTGCTTAATTCTTGTCATAAAATAAAAATGTCTGAATAAATTCGTGGAAATTTAATCAGACAATAATTTTAGTTTAAGTGGTAAAATATTTAATCCAAAGGCTTTCTTCCTGAGATAATATTAAATAACACCACAACAATGGCAATTACTAATAATACATGAACCAGATATCCGGTACTCATTCCCGGGACTACGCCCAACATTCCTAAAAGCCATACAATAATACAAATGACTGCGACTAACCATAATAGATTTCTCATAACATTAAATTTTTTAGTGATTTAATAACCTATAAGCATAATCTATGCCTTTCATTTTCGAATCAATAAAAATTTATGACAGGGATTTTCCTATTAATTTTAAAATGACAGGAAAATGATCGCTGTAACCGCCCACATATCGGGAACCGGAGTATGTTCTGAAAGGATAATTATTATTTTTATTGTTTTTGCTTCTCAGTCGTGGCGAATTATAGATTTCAGCTTTTATAGACCGAAGACTGAATTGCTCAATAAGCTGTTTTTCCGGATAAATGATCTGGTCAAAGCAAACGCCTTTTTTACCGTGATAAGTTGAAAATTGATTTGCATTGAATAGGCTTTCAAAAGGATTATTCAGAACTTGCTTACCATTTTTATCCAAAAGTAATTCTTGTACAGCTTCATTATCTGGGTTTTCATTGAAATCGCCCATCAAAACAATGGCTTCTCCTTTATCAAATAATTCCTGAAATGTTTCTTTAAGCTTTTCAATAATAAAATTCCGTTGATCTTTTTTAGCATCATGATTTCTTTTGGAAGGCAGATGAATAACAAAAATATGAAGCTTTTTTTCTTGGTATAAAAACTCTGTTTGCAAAATATCACGGGTATCAAACTTTTTCTCCTTGTCTAATTGGAACTGTAAAGTTTGATATTTCAGTAAAGTGAATTTCTTCCTATCAAAAAGCAAGGCCACACTCAGATTACGCGAGTCTTTGGAAGATTGATAGATGATTTCGTAATCGTTTATTGGAGAATTTTCGTTGGTTAGATCTTCCAGAACTGATTTTGCACCAATCTCAGCCAATCCAATTATAGAAGGCAACTGTTCATAATCTTCTTCAATAGATTGAAAAACATTGGAGATTTTTCTGACTTTCAGACGGTATTTATAATCATCCCAGTTATATAAACCGGAATGATAAGTTCCGACAGAATCCTGATCGGGCGGATAAAAATTTTCTACGTTGTAAAAAGTCAGCAATTCTATATCCATCTAGCCTTGCCACTTTTTTCTTCGCATATAGATGAAGGTAATAATCACCACCAAAGCCATCAATCCTAAAGTGAAATAATAACCATGCTTATGGTGCAGTTCCGGCATATTATCGAAGTTCATTCCGTAGATGCCCGCAATAAATGTAATTGGTAAAAAATAAACTGAATAGATAGCTAAAAGCTTCATTACCTGATTGGCTTTTTGATCGGAAAGTGCCAAAAACATGGAAATAAGGTTAACAGTCTGCGCATTGACGTGGTCAAAATCTGCAATCACATCCTTTTGTTTGTCCAGTAAATCCATTACTTCCACTTCTTCCAGATCCAGCGTTTTGAATTTGGTGATCCATTCACCTGATATGTTCAGGATTCTAGTATTGAGACCAGATTTTCTTTTCAGTTTGTAAAGACGTCTGATCTGGTTGGTATGATTAGTCGTTTTCAGGAAAATCTCGTTTTCCATAGCATCCATTACTTCCAGTAGATTGCGGCTATCATCATCAAAAGTCTTAATGATTCTTAATGCCAGTTTAAGCGCGAGATGATCTCTGGTGACATTGTCCGGATTTTCTTTTTTCAGTTCCTCGCACACCTCATGGATGCTTTTGCTCTTCGTCCTGTGTGTTGTGATGATCAGTTTCGGAAGCAGAAAGATTCCAAGTTTGCTGCTGATATCACTAATGTTATTCAAAGTTCGACGTTCCAAATCTGTTGATTCCCGGGCCAGAAAAAATTTGACATCGCCAACTTCTTCGTATTTTGGAAGGTGGTTAGGATCTATGGTATCTTCCAGCAAAAGATAATTGATATGGTAACGCTCGTGCAAAAACCGGAGGTCTTCTTCCGTTGGTGCGGTTACATCAATCCATTCCCAGTTGGCGGTTTTATATTTCTGTTCTATAGGCATATAACAAAACTAAATAAAATCTCTATATCAATTCAAATTTTTGAAGAATTTGGTTTGGATAGGAATTTTTTATCTTTTGCGCAGCACGCCCCGGCGTAAGCGGAGCTCCTTTTTACGCAACGCAGTGGAGTGAAAAGAGCGGGAGCTGGAGACGGATATAGGCGCCAAAAAAATAATAATTAAGATATGATGCCTCTAAAGCAGGTTCAAAATCCAATAGAAAAAATCTGTCGTTCCGGAACTTATGTAATAAATAAAATATTTACTTTTGTCGAAATTTTTGAATCAAAAGAATGTTTAAAAGTGTAATATCAGGTGTGGGACATTACGTTCCGGAAAATGTAGTGACCAACGATGACCTTTCTAAGCTAATGACCACTAATGATGAGTGGATTACGGAAAGAACTGGAATCAAAGAAAGAAGACATCGCAAAAACCGTGTGGATTCTGAAGAGACAACATCTTTCTACGGTTTGAAAGCATCAGAAATTGCTCTCAAAAATGCCAACCTTACCGCCAAAGATATCGATTATATTGTATTTGCAACCTTGTCTCCGGATTATTATTTCCCGGGTTCAGGTGTGTTGTTGCAAGAGATGCTGGGTTGTGATACAATCGGCGCCTTAGATGTTCGTAATCAATGTTCAGGTTTTGTTTATGCGATGAGCGTTGCCAATGCATTTATCAAATCTGGTCTATATAAAAATGTTTTGGTTGTAGGAGCAGAAATTCATTCTTTTGGATTGGATTTTTCAGATGCCGGACGTGGTGTTTCCGTGATTTTCGGTGATGGGGCTGGCGCAGTGGTTTTATCTGCAAGTGAGGAAGAGAATGCGAAAGGTATCTTGTCTGTGAATATGCATTCTGAAGGAAAATATGCGGAAGAGTTAGCTGTAAAATTTCCTGGAACTAAATTAGGCTGGAGTGACAATCTACTTAAGAATCCGGATTCCTTAACTGCAGAAGATATCTATCCTGTGATGAACGGAAATTTCGTTTTCAAACACGCTGTAACAAGATTTCCGGAAACCATTTTGGAAGCGCTTGAAAAAGCAGGAAAATCGATTGAAGATTTGGATTTATTAATTCCTCACCAAGCGAATATCAGAATCGCGCAATATGTTCAGCAATTGTTGAAATTACCGGACGAAAAAGTCTTCGTTAATATTCAAAAATATGGCAATACAACGGCGGCTTCCATTCCAATTGCTTTGAGCGAAGCGATTCAGGAAGGCAGAATGAAACGTGGCGATTTGGTTTGTCTGTCGGCTTTCGGAAGTGGTTTTACTTGGGGAAGTGTTTTGTTTGAGTATTAATCCAAATTAATTTAAAATAGAAAAGAGCTATTCAAAAACGAATAGCTCTTTTTTTATTGGTTAATTTTTTGAACAACTTTATCAGACAGTGATTTCAATTCCATTATTTCATCGATGCTTAGATTCATTGCTTTTGCTAGCTCCATCGGGATGCAAGTGGCTTTTTCCCTGAGTTTTGTGCCTTTTTCCGTTAAGTGAATTTTTACAACACGCTCGTCATCTTTGCTGCGTTTTCTTTCCAGATAGCCTTTAGATTCCAGTCTTTTCAAAAGCGGCGTCAAAGTTCCGTTGTCCAATTGTAAAATTTCCCCTACTTGATTCACTGTCAAATCATCCTTTTCCCAGAGCGTCATCATTGTGATATATTGCGGATAAGTCAACCCAATATTTTTCAGAATAGGACGGTAACACTGCATGATTTCGCGGTGTAAAACATAAACAGAGAAGCAAAGTTGCTTGTCCAATTTTAATAAATCTTCCATATTGAGTTTCTTAATAACAATTCAATAATTCGTCAAAGATAAAAGAATTAGTTTTTATTAATCGTTGCTTACGGTCAACTTAACTTCGATATTTCCTCTTGTTGCATTAGAGTAAGGACAGATCTGATGCGCTTTCTCAATCAATTCCTGAGCTTGCTGCAAAGACACTCCCGGAATATTAGCGTGCAATTCTGCTTCTAATCCAAATCCGCCATTTTCAATTTGGCCGATGCCTACTTTTGCTGTTACGGTTGTTTCGCCGGTTTCGATTTTACTTTGTTTGATAACCAGATTCAATGCGCTGTCAAAACAAGCTGAATATCCTGCAGCAAAAAGCATTTCCGGATTTGCGTAATCATCATTAGCGCCTCCTAAACCTTTTGGCATTCTCACTTGCAGATCCAAAACTCCGTTGTCACTTTTAACGTGTCCATTTCTTCCTCCTTTGGCTGTTGCGCCAATACTGTACAATGTTTTCATTTTTTTATGATTTAAATTATTTTGATGAAGCAAATGTATTGTGTAAAATTGTATTGTGCAAAATATAAATTAAAGTTTTCATCAAAACCGGTTATTGATGGAAACTATAAAATGTCTTCTTTAAATCTAAATTTTAGATAAAATCATAATAACCATTATCCTTTCCAAGGATTTTATTATCATCGGAATTGAGCCATCTTTTAAGAACCGTCGCATAGACTTTTCTGAAATCTTCGGTGTAAATCAAATCACCGTCTTTAAGATTGGTCAAGTCTGGAAGTGGATTCAATAATCCTTTTTTCTTAAGTCCGCCGCTGATGAAGAACATTTGATTGGCCGTTCCGTGATCGGTTCCGTTACTAGCATTCTGAGCAACACGTCTACCAAATTCGGAGAAAGTCATAATCATAATATCATTGAATTTTCCATTTTCCTTCATGTCTTTAACAAAAACTTTGACCGCTTGATCTATCATTTTGAACAAGTTTGATTGACTTTTGTTTTGATTATAATGGGTATCAAAACTCCCGATAGAAAGATAATAAACCTGTGTATTGATGTCAGATTTAATAAGTGATGCAATTGTTTTGAAGTCTTTTCCTATTTGAGTTGTTGGGTAAACTTTATCTGTTGACTTAGACTTGCTTTCTTCAAATATATATTCGGAGTTGTTAATTGTACTTCCTAGAGTGTTGTACATATAGCTAGCCAAATCATGGTCGTGGCCATCCGTAATAATCTTTTTGTAAAAATTCTCCACACTATAATCGTAGAGTTTTTTAGGATCCTTAAAAGCAATCGCTTTATTATTATTTCCTTTCATTGCAAGACTTAGAAGGTCATCTACTTCTATTGCCTGCGTCGGATTTTGGCAACTATGACACGCTTCATCCAGATATCTTCCCAACCAACCAGAATTGATGAATTCATTACTTCCGCTTGCAGACTGCCAGATGTCCATACTTCGGAAATGAGACTTATTGGGATCAGGATAACCTACATTATTCAGTACAGCTAATTCACCATTATCATATAATTGTTTAAGAAATTTCAAATCAGGATTGATTCCGGCTTCATCTGTTAATAATAGTGCATTTTCTTCTTTAATAGAAATCTTATTTCTTAGTTTAAAATAAATATCATTCTTGACAGGAATAATCGTATTGAGACCATCATTTCCACCAGTTAATTGTAAAATAATTAGTATTTTACCGTTCATTTCAATAGCTTCAGGTAAAGTCAAAGCTTCTAAGAAGTTTGGGAAAAAGAAAGATGCTGCAGCTAGACTGCTGCTTTTTATAAAGTTTCTTCTATTAATAATCATAACATCATTTTTTAGCAAAGTTGATATTCTGGTGTTGACATAATACTTATCATAAGATGTTTCCTACTTTTATCAGAATTAAATTGCAAAATCGTATTTTGTAATTTTTCATTGGATTTTGGCAATAAAATACTGAATAAGTCTTGATTAAGAATGTTATTGATGCTATCCCAATGGATTGTAATTGTATTTTGTTTTTGATTTACAATTACTTTGTTTTCTTCTTTTCCCATATTGACATCGTCATTTGGCTTTGGTTCAATATCCAGGGTTTTATAACCAGCCATTACAGAAGGTATTTTCATTCTTATAAGTAGAGTAGAGCTATCAATCCATGCTAGTCCGGTAGGCCAGCCTGCAACATTCGGTGGTTGTAAAAGCTCTTGTCCAAGTATTTTTTCAAAGTTGTAAATGGTATCTTTATTTTGCAAATCCATCGGCATTATACGGCGGATTCCAACAATTAATTCAACAGGTGACTTTATTTTTGAGCCAATGTTTTCATTAGAATAAAACCAATCTGAAAGAAAAATTTCATCCATTAGCGTAAGTATATCATAATTTGATTTGTAAAATTTCTGACTGAGAGATTTGACAATTTTTTCATCAGCTATGTCGTTCACAAAAAATTGATAAATCTTTTTGGTAATGAATTCTGCACATTCTGGTTGCTCAAGAATAATATTAATAATGTCTGTTCCATCAAAGTTTCCATTTCTTCCAAGAAATACTTTTTCTCCAGCATCATGCTGTTTTTTATTGTCTGTAAATTCACCTAATTCATTATAGCTCCAACCAGTAAAAGCTCTTGCAGATTCTTTGATATCCTTTTCTGTGTAGAGATTTCCTCTTCCTAGTGTGAATAATTCCATTAACTCTCTAGAAAAATTTTCGTTGGGTTTCGCTTTTTTGTTTTGTTGATTATTAAGAAAATTGAGCATTGCAGATGATTTTGATACATCGAAAACCAGGTCGCGAAAACTTCCCAAAGCATTTTTTCTAAAGATTTCTATAATCTCTTTATTAAAAAGCGCATGCTGAATTCTTGTTGCAAAATGCCCATGCCAGAAAAATGCCATTTTTTCCCGAAGCTGATACGGTGAATTTATCATTTGAGAATGCCATGATTTTCTGAAGTTCTTATTGTATAAATTATTAAACTGATTCAGGGGTTTTCTGTCCTGCGCTTTTGACATTTCCAGGTATTGCTCAGGCGTGACAGTTGGAAAATCTGTCAGTAAAACTTTATACTCTGAGTTGTTTTTTAATTCCTGATAAAGCTTTTTCGGACTCAGATTTTTATACTTTTCGATATCGTTATGATGAATTCCAAAGCCTGCTCTGGAAATCAAATGCTTATTTTTCAGGAAATTATTCATTAAGTGATAATTTATCAGTTGGAGTGAGTAATCACCCAATTGTTAAATCAAAATTGATGAAAATATCAGTTTGTGAATAAATTTTAATATTTAATTATTTTTAAATAATTGAAAATTAGTTTGTTGGTGGTTGTATTGTTAGAGTTGTCAAACAAAAAATCTATTTTGGCACGGAATTTACAAGTATGACCTTTGTAAAATTTAAAATTTAAAAATATGAAAACTTTAAAGCAGTTGGTATTAGGTCTGGGGATTTTGGCTGGAGGATTAGTTTCAGCTCAGAGTGCTGATATGACCAATATGTTCAAAGTAGGCCTTAACACTGGTATATCAACCGGAGGTAATACTGCCGCAAATCTTGGAGTGGATTTATCTTATCAGAATTTAATAACTCCGGGTTTTGGTCTCGGTATCGCTACAGGTTATAATCATTACTTCGGAAAAAACAGAACAATTAATGGAGTAGATGTTGATAACAACGACTTCGGTGTAATTCCTGTTGCGGCACTTTTCAGATTCTATCCGCAGCAAACCGGATTTTATTTTGGAACAGATTTAGGTTATGGATTTATCGTTGGAGATGATAAAGTAGCGAGTAACGTCAATGTTGACAGACCAGACGGAGGTTTTTACATCAGACCGGAAATTGGATATCACAACCGTGATTGGAACTTTTTTGTACAGTATAACAAAACATTTACAGGAGATAAAGGGCAGATTGCTGATCAGAAATATAATGCCGGTGCAATTGGTGTAGGTTTTGCTTACAACATTCCTTTGGGTAAATAATCAGAATTTTTCGGTTTTCTAAGAAAATCTAAAAATATTAATCAAACTATGACACATAATTAACGTCTTCATTAATTTGGAGGCGTTAATTTTTTAAAAACTTATCATACATCAATTTCAATTTTGAATGATTCTAATTAGATTTGCATCATTAAATTATTAAAAAATGAAAAAAGTATTATTACTAGCAGTTTTAGCAAGTGGGTTAGCGTTTGGACAGACAAAGAAATTAACGAGTTCCGATGTACACTGGTGGGGTTATAAAATTGCAAAAACAGAAGCATCTTCTCATGATGGAACTGTAAATGTAAAATCGGGTAACCTTGTTCTTAAAAACGGAGCTGTTGTAGGCGGAGAATTTGTATTAGATATGACAACTATTAATTCTACAGATTTATCAGGAGAATATCAAGGAAAATTGAATGGTCACTTGAAAAATGGTGATTTCTTCGAGGTTGAAAAGTTCCCGACTGCAACGTATAAAATTACTTCTGTAAAGAAAAACTCAAACAAAGATTACAATTTTGTGGTTAACGGAAACCTGACTGTAAAAGGTAAAACAAACCCGGTGTCTTTTCCAGCAAAAATCACATCCAACAAAGGTGTTGTAACTTTGGAATCGGATAAATTTTCTTTTGACAGACAAAAATTTGATGTAGCTTACAAATCTACGATGCAGGACGTTCTAGTAAAGGATGATGTAGACTTGAAAGTAAAAGTGAGTGTGAAATAATTTCGGAAAAATATATGATTTTTCGGGAGCAGAATTTTTTCTGCTCTTTTTTTGTTGTTAAATTTGACCAAAACACAAAAGAATTTTACCAAATGAAATTATACATCATAAGTGGTCTTGGTGCAGATGAAAAAGTTCTGGAAAAACTGACTTTCAATCCGGAAGTTGAGGTAGTTCACATTCCTTGGCTAATCCCTGAAAAAAATGAGGATTTTTATCATTATGTTAATAGGATGTCTGCTGTAATAGATGATTCAGAAGATTTTTATTTAATGGGATATTCATTCGGAGGGATAATGGTACAGGAGATTCATAAGCTGAAACCTGCAAAAAAAATTGTCATCTTGGGAAGCATTCGTTCAGATCAGGAAAAGTCGATTTTCATCAAAGCAGGCGGTAAAATTAATGCTGTTAAATATATACCGTTAAAATTTTTTGGTAACAGTAGTTCGATTTTATATGCGTTTCTAAAAAGAATATTCGATTCCAAAAACAGCAATCTTAATCAATATCTGACAATTAAAGATCCACATTATCTGAAATGGTCTATGGATAAAGTTGCGAAGTGGAAATTCGAAAAACTGCCCGATGTGATTCAGATTTTGGCTGACAAAGACATCGTCTTCCCAATCAAAAATTCTCGACCGGATTTTATCGTCAAAAATGCAACACATCTTTTCCCATTAACCAAAGCAAAACAAGTTTCCGAGATTCTCAAAGCTATTTTTGTATAATTTTTTTGGCAGCTATTTCCGTCTTCCGCTCCCAAACCCAACGTAGTCGTTCAACTTAGTCAATCTTTTCACTTTCCTTCGCTGCGTAAAAAGGATTTTCGCTCAAGCTGGGCTGCGTGTGACATTCGCTGTTAAAATTAATAGTACAAATCAATAGCATTTTGTCATTCAGAGCGAAACGGAGTAAAGCATGGAATCTAAGCTATCAATTTGCGTAGAGATTCCTACAAAATGACAAAGTTGGATGGTTTTTCTTCGTTGAGCTTTACACTTTTGTGAACCTTAAAAATATTTTCAATAATTTCAAAAAACTTTGCGCTCTTTGCGTTCAGCAACAATAACAATATAAAGTTGTATCGGTTTCAAAAATCAATTACATTTACAAACGATAATTTTTTACAATTGAATGGAATCTATCAGTGTTTTTGATATCATAAAAATCGGGATTGGACCATCTTCTTCCCACACAATGGGACCTTGGAACGCAGCGAAAATGTTTCTGGATTTAGTCAGACGAAATCATTCTTTACAAGATGTGAAAGAAGTTTTTGTAGAATTTTTTGGCTCTCTGGCAAAAACCGGTGTTGGGCACGGAACTGACATTGCAGGAATGCTTGGTCTCAGTGGAGAAAACTTCCGAACCATTGATACCAATAAAATTGATGAAAAAATTGAAAAAATAAAATCGGAACAAAAAATCAATCTTGGAGGAGAAGTCTGGTTGCCGTTTATCTACGGATATCATTTGATCCTTAACAAAGAAAGATCCCTAGATTTTCATCCCAACGGAATGATTTTCAAAGTTATTTTCCAAAACGGTGAAGAATTTAGTCAGGATTATTATTCCGTTGGAGGTGGATTTGTCGCAACCAAAGAAGATAATTCTATGGAAGACAGATGCGTGAGGACATTATATCCATGTCATCATGGTAGCGACATACTGAAGTACTGTGAAAAACTGAATCTCGATAAAATTTCTGATTTGGTTTTGTTAAATGAGGAATCTTGGAGAACTCAGGAAGAAACCCGTCAGAAAGCTCTAGAGATTTGGGATAACATCAAAGATTGCGTTTACAAGAGCATCAACAAGAAAGGAATTCTTCCCGGCGGTTTGAATGTCACAAGACGAGCTTCCGAAATGAATGAGAAATTGCTTGGAACTCAGATCTACAAAAATAAGAACGAGTGGTTCGAAATGGTAAAAAATGAGCAGAAAACTTTCAGCTCAGTTACCAAGTGGGTTTCCTGTTTTGCTCTTGCTGTGAATGAAGAGAACGCATCTTTCGGAAGGATCATTACAGCTCCAACTAATGGCGCAAGTGGTGTGATTCCTGCAGTTTTGATGTATGCACAGACTTTTACAGAATTCAATTCTGAAGAAGACATTATCAGATTTCTTTTGGTTGCGGGAGAAATCGGAACTTTATTTAAAAAGAACGCGACTATCTCCGCAGCAATGGGTGGTTGTCAGGCAGAAGTTGGCGTTTCGTCAGCAATGGCAGCCGCTGGACTAACTGAGATTTCTGGAGGAACACCGGGACAAGTTCTGATGGCGGCAGAAATCGCAATGGAACATCATCTTGGATTAACCTGTGATCCGATTGGCGGATTGGTTCAAATCCCTTGCATCGAACGAAATTCTATGGGCGCAATGAAAGCGATTACCGCAGCATCATTAGCCGTGGATGGCGACCCAACCAAAGCGAAAGTGTCTTTGGATAGTGTTATCAAATCGATGTGGGAAACAGCATTGGATATGAATTCTAAATATAAAGAAACTTCCGAAGGTGGCTTAGCTGTTGCTGTGAATGTTGCAGAATGTTAAATGAATTAATACTTTTTATATTCAGTAATTATTTAACTTCCCAATATTAATTTTCTGTAATAAAGAATCGTTAAAAAAGAAGTCGTTTTGTTATCAAAAATAAAATTCGTATCTTTGCAGCAAATTAGACGATCTTTAAATGAATTTATTTACGGAATCCAATCTTAGCGCTGAAGTTCTTCAGGCGATTGGCGACCTCGGCTTCGTAGAGCCGACAGAAATCCAAAAACAGACTATTCCTTTTATCTCTACAGATACTCGCGATCTCATCGCACTTGCGGCAACAGGAACAGGCAAAACAGCAGCATTTTCGCTTCCGATTTTGGATATGATAGACGACAACAGTCGTAAAATCCAATTATTGGTGCTTTGCCCTACTCGTGAACTTTGCCTTCAGATTACCAAAGACATCAAAAATTATACAAAATACCTGAAAAACATCAAAACTACAGCAGTTTATGGTGGTAGCAGTATTATGGATCAGATCAGATCTTTGAGAGACAAACCGCAAATCATTGTGGGAACTCCGGGGCGTGTGATCGATATGATCGGCAGAAAAGCTTTAGATTTTTCTGAAGTACAATGGGTAGTTTTGGATGAAGCTGACGAAATGTTATCAATGGGGTTCAAAGATGATTTGGAAACAATTCTTAGCGAAACTCCGGATACAAAACAGACTTTTTTATTCTCTGCAACGATGAACAAAGAAGTAGAACGTATCTCTAAAAATTATTTGACGAATCCTCACAGAATTTCTGTTGGGTCTATCAATGCGGTTAAGAAAAATATCAAGCACGAATATTATGTGGTTGGTTACAGGCAGAAAAAAGAGACTTTGAAGCGATTGATTGATGCTAATCCGAACCAATACTCAATTATCTTTTGCAGAACCAGGATGGAAACTCAGGAAGTTGCAGACTTCCTGATGCAAAACGGTTATGCTGCAGATGCTCTTCACGGTGATCTTTCGCAAGCACAGAGAGATACGGTGATGAAGAAATTCAGATTGAAAAACATTGATATCCTGGTTGCGACAGACGTTGCAGCTAGAGGTTTGGATGTGGATTCTTTGACGCACGTTGTCCATTTTTCTTTACCAGATGATCCGGAAGTTTTTGTTCACAGAAGTGGTAGAACAGGACGTGCAGGAAAAGACGGGATTTCTATGGCATTAATCAAGCCGGAAGAAAGCAGAAAATTGAAGCAAATCAAATCTGAAACTAAAATCGAAATCGAGGAGAAGAAAATCCCTACAGGAAAAGATATTATCAAAGCTCAGGTTGGCGGTGTTTTCGAAAAATTATTGACAGAACACGAAGACATATTCGAGTTTGATGATTCTTTGATTCCTGATCTTTCCAGCTTTACTAAAGAAGAATTGGTTCATCAGTTACTACAATTCCAACTGAAAGATCTTGCGACTTATTATAAAGACAGAAACGATATCCAACAGCAAGAATTCAATACTAGAGGAGACGATAGAGGTAGCAGAAGAGAAAGAGGAAGAGAGCGTGAGAGAAATGGTGAAAAAAGAGAAAGAAGAGACCGAAATGATAGAAATGACAGAGGTGGAAAACCGAGAAGAAAGAATGAGGATATGGTAAGATTCTTCTTCAATCTTGGAAAAAGAGACCAACTGAAAAAAATGGATATGTTGGAGATCATCAACAAGGCAACTTCCAAATCCAAAAAGAGAGCTGACATTGGTGATATCGAAATCTTGGACAAGTTCAGTTTCTTTGAAATCGAAAAGTCATTCAAGAATGAAGTTTTGGATGGATTAACTAGTATGAAATTTCGGGGAAAAGAAATGCGTGCAGAAGTTGCAAATTAATGAACAATATTTGTTTATAATTAGAAAATTATTATGTAAAAACCTGTTAATCAACAGGTTTTTCTTGTTTTTAATCTTAATAATTATTTAACATAAAAATTTTCATCGCCTTTTGTTTTTTATCATATTTGCAGAAATTAACATTATAAAAATGGGAATAGGTAATATTTTCAGAGCTTTCCAGCCAAAAGATAAAATCTTTTTTGATTTGTTTCTTCGCGTAGCGGATAACCTGGTAGAGATGTCAAAAACTTTTCATGAAGGTTTATTAGAGTTTGATATCAATGACGAAACACTGTTGAATCAGATGAGTGATTACGAACACAAATTGGATGATCTTACGCATGAGATTTTTGTACAATTGGGAGAAAATTTCATCACACCGTTTGACAGAGAAGATATCAATTATCTAGCTTCTGGTTTAGATGATATCGCAGATTATATCTATGCTTCTGCAAAATATATTTATTTATATAAAAGCCCGGACAATAAGGTTTACTCGGAGTTTTCATTACTGATCCACAAATCTTGTCTCGAAATTAAGAAAGCTTTGGAAAATCTAAAAGATTTCAAAAATCCTGATGAGGTGAGAGAATCTTGTATCAAGATCAATTCATACGAGAATATCGCAGATGACGTTTTGAGCCAGGCTATTGTAAAACTGTTTGAGACTAATGACGCTATCTTGATCATTAAGCAAAAATCTATTCTGGATTATCTGGAGATCGTTACGGATAAAGCAGAAGATGTTGCCAACACAATGGAAAGCATAGTTATCAAATACGCATAAGCGCGAGACCAAAAAATAAAACGAATGGAATTTCCAATTCTACTAATTATTATTATCGCATTAGCGCTAATATTTGACTTTATCAATGGTTTCCACGATGCGGCTAACTCTATCGCCACCATTGTTTCTACAAAAGTTTTGACGCCTTTTCAGGCAGTTCTTTGGGCAGCACTCTGGAACTTTGCTGCTTTTTTTATCGCCGCTTATGTCGTTGGCGAGTTCAAAATTGGTAATACGATTGCAAAAACCGTGGATGAAAACTTCATCACACTGGAAGTAATATTCGCTGGATTAGTAGCAGCCATTGCCTGGAATCTGTTTACCTGGTGGTTCGGGATTCCGTCATCATCATCGCATACATTAATTGGTGGCTTTATCGGAGCTGCTTTGATGCATGCTTTGATTACAGATTACCATGTGATCACACAGACGCACCCGGAATATTCATTTTTCGAAACTGTGACACAGTCTTTCAAACAGCTGTTCTCACAAAATATCGTTAAGTATAAAGTTGTAATTCCGATTTTCCTTTTCATATTCCTGGCGCCTTTTATCGGAATGTTTGTTTCCATTATCATCACATTGATTATTGTAAACATCTGCAAGAGATCAAATCCTCACAAGGCAGAACGTGCATTTAAAAAGCTGCAGTTGGTTTCATCAGCATTATTCAGTCTTGGTCACGGAACCAATGATGCACAGAAGGTAATGGGAATTATTGGCGCAGCAATGATCTATTTTCATGTTAATATGATACACGACCCACAATATCTTAGCATTCCTGAATCCGGTACCGTTTGTGTCATTCTTAGCAATAGGTCTTGGAACAATGAGTGGTGGTTGGAAAATCATTAAAACAATGGGGACAAGAATTACAAAAGTAACACCTTTGGAAGGGGTAAGCGCTGAAACGGCAGGTGCTGTGACATTATTTATTACAGATCATTTGGGAATCCCGGTTTCTACAACTCATACCATTACAGGATCAATCATTGGTGTTGGATTAACAAAAAGAGTATCAGCTGTAAGATGGGGTGTTACCGTTAGTTTACTTTGGGCTTGGGTACTTACAATTCCAATTAGTGCAATTATCGCAGGGATTACTTATCTGATTGTAGTGTTGTTTTTTTAATATTCTAATAAATCTTTAATATAGTTTTTATAGTTTCTTCCTATAGGAATTGATTTGTTTTGAATTTCTACAGATTGGGAATCAAAGGTATCTATTTTGTTTTTTGAAATAATAAAAGACCTATGGATACGAATAAAATCCGAAGGCAGAGTTTTTTCAAGTTCGCTAATAGAGTGCCGGGTAATGATTGTCTTTTCTTTTAGAACAATCTTAATGTTCTCTTTTTGACTTTCTATATAAAGAATCTCACTAACCTGAATTTTTGCTCTTTTCTTATTAACCGTAAAGAAAAGAAATTCAGGTTCATTTGTTTTTTGATTATCTGATTTTGAGTCCACGGGTAAAGCTTTCAGAACAGAAGTCACAAATCTTTCAAATTCAATGGGTTTCAAAAGATAATCCAAAACCTGATATTTATAACTCTCCACGGCAAATTCGTGATAGGCTGTCGTAATAATCACTTTTGGCGGATTTTTGATGGCAGCTAAGAAATCAAGGCCTTTGACTTTCGGCAGATGCAAATCAAGAAACATCAGATCGATTTGATGCTCACTCAGCTTCTGCATTGCACTTATTGCATCATTGCAGACGGCTATGAGTTCCAGAAAAGGAATCTGCTGGATGTAATCTTTCATTACATTCACAGCTAGCGGTTCATCTTCAATTATTATACATTTCAGGTTCATAAGAATTCAGGTTAACATAGAGTGATGCTGTGAATATATTATTTTCTGCTCCGGTTTGCAAACGAAAATCATTGTAAACCAGTTTCAGCTGTCTTTCAAAATTAATCAGACCAATACCTGTATTTTTTTCAATCTCATTATTTTCAAAAGAATTAATGATGCTGTAGTTCAATATATTACCTTTGAGTTCGATATTGATGTTTATAAACTTTTTATCTGTACTTTCGCTTGCACCGTGTTTGAAAGCATTCTCCAAAAACGGAATTAGTATCAAAGGTAAAACCAATTTTTCTTTATTGTCTATAAGATTTTCAAATTCGATTTTCAATCGGTCATCAAAACGGATTTTCTGTATTTGCAGATAAGTATTGATGAACTGAATCTCTTTGGAAATAGGAACAAATTTTCCCCTGGTTTCATATAGCATAAACCGCAGAAGGCCGGATAATTTTAAAATAATATCAGCCGTTTTATCTGATTTTTCTCTTGCTAGAGCATAAATATTATTCAAAGTATTAAACAAAAAGTGTGGATTGATTTGAGATTTTAGAAAGCTCAGTTCTGCTTCGGTTTTTTCTTTTATTAATATTAACTCGCGCTGTTTCATTTTTTGACCGGCTGAATATTCATAAAGAGCAATCATCACACACGCCAGGAAAATCTTATCCATAAAAGAATTCAGCATTCCACCGTAACCGTATATTCCTACAATCTTGAGATGCGGATAAATGTAAGGCACAATAAAGTAAACTAAAAACAGATAACCCAAAACCGAAAATGCAATTAATATCAATGATAATAAAATAATCAATCTGAGGTTATTTTTCTTGTTTCTGAATCTTGAAATTAAATTCAGCATTAAATATCCCATCGGCATTTTGATGATTAATATCGTCAAAAATTCCTCTAATAATGCGTGAACAAATGTTGAATATACAGATTGCTTGTACTGGATTTCCATCCAGTAATATTCTGTGTAAACTTCTAATACCAAATAGAATAACCAAAATGTGAAATGTCTGACAAACCGTTTTTTCATAAGGTAAAACTACATCTTTTAACTTTCAGATGTTAATAATTTTAACCAATTACACTTTTGAATATACCAACGGCTACATTTTTCAAATCAACAGCCTGGATGTTATAAAAAGATTAAAAAATGGTGTATATGAATCTCTTTAGGTTTTGTACTGCAACTCGGTCTTTTCAATCTTTTTTACTAATTAATTTTAATAAAAAAATGAAAAAATTATTACCATTTATTTTATTGTTTGTCTTTTGCGGGGTTTTCTTTGGACAATGGACAATAGGAGCAGATATGCCGGAAGGAATCAGAGCAGGAAATACAATTTCTTACACTGATCCGAATGATAATGCCTATATGTATATTATTGGTGGCAGGAATGATCAGGGAATTATTTCCAACAAAACCTACCGTTACAATATCAAAACCAATGTTTGGGATGCAAAACAAAATGTTCCAACACCGATTTTAGGCGCAGCAAGCGCAAGAATAGGAGACAATATTTTCATCATCGGAGGAATGGTCACAACACCGGGAACTGTTACTAGAAAAGTTTATAAGTATAATATAGAAAATGATTTGTGGAATAATGCAGCAGATTTTCCAAGGTCTTTTACAGATGGAGATGCGGTCCCTTACCAAGACAGTTTAATCTATGTGGTAGGAAGTTATAACTCGGAAAAAACCTTTGTCTATAATATCAACAAAAACAAATGGCGGGAATGTAATCCAGTTCCCTCTCCGGGAACTTCACTTTCCTATGGTGCAGTTTCTATTTCGGGTAACAAATTGGTTTATGTTGGCGGTTCTAATGGTACTTTCTCTACAACTTATTGGAACAACGTTTGGATTGGAGAGATAGATCAGAATAATCGTTCGGTTATCAATTGGACACAAGGAACTTCTTTTCCCGGCCAGACAAGAACCTTTTTTGAACTTCAGCCTTGGAACAATGGACTGATTCTTATAGGAGGAACAACCGATAATACATTTGATACTTATACCAATGAAAATTATTTTTTTGACGTTGAAAATAATACCTGGTCGCAATTAACGAATAAGCCCACAGCTTGGAATACGGGAAATGCAGCTTCAGTTTTTCTGAATGGCAATTGGAAATTGATTTGTTCCGGAGGATTTGAGCAGCAATATTTGAAAAAAACGGAGATCTATAATCAGGAAAATTTATCTGTTTCTGATAATTCTGAAACCTGCCAACTGAAAAATATGAAAACGATAAGCGGAAATCGTCCGGGGATTAATTTTTGTCTCTCAGAAAATGGAGAAACATATCTTACAATATGGGATATGCAAGGCAGAAAAATCAAAAAAGAAAAAAAAATCTCGGATAAAAAAGGAATGCATTTCGTTTCATTAGCAAATGAAGGTTTTAAATCCGGGCTATATATTATTAATTTGAAACAAAATCAAAACTCGGTTTCAAGAAAAATTCAGATAAGGAATTGATAATTATTAGTTAAAATATCGAAGTCATCTTTAAACAAAATACTCTGGCAGTTTGTCGGAGTATTTTATTTGAAAAGTATTTAAAAATCGTATTTTTGCCGTAAACAAGTTTTTTTAAATGGAATTTCTAGATCAGTATCAGAAAATTGTAGCGGACGCTATAGAGAAACATACTTTCACCAACAAGCCGGACGAGTTGTATAGTCCAATGAACTACATCATCTCACATGGTGGAAAAAGACTTCGTCCGATTATGGTTCTGATGGCTTGCGATCTGTTTAAGGGTGATCTGGAAAAAGCTTTGAAGCCTTCTTTGGCAATAGAATTCTTCCACAATTTCACATTGATCCATGATGATATTATGGATGAAGCACCATTGAGAAGAAACAAACCAACAATCCACACGCTTCACGGGATCAATGTTGGTATTCTTTCCGGAGACGCCTTGTTAATTAAAGCTTATCAGTTTTTTGAGGATCTGGAACCGGAATTATTCAAAAAATGCATCAAAATATTTTCTGAGACCGGAGCTGTGCTTTGTGAAGGTCAACAATTCGATATCAATTTTGAAAATATGTCGAATGTGACTTACGATGATTATATCCAGATGATTACCTTCAAAACAGGTGTTTTAAGCGCTTCATCATTCCAGATCGGTGCATTGATTGCAGGAGCTTCGGAAGAAGATGCAGAAGCGATGTATAACTTCGGGAAACATATCGGGATTGCGTTCCAGATTATGGATGATTATCTGGATGTATTCGGAAATCAGGAACAATTTGGAAAAAAACATGCAGGTGATATCTACGAAAATAAAAAAACAATTCTTTATCTCTTAGCACTTGAACACGCCAACGAAGAAGAATTATCTGAACTGAATTACTGGTATTCTAAAAAAACAGATAATGTTGACAAAGTTTACAGTGTAGAGAAAATCTTTCGTAGAACCAAAGTAGATGATAAAGTTCTGAGATTAATTCAGAAACATAACGAGATAGGACAAAGTTACCTTGATAAAATTAATCTTTCTGACGAAAAGAAATTACCATTCCGGGAATTGGCTAATTATCTTTTGAGAAGAGAGAGTTAATATCATAATTTGATAATGCGATGATTTGAAAATTAATCCATCACATTGCCAAATCAACAAATCAATGAATTAGCAAAATGAAATTCAGGACAGAAGTAGAGATTAATGAAAGTGGGAAAAAAATAGGAATCGAGGACTGTATCTTTTCGATTGGTTCTTGCTTTGCAATGGAGATGCACGAGAAATTTTCTGAAGGTCAGATTCAGACTCTGAATAATCCTTTCGGAACTATTTTCAATCCATATTCGGTTTTTCAGGCGATTCAGCAAGTTTACGATGCCAAAGAATATCAGGAAAATGATTTGATCTTGGCCAATGATAATTACATCAGTCTGGATCATCATTCGTCTTTTGATTCCAGATATGCACATAAATCTCTTGAGAAAATCAATCAGAATATAGAAGAAGCCAATCAGTTTTTACAAAATACGAGTTTTGTAATCATCACTTTTGGAACATCCTACATCTATGAATTTCTTCCAAAAAAGAAATTAGCAGCCAATTGTCACAAGATTCCACAAAAGTTTTTTGAGAAACGATTTTTGACACATCAGGAACTAACTGAATCAATCACTCAAACGATTGACATTCTGAAAGATATCTGCAAGGATGATGTCCAGATTTTATTTACAGTTTCGCCGGTTCGTCATACAAAGGATGGAATTGTTGAAAATCAACTAAGTAAATCAAAATTAATAACAGCTATTCACGAGACGATTCCTGGAAAAGAAAACTGCCATTATCTTCCTGTTTATGAGATATTGATGGATGATCTGCGGGATTACCGTTTTTACAAAGACGATTTGATTCACCCTAATTCACAGGCAGTGCAATACATTTGGGAAAAATTCGGGAATGCTTATTTTTCAGATGAGACCAAAGTTTTTATTAACGAAAATAATAAGATCATCACAGCCCTGAACCATAAAACTGCGGATGATAAAAATCCAAAATATCTGGAGTTCCTGGATAAAATCAACCTTAAAATCAAGGAACAACAAAATAAAGTAAAACATAAAATATTTTAGTCATTATAAATGATGAATTATAAATTTTTACATTTTGAATCATCATTTATCACTCATCATTAATATGATTGACACTCACACCCATTTATATTCTGATCAATTTGACGAAGACCGTGCAGAAATGATTCAAAGGGCTTTGGATAAAGGTGTTGGAAAATTTTTCCTGCCGGCAATAGATTCGGAAACACATCAGAAAATGTTGCTTCTGGAAACCGAATATCCAGGAACAATTTTTTCAATGATGGGATTGCATCCTTGTTCTGTCCAACCGGAATCATGGGAAAAAGAATTACAATTGGTTCGTAATTACCTGGATCAAAGAGATTTTGTAGCTATTGGAGAAATCGGTATTGATTTATATTGGGACAAGTCGACTCTGGATATTCAGGTCAAGGCTTTTGAACAACAGATCGATTGGGCGATAGAAAAAGATCTTCCAATAGTCATCCACACCAGAGAAAGTTTTGATGAGACTTTTGAAGTATTGGAAAGAAAAAAACATCCGAAACTACGCGGGATTTTCCATTGCTTCTCGGGAAATCTGGAACAAGCGAATCATGCAATTGATCTTAATTTTATACTGGGAATCGGTGGAGTAGTGACCTTCAAGAATGGTAAGATAGATCAATTCCTGAACGAAATTCCGTTAGATAAAATTGTTCTGGAAACCGACTCGCCTTATCTTGCACCAGTGCCTTATCGTGGAAAAAGAAATGAAAGCGCTTACTTAGAATTAGTTGCCGGAAAACTGGTAGATATTTATAAAACTAATTTTACGGAGATTGACAGAGTCACGACAGATAATGCTTTAAAACTATTTAAAATATAAAAAACCGGAAGTTGTTTCCGGTTTTCTTTTTTATTTCTTTCTAAAAAATCCTTTATTTTTAGGCTTTTTAAATCCAATTTCACTTTTCTGCTGTGGTTTGGGCTTTGGTGTAAAAGGTTTGTTATTGCTATCTCTTTTCTGTTCAACCAAATCATCAGTATGAAAAGGGTGATCTTTAACCACCGGGATTTTCTTCCCGATCAGTTTTTCCGTGTTTCTGAGATTAGCTAAATCCAAACCGTCAACAAACGAAAAAGAAGTGCCTTCTGAACCTGCTCTTCCGGTTCTTCCAATCCTGTGAACATAAGTTTCGGAAACGTCAGATAATTCATAATTGACAACATATTTTAGTTCATCGATATCAATTCCTCTTGCAGCAATATCAGTTGCGACTAAAACTCTGGTTTTTTTCTCCTTGAAATTGTTCAGTGCATTTTGTCTTGCATTCTGGGATTTATCTCCATGGATTGCCTGAGCCGAAATTCCTGATTTAACCAACTTTTTTACGATCTTGTCAGCACCATATTTGGTTCTGGAAAAGACTAAAACCTGATCCAGTTTTTCATCTTGTAATAGATGAATCAGCAAGTCATTTTTATTATCTTTTTCTACGAAATAAATACTTTGTTGAATGGTGTCTGCTGTAGAAGAAACCGGTGCAACTTCTGCTTTTACTGGATTTACTAAGATTTCAGAAGCCAATTTTGCGATTTCTTTCGGCATGGTTGCGGAGAAGAAAAGGTTCTGTCTTTTGGCAGGAAGCAGTTTCAGGATTCTTTTTACATCGTGAACAAATCCCATATCCAGCATTCTGTCAGCTTCGTCCAAAACAAATATTTCCAGGTGATGAAGCTTGATAATGCCCTGAGAAATAAAATCCAATAATCTTCCTGGCGTAGCGATCAGAATGTCAACACCTTTTTTAAGATCCTGTTCCTGCTGATGCTGCTTTACGCCACCAAAAATCACCAGAGATTTTAGTTTTAGGTTTTTGCTGTATGCTTTGAAGTTTTCATCGATTTGTATGGCTAATTCTCTTGTAGGAGTCAGAATCAGAGCTTTGATTTGATTTCTAAATTGTTGCTTGTCGGAAAGATTTTGCAAAATAGGAATCGCAAATGCAGCGGTTTTTCCTGTTCCTGTTTGTGCGCTTCCTAAAAGATCTTTGCCTTGTAAAATAGGTGGAATTGCTTTTTCCTGAATGGGTGTCGGCTGTTCGTAACCTTGGGTTTTAAGTGCGTCTAATATTGGTTTGATTAAACCTAA
>Ga0209933_1001025_pt1 | contig 33856 bp, 37 predicted proteins | sample ThiBiot_300_biof_FD_183944 | JGI IMG/M metagenome (GOLD analysis project Ga0209933, IMG submission 183944) | Wastewater bioreactor microbial communities from Cape Town, South Africa - Thiocy_cont_300_biof (SPAdes) | ecosystem: Engineered > Bioremediation > Thiocyanate > Unclassified | place...
TACGTCGACGAGGCGATCGGCAGTTCCTGGCAGATCGGTTCCACTCCGAACTCGGACTTGCGCGCGTCGATGTAATCGACCACCAACTGTGTGGACGGTCGAACTCCGCCGCGAAGAAAGCCGAGGTGAACTCAACCCGTCAGCGCAACACCATCGATGATCATTTCGGAGGTGTGGTGTGGCGAAGATCGGGAGACCGGGGTTGCCGTCGGATCGGCGGCAGCAGGTTTGGGAGTTGTGGAAGACGGGTGCATCGATCAGCGAGATCTCCCGATCGGTGGGGTCGCCGCCTGGGTCGATCTTCTCGATCCTGTTGCCATTCGGCGGCTTCTATCAGGCGCCGCAGCGCCGCCGGGAAGGGACGCTAACCCTCGCCGACCGCGAGGAGATCTCCCGGGGTCTCGCGGCTGGTGAGTCGTATCGGTCGATCGGCCGCCGGCTCGGCCGGCCCGCGTCGACGATCAGCCGCGAGGTCGCGAAGAACAAGGGTCCGCGCCGGTATCGTGCCGTCGATGCCGATGATCGCGCCTGGCGACGTGCGCGGCGTCCGCAGCGGTGCAAGCTCGCTCGCAACCCGGTGCTGCGCGGTTACGTCGCCGCTCGCCTTCGGGAAGACTGGTCGCCCGAGCAGATCGCCGGCGCGCTCCAGAAGCGTCACCCGGCGGGGAGCGGGATGCGGGTGTCACACGAGACGATCTACAAGTCCCTGTTCGTGCAGTCCCGCGGTGTTCTGGCGAAGGAGCTGCAGAAGCATCTGCGATCCGGGCGGCCGATCCGGCGCAGCGTCCACAACAACGTCACCGGACAATGGCGATCCCAGATCAAGGATGCAGTCTCCATCTCCGAGCGCCCCGCTGAGGCTGAGGATCGCGCGATCCCGGGCCATTGGGAGGGAGACCTCCTGCTCGGGCGCCATTGGACGCAGATCGCGACAGTCGTCGAGCGCGCGACGCGGTTCACGGTCCTGGTCCAGGTCGATGGCCGTGACATGGAGTCCGTCACCGCGGGGCTCTCGCGTGAGATGAATCTGCTGCCGGAGCAGTTGCGTCGCTCACTGACGTGGGACCGCGGGATGGAACTCGCCGACCACAAGACCGTCACGCGCAACACCGGTCTCGACGTCTACTTCGCCGACCCGCGCAGCCCCTGGCAACGCGGCACGAACGAGAACACGAATCGGCTGCTGCGTCAGTACTTTCCCAAGGGCGTCAGCATGAGAGACCTCACCCAGTCCGACCTCGACGTTGTCGCCGCCCGTCTCAACTCCCGCCCGAGGAAGACTCTCGACTTCGACACGCCAGCCGATAGGCTCCAAGCACTGTTGCGCTGACGGGTTGAGTTCACCGACGCACTGCGCAGGATCGCGTTCGCTCTTCGCAACTCCCGAACCTCGCGTTCGAGCTGCGCGATATGCTCCGCATCATCGGTCGACCGACCAGACCGCAGGCCACCGTCGACCTCCGCACGGTGCACCCAGCCGCGCAACGTGTCGGAAGGGATCCCCAGCTGTTGACCGACCCTCGTGCACGCGCCGCGCCGGCCGCCATCCTCACCACGCGCGGCCAGAACCAGCCGCACCGCCCGGTCCCTTCAACTCGGGCGGACACTTCCTCAACTTCGACAAGCTCCCCATCCTTTCGGGATGTCAGCGCCTCCACCAGACCCGGGGCGCAACACGTTGTCGTCGATCACTAGGTCGGTCGGGTCGACCTGGACGATCGTGCCCGTGATCTGTGCGGTTGCGTTGCTCATTGCTTCATTCCTTTCCCTCTACGTTCTTTGCCGTGAAGGCACGAAGTGCCGAGGAGGGTGGCGGGGCGGAGCGCAAGGGGACCGTGGAATACCGGACTGAGCGCAGCGGGGGAGGATATGCCGCGAAACGCCCCTTGCACGCAGGCGCGGCACCCGTACGCTGCCGCAGGCTTCACGGCCAAGAACGCGTAAGCCGGTGCTGGAGAAAGGTTGGCCGGCGTGGTCGGCCGTCATCCGGACGAGATCGGGTGGCTCGGACTCGGGTCAGACAGGCCGGCGGTGGCTCAGTCGAACCCGACTCGGGAGACGCCCACGTGTGAGTAGAGTTCGGCGCATGGATAGCGGCTGGCCAGTGGCCTTGCGAGCGCTCATCGCGCTCGCTGGTTCTTCTCTTATCCCTTGGCTTCGCGAATCGCTTGGGATTCGACGCGCAGCTGGCGATCGCTGGCGTAAGCGGAGTGAAGGCGGCGAACATCGTCGCCTTCGAAGCACGATCACGAGCGGCATCCAATCTCGTATTGGAGGCAGAAGACGCACGAGCGTCCGTCCCTTGTGATTTTGTTCGACGTCTCGACCCCACTTGCGACGCGGCGGAGACGCACCCACACAGCCAGGGTGCAGATGTTCGCTCTACAGGTTGCCCCGACCGACTGGGCGCTGAGCCGAACGTCGGGAGATGAAGCGCTTCGCGACTATTACAGAGCGTTGTCGGACGCACACGACTACGCCGTATTCGCGATCGCTCCGAGCGTCGAGCCGGTGTCAAGGTGACGCGCCATTCCTGGAGATCGCGTCTCAGTGATGGGGGGTGAAGGCGGTGAGAGGGAGGATTTGGACGAGGCGTCGCCGGTCGGCGTCGGCGTCGCGGTAGGTGAAGCCGGCCAGCCGCCCGAGCGCGGATCGGACGAGGGGCATCGCAATCCGCATGCGGTGTTCGTAGTCGTGGAGTGTTTGGGCGGCTTCTTCGGTGTCCAGGACGCGGTGGTCGGCGCGCACACGTCCGTGGCCGAAGTCGACCCACGTGGGCGTGCCGGCGCTGACGTTGCGGAACCACCCGCTGCGCCGTCCGAAGCCGGACATGACGATCGCCTCACCGGTTGTCCGGTCGTACTTCACGACCTCGACGACGACGCGATACTCCTTGCCGGTCTTACGCCCGGTGTGGGTGAGTTGCAGGAATCGGTGTCCGAAGATGCGCCCGAGCCCCCACGCGTAGAAGGCGTTGGGTGCGCTGAGCAGGCGCTTGAGCCATCCCGGCATCGTGGGTCCTTCCTCTCTGACGACGATCATGCGTGGGCGCTGCCTATCTCTTGTCCGCGGCGGCTTGAGTCACGCTGCCGGGGGTAGCGCGGTGTCGAGGCTGTGCAGGACATAGTCGAGCTCCTCGGTCGTGAATAGACCAGGGTGCCGGACCAATACGGTTCCGGTCGGAGACAGGATGACGGTGTACGGCAGTTCGCTGACCTGGAAGCGGGCAGCTTCGGTGCCGTCGGGGTCCCGCAGGGTCGGAAGTGTGACGCGGTCGCGTGCCAGTGCCGCGCTGCCGTTGGCTTGGTCGTCGGCGACGTCGACGCCGAGGAACGCGACAGTCTTGCCGAGGGCGTTCGCTTCGGCTTGGTCGTCGGGCAGCTGGAGGTTGCAGGCCGTACACGTAGATGACCAGAAGTCGATGACCGTGTACTGCCCTCGTGTGGCGGCGCTCGTCGTGCCTGCGCCGGTGAGTGCAGGCCCGGTCACTGGGGCCGGGGTGTCGCCGATGTCGGTTCCGCCGGCGATGACATCCGTCAGGTTGGTGCCGCCGACAGGACCCCGCTGACCGGCGGGGAGTGCGTCGTTGGCGAGGGCTGCCAGGCCGTGCCCGAACGGGATAGTGTCCGCGGATTCGGCACCGAAGGCCGCCTGCTCCACGATGCGGCCGGCGGGGTCGATGACGAAGATCTGGCTGCCGTGCGACACGGATCGGCTGCCCGGGTCGAGTTGGATGGGGACTTCGTAGGCGTGGGCGGCGGCGGCCAGCTGGGTGGGGGTGCCGTTGAGAAAGTACCAGTTCGGCAGGGCATCGAGGCCGTGCTGGTCGGACCAGGTCTTCACGTCTGCGACGCCCGGGTAGTACGGGTTCGCGTTGATCGACACGAACGCGATGCGCGCTCGAGCGGCGTCGGTCAGGTCGTGGTCGGCGGCGATGATGTCGTCCGCCAGCATCGCGCACTGGTCCAGGCACCGGTCGTCGTTGAACGTCAGAACGACGACACGGCCGCGCAGTGCACGGCCGTCGACGACCCGCCCATACTGGTCGGTGAACCGGTAGCTGGGCGCGGTCACGGGGTCGGTGGCGGTGGGCGAGACCCCGAGCAGGTCGGCGGTGGCCTGGTTGAGTCCCGCCGGTACCGCACCCGTCGCGGCGGGCGCGACGGTGGGGCGGGCGTCCGCGACTCCGATCACGACCAGCAGGGCGACCACGACGAGCAGTGCGGCGGACGACACCCACAGCACCCAGCCGGGGACTCCGGCATTGCCGCGGTCACGGTTGTCAGCTGAACTCACAAAGATCCCTTCCGGCGGCGGGGCGCTGCCGACATCGTTTCTCCCGGATTCCTGCGTCGGGCGCCGATGACGAGGGCGACGAGCACGATCACGACGAGGACCGCCCCGAGTGGCAGCCACGCGCTCTCGACCATGGAGGCCAGCAGTCCCTGCGCCCCGTCGAGGACGACGGTGACCGGGCCGACGAGGTCCGGGCCCCCAAGCTGTGCGGTCCAATAGCCGACCAGGTAGAAGCCGACCAGGACGCACAGCGCGCCGGCGGCGCGCGGAAGCGCGGCCATGACCGGGCGCAGCGAGTGGAACACCGTGGCGTCGGCCAGCGACGCGGCGACCGCGAGAACGGTCGCGAACAGTCCCAACCCGAGGCCGTACGCGACCACCACGGCCGCGACGAGCACAGCGGAGCCGGAGCCGAGCGCCCCGCCGATCGCGGCGATGAACACCGGCAGGGAGCAGCTGAGCGATCCGACGGCGTACGCCACCCCGAAGCCCGTCATCGCGACGAATCCCCGCCCCGTCCGGAACCGGGTCGTCACGTGCATGGGCAGCGCCTTACCGAGCGCACCCAGGACGCCGAGGGCCATGATGATGACACCGACGCCGATCATCGCCCACGGCGCGATGCTCAGCAGGATCGCGTGCACGGACCCGGCGAGCAGTCCCGCTGTCGCGAACACGGCGAGGAATCCGAGCGTGACCGCTCCGCCGGCGCGGATGCCGGACAGGGCTCGCGTCACGCGGTGTCGATCGCGGTCGCCGACGAACGCGGTGAGGTAGATGGGAAGCAGGGGGAATCCGCACGGGTTGAGCAGGCCGATCATGCCGAGCATGAACGCGTATCCCACAACGGACCCTGTGGTCATCGTGCGGCGTCCCGGCGTGCCAGATCCTGGAGTCTCGCGTTGTACTCGTCGAGCTCCACGTCCCCGAACCGGGCGGCGTGCCGTTCGGCCGCAGCAGTGCGCCGCGCGTCGCTGCGCTGCCACTGCAGGAACAGCACCAGCAGCACCAGCAGCCTGGGAAGCTCCGTGAACCCCCAGGCGATGCCGCCTGCTGTCTGCTGATCGCTCAGCGCCGCCGCATCCATCGCCGGCATCGGCGCCGCGTAGTAGGACACCATCACCGTGCTCGCCATCATGAGCACGACACCGAAGAACGCGTGGAACGGGACCGGGACCGCCATCTCCGCGATCCGGCCGACCGGCCCGCCGGCCCGTCCCATCAGCCCGTTGCCGCGACGTGGCGACGGATCCACCCCGACGATGCCCCAGAAGTACAGCGACCCGATCATGAGGAAGTGGATGAGCATCAGGTTGTGGCCCCACATCGTGCTCATCAGCACGTCGAACAGCGGAGTGAAGTAGAGCGCGTACAGGCTGAACAGGAACAGGATCCCCGTCACGATCGGGTTCGCGATCACGGCCGCAGGCGTGGAGTGCAGCACCCGCAGGATGCCGCCCCGCACCCGTCGCCGTGCCGTCCCGCGGCCGGACAGCGCCCGCAGCAGCAGAGTCACCGGGGCGCCCAGGCACAGCAGGATCGGAGTGAGCATCGAGAGGGTCATGTGCTGAATCATGTGGATGCTGAACAGCTCCATGCCGTACCCGTCGAACCCGGTCGCGGTCATCAGCTCGAGCGTCGCGACACCGAGCAGCCAGCACACGCTCCGCAACGGCGGCCAGGCATCCCCGCGTCGCATCAGCACGACGACCCCGACGAGATATGCGGCCAGGAGGGCGAGACCGAGGGCGGGCAGGATCGGGACCGGCTGCGGGTGCACGACGAACAGCCGCGAGACCGTCAGCGGGCGGGTGGGCATCCACATCACGCCCGTCATGTGTGCCGCGCCCGCAGTCGGCGGCATCGGCATGTTCGACAGCAGCGCGAGCATCACAGCCCGAGGATCAACAGTTCGGCCACGGAGGGCTCATCCGCCGCATCCGTGAACGCACGCAAGGAATCGACGAGCTGATCCCGCTGTGCGGGCGTCATGCTCTTGAGCACGCCTTCGATGAGCTGACGTCGGTGATCGGTCACGGACGCCACCAGCCCCAGCCCCTTATCGCTGGGGGCGAGGATGACTTCGCGCCGATTGCCCGGGTTGTCTTCGCGAACCGCCCAGCCTCCCGTGACCAGCCGGTCCGCGGTGCGACTGAACGTCGACACCGTCACGCCGAGGCGCTCGGCCAGTGCGCCCATCCGCAGTGGGCCGGCTGAGGACAGCAGTACGAGCACCCGGAACTGCGGCAGCGAAACGTCCTCGAGTGCGGGCAGCATCGACCGGGCGATGATCCCCAGCAGGGCACGAGAGGCCGTCACGGTCGCATCGGTCGCCGGCCGCATCTCGTCACCCTTGCTCACGTCACTCCTCGCTCCCACGCGTTGATTGTATGAAACCAACGGTTGCATGAATACAATGCTTGCGTGACAGCAATGATAGGCCACTCGTCCCGGTGGTTGCGGAAGAACCGGTACGGCCTGTTCTCCCTCGCCCTCATCGTCGGCCTCGGTGCCGGCGTGGGAGCGCTGCTGTTCCGAGGGCTCGTCTATGGGATCACCTGGCTCGTCACCGGGCACGTAGAGTTCGGCCAAGATGGGCGCGTACCCAGCGATCACCTACCATGGCTCGGTCTCGGGTTCTACGTCGTCATCCCCGTGATCGGCGGCCTCATCTATGGCCCGATGGTGTACCGGTGGGCGCGGGAAGCCCGTGGCCACGGCGTGCCCGAGGTCATGGTCGCCGTCGCCGAAGGCGGCGGAAGGATCCGGCCGCGGGTCGCGATCGTGAAGGCTCTCGCCTCCGCCCTCACCATCGGCACCGGCGGCTCCGTCGGCCGCGAGGGCCCCATCGTGCAGATCGGCGCCGCCCTCGCCTCAACGATCGGACAGGGCACCCGGCAACCCGCAGGCCGGCTGCGGATCCTGGTCGCATGCGGGGCTGCTGGCGGCATCGCTGCGACGTTCAACGCCCCGATCACCGGGGTGTTCTTCGGCGCGGAGATCATCCTCCGTGAGATCTCGGCCGGGTCGCTGTTCGCCATCATGCTTTCCGCGATGGTCGCCGACGCCGTCGTGCGGCCGATACTCGGCACCGACGCGTTCCTCACCGGGTTTCCCCACAACGCGACACTCGGTCACACTGCCGACTTCGCCCTCGTCGCCCTGCTCGCCGTCATCGCCGCCCTCGTGGGACAACTGTTCCGGTACGTCCTCTACGCCATCGAGGACCTCTGCGACAAGGTTTGGGCGGGACGCCCGGAATGGGCGCGACCTGCCGTCGGCGGCATCCTCCTCGGACTCCTCCTCCTCGCAGTGCCGCAAATGTACGGCGTCGGCTACCCCGTCATGTTCCAGGCCCTGCACGGCGACTACGGATTCTGGCTGCTGCTGTTCTTCGCCCTCGCAAAGATCGTCGCCACCTCCCTCACCCTCGGCATCGGCGGATCCGGCGGCGTGTTCGCACCGTCCCTGTTCATTGGGCTCATGCTGGGCACCGCCTACGGCCTCGTCGTCCACCAGCTCTTCGGAAATGCCGCCGGCGACCCCGCCGTGTACGCCGCGATCGGCATGGGCGGCGTGTTCGCGTCCGGCACCCGTGCGCCTCTCACCGCGTTCGCCTCCGTCGTGGAGATGACGGGTGACATGTCCCTCGTCCTACCGATCATGCTCACCAGTGCACTCGCGACCGTCGTGTCCCGGTCCGTGGCCTACGGCACCATCTACACCACCAAGCTCCTCCGCCGGGGCCAAGATATCGAAAAGCTCCAAGACCGGCAGTACCGACACCTCCTCGGCGGAGGCAACGACCCCTCCGCTGCCTGACACGTGTCAGTGGGCACGCCCCCACGCAGATCGGCCATTGTGCAAGCGTCATCCGAGTGAGAAAATTGGACCACCGGTCGAACTGTCAGTCTAAGAAGGTGCTCATGCGTGTCTTGATCGTTGGTGCAGGGATTGCGGGTCCCACGCTCGCGTACTGGTTGCAGAGGTTCGGGCACGAGGTCACGCTCGTCGAGCACGCTCCACACCTGCGGGAGGGCGGCTATGTCGTGGACTTCTGGGGCGCGGGGTTCGATGTCGCGGACCGGATGGGGATCGTGCCGCGGTTGATGGACGAGGGCTACGTGGTCCGCGAAGCTCGTGAAGTTTCCAGCGCTGGCCGACGGATCGCCCACTTCGACCCGCGGCACGTGATCGGTATCAGCGGCGGTCGGTTCGTCACGATCGGACGTTCCGATCTGTCCCGTGCCGCCTACGACGCCGCAGACGGCAACGTGGAGGTAGTTTTCGGCGATACGGTGACCGCACTGCACGAGGACCGCGACCGGGTTCATGTCGAGTTCGAGCATGCGGCGCCGCGCGAGTTCGACCTCGTCGTCGGCGCGGATGGGTTGCATTCGCGGGTGCGGAAGCTGGCGTTCGGTCCGGACGAGGAGTTCGAACGGTATCTGGGCATCACCGTCGCCGCCTTCGACGTGGTGGGATATCGCCCGCGCGACGAGTTGGTCGCGGTCATGCACACCGAGGTGGGTGATCAGGTGCTGCGTCTCGCGCTGCACGATGACGCGACGATGTTCTGCTTCATGTTCCGCTACGACGGCGAGGTGCCCGTGGACGACGGGGTCGCCCAGCAGGAGCTCTTGCGGCGGCGGATGTGCGACGTCGGCTGGGAGGTCCCGACGATCCTTGAGCAGATGCCGCAGGCGCGTACCTTCTATCTGGACCGGGCGAGCCAGATCCGGATGCCGTCGTGGTCGAGTGGCCGCATCGCGCTGATCGGCGACGCTGCGGCGGCGCCCTCGCTGCTGGCCGGGCAAGGTTCCGCGCTGGCGATGATCGAGGCGTACATCCTGGCCTGCGAGTTGCACGAAGCGCACGGCGATCACCGGGCGGCGTTCGCCGGATACGAGCGGCGACTGGCGCAGCTCGTGCGCGGCAAGCAGGACGCCGCGACCCGGATGGGTGCCGCGTTCGCCCCCCGCAACCGCATGCAACTGCTGCTGCGAAACGCCATCGTCGGCCTCATGGTGATCCCGCCGATCGCAAACGCGGCCATGGGGCGGAGCCTGGTCGACCCTATTCGCCTCCCTCCGGTCCCGGTCGGTTGACGCCTGTGCCGCGCCCCCGATTCCACGCACTCCCCAGCGAACGACAGGAAGCCATCCTCAACGCGGCCCTCGACGAGTTCTCCGCGCACGGGTTCGCCAGGGCGTCGCTGAACCGGATCATCGCCGAGACGGGCGTTTCCAAAGGCTCGATGTATTACTACTTCGACAGCAAAGAAGACCTCTACGCTGACGTCCTCCGCAGACAGGTCGAACGTCTCTTCCAGGACGGGCCGCTCCCCGTTCCTGAGGCCACTGACGCCGACGCGTTCTGGAACACCATCGAAGGACACTACCTCCGGCTGATGCGACTCCTCATCGCGACACCCCAGACCGCTGCGCTCCTGCGCGACTGGCTGACCAGTGCCGCCTCCCCAGCCTTACGCGAAGCGCAACACGACGCCGAGCAAGCCACCCTCCCCTGGCTCACACAAACGATCACCGCCGGGCAGCGGATCGGCGCGATCCGCACCGACCTTCCCTCAGACTTCCTCATCGCCGTTGCCCTCGGCATGGGACAGGCAATGGACACCTGGCTCATCGTCCGACCCCTCACAGAGCCTGAGCTCGCCGCCGAAGTTCATGCGCTCATCGACATGATGCGCCGCGCGCTGTCGGCCTAAAAGAGATCACACGGCGGCCAGCCCACCTCCGACCAGGTCGATGAGTTCCAAGCTTGCTTGGTTCCGCGCTGACATTAGCCTCAACACACAGAGTGCCGAGCACCATCAAGCCCCCAGCCCGATACCCCTTGACCGCCGGTTGGTTGCATCGGATGAACGATTCTCAGATCCTTGTTCATCGCGAACCGTGCGCACATGTCGGCACACTACTCTCCGCGTCGGTCGAACCAATGGATGCAGCCCGGGAGCGAACTCGCTCTTCCGCAGCCTGCAATGGCGCGGGAAGGCCGTCCCGCATTCGACGCTCGTGCTCCAGTGCCTCGACACGGTCCTCGAGCGCGACGATGTTGTGCGCCAGCGCTGGCTGTCGCTTGTTAGCCTGCTCGAGCTCTCGCGCAAGTCGCTGCTGCTGCGAGACCGGAGCGGTGTCCGCGTCGCTCGCGCCGTGGCGCGCGTGTGCGCGGGCGTCGTGGGAAGCGATCGTCGTCGCGAGCAGGAGTAGCGCCGCACCGGCTCTCGAGATAAACGCACGGTCAGACGTGTTCGCGTGTCGTGCTCGATCCAGTTCGTTCATCGTGTCGGCCAGGATCCGGTCGAGGCGGAGCTCAGCTCCGAACGGACGCCGCATGCGGTCGTTCCACCGAGGCGTCACGTTCGGTGCGCTCGCATCAGGATCGCGGGCGGCGCGTCCGAGTTCGGTGCGGGCGGCGCGGATGCTTTCATCGATGGACACTTCGGGGATGCCGCGCGCCATCGCGTCGGCGATCTGCTCGCGCGCTGCGGCACTGGTGCGGGCGATAGTGATGACCTCGTTGTGTACGCGGCCGCGGGTCATGCCGACGTAGAGTCCGGACGCGTCGACGCCTGGGCCGACGACGGATGCGTCAGTGGTCTCACCTTGGATTCCGTGCACCGTCGACGCGTAGGCGAGGTGCATGTGCTCGCCGGCGTAGTCATGCGAGACCCGTCGCACGTCCCGCTCGGCGGTGACGCTTTCGAGTTCGATCTCGTCGCCGGTGATGTGGCGGATGATCCATAGGGCTCGGTTCTCTACGCCTGTGTGTCGGTCGTTGCGGCGGGTCTGCACGACGTCGCCTTCCAAAAGCCGCTGCTCTCCCTGACCGACCGCGATCCGATGCAGGGACAGCTGCCCCGCCTCGACCCGGCGTTGCTGGATGGCCTCGTTGATGGCGTCGGCTTCCTCGTTGGTTCCCGTCACCAGCGCCACCCTCTTGTGCCGCGCGCTCCACTCGAAGAACGCGTCCACCATGGCGTCGCGGGCGTCCGTCGCGTCCGCGACCCTGCGCACCAGGCCTCGCTGGTCGAGCTCGGCGGCGACGTCGAGGGCGTCCGCGCGGGAGCCTGGTTCGCGAAGCCGGAGCGACAGGGCCGCGTATTCGGGATCGCGGAACCGGTGGACGGAGGTCAGTTCCACCACAGCCGTTGCCCGGCGCGTCAGGCACGCCATCGCACCGGAATGCCCCACCGGCATCGCCTGCAGATGGTCGCCGACCATCGCGAGGCCGACACCGGTCTCCCCAGCAAGTACGGCGAGAGCGTTCGCGGTGTGCAGATCGACCATGCCCGCCTCATCCACCACGATCCGATCCCCCGCCCCAAGCGCAAACCTGCGCGGGCCCTCATAGACGACTCCCGTCGCCGGGTCGGCTTCGCCGATCGCGAGACGAGTCCAGACCTCATCGCCAGCCGCGTCGTGTCCCCAGCGCCATCCGTGGTCGGCGAGCAGCGCGTGCAGGCTGGATGCTGCCGCTCCGGTCTCGCGTCCCGCGACGGATGCCCCCTTCTTCGTCGGAGCGACGATGACCATCCGCCGCCCGGCCGCCTGCAGCGCAGCGCGCGCGGTCTTCAGCATCGTCGTCTTCCCGGTGCCCGCCGGCCCGGTCACCGACACCAGACGGTCCGTGCCCGCGATCGCCGCCGCGGCATCCCGCTGCGCCGTGTCCATCGCGATTCCCTCAGGCAGGACCGCCGCCGCCAGCGCGATCGCCTCTTCGCTGGCCGGTGCGCCGGCGATGGTGAGAGCGTCGAAGCGCACGGCGAGCTCCGCTTTCAACTTCGCGGTATCCGCAGCCATGAACCCCTTGATGTGATCGGGACGACTCCCCTCACCCTCCAGAAGGTCAACGGTGAACGCGAGAGCACGGTCGACGACATCCCGGATCGGCTCGTCCAGCTCTGCGCGGTCGGCGGTCACGCCCGATGCGGCGATCGCGCGCATCGCCCCGGCGCGGACGTCGAACATGCTGAACCGACCCCCGCACGCGGCCGACCGGTGGTCCGCGTCAACGATCGCCATCGCCGCGAGCAGATCGCGATCAAGGGAATCGACGCTCTGGCTGCGGGGCACAACCGCCCCCCGCGCACACAGGAGGGAGGGATCGATCGCCTCGAGTTCTCCACGCACGAGCGCTTGCCACTCGCCTTCGTCAAGCGTTCCCGGTTTGTTTGGGCGTTGGAGGGCCCACGCCTGCCGGTCGATGTGAGTCAGTACGTCACGGTCTGGGTGTTGCCCGGAATGATCCTCCTGCCACTGCGCGATCAGACGCGCCCTGTTCGCCTCGATCTGGTTCGACCGACGCGACAACGGACGAACCGCGCATGCGAGCTCTGCGATCTCGCCGTCATCCCCGATGGTGAACCCGTTGCGGGCGAGCGCTGCGACCCATGCAGGGTCGGTGCGGGCGGCGAGCTCGCCCTCCGCGTTCACGACCGTGTGGAGCTTCATCGCCACCCGGGAGTCGATGTTCGACCACCGACCGTCCCACCCGAGCACATTCACGTTCAGCCACAGGTGACGGTGGATGTGCGGATCGAGCGCACGTGAGCGGCGATGCTGCAACTCCACGACCTCGACCCGCGAGAGAGCTTCACGGATCTTGCCGCCGGCACCGCGACGGGCGTTCAGCTCCCGCTGCCACGTCACCATGATGCGATCACGAAGGCGGTCTTGCAGCGCCTCGAACTCGACGGCCAGATCGTCGTTGATCAAGGCAGCGACGCTGAACGACTTCGGCGCGTTGATTGTGCCATCCAGGATCAGATCCGCCTGCGGCGAGCGCAGCTCCCGCCCACGGGCGGCATCCGATTCGGGCTCGTGGCCGTCGACCCACCGCCGAAGTTGCGCCTCGTTCAGAACGTCGGTCGTGATCTCACCATCGGTCACCATGAAGCGGGCGACCTCCTGGCCCGCGATATCGCTGTAATCGGCGAGGGCGTCAACTCCGGTCACGGACCTCAGGTGCGAGTCGCACGTCCCCTTGAGCGCGTACGCGATCGCTTGCCGAACCCCCTGCGATTCGACACCCCGCTTCCACCGCTCAAGGCCCCCGCGCACACCCCCAGAGTACGCCAATCATGTCTAACTCGCGAGCAGTTCCACATAAAGTGCCTGCGTGCATTGCAGTTTTCGCGTCGTTGGGATGCCGATCGCGTCGCAGTTGACGGGCGCCGGTCGAGCAGTGGTGCGGGCTGGATATTCGCGCATGAGCGGAGGTGATGAGGATCGCACTCGCGTCGCTTTGAAGGCTGCCCGCGGAGCGACCCGCATGCGGTCGCCCACGACCTACGCCGGTCAGGTGGTGCTTGTCGGGAGAATTGCTGCTGCGATCTTGGCGGCGATGTCCTGCACACTGTCGCGGGCAGTCTCGAAGCCGGCGAGATCCGGGAGGATGCCGCTGTACTCGGCGACCTGCTCGAAGGTGACGTTGTGGAGTACGGGGATCAGGGTCTCCTTGTGCAGGAGAGCTCCGAGCTCGCGCTCGGTCCAGAAACGACCCGTCAGGTATGCCGGCGTGAGCAGAGCAATCCCGCATCGGGCCGACCGCAGTCCCTTGTCCATCTGGAGGGCCTGACTCTTGCCCGGGATAATCGCCACCTCGTCGAACCACACGGAAGCACCCAGGAGTTCCAGCTCAGCGCGAAGCGCGACCCCAACCTCGCTGCCGTCGATTCGCGCATAGCTCAGGAACGCATCGTGATCGCGTTCGGGGTGTTGCGCTGCCCGCTGCTGAACGCGGTCGGCTAGATCTTGCTCGGCAGGGGTGTATCGCGGTCCGGAAGCCGCCGATCGCAGGTGGCGATTCAGTTCGGAGATCGTGGCCCGATTGCGCGCGTTCGTCTGTTCGTTGTGGGTGTTCACGCGCTGGTTGTGTGCATTCACGCGCGCGACTTCGGCGTTGTATGCATCGACGCGGCGCTGCTGAGCTTGAAGGACTTGGCGGTTGTGCTGGTCGACCTTACGGTTGTAATCGTCCACGCGTCGCTTGTTCTCGCGATTGACTCGGTCGAGTTCAGCTTTGATCTTTCGCTCCGCCTCGCGCTGCGCAGCGCGAATCCTCGCCTCAATCTGAGATCTACTCAGTCCGGCCATCTTGAACTTGCCCTCCCCTCGTACGGACACTCAGAATAGGCGCACCCTCCGACATCCCTTCCCGCTAGCGATCCCGTTTGAGGTTCCCATGTTGGCCGCTCCGCGAGACGGCCGAATCGAGTCCGCTCAACGACCGGCTCGCGAGCGGCATCGCTGGCACCAGTAACCGGAATCCCGGCTCCACCACCAGGCGCTGTTTAAGGCCGGTCCACTCCAAGAAGCGCAACGACGCGAGCGATGCGTACCCCTTGAAGCTTGCTTGCGGATGAGTTTGATCAGATTTGGCGAAACCCTGTCACTTGCAGTTCACGCCAAATGTCAGCAATGATGTCAGACGTGCCTGTAAGCGACGCGGAACTAGAAGAGACCCTCGTGTCCATACGAAATGGCATGACGGCGCACGAACTCGAAACGGACCTCCTGGACTTCAAACAGCAACCAGACAGCAAGCCCGATGCAATTCGCGCGATCGTGGAAGCTGCGGTGTGCTTCGCCAACTCAGCCGGCGGCACGGTCGTCATGGGCGTCGCAAACTCAAAAGCGGGCAATGATGCCTTCGTCGGCTGCGATCTAGACCCATCCACCGTGCAACGACGAGTGCACGAACTCACGGAACCCCCGCTCATGGTCGGAGTCAGAACTCGATCCTTCCAATCAGTACAGCTACTCGTCGTCGACGTCTTCCAAAGTTTTGACATCCACGCCGACCGTCAGGGCAGGGCGACACACCGCGTAGGAACCGACTGCGTCCCCCTGACTCCTCACGCGCATCAAAGGCTGCGAGAGGAGCGTCTCCCGATCGATTGGTCGGCGCAGCCAAGCACTCGAGCCGCGTCGGACGTCTCCGCCCGCGCGATTGCGGCGGCTCGCGATGCGCTCCGAAGAATCCCCGATGACCGATCGCTTCTTGCAGATCTGTCGGACTCTGACTTGCTGCGAGCGCTCGGAGTCCTGGGTGATGATGGTGCGCTGAGCCGCGCGGGCGAGTTGCTGTTCTGCGAGTCTCCCGACCACGACTCTCAGATCATCTACCAGTACAGGCAAACTCCAGGCGGGGAAGCGGTGGCGGTCGAGCGCCTGCCATATCCACTCATCCTCGCCTTCGAGCAGGCGATGGCGTTCATATGGGCGCGGCGCAACGTCACACCACTCACACTTCCGAACGGCCAACAGATCGAGATAGCCGACTTCCCCGAAGCAGCCGTTCGCGAGGCGCTATCGAATGCGCTAATCCATCGCGACTACCGGCTCGACCAGCGGGTGAACATCGAGCACTCGCCAGCAGCGTTCGTTGCGATCTCCCCCGGAAGCCTGGTCGGGAGCGTGACGAGTCAGAACATCCTCACTCACGCGTCCACACCCCGGAACCCAGCTCTCGCGAAAGCTGCTCGCATGCTCAGGCTTGCCGAGGAGACCGGACGAGGCGTCGACCGCATGTTTAGGGAGATGATTCGGTCAGGGCAGGAAGTGCCCGTCATCGAGGACGGCCCAGACTTCGTGCGCGTAGTGCTCGCTGGCGGGGCGCCTAGAACCTCGATCGCCCGCTTTGTGGCTCAGCTCCCTGTCGAGGAACGCGAAGACACGGACACGATGCTTGTCCTTTACACGCTGTGCCAACGTCGAACCATAAACTCGGCCGAGCTGGCGCCGGTGCTCCAAAAGGGAGAACCCGAGACAGAGCTGATCTTGAGGCGACTCTCGCAAGATACGCCCGGCATTCTCGAGCCAACGCGAGAGAGCCGCCGCGCTCGCAGGCGACAGTACAGGCTGCGAAGCGATGCGATGCGACTGCTCGGCGCTGCGGTTCGCTACAACCGACGAACCGTTGATGAGATCGATCGGAAGGTCCTGGCGCACATCACGGAGTACGGGCGAGTGACGAATCGGACCCTGCAGAACATGTTCGATATCGATGTTTGGCGCGCACGCGACCTCCTCGCAGACTTGCAGGCGCGCGAGCTGCTCACCCGAACGTCGGATGCTGCACGCGGACGGAACGTGGAGTACGGGCCAGGGCCGAAGTTCCCGAAGCCGAGGGTGCGCGCGAAGAAGCTGAGCAAGCCGAGCGAAGTCCGCGCCGTTGACCCGGACGAAGATCAGACCTTGTTTTGAGCCAGAGCCCCCGTCCTTCTGTTGAATGGGTACGGGAGGACCAGCAAGACGTCTGAACGCAGAGGGTGCGGATTAAGCGGATGCCCGCATGGGGATCCGCCAAAGCGGACGACCCGTGGCCGGCGAAGCTCGAGGCCGACCCGACGCTGGCCGACGGCTTGCCTTTTTCCCCGATGCCTCCGCAGGCCTGAGCCGACGACGACGTCGAGGAGCGGGCAACTGCAGTGCCCTCGAACAACCGGTCAGAAGTAGGTCGGAGACGTCTTCGAGTCGACTGAAGATGCGAGCTCATCGTTGCCGCCGACGGTACCCCTCAGCCGAGGTGTGCCGTGGCGCGACGCGGCAGGATCGGAAGGGTATGGTTCGCTGGTCAGGTGCCTGCTGAACCGCGCCCTTCGAGCGACTCGGACCAGTCGGAGACGAGCCTCGACGAGCCGACCGGCGAGTCCGCGGACGACGCCCAAAGGGATTTCTCCGACGAACTGAGTGATGTGGCGGCCGACGACGAGTCGGACGATCCTCCGCAGAGGACGCGGACCGTGGTGAGGATCCTCGACGCCGACGGCCAGCCGCTTGGGTCGAAGGAGCTGACGGGCCTGAGGGGCGTGTTCCCGCCGTTGCGCACTGGCCGGATCTTCTCCGACGTCTTCATGGGGACAATCAGCTCTGCGATCGCCCCGCACTTTGAGGGGCTACGGCTGGGCGAGTCGGCGTCCAAGCTCATCGGCCAGGCCTACTCTACAGGCCTGTTCAACGCGGAGTGGATGAAGGCAACAAGCCTTGCGCAGCAGTCGCTCATCCCCCCCGGACTGAACGAGGCCAGCACGCGAATGCTCACGTCGGCGATGAACGCGACGGCGTGGATGAAAGACGTCCCCGGACTCACAGGCGCGGGTTCCGCCATACGTGGACTTTTCACGAACCTCCCTGGATTGACCGGCGTGGGTTCGCCCATGCGTGGCCTGTTCACGGACGCCCAGATCGAGTCGATGATGCCGGCGTTCAAACTGCCGGACCTGGGGTCCCTTATCCAGCTGCCGCCGTTCATCTTCGACTTCGACTTCAGCGGGTTCGCTAACTCACTGAAGCTTCGGCGCGTCACCCCCAACTGGTTGGATGTCGCTGCCGATCCCGATACGATCCAAGCTCAGATCCATGCCGTGCTCGCGGATGGCATTCCGTTGGGCTGGGTGCCCGGCGCGACCGTCATCGATAAGCTGCTGCAAGCTGCGGACGGTTCGGCCCGCCGCCGTGTGATCGGCAACAACTGGCGTGGCATCCTCAACGACTGCGAGACCGTTGCCGGCGCACTCGGGTCACGTCGAGCACTGTTCCTCGCTGACATGATCCGCCGCGCGATCGCAGCAGTGCGCGATCGGCACACCGAGGCGGCGCAGGCGTTGGCTACGAACGTCCTCGACACCGTGATCTCGCAGTTCCGGGTGCCCACGCTAAACCTCGACAAGGGCGCGATCCTGAACGCGGATCAGAAGAAGAAGCTGGCCGCTCACGGGTGGCGTTTCGCGTTCTCGCTCCTGCCGGCTCACGCGACGATGACCGGCAAGTACGGGGTTGATCATCGCGGCACCGCATTCCATCGCAACGTCACGGCTCACGCCGCGACCCGCCGGCAGTACAACCGCATCAACGCGGTCATCGCGATCATGCTCGCGTCATCGGTGCTCGCCTGCGCGGTGACGGATACGCCGACGTTCGACTAACCCCCGGAACCGACCGCAGCGCCCGCGACCCGCCGCAGACATGGGGGGGGTCACGAGTCCGTTCAGCGGGCAGTGCACGTATCGGGATCGCTACAGCCTTCCATCGACTCGTAGGACTGCCACAAGCTCGGCGTCCTCGGGCAAGTTGGTGAATCTCCGACTCCGTTGCCCCCACAGCTTCTGCGCGGTCTCCACAACATCAAGGACGATAGCTAGGCAACTCACGAGGCTGCGGACACCGAAAGTCATGTGTGTCTGCACGACTCCGGTCGACTCGTCATAACCGAGTTCTTCGCGATCCAGGATCGCCAGGGCTGCGTACTGCCTTCCATGCGTTATTCCGCTCAACCCACGCCACAGACCGCGAACGGCGAACTCTGCGCGCCCGCGGAGGGAGTGGGCTTCGACGACTGGACATGCGAACTGAATCTTCGTGGTGATACTTGCCGGCCGGCCCCCCGTAACATTTGCCCAGCTGCCAGCGGCGGAGAACCCCTGCAAGGCACGCCCGAGCATCTCCTCTTTGCCTTCTCGGTTCACGGTCAGGTCGGGATCGAAATCGGCGGTCATCCTCTCCGCATCAGCAATCTGAAAGTACTCGTCCCGCAAGGCCCGCAGTACACGGTCTGCGCGGCTCTGCGGAGCGAGAAAGTAGATTGCGCTACACGAGGTCTCGAGAGCGGATCGCAAGAGCGTGCCGACAGCAGTCATCGGCAGAGTTCCGCTGCGAACGATGTCGGCGATAGTCCTCAGGTGGTCGATAGACGACAGGATGGCGAAGTGAGGAGCTGTCGACACCTGCAACGGATAGATCGCCGCATCATCGATCGCGAGAGTCGATAGCGGCTCGCGCTCGAAGTAGCCCTGTCCATCGAGGTTGGACAGATCGTCGATCCGACGCAACAGATCCGGCAGCGCTGCCTCGGCTTCCGCTTGTTGCTGGACCGACTCACGTCGGTTGGCCGTGGCGCCCTCTGGCCGCGACCTGCTGACCGGAGGCCGGTCAGCAGAGACGTTCGATGTGGGTGTGGGCTCGTTCGTCATCAGGTCACTGTTGCATGTGCACGGCCGGACTGCTCCCGCTCGATTCGTCCCGCCCCTCGAACCGCACGACGGTGCGCACCACTCGCCTCAATCGCAAGCCATCAAATCGCCCGCAACTTACCCGCATCCGCTCCGCCCGCAAGGGGATCCTCAAACGGGCGTTCCCCGGATTTGGGTGGTGGCGTGCGGGCCAGCGCACGATCAGGATCGCCGGACTGTTGGGCCAGAGAATAACGAAGCCCCCGTGCGACAAAGTCACGCGGGGGCTCGCTTTGGTATCTCAGTAATCGCGGCTCATAGTCTGTGTCCTTCCCTCGGGATAGCGAATCTAGTCAGCAACGCGGGCTTTGACAACAACTGTTGCTACGTCATCAAGCTGAAGCCTGCCGTCAGGAGGCGTCAGGAAGTGTGGATGGCAGGTGTTGGCCGACTTCGAGCGTGACAGCGCGTGGTGCGCACCTCGTTCGATCACCGATCTGCCCCGGTGCATCTTCGGGCTGGGAAGGGCACGCTCGGCGGCATGAATGGAATACAGATTGGCTATGCCAGAGTCTCCACTGCCGATCAGGACCTCACAGCACAGCGGGATGCGTTGTTGCGGCTCGCGGTCCTCGATTCGAACATCTATGTAGATCACGGGCTGACCGGTACGAACCGTTCGAGGCCCGGACTGCGCGAGGCACTTGCGGCGGTTCGACAAGGCGACACTCTCGTCGTGACGAAGCTTGATCGACTCGCCCGTTCGGCGCGGGATGCACGTGACATCGCCGATGAGCTGACGACGAAAGGCGTCGCGCTGAGTCTGGGCGGCAGCAGGTACGACCCTACTGACCCGGTGGGGCGGCTGCTGTTCAACGTGCTCGCGATGGTGGCCGAGTTCGAGCGGGACTTGATAAGCATGCGCACGAAGGAGGGGATGGCGGTCGCCCGCGCGAAAGGACACCTGAAAGGCAAACAGCCCAAGCTGTCCACCACGCAGCGGAAGCTCCTGTTCGACGTCCAGGATCGCGGCGAGTACACCCAGACGGAGATCGCCGAGTTGTTCAGCGTGTCCCGCGCCACCGTGTACCGAGAACTTCAGCGCCGCCGCGTGGAGTTCCTCGCCACCTGCGAGGCCCACATCTTCTGACCCCGAGCAATGCCTCGGCCACCCGCTGCGACCCTCGCGGCGGCCAGTGGCCGCGGTGCTATCGGGTGCGCGCCGCGCCGCGACCGCTTAAGGACCGGCTGGCGTGCGCGGTGAACGTCGTGGCGGTCCGGGGGGCGTGTCATTGGCGGAATGTCTACGACAAGTGTCAGGGCATCTTGGTGCGCTGGCGTCCTTCTTCCGCGCACAATGACGGCATGACAGCGCAGAAGAGCATCGTCCGGATGTGGCGGGGCGTCGTACGGAGCGACGACGCAGACGAGTACATCGCCTACATCGAACGCACCGGAATGAAAGAGTATCGGGAGACGCCCGGGAACCTCGACGCGTGGATGCTGGCACGCGACCTCGGCGACGGCAGGACCGAGATCCTGACAGTGTCGCGCTGGCAGAGCTTCGAGGCGATCGAGGGCTTCGCGGGCACGGACATCGACACCGCCGTGTATTACCCCGAGGACGAACTGTTCCTCGTCGAGCGGGATGACAAAGTCCGCCACTGGACCCAGGTGGCCTGACTCGCGAAATCGCCCGGTGTGGACCGGCTTTCGCTCACCGAAGGAACCGGGCTGCGTGGAGCAGATCGTCGGGGAATACGCTCGAGACACCGAAGGCGCTGGTGCTTGTGCTTGTGCTTGTGCTTGTGCTTGTGCTTGTGCTTGTGCTTGTGCTTGTGACGAGTTATCGTCCGCCGGTTCTTACACGAGGCCCGGCGCGAACGTGTGAGTAGCGGCAATGGCAGGCGCGCCAACTCGTATTCCGTCCTGGTCAGGGAGGGCAAGGCGAACCGCTGGAAGCTCAAGCGCGAAATCTTCAGGCGTTTCGTCTGCAGCGCGTCTTCGGTCGCGACCGCGAAGGCCGAGGCCTCCGCTGCGACGAACTGGCGAAGGTCCTCGCTCGGTCCATGCACGATTGCCCTCGATTCGCATGCCCGTCATGCATTCAGCAGTGACTATGGGACGCGGCGTCGTGAGCGCGCTAGGTGTCTTCTACAGAGTCTCGTCAACGGCAGCCGCTCGCACAACTGTTCGCACGTGCACCGCACGGATGGGGAGGCGTGCAAGGCAAGGCTAGCGACGCGCAGCAGAACCACCGTCTCGATCCTCCAGGTCCCGCAAGCAGAAGTCGTCATTGATCTTGATGACAAGCGCGATGATGAGCTTCAACACGACCAAGTACACCGCGAAGTGGGCATCGTTGTCTTCTACGTCGGCTTGCGAACCATGCTGGTACTTGTTCCGCAGCGCGGGGCCGTTGCTGAACTCGACGTTGTTGAGTAGATAGTTGAAGTAGCTTGCTTCAGACTCAGTGAGAAGCGTCGATCCTCGCCGCAGCCAACCCCGGGTCACCATCTCGTCGGCGAGGGTCCTCTCCGACGCAGTGAGGTGGAAGTAGCTCACCACCTCTGAGGCATGGAGTGAGACCAGGATCCTCAGGTGGGCGATGCTGGTCAACCTGATCTGCCCCTTGTCGTTCGTCAGCACGCCGAGTTCGATGAGTTGGTCGACGAGCGGACGCTGCAAGTCTTCGAAGTCCTCGTAACGGACTTCGTTGCGAGCAAGAAGCTCGACGGCGTTGTCTCCGCGCAGCTCTTCGCTGATGTAGTTCAGCGAGGACTGGTCAGACAGGAGATGGTGCATGATGCCGACGATCTCGGGACTGTCGGTGGGGTACAGATACTTCCCTCTGAGGCGGCTCGGGATTTGGTTGAAGCGCATCGAGTCCGAGGACAAAGCGAGCAGGTCGCGGTCGATCTCGCCGTCGTCCGCAAAGAAGGTGAACTGGCGGAGGATGCTTTCCATCTCCGCGAATAGATGCCGGATCTTTTCGAGGTAGCTTGATCCGTTCGCGGTCGGCGTGAAGGAAAAGCCCGCTGCGCCGAACTCTGTGGCCAGGTACTTGTCGAAGAACCAGGCGATCACGTCCTCTAGCTCGATCCCCTTCTGAGACAAGAAGAAACGCATCAGTTGTGTCTGGAGCGTGGAACTCATCTCTCGAACGCGATGGGCCACGCCGACGTGATAGTCGGTGCGGCCCTTTGTGGTGAGGAATCGCTCAAACACGGAAAGATCCGAGGTGAACGAGGGCAGAGTCAGGAGGCCGCTGCGGTTCGCGAACTCAAAGAGGAATTGAAAGTTGTTGAGGACGCTGGGCTCGTCTGTAGTCGCGTCCAGCCACTGTCGACCATACGTGTAGCTGACCACCATCCCGTCGAGCGTCTCGACAACCGGCTCCTCCTGTTCATCCGCGATGGCTACTTCGCACCCGGATTTCATGCCGGCGTTGTTGGCGAAGAACTCCTTGGTTTCCTTCGTGCTGCGCCGCTGCGCAGCGAGCTTCAGCCGCGCGTCGACACCGGTGGAACTATCAGAGTTGGCCGTTGCGATGAGCGCGACATAGTTGAAGTTGGCGCTCGGATCCTCCACGTAGCGACGGAGAGCGTCTCGTGAATCAGCGGCGCTGAATGACTTTGGCAGGTAGATGGATCCTTTGGTGTCGCGCGAAAAATGATGGCGGATGACGTGCTCTGCCGCCCGGACATCGATGAGGATGGCGTCCCGAACCTCTCGGTCGTATGCGGTGACGAGCTTTTTGTTGGCTAGCATCTCGCCAAGCGTGACGCCATTCGCTTCCAGCGCCGCGAACATGGCCGGGGCGTTGATGCGCTCGAACGCTCGGTTGTTGCCGAGAAGCGAGAGGAGGTCCGCGTGGTATTCGAATGGGACTTCCCGCAGGCGCTCCTCGATGTTGGTTTCGTCAATCGTGGTGAAGAATCGAGCGACCACGCTTCGAACTAGATCACCTGTCACGTCCAGATCGGCGATTTCATCCTCGGATAGGGACGCTGGGATGAATCGAGCCGAGACGAACTGGCGGGCGTTGTGAAGTTCGATGGCATGGGTCGCGTCGGACAGAGCCTCAGCATTGTCGTGATCTCGCAAGATCCGGACGGCGTTCTCTGCCTGCCAAAAGGTTGCGTAGTCATTTGGGCCGTAAAACTTGAGCCGTCGCTCGCCGGACCCTTCCGGCTGCACCAAGATTGCCTCCGCTCTTCGCGTTCCACACTATTTCGAGAACCGGACACGGCCACTGGGCCATGGCACGTTGAGGGATCGGCAGGCCTACTCCCAACCCCACTGGCCGGGCAGCGAGGGGTCCACGTCAGACTCCAAGAGAACGGTGATTGCCTTCGGCGGGACAGCGAACTCTTGATCGTCCTCAGCGTGGTCGCCGAGGAACTCTGCCGGCAACACGCCCACGACGACGTGCGCGGTGGCGATCATGTGGATCAAACGGATTAGACCCTTGCGACTCACGGTGAGAGCGTCCTCGTCGGCACTGAGCTCACGTATGAAGTAGCGTCGCTCCAGTCCTCCTTGCTCTCCTAGAGCCGAATGAGTCGGGTCCAGAAAGACCTTCTCGAGTTGAGGGATTGAGTGAGCCAAGATCTCAGCGCTCGTGCGATCCGCTCGCAGTTCTTGTTGGAGGGACAGCTTCATGCGGCGCCCGCGATACAGGCCAACATCGATCCGACTTCCGTCGTAGATCGCTTCCTGATGAAGAGTGACGTTTCTGCTCCGATGGAAGGCTGTCAGGACTGGGTCGCCCCAGAATGGCTCGCGCGCAACCTTCCATTCTTTGACGAGACCGTGCTTCTGCATCTCCATCTGCAGCAGAGCTCGTGTTGACGCCACGGCGGCGAGCAGCGCGTTGAGATTGAACCTGAATGCACGGGGATCGTGATAGTTCGTCTGGAGCTGCAAGACGAAATGGGAGGCCTCGTCAATGCGGTCTTCTGCGGCAGGCAAAGGACAAGCGGCACCTTCTACAAAGTCGCAGGGCCTGCCAATCTCAGCCATGGCGCTACCGTACTCGGTGGGACCGGCGGAGATCGCCGGCCCCTGTCGACCGTCCAGTGGACGATCGCGACAAGGCGCTCGCTCATCATGTGTTGGTTGTACTGGATGAGGGTGGACTCCCCTCCGGAGGGATGGGCGGTGAACAACGTCTGGTTCGACTCGGTCACGGAGTCGATGATCGCGGATGCCTCCGTACAGCACTCGGCGCGGCGCGCAGTCGGTCAAGCCTCCTACTCTCGACGAATCGACTTGGCGACCAGCGGGGGCCCTGCCGCGCGCACTGCCCGTATAGGGATGGCCGAACGCTCTTTGCGCGATTAGGGATCGACTCGGTGGAGGCCCAGACAGGGGTCGTCGCGGCCCGGCGAGCCGGAGGCCGGTGACATGGCGCCGGAAATCGCGTCCTCACCGCCGCAGCTCGTCGAGCTAAACGATGCGCTGAAAGCGTCGCGGCTGGCGATCATCCGCGAGACGCGACTTGACGAGATCTGGGCTGACGCCGAGTTCGAGAGCGACCCACGCTCGCGTCACCATCACACTCTCGGCCCAGGCATGCATGACGTCGATGTCGTCGGGCTTGGCTCGATTCGCGTGCTTGAGTCCGTTGTAGGTTTCGATCGTGCGTGCAGCCCACTCTTCACCGTCGAACGGAAGACAGTCGCCGACGTCGGCCAGGATCCGGGCGAACCGGGCCTTCAGGGTTGCATTCCCGGCAGCCTTCTCGGGAAGGCCATCTCGGAGCAGCAGAAGGAAACCCAGGCCCTCCAATCCCGGCCCGGTGTGGGCAAGGCGAGTGTGGGGCGTGGTGTTACGTAGGCCGATGCTCGAGATAACGGGATCAAGAGCGCGCGCGAACTTCTCGCGAAGCGCAATCCAGCGGCCGAGGCCACCAACTCCCAGATCTGGGTAGGCGATGAGGTGACCGTGCCAGCCGGTCGGAGGCGGTGTGCGCTCGTCGTCCTGGACGACCACTTCGCGCCACTGGTCGCCGTGAACCTTGCCGTCCATCGTTGTGAGAGGATCGTCGGCGCGCAAGGCGTATACGGGCACGCACGACTCCTCGCGCCACCTCGACAGGACGAGCAGATCCCGAATTGCGCGGTGAAGGTTCATGTGAGCGTCCCAGTCCAGCGGATCCGCACTCCTGGTGATACAACGCACAAGATCGTGTAGCACGCGTCGATCTCGGCCCTCCTCGGGAACAACCTGCCAGGTTGGCCAGAGTGTGAGCTCCATCCCACTGAACGTGCCGACCTCGATCTGCGTCACGACCACAGACCGCAGAGTCACTCCAAGCGGGCCGCGGCGGTCATAGTCCTCGTCCCACGAGGTGACGCCTAGCCATTCACGTAGGCCGGACACCTCCGACTGCAATCCCTGAGGACGGTCGAATTCGATGTCCGCTTGGACCCCCATGATCGCCGCCTTGGCCCAAAGCGTCCCACTTCCCGGGCCAAGAGCGTTGGCGTGGTACCCGCGCGCCCAGCAGCGAATCAGGAGCACTGCACCGTGAGAGTCGTGAAACACGACGCGACGTGGAACTGGCTTCGGGTCCTTCGGTTCGGTGCCGGTGATGAATCCGCCGCCGCGCAGAAACCAATGCGCGTAAGGAACATCTGGGCTCGACCAACCCACAGTCACGCCAATGCCCGAATCGGACCTCTCCAGCGTGACCTTCACCTCAGGCGTGTCAGGGTAGGAATCGAAGAAGTCGCCAGTTCGCCGCACCCCAGGCTGTAGCTCGTTCGGCATCCATTCCTCCGAGCGTCAAGCTATCAGCCGGCGTGCACCAGTTGCGCAACTTCACCCGCGTCCCCAACTCGAGTCTGTGACTACAAGATCCCGATCGGAATATCCCGGACTCTTCTATGTAAATCCGGGTCGGCCCTCGAGTTCTCGGGACCCCCCGCCCCGAAGGGCCCACCTCATCCGGGCATCGCCCGCTTAAAGATCCCTAACCGGCGATGAACGGATGCGGTTCGCGAGAGCCCACTCCCCGGAGAGCATCGACATGAGGTTTGTCTTGTGGAGTGACCGGTCGCGCGCCTGCATGAGGCGCTCCCGGATGAGCGTGAGAAACCACGTAGTCATCCCCAGCTTTTCGCCAAATCCCCGATGATGTACCTATGACCCCCGAGACTTGGTTGACAGTCATGCTCGGCATCCCCGTTGCGCTGATTGCTACTTACTTGTGGCTGGCGGGCGTATGGCTGGCGGACCGAATCCGTTTTGGCGAGGTCGACATGGCCGGCGCCTGGGCTGAATGGATCGAGAGTGGCGAGGATCGATGCTTCAGCGTCGGAACGCTCAAGTACCGCTGGTTCAGCGGTCGATATGTCTTTGATGGCACGAATTACCGCAATGACGGTCGCCCGTTCTGCTACTGGCGGACCGTCGCTAGCCACTTCGGTCACGACAAGTCGGAGTATATCTACGTCTTCGCAACGAAGGACGTGAAGTCGTTCCAGACGACTTCGTACGGCTACGGCGTCGTGAATCTCGCACCGGACGGTAAGCGCCTCGTCCCGGCCGGCGGGTTTTACATGTATTCGGTCGGTGTCAACGCGAGCCTCCAACGCGACCACACCATGCTGAAGGTGAACGACAGAGACATCCCCAAGCCCGGTCAGTCGGCACGGGCCCTCCTCGAGGGAACCTTTCCAGACGAGTGGCGACGCCTCAACGTCGAGAAGATCGAAGAGCGCTAGGCGATTCGGACGAAGTGCGGGCCCGAATATCCGTCGCTCTCCACGCGCTCCTCGAACATCGCAAGCGGTCGCGCCCAGAACCCGTAGTCGCCGTAAAGTGTGCGATAGAGCACGAGAGGCTCTTCTGTCTCGCTGTGCTTGCCAACCGCGAACACTTCGTAGCGTTCGCCCTTGAAGTGCTCATAGATTCCCGGTTCGACGGCCATCTCTCAGGAGGCTTCCGTCCAAGAGTGAATGTTCGCGAGCGCGAAGTTTCTATGAGCGGAGCGCTCGTAGTCGAACGCCTCGAGCAGCCATTGCGAGTCGGCATGCCACTGCGTGGTCCCGAACCAGATGCGGTCGGGGCGGATAGCGCGGTTCGATCGCTCGCCGCGATGATTCGTGTAATCGATAGTTACGTCGCCGGCGGCCATAAGTCGCATCGTACTTGGGGGCGACTGCCCTTGCCGCACGATTGCCGCCACGAAGTGTGCGAAAGGCACGCTTCCGCGCCACACTGACACAGATCCGGGGAGGGATCACGCCCGGGCGCCGACGCAAATCCGCATGCACGTCGCGCGTCTCAAAGATGCGCACTGACAGTTCACCTGTCGGCACCGCGCGCATGGGGACGCCGCCGGGCCAGCCCGCGAGCAGCGGTTGGTTAGGGGAGGATAGATCGCCCCACGCGGTGCTTCCTCAGCGTCTCAGGGGATGGCCACGTTCCTAGCCCCGGGAAGTATCGTCCGGTCTCCTGCAGCCACCGATCAAAACTGGGTATCCGAATTCGTCCCGCGCCTCGCGTAGACGACTCTTCGCGCCAATAGCCGACACCGGCAAGTACGAGGCTGAGATAGTCGGCGGCGAAGTCAATCCAAAGGCGGTCGGGATTGAAGAACTCGCGACAGTCGTCGAGCCAGATTCTGTCAGCTTGGCCGAGACCATTAGCTTCGCCCAGCGCAGCCCGCAAGCTGCTCTCTAGGTGCGCCCACTGCCGCGGCATCGCGGAGCGCTCAGTCTGCACGGTCGTCATGCAATTGATGACGGCCGTCGCCCACGTCGCGGTGTCTGTTGCGATCTCCCACTGCTGCAGCAGCCGACTGATTGGTAGCAGCGAATGGATTAGTGCCGTCCCGCTAGCATGGCGGCAGCTCCATCGAAGCTGCGACTGCGTCACCTTTCCTGAAACGAGCGCAGCCGAGAGGGATCCCGCTGCGGATACGACGTCTGTCATCGTGACCTCCCGCGCGAATCCTGCATCGGACTTCCGACATTCACGTTGCTCCAGAGCACCATGGAGTACGGGCATTTCGCATCGGCACCGCTCGCGAAGGCCCCACCCGCGTGGATCGCCCGGTCAGGGAATCCCGAACTCGCCGAGCGACGCGTAGTCGGACATCCGTGTATCGATCACTGCATCCGTTTTCGATCCACCTCCCAATCCTCGTTGAGCCCGCACCTCCGTCCCTTCGGATCGATGATTTGCTGCCAGGTAGAATCGGCTCAGGGAGGCGCGATGACCTCACGTTTCTCGTGGCGTCCGAACGACATCGTCGCGTACGACGAGATGCGCGACTCGGCCAATCGGCTGGTCGCGATACTTTTGCGCCGTATCAGGACGGGTGCGTCGGAGGGAGTCGCTTCGCGCGCCGAGATCGACGCCGTTCGCCGGCGGGCAGTCGACGTCGATGGTTTCGATCGCGCGTCTGTGGACGCCCTGCGACAAGAGTTCGAGCGGCGGGCGGCCGACCTGAGTAGGGCAAGCAAGTGAGCGACCCGCGGGTGTCGACTGAGCGGCTAGCCGAGATCTTCCAAGACGAGATCCACCCGATAATCTTCGGCGCCGATCAATCGACCGATGATCCCACGCTTGCACTGATGATTGGTCAGTCCGGTGCCGACCAGGCGAGGGCAACCGGACTCGCGCTCACTGCTCACGCAGATGCAGTGACCCTCCGCGCGGACGATCTACGGCCGTTCCACCCGAGCTACCCAGAGCTTTCGAGGTCACGTCCAGAGCAAGCGGATGAGATCCTCGCCGAGGCGGCAGCCCATTGGCTTCAGAGAGCGATCACCCACGCGCGATCGTCGAAGCGATCCGTCCTTCTCGAGGGCAATCTTGACTCCCCCCAGATCGTCTTACCTATATTGGACGTCTTTCGACGGGCAGGCTTCTCGACTCACGTTTTCGTCGCTGCCACGCCGAGGCCGGCAAGCCTCCTATCAATCGCCTCTCAACATCTACTCCGAGTTTCGAGTCGCCGCCCATCTGTTCCTCCATCACTTGCGCGGCACGACGCAGGGTGGGAGGGCACCCGTGCGATCGTCGAGCGACTCGAGACCGACTCGAAGGGTAGCCGACTGACAGTCGTCGACCATGAAGGTCGACACGTTTTCGATTCGCTGGAGACCGGGACACTGCAGGGTTCGACGACGTCCCTCGACCGGTCGCGATCGGAAGCGATGTCCTCCTCTACGGCGATGCAGTGGCTCTCGGAGCTTCGCTCGACGACCGACTACGCAATTTCCTCCGGAGTGACGCCCAACCTGAAGAACCTGCTCGTGACGCTCCACGAGCTAGCTCTTCAATCGGTAGTTCCAACGCTGACACTTCCTTTTGATTCGAAGGCCAGACCCCTACTGGAAGATCGTTTGGCGCGCCAGATGCTCGCGCTCCGACGCGTGGAAGCCGAACGCGCTCGTCCGGATGTGGCGGCCCCAACAATCGACGTTCCATCGCAGCAACGCGAACTCGGACGATGACAAAAGGCTCAGCCAGGCGCTAGTTCGAGGCACCGCCGATGAGGAACGCGACGAAGCCGAGAACACCAAGGACGACCGCTCCGAGAGCAAGGGTGCCGGCGAGCCGCCAGCGCCCCCGCACGGTCGACACGATCGCCGCACCAACTGCCACCACGAAGAGGAGTGCGAGAAGAGAGCCAACGACGAAGAGCGGCGACACCTCTTCCGGAACGGCTCCCGTGTCAGCGAAGAACAAGTGCAAGTACGTCATCGCTGAACGCCTTTCGATGGGCCGTCGGGTCCTCGATCACCTCGGCAACCCGGATCCGGAATGAAGCCGTATCGATTGGCGTGCCTGCAACCGTCGCAACACACCAGCGGACGTCCTCATCAATCGCGTAGCCGGGCTCCTCGACCATCTTGCCTGGGTGATAACTCAGGCTCGAGACCGCGACCCTCCAGAGGAGCGCATCGGCGACTTCTGCATCCAGCATGTTGACTCCCTCTCACTGACAGTGTGGCGGCACGGCGCTCTATCGGTACAGACCGGGGCCACCTGTGGAGAGCGTTCCCGGGACTTGGTATGGGGCGGACTCGTTCATCGCGTGCTTGCTTCGGGCCGCGCGGAAGCGATCGTTGATTACCCGAGCGATCGCATCGAGTCGAGCAGCTTCTGCTTCCTCCGCTTGCTGGCTCTCGGCCTCCCGAACAGATCGAGCCAGCCGACGTGCGTCCTTGACTGAGCGGCGATCGACGAGCTGGGCGGCAAGACGATCAAAACCGGCCTCCGCCCGCGCACGAGCGAACTCCCGCTCAAGATGCGACTTCACCTCCCTGTCGCTTATCCGCTCGGCTTGGATCGCATCCATCTCCTCGACGCTGCGACCTCGACTGAAAAACGTGTCGGCCTCGGAGTCGTTGCGCCGCATCTCGGGCAACGTGGTGTGGGTCACGCGTCGTGGAGGCAGGCCGGCCCTGACGCGACGACGCTCACGACGCTTCCACTCGCGATTGCGTGCGAGGTACTTCTCTGGGTTCTTTGCGTAGTCCTCGCGTCGCTTGCGAGCGAGTTCATCGGCGTGCGCCTCGCGGTAAGCAGCCTGATACGCGAGTCGCACGTAAGGATTTGAGCGGCGACGATCCTTTGCCTTATGAGCCACCTCGTCCCGATGTCGGGCTTGGTACCCCTTCGCATACTCGTTGACCTTGGCCCGATACGCCACGAGGTCCGTCTCACGCTGCTTTGCGATCCATCGCCTCTTCCTGATGTAGTCCTGCTCGGCGAGGCGCTCTCGGTTGGCCGCCTTGTAGTTCCGGGTGCGCTCGCGATCCTTCGCCCGGCGGTCCTCCGCACGCGCGGCCGCTTCTCGCGCGTCACTGGCTCGCGCGCGACGCTTCCGCGCGGACTCTCGTTCCAGTGCGTTTATGCGCTCCCGGTTCTTCTCGCGGTATCTCGCCCGGTGGGCCAGGACGCGGTCGGGATTGGCCGCGTCCCACTTCCTCCGAGTCTCGCGGCGTCGCTCGCGCCGCTCATCATCCTCGTCTGAGCTCGACATGGCATCACGCGAGGATCAAGCTCTTGATGAGGTCGGGACGAAAGCCGGACCATTCGAGGTGCGAGTCGCCGTCGACAATGACGACTGGTGCCGAGAGATAGCCGAGCTCGTCCCTGAGGAAAGCTCGGTCTGACTCACGATGTTCATCGCTCAGGTCGATGAGCACGAAGTCGATGCCGGCGCGCTCGAGACATTCGCACGTCAGTCGACATAGCTGACAGTCGGGCCCGGCCGAGTAGACCGTCACTATCGAGCTCCTCATCCGTCATCACCGCCCGTCTTGCCGTCTTTCCATCAGATGCTTCGACATGAGTGAAGCACTTTCTGCTACGCTCGGCAATAGTAAATGCCAAACCACTGTGCGGTTAGACAGAATGAGGCGGTGAAGGTCGAAGTGAAGACACCCAATGGCAGCGAGATGACTGCCTCCGCTGCGACGACGTTCGTCGGCTCCGCGCTGCGCATCGCTCCCGATTTCATCGCCACGACGATGGACGAATCTGAGAGCATCCGAACCGAGATCTCGGTGTCCTACAGCTCAGATGCTGGGCGATACGTCGTGCGGCGCCTCAGTCATGCCGCACTGAGTGACTCCGTTGAACTGAACTACAAGACGGCCGCGAAAGTCGGTATCCAGCCGATGGTCCAAGCCGCGGCGCCGCACTGCATCTTCCTGACGCTGGGTGCTGAATCGGAGCCGACGGCGGCGTGGCTGAGCGTGGCTGAGCTCACGACCGCGCATGGGCGGATCCTTCCTTCGGCGATCGCCGCAGAGGTCGTGCGGCGCGGATCGTCGGAGGCTCGCATGGATGCCATCGAGATCCTCTACGGCAGCGCGGCCCTCGGCGGGCTCGCACCGGCGAAGCTCATCCAAGCGGAGCTGGGAATTCCCCACCGCACTGCGTCCGCGTGGATCATTGCCGCTCGCCAGGCTGGTCGTCTCAAAGGAATGAATTTCAACGCCGCTCGACCCGCATCGGATGTGGGAAGTACGGCTCGCATGAGCTAGATGACAGACGGGATAGGACGATGGTCGCGCAAGAATACTCCTCGACGTGGGAACCAGCGCATCGAACGCCGCATGAGTGGCCGTCCGATCACGTCACGCTCGACTGCCTCTTCTACTCCGAAGCCGAAGCCGCCGCTCTCCTCGGCATCCATCGAACTACCCTTCGCACCCTTGCTCTCGCAGGCCATGCGCCGATCGAGCCGATCGCGCTCACCGAACATCGACGTGTTTACCGCCGCATCGACATCGAGCGTCTCGCGGGCATCGCAACATGAGCATCACGGCGAGGCGAACGAAGGCCGGCAAGACGTACTACTTCGTGCGGGTCAAGTCGGGTCGCGAGCTCATCGCCACAAAGGCGTTCGACACCAAGCGAGACGCAGAGGCATGGGAACGCGACCAGAAGCACCGCTCAGAAACGGGACTTCCACCTCCACCGAAGCGCACCTACTCACTCCAAGAACTGGTGGACGAGTTTCTCGCCGCCCGTGCGAGCGGCAATCCCCACACCATTGACACTGATCGCCACAACATTGCCGCTCTACCGACAACGCTGCTCCGCCGTCCGCTCGCGTCCATACACTCTGGCGACATCCGCACACATCTGCTCCGCCAACTACAAGTGAAGAAGCCCTCCACCGTCGCTCGCGAGAAGACGACCCTCAGCGCTCTGTTCACCTTCGCGGCCGAGCAAGGGCTTCTGCATCAGGCTCATCCCGTTCGAACGATGAAGAAGATCCCCGAACTCGGAGCGGCCGCCCAACGAGCGATCAGCCCCAAGGACGTTCCCTCAGCCGCGCGCGTGGTCAGCGCGTTGGCGAGCGTTCGAGAGCGACGATCAGACATCGCCGACGTGTTCGAGTTCATGTCCCTCACGGGCATCCGCTGGGGCGAGGCTCGCGCGCTTCGGGTCGATGCTCTCGCCGAGGTGCCGTTCGCCCAGCTCGTCGTGACCCGATCACATTCCGATCGCTATCTCGAGAAGGAAACAAAGACGTGGCGCGGCACGAGAACACTCCCCCTGTCGCCACGCGCGCTCGAACTGTTCAGGCGGCACTCCCTCGGCAAGTCCCCTGGCGATTACCTCTTCACAAACCACTTCGGCGATCAGCTCTCGGCCGCCGTAGTGAACAAGTTCCCGCTCGGATTCGAGCGTCACGCGCTGCGTCATTACGCCGCGTCGACCTGGCTGCGACTCGGCACACCGGTCAACGAAGTCGCCGAGTATCTCGGTGATGACCCGCGGACCGTATTGACCGTCTACGCCCACATCTTGGGCGAAGGCCAACGTCGAGCACACGCCGAGCGACTCGCGGCCGCAGAGGCCTGCGAAGAGGCGGGGGACACTTGGGGGACACCTGGCGCGATTCCAGGCCCGAAATCGAGCCCTGTCTCCTCGTAGGTCGATGCGAAAAAAACTCGATCTACCTGGGGACTTGATGCGGAGACGGAGGGATTTGAACCCTCGGACCCCGTGAGGGGTCTCCACCTTAGCAGGGTGGTGCACTAGGCCTGACTATGCGACGTCTCCAGGCATCCGGCGTCGGAACGGGCGGATGCGCCTGTC
>Ga0209933_1001029_pt1 | contig 33681 bp, 30 predicted proteins | sample ThiBiot_300_biof_FD_183944 | JGI IMG/M metagenome (GOLD analysis project Ga0209933, IMG submission 183944) | Wastewater bioreactor microbial communities from Cape Town, South Africa - Thiocy_cont_300_biof (SPAdes) | ecosystem: Engineered > Bioremediation > Thiocyanate > Unclassified | place...
CGTTGATGAGGTCGATGCAGCCCGCAAAGCCGATGCTGGTACCGCCAATGGCGTCTAGTTTATGCGTCGCCATCAACTTGTCGATGCGCTGGCGCCAGCTGCGGGTTTTGGTCAGGGCTTCGGTGTATTCGTTGCTGGTCAGGTCACCTTTGGCTTCACTGCTTTCGAGGGTTTCCTGCTTAAAGAACGGCATCGCTTTGGCTTCGTTCTGCTTGTTAAACGCAATGACGTCGGCCAGTGATTTAACCCGAGCATTGGCTTTCGACAGGTAGCGGTTTAAGCCGTCTTTAAACTCGTATTGCAGTACGGTAAATTCGGCCCCGCCCATCTCCCGAAGCTCTTTCATTACTTCAATTTCGACAACCGTAGCGCCCTGCTTTTTGAGCGTCTCAATAGCTTCTTTGTACAGATTCACGACACCTTCATGTCCGGTCAGAAACGATTTTTCGATGCCAATCCGTTTGCCTGTCAACGCGTCGGTTTTCAGAAATTGGGTGTAATCGGTTGCGCTCTTACCCCGGCTCTCAAGGGTTACGGCATCGGCTGGATCGACACCGACCAAGGCACCTAATAAAATAGCGGCATCGGTTACGGTGCGGGTCATTGGCCCAGCGGTGTCCTGCGTATGTGAAATAGGGATAATGCCGCTGCGACTGACCAGCCCTACAGTTGGTTTGAGTCCGACCAGACCGCAATGGGACGAAGGGGCAATAATCGAACCATCGGTTTCGGTACCAACGGCCACCGCACACAGATTGGCCGAAGCTGCCGAGCCAGACCCTGAGCTCGAACCGCTTGGATTCCGGTCCAGCACATACGGATTGCGGGTTTGCCCACCCCGGCTGCTCCAGCCACTACACGAACGGCTCGACCGGAAGTTGGCCCATTCGCTCAGGTTGGTTTTACCCAGAATAACGGCTCCCGCTTTGCGCAGTTGAGCAACGACAAACGCATCCTGGGCAGCTTTGTGGCCTTCCAGCGCTAACGAACCTGCGGTTGTCATCATCTGATCGCCTGTATCAATGTTATCTTTCACAAGTACCGGAATGCCATGCATGGGGCCGTGCAGTTTTCCGGCTTTTCGCTCCCTGTCCATGGCTTTGGCTATTGTCAGGGCATCGGGATTTGTTTCAATAACGGCATTCAGTCGTGGGCCTTTTTTGTCGATGGCGTCGATGCGATCCAGATAAAGCTGGGTAAGAGACTCAGAAGTATACTCGCCCGACTGCATTTTCTGTTGCAGATCGTGAATCGTCAGCTCGTTGAGGGCAAAATCATCGGTGAATGGGGTTGATTTGTCATCTGTTTTTGCCGTTTCCGAAGACGAGCAGGCGGCAAGTGTGGTTGAAACTGAAACTACTGAACTGGCTTTGATAAAGCTCCGACGATTCATATACCAGGCGTAAAAAGTGAGGGCTGACACAAGCCTACAAGTTAACGTATTTTATCACTTCGATGCTGAAAATCGGATAATACGAACCATTCGGTTTTGAGAAACCGCCCGGTGTCGGTTACTACTAACCGACACGGCTATATACCGGAAACAGTGGAAATTTGGATTAGAAAGGGCTGCGAATGGTTAATGATTCTGCAATGACCTGATTGGTCTGCATATCTTCTGAGTACAGAATAGAGCAACCTGACTCTATAGCAGCAGCTATAATAAGCGAATCATAAAATGAGTAGCCATAACGGCTGGCAATTTTAACCGCTTCACTAATGGTTGTTTTGGAGTTTTGATGGACGACAAACTGTCCTATTATTTCGTCTAATACAGCATTAATTTCTGACCATTCCTTCTGAAATTTACGGCGTAGCGTATTGGCTACTTCTTGTAATACCTGCGTCGATATCGTACGCCCGATCGGGGTTACGGCCTGTTGAGCTTTAACTTTCTTGTCAATCTCAGTAACCGTATAGCAGTAAATCAGAACGTTGGTATCGACAAAATACTTATCGTTCATTCGCTTCTTCGCGGTTAAACGTGAACCCTGACGTGTTTAGTTGGGTGGCATTAAACGTAGGCATCGTATCTAACCGATTGGCGTTCTCGCCTTGGTCAGCTCGTTGGATACGGACAAATTCAAATCGCTTCAGTAATTCGGCCAGAAATTTCCATTCCGAATCTTTTACTTCCAATACCACTCGCATGATAAATCGGCTAAAATTTGAGTTATACAAATTACAACATTTTCTTACTGTTGCGCTAAATTGTCCAAGTTGTCCCTAAAAAACAAAGATCGAGCGGCATCAAAGACACCACTCGATTCTGGTTGGGTAATCGATTCAACTTATTAAGCCAGCGCCTTCGAGAACAACCCTACGCGTTCGCGGAGAAGGTAACCGCTGAGATCGGTGCGGAGATTGCCGTTCAGATTGAATATCCGTAAGTCGGCAGGAAGATTTTCGTATTTGTCTAAGGCTTTCAGCCAGGCATTGCGGTCCAGGTAGGGGGCCAGCAGGATACGGGCCTGATTCAGGGCCCGATGTTGCCGGGGCGACCAGATAGGCCGTTGCCGATACACAAACCCCTGACCATTCAACAGATCCGATAGCGACTGAGGTGGAGCCATCGGAACCAGTTCGGCCAGCAGGTATAAACCTAATTCAACGTTCAACAAGCGGTTGGCCACCATTCCTGGCAGGGCATGCCGAAACCGAAGGCGAGTCGCCAGCGGCTCCTGCCAGCGTAGTAAGCTGGCAAGGGCCGGGCGGGTTGCGGAAGCGGTAGTGAGGAGCGTGTTCATTGGTCTGTTGCTGTTTACTGTTCTTGAATCAAATTTCACACACTCAGAACGTAATCTTTTTACGTTGTTCTGAAAAATTTTAAAAATTTTTCGCTCCTCCCGCTCTCCCGCTCCCTATCTATTGCAACGACGGTCGATACGTCGGGAAGTTGTAAATGCGGTGTTTGCCATTGCTTTGAATAGACCAGTTTTCCCATAAACCGATGACCAGCATCCACTGCGAAATGTCGGCCTGACGGGCTTCGTAACCGCGCTCACGCAGGAAGTTTTTAACGTCGAGCGTGGTGGTGCTGCCTTCGGCCAGAATGAGGGCCGTAGCGGCAAATCGAATGGCCAGCGGTTCGAGTTTTTTGCGTTTGGTTTTCATCTTACGACTTGATTCTGACGAGGTACCGAACCGTACACTGCGCCTGGTTGTAGACAATGAATTCGTTCTTTTGCAGGCTGATGCCCTGTTTGGCAAATACCGAATCATAACTCGGGTCGATACGTTTCAGGGCGTTGGCATCCAACGACATGTGCTGTGATTCGTGCTTCGTAATTTCCAACTGATTGCCCACATGGACTTCGTAAATAGCCAGATACGCTTCGCGTTGCCGCCCGTTAGCCCACACGGATCCATGAAGCGAAGTATAGTTGAGCGATTTGCTGAATTGGTCGGCGAAGTAGATGCCATAACCAAACATTTTACCCGTGATGACGGCGTTGGCTGGCCGCAGCACCAACCCCGTTTTCAGAATCGACAACCAGTTTTCGCTTCGACTGCCGTGCCAGAGCGCCACTGTTTTGCGGTTTGTTTGCTGACGCACATAAGTCTCAAAAGCTTTGTCGGTCACGGCATGTCGTACGCTGAAGGCGGCATCGAACTTAGCAGCATCTGCACCCATCATGCGCCGGATATGTGCCAGAATCGTCTCATCGCTGATGGGTTCAACGGTCAGGTTCATCGACTCAAGCAGATTGGGTTGTGCATCTTCCGGGCTATTGGGCTCTGGGGATAGCTCAACCTGACCGCGCATAACATCCAGCGTCGATTGTTCCTCTGCAAGCTGATCATGCAGAAGTTGTAATTCACTGGCCGACTGGGGTTTTTCGTTGACCAGATGATGGCCTACATGAGTCATTCGGCGCGGAATCACCTTGAACAGGTCGAGGAGTTTGGCGTTATAGACCTCCGTATCCATACCCGGTTTCAACAGGCTAGCCAGTTCGTCGAGCAGTTGCTGGGCGGCTTCGACCTGTCTGCGCGTCACCTGCTGAGCTGTTACGACGTAGTTCTGGGAAATCGACTGATTCGCCAGGTCCAGCAGACGGCTCATCAGCGTTCGGACGGCCAGGTTCGGAATGGTGCTGGCATCCGTTGCCAGGCTTTTCTGGGCGTAGAGATGGGTCTGATCTACATACCCTTTCGCCACTTTCTCGCGGAATTTTTTGTCCCAATGCGCCATCGGGTAACTAACCGTAGTCCGTATGCCACCCACCCGACCATAATGCACAGTGAACGTACCATCATCGTTCTCACACATTTCGTAGTATTTGTTATTATTTCCGGCCGTAACCATAATCAACTTCACGGTCCGGGTAACCGGAGTGGTGGCGTCGGTGGCATCAGGCGTTGTTGTGTCGGCAGATGGTACTGGTGTGGTTGGGTGAAAAGGGATGGTCTTACCGGATAGGCTCGACGTAGAAGTCCCCCATACCCGTTGTAGCAACTGGTTCAGCATCATGATCGTGTTAGATAGTGGTCATTAGTAGTCGTTACTCGCCATTGCTGTGTGTCATTCCTGGGCATTAGATGGTCATATCCTCGTTGTTGGAAACCAATTGCACCTCAGCAATAAATGACAACGAATGACTACCTAATGACCAGGAATGACCTACTGATTACGCCAGCATCTTGCGCAATACGCCCAGTCGATTGCGGGAAAAGCCAACGGTTTTTTCGGAGAAATGGCTGCAGTCGCGGCTTAGATCATAGGCCAACCGATGCCCTGGGGAGGCTGCGTAGGCCTGAAGCAGGGTTTGCCAGTGGATGTAGTTGGTAAAGTGCGCGAGAAGCAGTCGACCTCGATTGAGGTATTTTTGCTGCCGGGGTGTGAGGGTAGAACGGAGTTCGTCGTCGGGTTGGAGTAGATCGGGCAGGGCAGTTGGGGGCGCTGTCGGATTTACCTGCTGCAATAAAAACAGGCCGAGTTCGAGATCAACTAATTGCCGGGTCGAGAGCGACGGGCGGGCTGTGTAAGCCGGGGTTTCTGTGCGCGGACGTGAGGTATGAGTCATGATTGTCTAAGTAAATGTCCGATTCAAAAATATACCCCTAAAAACGTAATCTATTTACGGTCTGCTTTTTTGTTCGAAAATATTTTTATTGCTTTGCTGAGCGCAGGGAGCCAGGAGGTAAAAGTAGTGTGTTCTCCTCTCCCAGCCCCTGGCTCCCTGCTCTTAGCCCTTTACTCGTATGCCCATCACACGCTCGGCTTTCCAGCGGTACCGACTCATCGACGAGATTATTAGCCGCTATCCTCGGCGGTATTCGAAACAGAAGCTCTTTGAGCTTTGTCAGGATAAATGCGGAATCCGGTCTATTTCGTCGCTCGAAAAAGACATCCAGCGGATGCGCGAAGATCACGACGCGCCCATTGCCTACGATAAACGGCTGAACGGGTATTACTATACCGATCCGCAGTTCCGGTTGCTGAGCCTGATGCTTACGCCCGATGATATGGATGCACTGGAACAGGCGCGCGAAGTGCTGGCTGCTACACAGGGAGCCTCCGTAGCCGATGAACTGGACAATGCGCTGCAACGAGTTCGGCAGAGTCTGGACATTATTCGTGAGGTGAAAACGGATGCGCCTACACGCCGGGTGGTGTATGTCGAAGAGAAAATTCTGGGTGGGAATCGGCAGTATGTACCTGTGTTGATCCGGGCCGTTAACCAGAATCGGCAGGTGGCTTTTCGGTATCTCAAGCATGAAGAAGCGGTGTCGATGACCAGTCAGGCACAGCGAAAGGCGAGACCAAACGCTCGTAAAGAAACCAGTCTTGTAGTGCCCGAACGCCCTAAGCTGCGGATTCTGCACCCAATCCTGCTGCGCGAAGTGGCCGATAGCTGGTATGTGATTGGCTACGATGCTGCCAGCGGACGCGAAAAAACCTTTGCCCTCGACCGCATGAGCGAACTCGAACTGCTGGACGATCCCTGCGATGTTCCCCCAGCTGTGTTAGCCAGTGTGAGCGAACTGTTCGAACATATCTATGGCATTACGGATAGTCACGGTCCGGTGGAAGAGATCGTGCTGTCGTTCAGTCCGTTGTTCGGACGATACGTGAAAGCCAAACCGATCCATCAGACGCAGGAAGTGCTAAGCGATACAGAAACCGAATGCGTTGTTCGGTTACGGCTGGCACCCAACCGTGATTTGCTTATGCACCTGCGCAGCTATGGCGAACACCTGACCGTTCTGCAACCGGAAAGTTTGGTTCAGGAAATGAAAACATCGCTGGAAGCCACGCTAGCGAATTATAAAAAATAGAACACAGATCCTAACTAGTCATAATCATCAGCGTTCTATTTAGCCTCAGATCATTTATGCCCACCTTTACCACTATCCTGCAAAAATTTGGCGAGAAAGGCGATAAGACCCGCTGGACATATATCGAAATTCCCATCGCCGTTTCTGATGAATTGAAGCCCGGTCAAAAAAACAGCTTTCGGGTGAAAGGAACGCTGGACAGCTACCCGATCAAACAAATTGCGTTGTTACCCATGGGGAAAAGTGCTGCGCGTCTGGATGGGCTGGAGGGTGGTTTTATGATGCCCATCAATGCATCCATGCGCCGGGGAATGGGGAAAGAAGACGAAGGGCAATCTATATGCGTAACCCTCGAAGTGGACACCGACCCCATACCGATCTCCGCTGACTTACTCGACTGTCTGGAAGATGATCCCGTCGCGAAAGCGCATTTTCAAACACTCAGCCGGAGTCATCAGACCTATTTCTCAAACTGGATTGAAGACGCTAAAACCATCGAAACCCGAACCAAACGACTCACCCAGGCCATCACCGGACTCGCCATGAAAATGAATTACGGTGAAATGATCCGGTATTTTAAACCGGGATTACACTGATTCATGGATTAAAACAGATTTTGTTTTACAGGATTCGCTTCAACTAAGCACTTTGACAAAATCAGATTACCTATAAATCAGCGTAATCCCAGTTTCTAATTAAACGGAATCGTCAGCTTCAGGCAGATGTTCCGGCCCATGCCATACATGCCCAGACGGCCGTTGGGCGATTGGGTGAAATACTCGAAATACTTCAATCGGCTCAGGTTCGACTGGTAAGCCGTATCGAACAGGTTGTTGATCTGAAACAAAAAGCGCAAAGCTGGTCGGTCGCGCCCAATGTGAATCTGGCTGTCCAGACCGAGATTCACCAGCGTGTAGCCGTCGGTTGGCGTTTCGGTGTCGTTCAGGCCCAGGTATCGATCCTGACGGGCGTTATAATCAACATCCGCTTTAACCGTAACATCGGATAACCATCCCCGTTTGATGGGCAATTGCTGACTGAAACCCGTCGAAATGCGCAGGGGAGGGATAAACGGCAGGTACTCGCCCTGTACACCCGCATCCGTATAGCGCGAACCCCGGTTATAGCCGTAAACGACAGCAATGGTATTATCGAAGGTAAAGCCCTTCCAGGTAGTGGGATGGAGGCTAAACTGGGTTTCGAAGCCGTAAAGCTGGGCCGACGATTGCTGGTACTGAAACGTTTTGTTGCCTGGTACAATCACAACGGGCTCGCCTTTGTCATCCACCAGTTGCGCCAGCGAGATGTAGTTCAGAATGAAATTGTTAAAAACGCTGACGCCGAAGTTGACATCCGGGTACGTAGCGGTCAGGCCAATGTCTTCCTGAATACTAAACTCCGGCTGGAAGTTCCGGTTGCCGATGTACACGATGTGCGCACCGGGGTCTAGCCCGTTCGAGGCAATTTCAGTAATGCTGGGCGCACGGTACCCACGGGCAATGTTTGCTTTCAGCGCGACTTTATCCGAAAACTCATAGGTTAGCCCCAGGCTTGCCGAAATCCCCGTAAACGACTGTTTCAACTGAGGGTATTGCAACGTGGCCCCAGTTGTATCGGGAAGAGACACGTGCTCATCGAACCCGGTTCGTGGGTTATTACGAACGTAAAAATCGTCGCCCGTTAAGCGTCGGTTATCGTAGCGTAGCCCCCCGCTTAGGGTTAATTTATCCGCCTGCCATTTCAGGAAAACAAACGTACCAAAGTCAAACAGGTGGTAATCCGGTATCGGGAAGGCCGTTCCATTCTTGTTTTTGTTGGCCTGATACATGCCATTCACCCCCAGCGTAGTTGCTAGCTGGCCCATATTGGGCAGATTGTACCGCAGACCGTAATTGATGGTGTTGAGCCGTACGTATAAACTGGGCTGATCAACCTGGGTAGGGTGGCTGTATTCGCGTCGAACATTCTGTTGAAAAGCCAGCAGTGCATCGATCTCGCCATTCCCAACCTGATAGTGGTTGTTGGTGTGCAACCGATAATGCTGGATATGCTGATGCAATGGACTGAGGTGGTACGAAGTCAACTCGCTGGCCGGAACAATAGGGCGACGCTGAATATCATCCTGATCGGGTTCAAAAATCTGTTTGGTAAACTGACGAGTCAGCGAATCGCGGCTACCATCGGGTATGCCCTGTAGATTGTCGTATAGCGAGGCTCCAAAGCGGGAATAGCCCTGATGCCCTGTGTAGCCTACCATGGTTGTCAGGGTACGTTCCGAAAAGCCCGTATTGTACACTCGCCCGTCGATTTTATTCTGGTAATTGGTGGCAGCCCGGATAGACCCCCGGAAGTTCCAGGCCCAGCGCGATCCACCCGATGCCAGACTGATCGATTCGCCCAGGAGCCGATTGTTGGATTGATATTCGGTAACAAAGCCGACCTTAAGCTTACCCTCCGTATCTTTCGGATACACTGGCATCATACTGACCACCCCGGCCAGCGCATCGGAACCGTACATGAGGCTGGCTGGCCCTTTGATCACTTCGGCCCGTTCAATGTTGTAATTGTCGACTTCAATACCGTGTTCATCCCCCCATTGCTGGCCTTCCTGCCGAACGCCATCGTAGAGTGTCAGCACCCGGTTGTAGCCTAACCCCCTGATGAACGGCTTGGAGATATTAGGCCCCGTTTTGACGGCATTCAGACCGGGGGCATTTTTAACCAGTACATCAATGATATTGCTGCTGGCCGTTCCTTCGATAGCCCGGTGCGAAATAGCCAGAATTGCCACCGGATTTTGCCGGAGCAATGTGCCACGCGTTACCCCCGTTACCACCACTTCGTTCAGTGAGTTGACAACGGATAATAGTGTGGCTGTGTACATATCGGTTCCGGGTGTAACCGTGATAGTGTCCGACTTGTAGCCCACGCATGAGATAACGAGGTCGTGCGCCAGGGTATCCGCTTTTATGGATAGCGAAAACTGGCCACGAGCATCGGTAATGGCTCCTTTGTTTTGTCCGATTAGCGTGATAGTGCCGAACGGAATTGGTTTATGATTATCGGCATCGGTGACAGAGCCGCGAATCTGTCGGGTGGGCGTGGGTTGCGCGTAAAGTAACCCCTCGGTAAATCCGAGCAGGAGCAATAGGAAACATGCTTTCATTCAGGAGGATGTCGTTTGGTTGAGTAATCCAGCCCTGCTCACGAACACACGACAGAGGAATCAGAAAAACTGACGTATCGAGCCGATACCATCGGTTAACGTCCGAATTTCCTCCCAAAGCCGGGGAGCAAATAGGCCAGTAAACTGCATAGCGATGTACTGATTTTGATATCAGTAGCGGCTATGGATCAGGAAGTTACCGAACAACGGGAGGGCCTCGATGCGAGAAGCAATAGAAAAGGAAATAGACGTGGAACGGTCGGCTGGTAAACAGAAAAGTCGAGTGCAGACGCGTTCGCAGAAGAAACAGAAAGGCAAAGAAACTGCTGATGACTATAGGCAGGTTGGCCGCCAGATCGAGCAGTAAAATCTCCTGAGCCGTATGCGTGTTAGGCAGTATCGGCCCTTTGCCAAATGGCCAGTAGGGGTGAGCGTGAACAATCAGCCGACCATCGTTCAGTCGGTGCGCGTGGCGAAACACAACGCCATTAAACCACATGGCCAGAAACAGGCCAAGCAGAATACGGGCGACGTGTAAGCGATGCGTATGGAGCCGATTGAGCATTAACTACTGGTAATCAGTGTGTCCAGAACAAATATACACGTGCTTTGTCAATAAGGTTTAGACGAGTCTAAAAAAACTGGTTTATGTTGATTAAATGGACTTTAAACCTTGAAAACTGCTACTTCCAGCTACTTTAGACAGGCAACTCTGCCGAGCGGCCCCACTTATGTAACTCCTCTGCTGACCATAATGACGGGAAGAATACGCGTTGCTGTTGAACAGGGGGCAGGTAGGTTTGCCAGTTGGTGCCGCCCGTTGCTTTGATGTCTTCCGGCTCTTTGTGCAGGTACTGTACTGCTGACCGCAGATGCGCCAGCTTCCAGCGAATATTTACCCGCCAGTCGTACTCCCGTAGAACATTGATCAACTCGTCCGAAGCCTGTCCGGACGACGCCAAGTGGAGAAATCGATGGTTCAGGTTTTTGGCTTCGTAGTCTTCGGCCAGTCGGATCAGGCTGGCTTTATAGTGCTGGTCAAACTGCCGGAGTGTCAGCGTTTTTTGCTGCGTAGCCAGTTCGGTGGCACCGAGTTTCCAATACAGATACTCATACAGGTCGCTCACGTAAGCCGGGTCTTCGGGAGCTGATACCAATAAATTCCGAAAGTCAGTTGAAACGATTTCAATTTCGCGAAACTGCACTGACTGAAAGCCACTGGACGGAAGGAGTGCCATCCGAAATTTCAGGAACTGTTCGCGCTCCATGCCCATAATCATCACCTCAAACGACTCTTCGAGCAGCTTGAAATACCGATTGACACGCTGCATTCGGGCCGTGAAGAAGGCGGTTGTTAAGGGCTCGGCATGGGCAATCTGGGCAATTTCGTGCCGGACGAGCTTGAAGTATAATTCCGTGATCTGATGATAGGTGACAAAAATCAACTCATCGGGATAAGCCGTTTTGGGATTCTGTAACGACAGCAGCGTTTCGAGATGAATATAATCCCAGTAGGTCAGGTAGTCGGCTTGTAGCAGTCCTTCGAGGTAGGAGGTCATATCCTGCCCCATGGCCGCGAACTTCTGTTCGAGCTGGGCGAGTTGGTGGCTGAGTGATTCGGTCATGAGCGTCGGTTGATGAATTGGCCATAAAGGTCGTAAGCAATCACTTCTTTGCGAACTTTGCGTTCGCCTTTACGCACACTGCGTTTGGTAAACCACTATGAACGTAGAAAACAAAACCATCATTATTTCCGGAGCGTCGCGGGGCATTGGCCGGGCCACGGCGCTATTACTGGCTCAACACGGTGCCAACGTGGTTGTAACGGCCCGAAACGCCAACGAACTGGCCGAACTTGAAAAACAGGCTACCGAGGGTCATGTACGGGGCAAAATTGTAGCCGTTCCCGGCGATGTGTCGAACGAAGACGATATGGCGGCTGTCGTACAAACGGCCATCGACCAGTTTCAGCATATCGACGTGGTGATTAATAACGCAGGCTATGGTGTTTTCAAAAATGTCGATGAACTCACCGCCACCGAATGGGACGAGCTAATGGCGACCAACGTAAAAGGAACCTTTCTGCTAACCAAAGCTGCTTTGCCTCATCTGAAAGCACAAGGTTCAGGCCATATCGTTGTAGTAGCCTCGGACGTAGCCAAGCGGACGTTTGCGGGTGGATCGCTTTACACCGCCAGTAAGTATGCACAGGAAGCGTTCACGGGCGCGTTGCGGAAAGAAGTCCGGTCGTTTGGTATTAAAGTGACGGGTGTCTATTCAGGACTGGTCGATTCAAATTTTCACGCTAAAGGTCATGGTCACGAAACCTCTCAAAGCTGGCTCAAAAACGAAGACATGGCCGAGTCGATGCTCTTCATCGTCAGCCGTCCGGCGCATGTGGTTGTGGATGAATTTATGATTCACCCGTTGTCGCAGGAGTATTAAGTCGTGAATGCCAAATAAACCTTATGTATGGCTCGATTGTGGTATCTACTAAGGCTTGAAAGTAGAATACGGTTGTTTTTAGCGCCTGGATAAACTATATTCCTAAACGCACGTTTTAGTAGATGATCGAAAACGTCAATACGTTGCCCATAGATATTTTTCGGGTTATTTGGCTGCCATTTGTCAACCAAAATCCAACCTGCATTTGCTTAACCATTGCCATTGAATGACTCCTGAACGTTGGTTAACCCGCATTTTTGAACAGGCACCCGTGGCCACTGCGTTGTTGGGAGGGCCAGACTATCGTATTAAGTTGGTCAATGCGGCTATGTATGAAATATGGCAGCTTCCAGCAGATCATCCATCCGTCATTGGTCGGCCTGTGTTTGAGGCTTTTCCTAACATTGCCGGTTTGGGCCTCGAAGAGTTACTGGCGGAGGTGCGTCGTACCAACCAGCCCATTAAAGGGGTAGAGGCTCCGTATACACGCGTGGGCCAACCGACTTCTTACGTCAATTTTGTGTACGCACCCATTCATGACGACGCTGGAAATATTGATATTGTGGTGGTGGCAACGGATGTTACCGAGCAGGTAAGGGCTCGAGAACAACTCAAGGAAAGTCAGGAAAATTACCGCCAATTAGCCGAAGAGTTGATCACTGCCAACCAGAAATTGATAGCCAGTAATGAGGAATACGCAGCTATCAATGAGGAATATGCAGCCATCAATGAAGAGCTGGAAGAAGCGAATGACTTATTGAGCCGCTCTAATGCAAACCTGCAAACGTTTGCCTATGTAGCCAGCCACGATTTGCAGGAACCGCTGCGTAAGATTCAGCAATTTGGCGATTTGTTGCAGACGCGGCTGACTGGCCTGGCGAGTAGCGAAGAATTAGGGTATCTGGAACGAATGCGCACAGGGGCCAGTCGTATGTCGACTTTGATTCGCGACCTCCTGACCTTTTCCCGTATTTCGACACAGCAGGACAAAGGGGGAGTTGTATCTCTGAACGCTCTCGTCGACAGGGTATTGGATGTGCTGGAGCTCGTGATTGATGAATTAGGCGCTCAGATACAGATTGATCCATTGCCAACCATACTGGGCGATGCGGTGCAATTGGAGCAGTTGTTTCAGAACCTGTTGAGTAATGCCCTGAAATTTCATCGTCCCGATTTTGCCCCCCAGATCCGTATTAGCTGTCAGACACTTGCTTCAAGTCAACTACCCCCCACTATCAAACCTGCCCGGCGAACACCAACGTATCACTGCATTGAAGTCGCTGATAATGGCATTGGCTTTGAAGAAAAGTATCTGGATCGCATTTTCGAAGTCTTCCAGCGGCTGCACGTCAGGAGCCAGTATGCGGGTACGGGCGTTGGCCTCGCTATTTGTAAGAAGGTGGTTATCAATCATGGGGGCGTTCTAACGGCCAGAAGTCAGCCAGGTCAGGGAACGACCTTTCTTATCTATTTGCCGGTTCAGGATGCGGCTGTTACGGAAGATGGCCATGAAGGATTCCCGTCTCGCCCTCAACCTCCCGGTGTATGAGTTGACGTTCCCATTGTTACAGTAATATTGATTGGAATGCGGAAAGGAGTCAACGCCTTTCCGCTTTTTTTACACTCTCCTTAGAATCTCTGGTAAAAGACTGTTTATACATTATTCTTATACCGTATAGCGTCAATAGGGATACAAGTCTTTATTGGTGCTTTTGTAGACGCTATGAATCGTATCGGCTAGTATTGAGTAAGGGTTTAGCGGTTCACTTACGGTCATCGAAAAGACTGCTCCCTGAAGATTTATGCTACTATACTTGATAAATCCCGCTCCTTTATACTTTATCGTAACGGTGTTGCGAGTAATATCGACAAATGTATGAAGCGTGTCTTTAGACGATTCTTCGAATCGATACTGTAACGTGTCGTTCCTATAATAGGCTATATAAGCTCCTTGTAGATCTGATGATAGTTGAAGTTGTTTTGTATAGCCTACTGATTGGGGAGTATAGGTGTGAGTAGGGGTAGTGGTGCTCACCCATTCCCAGCGCCCTTTTGTGCCTCCGGCTAAACCAAATTCTTTAGTACGGTCTTCATTACAGGTTTGAAAAAGAAGCATCAACAGGGTGAAGCAACTAATCTGACGAATGAGCTCGGTGAATTGATTCATTTTTTCATGACCATTGAAAGAGACGTGGCGTATGTCAAGTTAGTAAATCATATGTACACCAGAATACGCGTGTTTGCCGATGAGGTTCCTGGGAACCTAAATACACATGCCCAGCATCATCCTGAACGATGCTGGGCATGTACATATTCTCCCGAAACAATGTTATTCGTCCTTGACGTCGTACCGATCAAGCATCATCACTTTATTCCAGGCTGCTACGAAATCGTTGACAAAGCGCGGCTGGGCATCATCTGCAGCATACACTTCCGCAATATTTCGTAGCTGGGCGTTGGAGCCAAAAATGAGATCGCAGCGGGTGGCTGTGTATTTGATAGCGCCACTTGCTCGCTCCTTCACGTTGAATAACATCTCCCGCTGATCCTGAGGTACCCACTCATAATCCATGCTGGTCAGAACCTGAAAGAAGTCATTGGTTAACTGCCCCGGACGTTCCGTAAACACACCATGCTTCGAATAGTCATAATTTTGATCCAAAACGCGTAGGCCACCGACCAATACGGTCCATTCAGGAGCGGTTAAGGTCAGAAGTTGGGCCCGGTCGAGAAAAATACGTTCGGGCGGTACCCGGTATCCTACGCTGGCGTTGTGGTAATTTTTAAACCCATCCGACACTGGCTTGAGCCAATTAAAACTCTCCACGTCGGTTAGTTCCAAGGTTGTGTCTACACGCCCAGCCGTGAAGGGGACCGTAACCGTAACCCCTGCATCGCGAGCTGCTTTTTCGACGGCCACGCATCCTCCCAGCACAACCAGATCGGCCAGCGACACACGTTTATTTCCAGATTGCCGATTCGTAAATTCACTCTGGATAGCCCGCAGTGTTTGGATAACCTTATTCAATTCGTCAGGCCGGTTTAGGTCCCAGGTATTCTGGGGTTCCAGACTGATACGGGCACCGTTGGCACCACCCCGCTTATCGGAATGGCGATACACCGAAGCCGCCGACCAGGCGGCCGAAACCAGTGCCGATACAGTAAGGCCACTGTCCAGTATATGCTGTTTCAACGCAACAATGTCATTATCATCGATCAGGTCGTAGTCTCTGGATGGGCGCGGGTCCTGCCAGATCATATCGTCTGCAGGTACTTCGGGTCCCAGATACCGTTCTTTGGGTCCCATATCCCGGTGTGTCAGTTTGTACCAGGCCCTTGCGAATGCGTCGGTGAAATAGTCGAAGTCACTGAGAAACTTCTCGCATACCTTTCGGTACTCCGGGTCTTCTTTGAGTGCGATGTCCGATGTCATCATCATGAGAGCATTCATCTGACCGGGCACATGCGCATCCGGCGTTTTGGGGGCGTCTGGATCAATAGGTGTCCATTGGATGGCACCGGCCGGACTTTGAATCTTTTTCCAGTCAAAGCTGAACAGGTTTTCCAGGTACGAATTGTCCCAGCGGGTGGGGTTCTGGGTCCAGGAGCCCTCAATGCCGTTCGTCATCGTATTCGCACCGTTGCCAGAACCGACCGGGTTGTGCCAGCCAAACCCCTGTGCATGAATAGGCGCTATTTCGGGGGCAGCACCTATTTTTTCGGCTGGTACCATCCCGTGACTTTTGCCGAATGCGTGACCACCGGCAATCAGGGCTACCGTTTCCTCATCGCCCATTGCCATTCGTGCGAATGATTCGCGAATTTCGCGGGCTGAATCGTGCGGATCTCCATTACCGGCTGGGCCTTCCGGATTCACGTAAATCAATGCCTGATGCGTAGCCGCCAACGGGTTTTCCAGGTCGAAATAGGTGTCTTTGGGGCCACCCACCCAGCGTAAGTTATTGTTGACCATTTCGTCGGGATGCCCTTTATGGTGCGTAGAAGCTGGAACCTGATCAACGGGTTTGCCACCCCAAAACTCGGGACCCCAGTACGTACTGCGGTCGGGCTCCCAGGCATCACGTCGTCCACCACCAAAGCCAAACGTGGGGAAATTCATGATTTCCAGGGCGCAATTGCCCGTCAGCACAATCAGGTCAGCCCAGGATATAGAGGCCCCATATTTCTTCTTGATGGGCCAAAGCAGCCGACGCGATTTGTCCGTATTGCCATTGTCCCACCACGAATTGATCGGTGCAAACCGCTGCATGGCCTGTCCCGCTCCTCCTCGGCCATCGGCAATCCGGTAGGTACCCGCTGAGTGCCAGGCCATGCGGATCATCTGGGGGCCATAATTGCCATAATCGGCTGGCCACCAGTCTTTGGAGTCTACCAGCAAGTCTTTAATGTCCTGTTTAAGCTGCTGAAAATCAATCTTGTTGAACAACTCCTTGTAATTCTCCGTACTTAGCGGATTAGCCACAGGTTGTTCCTGATGAAGCAACTCGACTTGTAATCGGTTCGGCCACCAGTCGTCAATTTGTGGAGCTGTTCCTAGTGCCCCTCCGATTCGTGTTCCTCTGAACGGGCATTGCGCAAGCCCGTCTGGATTATCCATGTTTTTCATCGTGAAGTTGTGTATTAAATTAAACCTGGGTGCTGTGGTCTGAAATAGAGCGTTTCGTGATGGGTAAGAGAAGTCGTTGGTGGAGACGGCTAGCTCATTATTGCATGTGTACGCGGAACTGCCAGACCTGTTTATCCAAAAGGTAGCTCAGGTCCTGAAACTTGTTCGACGTAACTTCATCGCCATTCTTACCCGTACTGTCAATGCGAGCCCGCACGCGCTTGGCGATGGTATAGATTCGTTCGGTCATAATCTCCAGCACCTGCCGGTCTGATAAGGGGCCTGCTGGGAATTTAGGAAGGTTGGCCGTTTGCGTAATCGTTTCGGTTCGACCATCGGCCGACATACCAATTTGTAACTGTCGTTCGGCTAGTAAATCTGCCTGATCAAGGTACAGATCTGCATATGCCTGCAAGGTTTCATGTAAAGGAAAGTACAAGGGCCCTCGCAAGTTCCAGTGCGACTGTTTGGCGTCGTGGTAAAGCTCAAGGAGTTCGACAACAGTAGCTTGTAGGTCAGTATTGATGGCTTGCCGTTTTTCGGCCTCTAGCGGAATCCAGGCATCGGCCCGTTCATTCCGGTAGTTCCCTGGCTCCGAGGATGTACCTTGATTAGCGGGGGTATTGTTGGAGTTCGCGGCTGGTGACGGATTGCCTGTCCGGCGGGTTTGCGCTAGCACTGGCTGGGCAATAAGAGACAGGACAAACAGGCCGCCAAGGGTAATCATTTTCAGTGTTTTGTGTTGAGTAATCATTAGAGATTGGTTGTTGAAACGATAATTGAAAAAGAATTCGGAAATGCGAATCAGGGCAATTGAAGAAGCGGATCATATAAGGTACAAGCTTCCTGGCGATGCTCAGGTAAGCATACAGAAGCTAATTCGACAAACGAGTAGTAAGGACGTAAGCTGGTAAAAAACGGCCCCATCAACGAATCAGGCAGGATCGACACCGCTAACCCGTATTTACTAAAAAAGACGGACTACCAGTGGCCTGCGAGTGAGTACGTTGATTTTATGTCGACAATCGTGGAGTAAAGCAGACCTCACATGGATCGTCAGAGCACACTACGACAAGGTGTAGGGGGTATTATTGTCGGGGAGGGTTCATCAGGGCGAAAGCGACTATAAAGGAGTATAAATCGGCTTTAGACAGAAAGGCCGCTTTCGCCTTCAGGGATTCCTGAATGACCGTCGCTGGCGTCAGTCGCAGAGAGGCCAGCACGAAAACGGAAAGCCCATGCCCTGTTGTGGGTAAATGATGATGACTATGGGTTGGGTGCTTTTGATGCTCCGAATTGGCACCGTAGTGCATCACCATGAAGTCGACAAAGCCCAGGTCAGGTTCGGTCTGTCGATGTTGCTGATAATGCTGGACCAGATCGAACAGCCTGTCCGACTGGTCGATGCCAAAGCTGGGGAACAGACTGCTTCCCAACAGCTGGCAGGTCAACAAGAAAGCAACGAGCGACTTCATAATTTTCTGAGTATTTCCTCCTAACAAGGTGTTTGAATGAATGTTTTTAGAAAATCGCTCAGCGCTTCAATTTGGAAGTATTCTTATTACATATACTAATAGGGGTAATGGTTTTTTCCAGGTATTCTGCTGGTGCACAAAGAGTTTTGTAGTAGTTCACCTTCCTTATAGTCTATAATGAACTAACAGTGCTTATGTATCTGGTTAAGCACTGTTAGTTTGTAACTTCTTAAAGCCTGTGTGGTTTTATAATGTATACTTCAAGGCTACATTGACAATTCGTCCTTCGAGGGGAGCCCAAACAGGCCGGAATGTAGGTTGGGTGATTGGGCCGGTAACGACGGTTTCGTAGTTGGCCTGTTTGATATTAAACAGGTTTTCGGCATTCAGTACCAGCCGCCAATGGTCGTTGTAGTGGTATTCGGCAGCACCGGCGAAGAACCAGTAATTTCGTACCTTCTCGTTGTTGTAAAGGTATTGTGTGCCCACGTAACTGCTTTCGATCCCGAATCGGAAGTGTTCATTCTCCCAGGCAACGGTGGTCGAAAATTTGTCCTGTGGGGCCAGTGGCAGATACGTATTGTCGGTTGGGCCGTCACGACGGGCGAGAGTGTGATTATAGCCAAAATAGAGTTCATAAGCCTTGTATTCGAGCCGAACGTAGGTGTCGGTGCCCAGGCTAAACAGGTTGTACGGCGCATTGATCAGTTGCGTATAGGCCCCCAGGTTACTGGATACGCTGGCAAAGGCCGATACCACCGGCGAGTTGACGTAGGTATAATAGAATGCCTGATCGACCTGTATTGAAAAGCCACTCTCAAAGGTTTTAGAATACGCAATATCCACGTTGGTCCCTACTGATTTTTCGGCTTTTACAGTGTTCACATCAATGGGCAACAATCTTGGAAAAATCAGGCTAACCCCTAACTGACCCGGTGTTTGATTGACAAACAGGTTTGGGGTTTTGTAGCCCGTTCCAACGCTCAACCGGACAGTCCACGGATCAGATGGTTTGATTTTTACCGATAGCCGGGGGAGCACGAAATTGCCAAATGTATTGTGGTGATCGAAGCGCAACCCTGCCTGTAAAGCCACTTTCTCCGATACCTGATAATCGTCCTGAATAAAGGCGCCAACGGTATTGTAGGTGTAATCGACCAGCCGGGTGCTGTCGGGGTTCTTGCGGAAGGCTTCGACGGTGAGGTTAGCACCCATGATCAACTGATTCTTGCCAAAACGGACCAGATCATTCGCTTCCAGGTAAACCGACGATTGCCGCCCGTCCGATAGTTTCTGATAGTCGGTATTCTGCCGATGGAAGGTACTCAACGCGCCCTTAAAGGTCAGCGAATTTGTTTCGGAAGTATTGTGGCTGGCGTCGAAATCGATGGTATGGCGTTGTAGATCGGTGATGTTTTTGTAACCCGCCGGGCCGCTCACATCGAAAGCGGGCAAATAACCTCCTTCGCGGTGTTCGGTGGTTAAGGCATAACCCAGGTTCAATCGGGTATGATCAGAAGGATTCCAGAAGAATTTAGGGTGGAAGTTGAACTGCCGGATGCCGGGACTGTCGGTGTAGCCATCGCCGGTTACATCAATGGCCTGCTGGTTGGTATAACCCGTAAAAAGTGTGAGGCCGGTTTTGCCGTACCGTTGCGAATAGTAAGCATTCAGGTTCGTTTCTTTCAGATTGGATCGGTTAAGCAGGGCCGTAAATTCAGGGGTTTCGGACGTTGGTGATTTCGATACGATGTTGATCATACCGCCAATAGCGCCACCACCGTATAGTGTTGATACGGAGCCTTTCACGACCTCAATCTGCTTCAGGTCGAGCGGTGGAATCTGTAATACTCCCAGATTACCCGAAAACCCTTCGTAAAGGGGAAGTCCGTCACGCAGAATCTGGGTGTACTTCGGGTCAAGTCCCTGCATCCGAATGGCCTGATTACCGTTGACGGCCGAGGTGCGTTGGACATGAATGATCGAAATGTCGCCCAGAATGCTACTGACGTTGCCTGGTACTACGGCACTCTCTTCATCCATATCTTCCTGCCCCAGCACTTCCACCTTAATGGGCAAATCCTCGATACGTGAGTTGGTGCGTGTAGATGTAACGGTTACTTCATCGAGGGCTTCTTCTTCGCTGTGCAATTGAAAAATCAGCGTGTCGCCCCCCGTGGTGATGGGGAATGTTTTGGTTGCATAGCCAACGGCGCTGACCGTAAGGGCAGTGGCACTAGTCGGGAGTGTGGGCATTGTGGCAAGGCCTCGTGCATCAGTCACGGTACCCACCACAGGTTTGATTGTCGACGGCGTTCGAATGGTAGCCGCAATAATGGGTTCATGCGTCAGGCTATCTTCGACCCGGATAATGCGCTGACTGAAAGCGGGTAGTATAGCTAGTACACCCACTAAAAATAGGATGAGTTTCTTCATGATTGGCTGTATTTTCGGCAAGTTTCGGAAGCAATTATGAAGAGAATTTGAAGAAACCAGGAAGCAGGCTAGGCATATAGATGCTGCGCCAGCCAAATGACCAGGTGAGCAAAGGGAATCAGCAGAAACTGGGCCAGTATGGTTCCAGCCAAACGGGCCAGTAAAACCTGAATGATATACCGGCGGAAATAGCCAGTGCTGTACTGGCCAGCCGTTACTTCATCGGCCAGGAGCGCAATATCTGGGTCGACGAAAAGTACCATGATAATCGTGGCAAGTCCATTGATGAGGCCCGACATAGAAGCTGCTGTTGCCCGTAGGTCGGGATTGATGTAGCCCGCGTATAGTGTCGACAGAACGCCTACGGTGATAATGGCGTTTGACAGTGCATTCAGCACAAGTATGCGTATCGGAACATTGGGTTTCTGCCGAATGGCCTGCCAGTTGGCGGAGTCGGGCCATTTCAGATGCTGAGGTAGCGTTCGAACGGTCGATAAGGATAGGCTCCGAACAAGCAGTTTGCTGAACGAACGATGGTGATAGTAGGTCTCAACGAGCCGGGTCATCAGCCGTTGAAACGATGGAAATACCAAAATGCCAGCTACGGTTGCCAACGTTGAAAAAGCCAGTACCCACCGAAAATCCGCAACCTGATCGAAGCGGCCTGCCTGAATATTTAATTCCACCGTTTTGGCGAGCAACGGGGCCTGTAACGTATTGGATAGCCGCGAAAAGAGGGCCATAATGTTGAACAGTGAGAACGACACCGCCCATCGTAATGTTTGAAGCCCTACTACGCGAACACTTAACGACAGCGTAGCAACGAGGTGCACCACAAAGGTAAACAGGGCAACCAGCGCGATTTGGGAGCTCATGGGTTAAAAGGGTAAATCTCGCTTGGGCCAGTCGAGCCGGAGCCGTACCTGACGATACATCCATCGGCTCATTGAAAGGTCTGACTTGCCTTGGCGAAACAGACGATAGGCCAGCCAATTTTTCTGTACATATCGGACCGCCTTTATCGCCTGGTTCGGTGAGCGTTTTCGGAGTAAGGCAAAGTAAGTCGTTTCGGCAGTACTGATTGGTAGTGTAGTCAATCGCTGCTCAACATCAGGCGGTAAGGCCAACTTAAACTCACTCGTCAGCACGTGTAATGCCTGCCAGACAGGATAGGTAACCCGGTATTGTTCGGCCAGATCGAGCAGGGTGTGCCAGTCGATGGAAAGACCGGGTTTTGTATAGATCACATAACTATCGGCAATCCAGCGAATAGCAGGCGTCTCGCCCCAGTCGAACCCGTGCACCAGATTATGAAATAGCTGGTGGGTTGGCGATAGCGCATGCGTAAACTGATCATTGCTCAGTCTGACGGGCTGACGAGCTTGCCAGAAGGGTACATCGGCGTTAGGGTATGTGTGCTGATGTAGCAGATTCCAGTGCAGATCGACATCCACATTGTTGGCGTCCCACAGGTGCATGGCATGAAGAATATGCCGGTGTTTGGACTCAAATCGACTTGATTTTAGGGCAAGTGGTGGCTGTTGAAGCGTTTGTATGGCCAGATCGGCTTGGGCCGTCGGAATCAGTACATCCAGGTCATACATCAGCCGAACGCCCATGTCTTCGTAATAGAGCAGTGAAAGCGGAATTCCTTTGAGAGCAATGGTGTCAATACCGTTCTGATGCAGAACTTCGATCACCTGGCTCATTTTCAGAACGAACCGTTGATTGCTCATCCAGGTGTATCGGTAAATGCCTCGCAGGTGCACTACGAGTGGATCGCCGGATTTTTCCAGGTTACGGTAAACAAGGGGCATAAGCCGTTGTGAGTCGCCATCCAGGGGATCGAACAGACTCGGCAACAAGTTGATATGGGTCGGGGTAAACTGATCCCACCCGCGTATTTTTTTCCAGGTCTGCCAGGCCGCTAATGCCTCCTGAACTGGAAAAAGGGCGGCTTTCAGCAGCAGAATCTGGTCAGGCTGAAGAGTAAATTTAGGGCTTTTGACTGCCATAGTGAGTGGGAGAATGGTTTGCGCGTCGATCAAGGGCGGCTTTCAGAATATGAACAAATTCTTTCTGATACTGCGGCTGCGACGCCAGCCCACTTCGATGTAATCGGCGTAACGTCACCGTGTCGGGGAGCATGTCGTATTGCAAACCGGCTTCTTTGGCGCGCATAAACCAGTCGATGAAATCGCCAGTATGGTATAACGTATTAAAAAGGCCCGTTTTCCCGAAAGCAGTCCGGTAAATCAGCATCGTTTGTTTCAACCAGCCCGGTTGTGGCTCCGGCGGGCAGTGAATACCTGCCTGTACCGCTGAAGGAAGGTCGGGACTGATAAACTGCCGAACATAGCCAAAGCAGGCATCCAATGACGGGTTCGTTTGCAGGCAGGTAAGCTGCTGCTGTAATTTATGGGGTAGCCAGACATCGTCGGCATCCAGAAACGCAATCAGATCACCTTCGGCCAGGTCGATGGCTTCATTCAGCGTAGTGGATACCCCTCGATTTTCGCGCGTTTGCAATTGGATCAGCCCTTTTTGTGCGTAAGGCATTAGTTTATCCAACGATTGATCTGTAGAGCCGTCGTTGATCACAATGATCTGTTGTGGCTGATAAGTCTGCGCCAAAACCGATTCGATACATTCAGTAATATAGGGCGCTGCATTATACACAGGAATCACCACGCTGATAGACTGGCTCATAGATTGTCGGTGTTCATGGGTTGCCGGAAATCAGAAAACTGCGGTAGGGTCTGGACGCCCGTTTCGTTTCGGCGTCGGTCGAGCGAGTATTTAATTGCCTTGAGGAGCGTACGTTTAACCAGGTCCTGGTCACGGGTGTAGTTGGCGCTGTGATGGCGATAATACAGCATGATATCGTCGGTGGTGCGCATACGAACTCCCTCCTCTTTGGCCCGATTATACCAGTCCAGATCTTCGCCAATTTTCAATTCCTCGTTGAACAGGCCAATGCGCTGGAATACACTCGTCCGAAACAGACCGGCTCCGAGCAGTATATTCCAGACGGTCTGGGTCTGGTCGGGAAAGTGGAAGCGTTCAGGGTTCGATCCGTCCAGAAAAACGTACTGGGTTTTTCCAAAAACGACATCCAGTGATGGGTCTTCTTCAAAAAGCGTGAGTTGACGTTCCAGTTTATAGTCCGGGTACAGATCGTCGTTGTCGAGGAAGGTTACGAACTGCCCACTTACAAATGAGAACGCTTTATTACGGGCAGCCGCAGGCCCCTGATTCTCCTGTCGAAAATAGCGTATTCTTGAATCGAACGCTTGTATTATTTCGGCCGATCGGTCGGTAGAGCCATCGTCGACGCAAATCACTTCAACGGCATCAATGGCTTGATTCAACACACTGTTAATGGCTTCGGCCACAAAGCGTTCAGCATTATATACCGGCATGATTACGCTAACAAGAGGCTTTGGCATAGGTGGGTAATGATTGTAAGGTTGTATAGATAGCGTCGGGTATCTGCGCTAAGTCGGTTCCTGTTTCCAGCCAGAAAACAGGAACCTGATGCACTAAACGAGTCATTTTCTGGAAAGTCCGCTGATCGGCCCGGAGAAGGGCCAGCGTAGAGGGAGCCAGTGCTTTCAGGGATTCGGCAGGTGTCGCTGGCCGAACGGTTGTCTGTTGACTGCCCGTAAACCGTGGGAGCATAATAGCCTTCAATGGAAAGCCTTTCGTCACAACATTGGGGTAATGCTGATGCAGATAGAATTGCAGTTTTTGACCGGGCGCTATGGTCTGATCGTCGGCCAATGGTTGAAGCGCAGGAAAACGGTTCAGGTTTTCAGGGTCTAGTTTGGCAACATTATACAGGCTATGAACAAAGAGTTTATCCAGATCAACCATAACAAAATCATCACCGGCATACTGGAGTCTGCTTTGTAGGCAGGCAAGTGTGCTGGTCGATTTGCCCGAACCACCACGCCCCGTCAGCAGTACCCCACCGCTTGGTGTACCCACTGCTCCGGCATGTACGAGCACGTACCGCTCCTGATCTTCAAGCCATTTATGCAGTACATAGCGAAACGGAAAGCTACGTTCCCATTCCGGTAATGTGGCAAAATCAGTCCCCCACACAAGGGCCAGTCGCTCGGTATGCGCTATCCACGTAAAGACCCCGGTATCCTGCTGAAAGGTGCCACTATAACCCGCTGCCAGTCCATGAATAACCCCATGCCCATCCGCCTGTTGCCAATCCCAGCAGGGGGGAGGAAGCATGATGCCGGAGGTTTTATGATTGACAACGTAAATGGTTAATCCATCCGGTTGAGAGAGGCCTTCCCGATGGCTAATCGCTTTTGTGAAAAAATCCTGATTGCTTTCCCCAATAAAAATCACCTGCAAGTTCAGGGCACCGAAGCCGAACGAGCGAGCCGACGATTGTGGCTGAAATGATCGGCAGCGATCAGCTATCAACTGAGTAAAATACGCTTCTTCAGATGTTAACGTAGCGGGCTGGTAATCATCTACTTTTTGATAGGCCATCCTTCAACCGGGCTAACGTCGTGGATTGGGTCAAGCGTCAGGAGGTCCGCCATATCGGTATAGATCTCCAGCACTGGTGGCGTAAACGATTGGGATACAGTACGAGTTGGCAAAGACGACGTTTGCGATCTTGTGCCTTTCGTTAGTAATTCTTCGTTGACCAATTGTTCAATAAAGGCGTTGAGCGAGGCACCAATAACCGCTTCATCGACCGAGTAGGCGTTTGCCAGGTAGCTAAGAAGGACGTCCTGAGATGCTCCTGCTTCAACCCCTTGCCAAACAAGGGCAGCCGACCCCCGAAGGCTGTAGTAATTGCCGCGACTCATATTGACGATAATGACTTCATCATCAAAATGCTCACTGACGATAGCAGGAGAAATACCGTATTGATTGATATGCATAAAGAGGAATAAGTGACGGTGGTACGAAATGAAAAAATAGCCCTTTTGGTAAACTTCGTGTATAAGTATTCTGTCAGAGACTAGACTATTTAAGCAGTTAACGTTGCATCAGAAGCAAAAATCGGACAATCTGGTTAGTAAATTCCAATAGATGTATGATTATTTATATCAAAGTACTTTAAGAATTGGTTAAAAGTCTGATTTGTCGTGCATTAGTTTGGCTTCCATTTGATCTGGAAACCATGAAAAGTGGTTGACGCGTCGTAGGCATAGTGAAGCTCCAACTTGTAACGATCACAGATTTGTTTGACCAGAGCAAGACCTAAGCCTGTTGAGTCGGGACGAGCTGGATTTTTGACGAATCGGTTGAAAATCAGGCTATCTGCAAAAGGGAGGGGCTCGCCTGTGTTCTGGATACGTAATGTATGATCGGTTAGTTCAACGCGAACCTGGCCGTTAGGAGCGCCATGCCGAACGGCATTTTTAAAGAGATTATTTAGTAAAACACCTGCTAACTGCGGGTTCATGGGTAGTTCAACATCGGGGCGTATGGCTCGCTCGACGGTCATACCCTTGTGTTCAAAAAAAGGCGCATACTCGTCGGTGTATTGGTTTGTCAATTGGCTAATATTTAGTGGTTCGATGGCTGAATACTGGTCGTTTTCGACTTGCGTAAGTAGCAGTAGTGATCGATTTAACTGACTTAATCGACTGAGCGCATCGGTAGCCCGCTGTAAATGCAGGTGATCGGCCTCGCGCAGATTGTCGGATTGCATCAGCGTATCCAGTTCGGTCAGGGCAATGGCCAAAGGAGTTTGTAACTCATGCGATGCGTTTTCGGTGAATTGCTTCTGTAGAAAAAACTGCTTCCGTACGTTTTGTGTCAGCGTCTGTAGCGATTGGCTCAGTAGATCAAATTCCCGAATCCGGCTGTCTGGAAATAATGGATTGGTAGCTTGCTCCAGTTGAAACTGCCCAAGCTGTTGGATAGTGGTGTAAAAAGGGCGCCATAACCGACGCGACAACCCCAGGCCAATCAGTACTGAAAAGCCCATAAGCAGTAAAAAACTCCAGATCACCCCCACCGATATGATTCGGGCCAATTCGTTGAATTCGTAATACGCCTGACGGACTGTTATCTGATAGGTTTCCCCATGCTCCGTGACGATCGTTTTTACCTGCCGGACTGGCGAAAACTCGGCAGAATCCAGCGGGTTTGGAAGTGTAAGATCTGAAAAGACCGGGCCAGTGGGTTTTGCGGAAGAAATGCGTTCGATATGAGGATTGTCGTCCCAGTCGGCCCGTAAAAAGGCATTCGGTGCCAGTCCCCGGAGTTGATGCCTTACCTGCTCTACCTGGTTCATCAGAATTTCGTCGACCTCTCGTTGGATGGTTCGGTGGATCAGGATGTAAAAGCCAACCGAGCCGATCAGGGCTACGACAAAGGCAGAAAGCAACAGGTAGCGGGCAGTTTGACCAAGCAGGCTCATAGTGGGCGTGTCGAGAAAACATAACCAGCCCCGTAGCGCGTCTGAACGTAATCGGGGCAACCGGCGGCTATCAGTTTCCGGCGTAAATTCTTAACGTGCGTGTACAGAAACTCATGGGAGTCAGCAGCATCCATGGCATCACCCCAGATGTGTTCGGCAATTGCTGATTTCGAGAGAATACGGTCGGTATTGGTAACAAAGAACAAAAGCAGTTCGTATTCTTTGCTGGTAAGTTTAACATCAGCGCCCTGAATGCCCACCCGTTGTTGTTCGGGCCAAAGGGTAAGATCCCCTGCCCGTACGCAAGCCTGTCCACCAAACAATCGTCGACGAAGTACCGACCGTAATCGGGCATTGAGTTCGGGAAGGTGAAACGGCTTGGTTAGGTAATCGTCAGCTCCAGCATCGAGGCCGGTCAGTTTGTCAGCCAGCGCATCCTTAGCGGTTAGCACAATAATACCCGCTGCCGACTGGCGCTGTTTGAGTTCGCGAACCAGATCAAGCCCATTGCCATCGGGTAGCATTAGGTCGATCAATACGCAATCGTAGTCATAATCATTCGCTTTGGCGGCAGCCTGGCGGTAGGTTAAGGCTGTTGTAACGGTATAGCCTTCCGACTCAAGGTAATGCTGTACCGATCGGAGCAACGCAGGCTCGTCTTCAACCAGTAAAATTTTCATGAACAAATGTAAGCGCAAAACAGATGTAGGATGTAAGGTGTATAATGTATGATATAGGCTTCCCGACAATCTGCCTGATACATCCTATATCATACCTCCATACTACATCTGTTTGCCTATTGGCTCCACTCGGTAGGAGTGCGGTCCCAGCGATGGCCTTTCAGTTCGTGCAACAGTTCGGGTAATAGACCAGACCCATCGCTGGCTGCACTATTGGCTTCTACATTCCGAATCTGCCGCATGCCGGGAATGGTGGTATGTACGTCGGGATTGCTCAGGATGAACCGTAGCGCCATTTCGGGCATAGTCATTCCCGACGGAATGAGCGGCTTGAGGGCATCGGCATGATCGACACTGCTGTTGAGGTTTTCGGGGACGAAATAGGTGGAACGCCAATCGTTGGCCGGAAACGTCGTTTCTTTCGTAAAGGTGCCGGTCAGCGTACCTTCGTCAAACGGCACACGGGCAATAACACCAATGTTCAGTTCGCGGCAAAGCGGGAAGAGATTGTCTTCAGGGTTTTGATCGAAAATATTGTAGATTACCTGAACGGCATCAATCAGCCCGGTACGAAGTGTATTGAGGCAGTTGTCGGGCTCCCAACGATTGACCGAAACACCCCAGGCCTGTACTTTCCCCTGCTGTGTAAGTTTGGTGATCGCTTCCTGCCATTCGTCCTGATTGGCCCAGCTATCTTCCCAAACGTGGAACTGCTGTAGGTCAATGGTTTCAACGCCAAGGTTTTTCAGGCTTTTTTCTGTGTATTCAACAATATAATCGGCCGGGAAAACATCCTTCAGATCAAAGTCGGGCTTTGAAGGCCATTTCCGGTTCTTAGGCGGAATCTTGGTGGCGGCATACAGTTTCTGATCGGGATGGGCCTTCAGAAGTTGCCCCAGAATCTCTTCGCTGACACCATCGCCGTACGCCCAGGCCGTGTCGAAAAAATTACAGCCCAATTCTACAGAACGTTCCAGAGCTTGCAGTACTTGCTGTTTATCGGAGCCGGTCCATCCTGCCAGACCCCACATGCCATAGCCAATTTCGGATATCTGCCAGCCTGTTCGGCCAAATGTTCGGTATTGCATCGTAATGAAGAGTAAAGAATGAAACATGAAAAGTATAGAACTAACTATTTTTAACTTTTAACGCTTCCTTTTTCACGAAATACTATGCTTGTACGAATTGTTCGGATGACGTTTCAGGAAGATAAACTCCCCGCATTTCACGCTATTTTCGATGCATCGAAACATCAGATCAGGGCTTTTCCGGGGAATACGCACCTGGAACTGCTGCGTGATCCCAACCACCCGGCGGTGCGAATGACCTATAGCCTGTGGGAGTCGGCTGATGCGCTCGAAGCCTATCGGCAGAGCGACCTTTTTCGATCTACCTGGGCTGCAACCAAAGCCTTGTTTGCTGAGCGGGCGATTGCGTTTTCGGGTGAGCAACTGGAAGTGGTAACCCATTGACAACGTGAGTAAAACTCATTAGCTTGTGTCTTCTATGGCTACCTGATCAATCCCCTCGATTGCCCATGCTTCGTCAACTTGCTACCGTTTGGTTGATGATCTGTCTGCTACTTGGGCCGACAGTAGGAAGCTATGCGCAAACGACAACCACGACCCTGACCGGCTTTGTTGTCGATGCCTCCACAGGTAAGCCAATGCCCTTCGCCAATGTGTATGTCAATGGCAGCACGCGCGGCACAGTCACCAATGAGCAGGGCGCTTATACACTCACCGGGGTTCCGCTCGGCACGGTCGAAATTGTGGCCTCATTTGTCGGATATCAGCCGCAGCGAAAACTATTTCGGCTGGAAGAAGGGCAGGACAATCGGGCTCATTTTCGACTAAAACCCAGCGATCAGACGTTGCTGGCCGTTACGGTTCGGGGTAATCAGAAAAAATGGGAGCGGCATCTCAAACAGTTCAAGCGTCAGTTGCTGGGCGAGCCCTTCGCGGGACAGTGCCTGATTATCAATAGCGACGCGCTTAGTTTTAAAGAAGAAGCCGGTGGCCATTTGAAAGCAACGGCGTCTGAACCGATCCAGATCGAAAATCAGGCGTTGGGCTACAAGATCTATTACGACCTGATGTATTTTGATGCCACCAGCCAGAAAGTCTATTTTGCCGGAACAGCCCGGTTCGAGGAACTGAAACCCGCTGATGACCGCCAGGCTCGACGGTATCGGCGCAACCGGATGATTGCCTATAAAGGCTCTACCCGCCACCTGATGGCCAGCCTGGTCGATAGCACGTATGAGCGCGAAGGATTTCTGGTATATCAGGAGAATATCGGCGTTCCGATAGCCCGCTCCATAAACAATCGGGCCATGCTGGCGGGGTCTGTTTCAGCGGGTACAACCAAAGGCCACCTTCAGCCGATACAGATTAAACAGTTAATTCAGCCGGGGAAATTACCGTTTGAACGTCGGCTGGTGTCTCCTTCAACACTGATCGTCTTTTATACCTACGCTACCTCCAATTACTCGCCTTATCTGGATGCGCGCTATGCCTACTCGGAGATTAAGCTGCCAGCGGGGGAGTTGCTGATGACGGTCGATGGAACCGTTACATCCCCAAACGGCATGGAAGAGTATGGCTCGCTTTCGGAAGATCGGTTGTCGCGGTTGTTGCCCGGCGACTGGCAACCTGCTAAAACCGATGCCGATCCAACTGTAGCTCCGGTGGTGGCACAAGGCCGATTGATGCCTCCCGATGCCCGGTTAGGTCGTATTGCCAAAGCCTTTACCGATAAGTTTCAGAATCTGGCTCCTGTTCTGTATCTGCATACCGATAAGCCATTTTATGCCACCGGCGACCGGGTTTGGTTGAGTGCTTACCTACTCGATCCGGCCACCAATCTGCGCCCGTTGGGCGAAACGGCTATGCACGTTGACCTGCTCACACCGGATGGGAAGCCGGTTCATCACCAATGGCTAAAGGTTACTGATGGCCGGGCCGCTGGGGATTTCAGGCTCTCCGATACGCTGACATCCGGTGCCTACCGACTTCGGGCGTATACCGACGAAGATAATGGGCAGCATCGGGCCGCTTTTGAGCGGATGATAGCCGTTAATAACCTCTTTCAGACTACCTTGTCGAAGGCCGAAACGAATGTCACCAAGCCATTGGATGTACAAATCCTGCCCGAAGGGGGGCGCTGGGCTATCGGCTTCCCGGCCCGGTTAGGCATCAAAATCGTCGATACCAATGGGAAAGGGGTGTTGGCAACAGGCCGGATCGTTACGGGCGAAGGCACCGAAGTCGCCCGGCTTACGGTCAACGCACTCGGTATGGGTAGTTTTATGATGACGCCCGAAGCCGATAAGAAATACTATGCCGATGTGCTTTATAACAATCAGCATCAGATGGTGCTGTTGCCACCAGCCGAATCGAGCGGATTGCTTCTGGCTGCTGATGCCACCACCGATACCACCCAGCTAGCCCTGACCATTACGTCGACAACTAAGGCTCCGCTGGATTCGGTGTATATTCTGATTCAGCGACAGGGGTATCTGGTCGATCAGCGTAAAATTCTGTTGCAAAATGGACTGGCCCGTGTGAGCTTACCTACCGAAGCGCTCCCAGCGGGCATGCATCAGATTACCCTGTATGATGCGACCGCTCGCCCACAGGCCGAACGGCTGGTATTTATTCCCGACCGACTACCGCCTATCCGAACCCTTATCGGTCTGAATAAGTCGCGTTACCAACCGCGTGAACGGGCTATCCTGAACCTGAATCTGAGCGAAGATGGGTTGCCGACACTGGCTTTCCTGTCGGCCTCTGTGACGGATGCCAGCCAGGTGCCCGACGATACCGCCGAAGCGTCGATCCAAACCCATATGTTGCTGACGGGCGAGTTGCGGGGGCGCGTAGAGCAGCCAAATAGTTATCTCAAGGATAACTCTCCCGAAACCCGCCGGGCACTGGACGATTTACTGCTAACCCAGGGCTGGCGACGGGTAAGTGGAACACCGTCGACCGAACTGCTTGGTGGGTTGTCGGTCATGGGGCGTATACTTAACCCGAAGAATCAGCCTGTTGCCGGGGCACAAATCTTTCTGGCGTCAACCGTGCCGGGGCAATCGTTTGTGAAATCGGCCGGAACGGATGAAAAAGGGCGGTTTCGGCTGGGTGGTTTAGCCATTGCTGATACCGTTCAGCTCATGGCACAACTTACCGACCATCAACTGAAAGATTTACCCGAGAAAGAAGCTCATTTTGTATTGGAAGGACCCGATGTGTCGTGGGATGCTGATACGAACAAGGTATTGCCGAACTGGACTGCCTTGCGGGGACAATTGGAGGCCGCCCGTATCCGGCAGGAATCTGATACCGATCTGTATCGCGACAAAACGGCGAAGTTATTAAAAGCAGTTACGGTAAAAGCCCGTCGGTTCGACGAACGGCCTGACGATATTCAGCGTCGGAGTTTACACAACAGTGCCGATGCCACCCTGGTGTTTGATGAAAAATCGCCCCCGTTTGCCAATCTGTATGAGATGATGCGCGGACGTGTTGCTGGGGTTACGGTTACGCAAAATCCGATCAATGGCAGTTATAAGGTAAGCATTCGGGGAACGGGCAGTTTTGTAAGTGGAACCACCCCGTTGTACCTTATCGATGGTATGAATGTTCAGGATATAGACGGAACGGGTCTTTTGCCATTCAATCCGGGCGATATAGAGCGAATTGAAGTGCTGAAAAATGCAGCAACTGCTGGTATTTATGGCGTCCGGGGAGGGAATGGGGTCATTGCGTTTTATACGAAACGGTTTCGGCCCGGTCAGCAGAACAATGCCGATAAAAAAGGCATGAAACCGCTCCAAATCATTGGCTATCCAACGGTTCAGCGTGAGTTTTATGTGCCCCGTTACGAGGCAACCGAAGCACCTTCCGGTAAGGTCGATCGTCGGGATGTACTCTACTGGAAACCAATGATGCAAACCGATAGCCAGGGGCATAGCCAGGTCGTATTTCCGCTATCGGACGTGGTTCAAACCCTTCGTATAACTGTACAGGGCGTAACAGCTACAGGCCGACCCGTTACAGCCGTTGGATTGCTTCGCGTGCAGTGAAACCGCACAAACGCTATTAGTTCGCCCAGGCAGGGGCTGGTGTGGTGGGGGTAAAGAGTTCATCGATGTAATACTCCCTTCGATTTTGTTTGTCGCACTCTTCACCACCTATTGGGTAGCGGCAGGGCGCATACACGCCTACATTATCAGGATTCATCAGGGTTACATAGGCCCCATTTGGAAAGTGATCTGTTTTGTGGAGCCGCATGAGCAAACAGTGGCCCGCTGAACCCAACGACGTATCGACATAGCGGAAGGAATGAACCGTGCTCAGAGGGTCATCACATAAAACTGGCAGAGAAATGACTGGCCAAACTCATGCATCGGACGCTGATAGGTCGGGGTAAACCCATGTCGTTCGTAAAACTGCATCAGCTTGGGGCGGGTGGCATCCGTTTCGAGTTGCAGGGTTTTTATACCTCGTTGTAAACATTGAGTTCGGCAAAAATCAAGGATGGCGGCAAACAGGTCTTGTCCTGCAAACGCTCGGCGGATGGCGAGTTTGTGAATAAAACCGGATGTATTCGGAGGGACGTCGGGCCAGTAGAGCGGGTCTTCCCACTGAAGAATAAACACGGCAGCTGGCTCTGAACGAGTATCACCAAGCTGGGCATACATCACATAGAGATTGCCTGTTGTGTATTGGTCCAGCAGATTTTCGGTAGTGAGCGTATCGATTTCCCACAGGGTTTGATCGCTATCGACCAACCACTGCCCCACTTCGCGCAGGATGTCGATGGCGAGTTCGGGCTGGTCGTTGCGGAATAAAAACGTCATTGTTTATGAAAGGGGTATGGTTTGTTGGCAGGAAGATACGATTCAGTAAATAACGATGCCTAACATTTGCGTACGTTCGTGGTTAAGCAGGTATGAAAAAGCTAAACAAAACCATTCTATCGCCATTGGGTAGCGGCCTGCTGGGGGCTGTTGCCCTTACCGTTCTTCATGAATCGGCCCGGCGATTGATTCCAGCTGCACCCCGTGCCGACATTCTGGGGATGCGTGCGATCAAAAAAGTTATGGATACGGTTGACGAGGAGCCACCCGCTGACGATGAGCTACACGACTGGGCGTTGGG
>Ga0209933_1001033_pt1 | contig 33548 bp, 25 predicted proteins | sample ThiBiot_300_biof_FD_183944 | JGI IMG/M metagenome (GOLD analysis project Ga0209933, IMG submission 183944) | Wastewater bioreactor microbial communities from Cape Town, South Africa - Thiocy_cont_300_biof (SPAdes) | ecosystem: Engineered > Bioremediation > Thiocyanate > Unclassified | place...
CGCCAAGAGCTCAGGTTCGAAGGTCCTCGACGACGCAGCGACCGCGGCGCTCGACCGGGCCGCGCCGTTCCCGCCGATCCCTCCGCAGGTCAGCGTCAAGCCGCTGGCGTTTACGCAGCCGTTCAAGTTCGTCATGCGCTGACGGCGCCGCGCAAACATTTACAAAGTATTGCTCCAAATAAACCCTTTATTCACTTCGATTGCCGTTTGCCCGCGCTGGCGTGAAACGTCACCGCTCAAGAGCCGTTCTAATGGTGCCACCGCGCCGCGCCTTAACCTTGGATTAGGCACCCGACCATAGATTGAATGCTGTTATCAGCACCGCGTCAGGCTGCACCATGCATTTCGGCTCCGCAGGAAACCCGAAAACAAACTCGCTAATGTCCGAGTATGCGTCGCTGTTGAGCGACGCCGTTCTGCGCCATCGCGCCCGCGTCGCCGAGCATTCCGCGCGCATCGAGACCGAACTTGCGAGCAAGGTGAAGTCCGAATTCATCGCCAACATGAGCCACGAGCTGAAAACGCCGCTCAATACGGTGATCGGCTTTTCGAAATTGTTGACGCAGCATCAGGAGCGCCGGCTCCCCGATAAAGAGATCGTTGAGTACGCGACGCTGATCAATGACGCGGCCGGCCATCTGCTGTCCGTCATCAACGACATTCTCGACATCTCGAAGCTGCAAAGCGGCAAGTACGCGATCGACAGCCGCGAGATCAATCTGCGCGATATCCTCGCCGACAGCATCGATGCGTTCCACCATCAGTCGCGCGTCGGCGACATCGATGTCGACGTGGCGATCGCCGCCGACCTCCCGTTGATCCGCGGCGACGCCGTGAAACTGAAGCAGATCTTCACCAACGTCCTCTCGAACGCGATCAAGTTCACGCCCGCCGACGGTACCGTTGCGGTTAAAGCCCAACGCACCGCCGACCACGGCGCCATCGTCGCCATACGCGACAGCGGCGTCGGCATGAGCCCCGATGAAATCGACGTCGCGATGGCGCCGTTCGGCCAGGTCGACGGCGGCCGGTCGCGCTGGCGCGAGGGCGCGGGTCTCGGACTTCCGATCGCGAAAGCACTCGTCGAGTTGCACGGCGGAGCGCTCTACATCGCTTCCCAACAGAATGAAGGCACGGAAGTCGTCATCACGTTTCCCGGGCGAGATACCGTCGCCGCTTCGAGCGCGGCAATGATGCACGACGCTAGAAACTCGGCTGCCTGAACGAGAAAAAGCAAAACAGCCCATGAACAGCCACAACGACGACCAGCGGCGGACCGCGGACACCTCCATCGGCCGCATCGTATCCGTCAACGGATCGAAAGCCATCGTCCTGCTCGACGGCGCCTCCGACGCGCGCGCGCGCAGCCTCAAAGACGGCCCCGACATGGGCACCCTGATCGCCATCGAAACGTCGAGCGCGCTCGTTCTCGCGATCGTCTCCGCACTGAGCGTTCCGGTTCCCTCGCAACGCGAAGGCGACGGCGAAGTCTGGATCGCCGAAATCGGCCTCGTCGGCGAGCTTGTCAAAGGCCTGGACGGCAAGCCGCTCAAATTCAATCGCGGCGTCACGAACTACCCAGCCCTCGGCGATCGCGCCCGCGTCGCGTCGAAATCAGAGCTGCAATGCGCGTTCTGCGGCGAAGCCGGTGAAACGGTCCGCGTCGGCTGCATCCGCCAGGATAGCTCCATTCCGGCGATGGTTCGCGTCGACGAGTTGCTCGGCAAGCACTTTGCGATCCTCGGAACCACGGGCACCGGCAAATCCTGCACCACGGCGCTGATCCTGCGGTCGATCCTCGAAAAGCATCCCGCAGCCCACATCGTTCTGCTCGATCCGCACAACGAATACGCGACCGCATTCACCGAATGGGCCGAGGTCGTCTCGCCGCGGAACATGCACCTGCCTTATTGGCTCCTGACGTTTGAAGAAATCGTCGAGGTGCTCGTCGGCGACGGCGAACGCAAGACCGAAACGGACGTGCTCCAGGATCTCATCCCGGTCGCGAAAGCCCGCTACGCCAACAGCCGCTCAGGCGAAGGTGCAAAGCCCCGCCGCGCCGACCACAGCCGCTATACCGTCGATACCCCCGTTCCCTATCGCATCTCCGAGCTTGTCGCGCTGATCGACGAGCGCATGGGCCGCCTCGAAAACAAGCGGGATCTGACGCCCTATCGCAATCTGAAGCACCGCATCGAAACGGTCTCGAAGGATATCCGCTACTCCTTCATGTTCGGCTCGCTGACCGTCTACGACAGCATGACTCAGATTCTGAGCCGCATCTTCCGCGTACCGGTCAACAACAAGCCGATCACGATCCTTGAGCTGACCGGCATTCCGTCGGAGATCGTCAACGTCGTCGTCTCCGTGCTCTGCCGGCTGACGTTCGACTTCGCGCTCTGGAGCGAGGGCCAGGTCCCGGTGACGCTCGTCTGCGAAGAAGCGCATCGTTACGTTCCGGCGAACAGCGCGCTCGGCTTCGAGCCCTGCAAACGCGCCATCGCCAAGATCGCCAAGGAAGGTCGCAAATACGGCGCCTCGCTGTGCATCGTCACCCAGCGCCCGGCCGAAATCGATCCGACCATTCTGTCCCAGTGCAACACCGTGTTCGCGCTCCGCATGTCGAACGATCGCGACCAGGAAATCGTGACCTCCGCCGTTGCCGACACCGGTGCAGGCCTGCTCGAATTCCTTCCCTCGCTCGGCCAGCGCGAAGCGATCGCATTCGGCGACGGCATGGCGCTGCCCGTGCGCATCAAGTTCGACGAATTGCCCCCGCACGCGCTGCCGCGCTCCTCGACCGCCCGCTTCTCTGAGAGATGGCAGAAATCTCTGGGCGACGATGGCTTCCTCGAACAGATCGTCGAGCGCTGGCGCCTGTCCGGAACCGCGACCGGCGACAATTCCTACAACATGGCTTTGATGGCGGACGCGCTGAGCATCAACTCTGCCGCCGATACGAACGCCAGCCCAGCTCCGGCACCGCAAGGCGAACCGCGCCGCGAAACGCCGCCGGCACGCGGCAGCGCCGGGACGTCGGCTCCCGGAAACGGCCACCCCACGTCGCGCAAGGACGCGATGCCGCCCACGCATACCCCGCCCGCAGGTCATTCGGCCCGAAGCGCATCCGCGGCGTCGATGATGGGTGACCGCGTTAACGCGCCGGGCATGTCTTCGGCACCCTCGCGAGCATCTTCCGAGCCGCCAAGTTCGCTGCGCACGCTGCGGGAAAGACTAACTCGCCCACACGGTTAACCGTTATCACTCTTCTCAATCAGTCCTTGCCGCGCGCCTGGGTCGACCCCAGAACTGTTCATTATTCTATCAGTAGCGGTGTCGTAGAACGGGCGCATGACTTTGGCTCGTTCCGTTAAATGGGGTTGGGGAAGTCGATGAGCGACATCTTTCCGGTAATTCTATCGGGCGGCTCCGGCACGCGTCTGTGGCCGCTGTCGCGGTCCATGTACCCGAAACAATTCATCCGGTTCTTCAACAGCCAGAACGGCAGCTTTCTCTCGGCCGCTCTCGGACGCTTGCAGCAGTCGTCGGGCTTCAAGGCGCCAATCCTTCTTTGCAATAACGATCATCGCTTTCTCATTCGCGAGGAAGTCGAGCGCTTGGGGATCGATCCGCTCGCGATCATCCTCGAACCCGTCGCGCGTAATACGGCGCCCGCCATCGCCGTCGCGGCACTCGTCGCGCTCGAAGCAAGCCCCAAGGCGACGCTCGCCGTCATGCCGTCCGATCACGTCGTAAAAGACGATGCGGTGTTCGCAGCCGCCGTCAAACGCGCCGCCGAAGTCGCAGCGACCGGCAAGCTTGTCCTCTTCGGGATCAAGCCGAACGAGCCGCACACCGGCTACGGCTACATCAAGCAGGGCAGCGCGCTTGAAGGTTTCGAAGGCCAGGCGTTCGCCGTCGACTCCTTTGCCGAGAAGCCCGATCGCGCCACCGCGGAAACATATCTCGCGGCCGGCGATCGCTTCTGGAATAGCGGCATCTTCGTGCTCAACGCCCGGACGTTCCTGAACGAAATCGAACGCCTGCAACCCGATATCTTGCAGGCCGCGCGCGCCGCGCTCGCAGGCGCCAAGGAAGACCTCGGATTTTTGCGCCTCGACAAGGCCGCGTTCGCAACGGCGCCGAACATTTCCGTCGACTATGCGGTCATGGAAAAAACCGGCGCAGCCGCCGTTCTGCCGCTCAATGTCGGCTGGAACGATGTCGGCTCATGGGCCTCGCTCTGGGACATTGCTCCGCGCGACGCCGCCGGCAACTTCGTCAAGGGCGACGCCATCCTCGAAGACACGTCGGACTGCTTTATTCATTCCGAGAAGGCGATCGTCTCGACCATCGGCGTCAAGGACCTCGTCATCGTCGATACCCCCGATGCCCTGCTGGTCGCGGACAAGAACCGGACGCAGGACGTCTCCAAGATCGTGCAGCGCCTGCGCTCCTCGAACCGCAAGGAGCAGGAGCAGCACCTCCGAAACTACCGCCCGTGGGGTTACTTCGAGACACTGAACATCGGCCCGCGCTTCCAGGTGAAGCTGCTGCATGTAAAGCCCGGCGGCGTGCTGTCCATGCAAATGCACCATCATCGTTCCGAGCATTGGATTGTGGTGCAAGGAACCGCGCGCGTCGTCATCGGCGAGCGCGAGCAGCTCGTGCGCGAGAACGAGAGCGTCTACATCGTCGCGACGCAATGGCATCGCCTCGAAAACCCCGGCAAGGTGCCGGTCGAGATCATCGAGGTCCAGATCGGATCGTATCTCGGCGAGGACGACATCCTGCGCACGGACGACATCTATCACCGTGCGCCGGAAGAAACGAAATAAGCGCGTCTACTTCGGCTGATCCGGCGTGCGGAGCGTAAAGATGCGCCCCGTCGTCTTCGGCGGCTCATCGCCAGGATGGGACTGAGCCGGGCCGCCGCTCGCCACCGGTTCAGGCGCAACGGGCTCCGAAACCGCAGCTGGTTCCGCAGCCTCGCCCTGCGCGATCTTCTCCTGGAAGTTCCGCCAGCTCACCGGAATAAACGCGAGATAGATAAGCGTAATCGCCGTCAGCGTCTGGTACGGATACGTGAACAGCATCGCGACCACCGCGACCGCAATGACGAAGATCGGCAGAACCCACTCGCGCCCGACGCGTTCGCCGAGCAGCTTGCCCGAGTACGTCGGGATCGTCGAGACCATCATGAACGCGATGAAAAGCGTGTAGACGAGCACGACCATCAGCGCCCAATGGGCTTTGATTTCCTCGAAGCCCAATTGATAAATATAGACCGGCAGCAGCACCGCGATAGCCGCGGCGGGCGTCGGCATCCCGACGAAGTAATTCGATTGCCACTTCGGCTTGTCGTCATCGATCGCCGAATTGAAGCGCGCCAGCCTGAGCGCCGAGGTCAGCGCAAAAATCATCACGCAGATCCAGCCCGCGCTTTTCAGATCGCCAAGCCCCCAGTTGAAAATGAGGAACGCCGGAGCGACGCCGAAGTTGACGAAATCCGCGAGGCTGTCGAGTTCGGCCCCGAAACGCGATGACGCTTTGAGAAGCCGCGCGATCCGTCCGTCGATGCCGTCGAGGCACCCCGCGAACACGATCGCAGCGAGAGCCAGATCGTAACGGCCCTCGATCCCCATGCGGATCGACGTCAGACCCGCGCAGAGGCCGAGCAGCGTGAAGAAATTCGGCACCAGCATCCGCACCGGCACCTGCCGATGCCGGAACAGCGATCGCCTGCGGCGGCGTCGCGTTTCCGTTTCGATCCGTGGTTCTTCCATGTCCATGGCAGGCCTCCTCCAGGCGCATGCGCGGCCGTCGAACCCTCTTGCCCGAGACGGCCTCGGGCTCCAAACCGGGTGGTCCCTCTGGCTCAGGCGGCCTAAGCGAGACGCGCCTCGCGCTCGGGCTCGACCGATTGAAGATCGGCGAAAACCGTTTCGCCCGCAACCGCTCGTTGGCCGACACTCACAAGAGCGACCTTACCGGGTGGCAGATAAACATCCACACGCGAGCCGAAGCGGATCAGCCCGAATCGCTGCCCGGCCCCGATCACGTCGCCGATCTGCGAGAACGTCACGATCCGGCGCGCGACCAGCCCGGCAATCTGCACGACGCCGATTTCGCCGTCGGTCGGCGTCTCGATCACCAGAATACGCCGTTCATTGTCTTCGCTCGCCTTATCGAGCGCCGCATTGAGAAATGCGCCCGGCACATAGAGCGAGCGCACGATCCGCCCCGCCACTGGCGAACGGTTGATGTGCACGTCGAAAACAGAAAGGAACGTCGAAATGCGCACGCGTTCTTCCGGACCCATCCCGAGTTCGGCGGGCGGCGTCACTTTCTCGATCGACGAAATCTTGCCGTCCGCCGCCGAGACGACGAGCCCGGGACGCAACGGCGTGACGCGCACCGGATCGCGGAAAAAATAAACGACCCACGCCGTAATAGCGGCCGCGATCCATCCGAGCGGCGGATAGATCAGGAAGAAGATCAAAGTAACCACCGCGCCGATGGCGATGAACTTGTGCCCGTCCGGATGCACCGGCGCGAACGATTCAAAGATGGTATCGAGAAGTCCGTGGTTTCCAGACACGTTTGCCTCCTGGCGCGCGATGAATTGCGAAAATCGCGCGGGATTACGAGATTGGCACGGCAACGAAGCGAAGATCGCCCTTGCCGTCTTCGACGCGGAATAGCACGGCCTTGCGTCCGGCTTTCCTGACCTTATCGACGCTCGCCGCGACGTCGCCCGGATCGCTCACCGCTTCCTGCGCCGCCTCGACGATCACATCGCCGGCTTTGATGCCCTTTTTAGCTGCCGCGCTTTGCGGATCGATGCTTTCGACGACCACGCCTTTGATCTTGTCATCGAGCCCGTACTTGCGCCGGAGTTCGGACGTCAGCGCCGAAAGCTTGAGCCCGATGATCGAGGATCCCGGCGCCGGGCTCTCGCTGCCCTGCTCCTTGAGATCGCTGTCGGTGTCGTCGCCGTCATCAAGGCGCCCGACCGTCACTTGCAGCGTCTTGCGCTCGCCTTTGCGCAGAAGCTCGACATCGGCGGCTTTGCCGATCGGCGCCTGCGCCACGATCCTCGGCAGGCCGCGCATCGACGTCACGTCCTTGTTGTCGAACTTCAGAATGACGTCGCCGGCTTCGAGACCTGCTTTCGCGGCCGGGCTCTCCGGCGTCACGGCCGCGATCAAAGCGCCGCTGTTTTCCGGCACGCCGAGCGTCTCCGCGATGTCGTCCGTCACCGTCTGGATCTTCACGCCAAGCCAGCCGCGCCGCACTTCTCCGAATTGCTTCAGCTGATCGACGACGTTCGCGACCGTGTCCGAGGGGACGGCGAAGCCGATGCCGATCGAGCCGCCGGTCGGCGATATGATGGCCGTATTCACGCCGATCACTTCGCCGTCCATGTTGAACAGCGGCCCACCCGAGTTGCCTTTGTTGATCGCGGCATCGGTCTGCAGATAATCGTCGTAAGGCCCGGAATTGATGTCGCGGCTCTTCGCCGAGATGATGCCGAGCGAAACCGAGCCACCGAGCCCGAACGGATTGCCGATCGCCATCACCCAGTCGCCGACTTCGAGCGTGGCCGACGGCCCGAACTTGACGTCCTTGAGCGGCTTCTTCGGCGTGACCTTGAGCAGCGCGAGATCGGCCTTCGTATCGCGGCCAAGCACCTTGTCGACCTTCAGCTTCGAGCCATCGTGAAAATTGATCTCGATCTCTTCAGCGCCTTCGATCACGTGGTTATTGGTGACGATCAGGCCTTCCTTGCCGTCGATCACGAAGCCGGAGCCGAGCGACGAAATCTTGCGATCCGAATTCGGAACGCCGCCGCGCTTGTTGAAGAAGTCGTCGAAGAAGTCCTCGAACGGTGCGCCTTTCGGCACCTTCGGCAGCGGCACGCCGCTCGGTCCCTTGACGGTCTGCGAGGTGGAGATGTTGACGACGGCGTCGACCAGCTTCTTCGCGACCGGCGCAACCGATGCCGGGCCGTTCTGGAACGCCTGCGCCGGACACGAAAACAGCGCCATCGTCATGATCGCGCTGAGCAGCAGCCGAGGCATAAGCACGGATATTTTTCCGGTCATCGCAGAACTCCAGTGTCCGACCCCACGCGACGCTCGGCGGGACCTATGGGGCTTCAGTGGCGCAAGATCGCAGCATCAAAGTGACGATCGTAGCATATAGCCGGGATGGGGGGACAAGTCGGCTTCCGACCTTATCCTCGGACGAGCCAGACGAGAAAAACTCCAAACGCGACGGCCACGAGAGCTCCGGCCTGGATCGGGCCGTTTCCCCGGCTGGCGATGTCCGTGACGACACGCCGCGCAGCATCCGGGGCGACCGCCCAGAGTAGCCCTTCAAGAACAAGGGCTACTCCGAGGCCGGTCAGAAGATCGTTCATCGCTCAGGCGTAACCGTGACGGAGGGGGCGGGAGCCCGTTTCACGCCACCGTTCGGATCTTCGAAGTAGCGGAAGAAGTCGCTGCTCGGCGACAGAAGCAAACGCGTGTCGCTCGGCTTGATCGCCGTCGTGTACGCCTGCATCGAACGGTAGAACTGGAAGAAGTCCGGGTCCTTTCCGAACGCGTCCGCGAAGATGCGGCTGCGCTGCGCTTCGCCGTCACCGCGGATTTCGTCCGACTTCTGTGTCGCCGTCGCCTTGATGATCGTCACCGCCTTGTCGGCGTTGGCGCGAATGCGGTTGCTCTCGGCTTCACCCTGCGCCCGAAGCTCCGTTGCCTCACGAACGCGGTCGGCGCGCATACGATCGTAGACCTTGACGAGGTTCACCTTCGGCAGATCGGCACGCTTGAGACGCACGTCGACGACTTCAAGTCCGTAATCGCGGCCTTCCTTGTTCACTTGCGCCGCGATCTCCTTCATCAGCGACTCGCGCTTGTCCTTGACGATCTCCTGCAGCGTCGCGGAACCGAGCACGCGCCGGATTTCAGATTCGATCAGCGGTCCGACGACTTCACGCACGCGCTCTTCGTTGCGCACGTTCTGATAGAACTTGAGCGGGTCCGTGATGCGGTAACGTGCATACGCGTCGACGATCAAGCGCTGCTGATCCGCCGCCGTGACTTCCTGCTCCGTCGTATCGAGATCGAGAATACGCTTATCGAATTTCTCGACCGTATCGATGAACGGAACTTTCCACTTCAGTCCGGGCGTCTCGATGATCTGCTGCGTTTTACCGAAGCGCAGCACCATCGCCTGCTCGTTCTGATGCACGATGAATGCCGAGGCATAGAGACCCGCAGCCGCGAGGCCCAATACCGTAAGAATGAAAGCGAAGAATGCGCGCATATTATTTCGATCCTTCGGACGTTTCACGCTTCTGCAGCTGATCTAGCGGCAGGTAAGGCACGACGCCCTGGCCACTCTTCTGGTCGATGATGATCTTATCGGCGCCCTCGAGCACGCGCTCCTGCATCTCGAGATACAAGCGCTGCCGCGTGACGTCCGGCGCCTTCTTGTATTCGTCGTAGACCTTGAGGAAGCGCGCCGCCTGACCGGTTGCCTCGGCGACGGTCTGGTCGCGATAGCCTTCGGCCGCGGCTACGATGCGATCGGCATCGCCTCGCGCTCTCGGCGTAACCTGATCGGCGTAGGTTTGAGCCTGCTTGACCAGCGTTTCTCTCTCTTGCGCGGCGGCCGCAACCTCGCGGAACGAGCCGATGACTTCTTCCGGCGGATCGACTTCCTTGAGCTGGATCTGGTCGATCTTGATGCCCGCCCGATAATAATCGAGCGTCTTCTGCATCAGCTTTTGCACGTCTTCCTGAATTTGCTGCCGCCCACCCGTCAGCAGCGGCTGCAATGCCGACTGGCCGACGACTTCGCGCATCGCGCTTTCGGCAACCTCACGCACCGTCGTCTCCGGCTGTGCGATGTTGAACAGGAACTGCTGGACGCCGGTATCGCCGTTTTCGCTCTTGTCCGGGCTGATGCGCCAGAACACGACGAAGCGGACATCGACGACGCTGCCGTCGCCGGTCAGCATCAGGCCGCTGTCGCGCGCACCGAGGGTGCTGCGGGCGCTACCGACTTCGATCGTCCGCTGCTGCGTGACTTTCGGCAGACGCACTTCTTCGATCGGATACGGCAAACGCCAATGTAGACCCGGCGTATCCCAACGGTTGTATTCGCCAAAGCGCAGAACAATGCCCTGCTCGTCGGGATTCACGCGATAGAAGAAGCCATAGAACGTTGCGCCGGCGAGAAGCAGAAGCCCGACGAGGAAAATAAACGTCTTCGGAACGCCGCCGCCGATGCCGCCCGAGCCATTGCCTCCGGCGCCGCCACCGCCGCCGCGCATGACACGGCGCATGCGGTCCTGGCCACGACGCAAAATTTCATCGAGATCCGGCGGCTCCTTGCCGCCACCACCGCCAGAGCCCCAAGGCCCTTGCCCCCACGGACCGCCGCCGCCACCACCGCCGCTGCCTTTTCCGCCGCCTTGATTACTCCAGGGCATAAATCAGGGCCTCTCTCGCATCTGAGCTGAAATTGAAGTGACGCATCCGCCTTCCGGCTCCTCGGTGCGGCGTCGGTCGGAAGACGACATTGAGACGTGCACGGTGAAAGCCTCGGGGATGCAAAAGAAAACAAGGTTCGGGGGAGCTTATAAGGTACGGTTCCCTCGATCGCAAATTCCCAACCCCTTGGATTATCGGAATTTGGGGCGTCGCGGCGGCGCTTCAAGGGTTTGAGGCGCCGGCTCGCGCACTCTTTTACCTGCGTTCGTAAACGCTGAGCGTCGACGCGAACTCGTCGCGCGGCCCTTGCGGCAAGGCTTCTTTCGCCACTTCCTGCCAAACGGCGTCGTCAAGCGGCGGAAAATACCTGTCGCCTTCCACGTGCGCATGAACGCGCGTCAGATAGATGCGATCTGCAACCGGCAGCGTGGCATCGAACACCGCGACGCCGCCGATAACCATGATCTCATCGGCCCCGCGCGTGGTCGCCAGGATGCGCGCCAGCGTCAGCGCTTCGGTGACGTTTTCGCAGTTCGAAACGTCGGCCGCATCGAACGCCGGATCGCGCGTCACGACGATGTTGTCACGGCCGTCGAGCGCCTTGCCGATCGACTGGAACGTCCGCCGCCCCATGATCATGGGCTTGCCCATCGTCAGCTTGCGGAACAGCTTGAGATCTGACGAGAGCCGCCACGGCAGCGCACCGTCACGACCGATGACGCCGTTTTCCGAAACAGCGACGACCAGGGAAATAGGTAAGTCATTCATCCCCGACCGATAGCAACGCCGCGCGCGAGAAGCAAATCTGGCTGCCACAAATTAAGACGCACCAACCACCGCCTCAACGTCATCCCCGCGCAGGCGGGGATCAACCCAGGCTTGAGACAGCTGCTAGCTAGCCCGCACGAAAACTGCGCGCTGGCTTGGGCAGATCCCGGCCTTCGCCGGGATGACGGTGTGCAGGAAGTCGTTAAACCGCCACCGGCGCCTTGATGTGTGGCCAGGGATCGTAGCCCTCAAGGCTGAAATCCTCGTACTTGAAATCGAAGATCGACGTCACCGCCGGATTGATCTTCATCCTCGGCAGCGCACGCGGGGTGCGCGAAAGCTGCAAGTCCGCCTGCTCCAGGTGATTCAAATAAAGATGCGCATCGCCGAACGTGTGCACGAACTCGCCCGGCTCCAATCCCGTGACCTGCGCCATCATTATCGTCAGCAGCGCGTAACTCGCAATGTTGAACGGCACACCGAGAAAAATATCTGCCGACCGCTGATAAAGCTGACACGAGAGCTTGCCATCCGCGACGTAGAACTGCACGAGGCAGTGACACGGCGCCAGTGCCATGCGCGGAATATCGGCCGGATTCCACGCCGAAACGATAATGCGTCGGCTGTCCGGATTTGTTTTCAGCGTCTCGACGACCTCTTTGATCTGGTCGATCGTTTCGCCGTCGGGCGCGCTCCACGCGCGCCATTGCTTGCCGTAGACGGGACCGAGTTCGCCCTCTGGGTCGGCCCACTCATCCCAGATCGAAACGTCGTTCGCCTTCAGATATTCGATGTTGGTCGCCCCGGAGAGAAACCACAACAGCTCGACGATGATCGACTTGACGTGCAGCTTCTTCGTCGTGACCAGCGGAAAACCTTCGCTGAGATCGAAGCGCATCTGATGCCCAAACACGCTGAGCGTGCCGGTGCCCGTGCGGTCCGTTTTCTTCACGCCTTCGGTGCGCACGCGGCGCAATAAATCGAGATATTGCTGCATCGGAAAGGCTCTAGCGCGATTCTGGCTACGCTTCAGCTCCCGCCCCGCGGCTATCCCGTCACGGCAGAGCTATTCGGCGCGAAAGCCAGGATGAGAACGATCAACGAGTTGTAAACACCATGACAGACGATCGGCGTCAAAAGCGTGCCGGTCTTCTCGCGGACCAGCGCCAGATAAATGCCGATCAGCGTGATCGCCGCGATGCCGTAAACGGAATAATGCGCGTGCAATAAGGCCCACATGATCGCCGACGCCGCCGCCGCTCCGCCAATTCCAAGCGATGACCGCCGCAAAGCCCCGTAAACCAACCCGCGGAACAGGCATTCTTCCGCGATCGGCGCTCCAATTCCGGCCGCGATCAAAACCAGCCACCACGTCTGCGCCTTCATCAGATCAGCGAACGGACTGATGTCCTGGCGAAACGCATCGCGGTCCAGCGCGAAGACCACCGCGCCATAGAGAAACGCCAGCGTAATCAGTCCCAGCGTCGCCAGGACGAATGTTTTGAGACCGCCCCTTGGCGCCGCGAAACGGACAAAAGACTCGCCCCCTCGCGTAAACAGCGCATTCGCCAGAAGCACCAGCGCCACCGTCGCGAGCTGAAATCCGAACAAAGAAACGGCGACGCGCGCCGTCTGCAGCGCTTCCGGCTCGCCTGCGGCAAATGCGCGAGGCTCTTCGGCCCGCGCCCAGACATCGAAAAGCGCCGTCGCTCCGAACCCTGCCAACATGCCGGACACGACGATCGCCGCCGTCGCCGCCAGCACAAGCACCACCGATTTCCACGATAAAGTCGCGTCGGGCGCGGAAGCCTGGTCTTCGACTGAAACGGCCACGTGCACCCTTTCTGCTTGGCGTTTGCAACGCTCAAACGCGGCCATCCGGTAACAGCTTTTTCACGGGCTTGCGAATGCGGTCTTCGAAACGCTTTCGTTCTGGCTCGCCAGTGATTATATCTGAAGGGCTGGCTTGCCAGCTATGGTGATAAACGCGGTCGTAATAAGCCGATCGGACCCGGGGGCGGTACCCGGCGCCTCCACCATTTTCTCTTTGCCGCGCCCTGCGGCCGGCTCTCCGGAGGAGAGTCGCAGGGCGCAAGCAAAGACTTATGGGGGCGAAATAGGATCGACGAAGGTCTAAAGGACTTAGCTTTTGCCCGGCATGATACCACCGTTATCGGGTCACACAGAATAGTTGCCAATGACAACTATGCTGAGGCCGCTCTCGCTGCGTAATGCAGTGCGAATAGCCTGAACTTGAAGCCCTTATCCTTAGCCGGATAAGGCGCGGTTCGGAGGGCACCGGGCAACAGAAGCCCTCCACTTCTCGCGGCTAGTAGGTAAACGGGCTTGACTGAGCGGCAAATCTGATTTCAGAGGTCGGTCAGAGCACGGCATTCTTGAAGGCGGAAGCATGGCAACGGGGCCATCGATCGATTACGCAAAACTGCAGCAGGAGGCGATGCGCGGCGTTGTGCGCGCGGTTCTCCAGCAGATCGTGAAATCCGGTCTCCCGGGCGAGCATCATTTTTATATCTCGTTTCTGACCCAGGCCCCGGGCGCCATCGTCTCGAAGCGGCTCAAAGAAAAATACCCGAGCGAGATGACGATTGTGCTTCAGCACCGCTTCTGGGACTTGATCGTCTCGGACGATCGCTTCGAAGTGAAGCTGACGTTCGACGGCATCCCCGAACGCCTCGTCGTGCCGTTCTCCGCGATCAAGGTCTTCATCGATCCGAGCGTCCGCTACGGCCTGCAGTTCGACGACGACGTCAGCGACAACGAACCGATGCACGAGCCGCGTCACGCTATGACGGCCGACGCGACCTACGATCAGATCGGTGAAGCAGGAACCGAAGTTCCGCGCACGACACCGAAGAAGCCACGCGCACCGAGAAAGCCCCGCGTCGCGGATAAGGATGCGGCAGCCCGCGATCCGGTCGCCGCTGTTCCGCCCTCGCCCGAGCCCGCAACGCGCGCTGGCGAAGCCGACGTGAAAGACGACGACGACGCGACGGCACCTCCGTCCGAAGGCGCCAAGATCCTGAGCCTCGACCAGTTCCGCAAGAAGTAAGCGACAGCGTTAAACGCTTCGCTTGCGCGCTGCCGCCCCCTCCGCACTGCGGCGCGAAGTGCTACGCATATCCGACCCATCCCCGCCACGTGAACGCCGCGTAGAACAGCGCCACGTCGCGGAATCCAGCCTCTTCCAAAATCGCCTGATCCTGCTCCGGCGTGATTGCCTGCAACTTGGCATCGACGTTCGCGCGTGCGCTCTCTGCCAAACTCGGATCGACACCCGACGCCACGGCGAACGCAGCATAGCGCGACAGCCATAGTGCGCGAGCGCCATCCGCCTGCGGAAAGCTCGAATGCGCGGCGACGAACGGCGCGCCTGCCTTCAATCGCCGCCGGATTTCTCGCTCCGTCCTGCGGCGCTCATCGGCATCGAGGAAATGCAGCGTGAGCAGGCAGACGGCAGCATCGAAAGCCGTCTCGGAAACATCATCGATATAACCCTGCTGAAGTGTGACGCGTGCGTTGAGAGGCCCAAGCATTCGCTCCGCGAGCGTCAGCACCTCCGCCGCCGGATCGACGCCGACAAACGTCCATCCCGCGTGAGCTTCCGCCAGCGCTTTGAGCTCGAGCCCGCCGCCCGCGCCGAGAACCAGGACACGCGCATTTTCCGGAACGCGCTCTGCGAGAAGTAAGCCCGTCATGCGATGCAGGTCGCTCAAGCCCGGAACGAAACGGCGCGGCCCATCCGCGTAGTTGGCAACTGCATCCGGATCGGAATACGCCTTCAGCAACCACGCATCGTTCTTCTCAGGCTTCATCGATATCGCCCCGTTCGCCAATTAGAATGTTATAATATTATAAATAACACGCGCACGCGCCGGGACAACCATCCCGCGCGGCATTGCTCAGTCCGGTGTCGCAAGAGACACAGCACGGCGCTCACGCTTGGAAAACCAACGGGCGCTTTCCAATGGCGGAACGCCCGGCGAACGAACGCCGGGCGTCATTATGACTTTACTGTGCAGTCAGGGAGGAAATACCCGAACGTCGCATGACCGGCGGCGGATTCCATTTGCCCGTCAGCGCATCGGATCTCGGAGCGTAGAGACGCATGGTCAGATTGAATGACCCTTTTGGTGCTGGAAGCCAGTTCGTTTCGTGTTCGGCGCCAGGACTTTCATTCTGAAAATAAAGATCGAGCGAACCATCGGGATTGTACTTGAAAGGCATCCAACTACTCACCGCAAAGCGATTGAGACTGTTGGCGACCTGGAAACCCGCGTCGTCATAGAGCGTGATGGACCAGAAGGCATTAACCGGTGGAAGCGCGGACTTGTCGAAATGAATTGTATAGTTGTTGGCGCCGTCGAGAGGCTTTCCCGTTTCGTCGGCAAGGTTCGCCGGATAAATCGCGTCCTCGGGCAGGTTCGCGCCAAGACCATATTGCGTAATGAGGGCGCGCTTCAGATAGTAGTTGCCATAGACCCCCATCGTATCCGTGTTCATCGACCAGCCGTTGGCCACACGCGCAAGCGTGGGGAGCTTCCATTTTAGGAGCTGCTGCGCTTCCTGCGGGACCGTTTCAAGCGTCTTCTGAATAGCAGGATCCAATGTCGTGATATCGAAGCTCTTGCCAGGCTCGATGCCAATCTGGCGCATCTGCGCGATGATCGGTTGATCGGTGATGTGCGGAGGATGCAGCTTCAGGAGTTCGGCGGCATACGCAAAGAATTTTCCGGCGGGCATTGCGTCGACGACGGTCTTTGGCGGCGTTGTGACATCGACGCTTGAATCAATTTTAGCTTCAATAGGCGTCGGCGTTTTGCCCCATTCGGACAGCCGCGTGATCTTATAGCCTGCCTGTATCTGGTGAACCGCATCGTAATCATCCGGACCATCCGTTTTCGTGCGGCCGATAATCCAGACATACGGCGTTGGCGCATCGATACGCTGAGCATCGTGAGGAAGTTCGCCGTTCGAACCGGGTTTCCAACCAGGCGGCACGATCACAAAGTTATGAGCTTGTGTTCCCGTCGTGCGCCAGCCAGGAGAGGCAAAGACGTCCGTCCACATGTCGAGCATTGGCAACAGATAGTATCGCCCATGCGTATCGGGCACCGAGACAACCATCGGCTCTTTCGTCAAGTCGAGCCACGCGCTCGAATAAAGCGTATCGAAATTTGGCCGGACGACATCCCGCATATCGGCGGCAGGATAGGCCCCTATATTGGCGAAGGTATTCGCCGGACCACCAATCGATCCTTTACCCGGCGCAGTGTTCGTCAGCTGCTTACGGGTCAAGTCCATCGTCACGGGAGAATAGAAATACAGGTACGCATTGACGGCGATGTCGTGCGCTTCCTGCGGATTGATGGCCTGGGCGTTGACCGCCGTAGAGGAACCGACCGCTACGGCAAACGAGCAACCTAAAATGATCGCGCTAACGACTGTGCCTTTTCTTGGGGATGGTTTTTCTGGCATCGTGCAGGCTCCTGCCCTCGCAATACCCCGCGCCAAAAACGCAGATTACGGAATTCCTACGATCGCGCCAGACCATATTGCGCAAAGAAATCGTCAAATAATTCGGTTTTCAGACCTCAGCCGGTACAAATCTCTCCCGCTAACCATCCTTGATCTTCCCGCGAGCAAACTTATCCCCGCTCTCTCCCGCGCTCGCATACTCCGCTCGTCTCATCACACTGACAAAGGGCATGAGCTCGTGCCGCGTGACGTGAGTGGTGAGAGCATGTGGGGCCGCGCGGAGAAATCGGTATGCCGCGGGTTTGCTGCCTGCCGCGCACGGGCCTCTGAGGAGGCGGCGCGGTGAAACGCCGCTCGAAAAGGTGATGCGGCGGCGGATGGCGGGTTCGACGGCTCAGGGATCGCGATCGATGCGATCCGCACTCATACGAGAGGCGCCGGACGCAAGGGCCGGAGCCGAGGCGGAGAGTTGGCATGCACGGGGCGGCACGGTCCGCATCCTTAATCCAAATGCAAAGAGCGAGGCCACGCCGTCCCGTCCCTTTGTTAATCGGCACAACCGACTCCACTCCGTGGAGCCGGCCGATCGCGCCGGACGCGTTTCCTTCGTCATCCTCGGCCGAGCGCGGCAGCGCCGCATCGAAGGCCGGGGATCCAGCACAAAACTCGTCGAAGACACACCATCGGCATTGCCGCCCGGCTCGACGAACGAGATTGGGCAATGCCAGATAAAATCTGTCACGCCCGCGAAGGCGGCCGTCTACGACAAAAGGCCAATGGCTCGCGGTCCACGACGCGGATGGCCGCCGCAGCTGCCATGACAAGGCGTGACTCTACCGGCGTCGTGCATATGAAGGAAAAACCTCGACAAACCGCCCCCCATGCGCGACGAAGCAGCGAAATTTCCCTCTCGACCATCACTGGAACCCGAGCAGATGACCAAGACGCGCACCGAGACCGACACCTTTGGCCCGATTGAAGTTGCAGCCGATCGCTACTGGGGCGCGCAAGCCCAGCGCAGCCTCGGCAATTTCAAGATCGGCTGGGAGAGGCAGCCGGCCGCCATCGTCCGCGCGCTCGGCGTTGTCAAGCGCGCCGCCGCCGAAACCAACATGGCGCTCAACCGGCTCGATCCCAAGATCGGCGATGCTGTCGTGAAAGCCGCGCAAGAGGTGATGGACGGCAAGCTCGACGATCATTTCCCGCTCGTTGTCTGGCAGACCGGCTCGGGCACGCAGTCGAACATGAACGCCAACGAAGTCATCTCGAACCGCGCCATCGAAATGCTCGGCGGCGATATGGGTTCGAAGAAGCCCGTGCATCCCAACGATCACGTCAACATGAGCCAGTCATCGAACGACACCTACCCGACGGCGATGCACATCGCGTGCTCGGAGGAAGTCGTCCACCGCCTGGTTCCGGCGCTGCGCAAGCTGCATAAAGCACTGCACGACAAGGCCGAGGCGTGGTCGCACATCATCAAGATCGGCCGCACGCATACGCAGGACGCGACGCCCCTGACGCTCGGTCAGGAATTTTCAGGCTACGCGCAGCAGGTCGAGAACGGCATCGCGCGTATTGAATCGACGCTGCCCGCGCTGATGCAGCTCGCGCAGGGCGGAACCGCCGTCGGCACCGGATTGAACGCGCCGAAGGGCTTCGCCGAAAAAGTCGCCGAACGCGTCGCGGCCATCACCAAGCTGCCGTTCACCTCGGCGCCGAACAAGTTCGAGGCCCTCGCGGCCCACGACGCGATGGTCTTCTCGCACGGCGCCATCAACACCGTCGCCGTCTCGTTGTTCAAGATCGCCAACGACGTCCGCCTGCTCGGCTCCGGCCCGCGCTCAGGCCTCGGCGAGTTGGCGCTTCCCGAAAACGAGCCCGGCTCCTCGATCATGCCCGGCAAGGTCAACCCGACCCAGTGCGAAGCGCTGACCCAGGTCTGCGTCCAGGTCTTCGGCAACCAGGCGGCGCTGTCGTTCGCCGGAAGCCAGGGCCATTTTGAACTCAACGTCTACAATCCCGTCATGGCCTACAACTTCCTGCAGTCCGTGCGCCTGATCGCCGACGCGGCGGTCTCCTTTACCGACAACTGCGTCGTCGGCATCGAACCGCGCGAGGACAACATCAAGGCCGGGCTCGAACGCTCGTTAATGCTTGTGACGGCGCTGGCTCCGAAAATCGGCTACGATAATGCCGCCAAGATCGCGAAGACCGCGCACAAGAAGGGCACGACGTTGCGCGACGAGGCCGTCGGCGGCGGCTACGTCACCGACAAGGAGTTCGACGAGATCGTGCGGCCCGAGAAGATGATCAGCCCCGACTGACATCGAACGGAGCATACGGATGAAAGCGAGCGTTTGACGCCTTCGCATTCCTGAACATAAAATGCATGAAGTTCAGGGTGCCGCTTTGGCACTCGAGGCGGAGTGCATTTTATGACCGCAGAGATTGTCAATCTCAACAAGGTCCGCAAAGCTCGCGAACGCGCCAACCGCGAACGCGACGCTCAGGAGAACCGGATCAAGTTCGGACAGACGAAACCCGAGCGCAATCTGTTCGAGGCGCGCACGCGCAAATGGCAGGGCGATCTCGACGCATCGCGGCGCCAATCCGATGACGACGATGATACCGGGCCTAGCAACGCTTCCTGATGCGGCCTGAAAAACGTTCGTTTTCGATCCAGGGCCATCGCACATCGATTTCGCTCGAAGCTGCGTTCTGGTCCGCCCTGAAGACCGCAGCCGCCGAAGACGGCCTGACGCTCGCGGGCCTGATCAACGAGATCGACAAAGACCGCGGCAACGCCGGGTTATCGAGTGCGGTCCGCGTCTGGATTTTGAAGCGTCTCGAAACGCGCGCCGCCGCAAACTCCGCCGAATAGCGCTGTCGCTAAGCTTACGGGAAACCGCCGAGCTGCTTCATCACTTCGTCGGACGACGTGCGCCGCTTTTCGCGCGGCCGCTGCGCCGGGCGCGTCGACGTTGTCGAGCGAACCGCCCCGGCGCCCTTGTTCGCAATCGGAAGTCCTGTCTCGGGATCGATCTGCCCGGCCGAGCTTTGCGCCGCGACGCCATCCGCTTCAGAGTCCGGAATGGGTTCGACCGTAATCGTCTGACCCTGCATGAATGTGGAAGACGTCGGCGCCGCGGAATTGGAGCTGCTTTGCGGGCCGGTTTGCGGCACGATGACAGGCGGACTGGACGTCGCGTCCGGTTGCGCGGAATTGCCACCGGACGGTCCGTTATCCCCGGTACCTGCGGACTGCGGTATGATGGGCGGCATCTCAGGAGGCTTCTTGGCCGCCTGCGCGCGCTGCGCTTCCAGTGCCTTGCGACGCTCCTTTTCGAGCCGCGCGCGTTCCTCGTCGAGACGGCGCGAAAGCTCCAGTTCCTCGACGTTGCGTTCGACGAGGCGGACCGACAATTCGCGCTGGAGATCGCCGACATCGACGCTCGATTTGATGACCGCGAGATTGTCGAGCGGACCATCGTAAAGAACGATCGCGGGAGGCAACGGCCCCTTGGACTGCGCGGGCTTCCATCCTGGCAAAGCAATGTCAGGCCGAGCCAGCGGCTTGAGCACTGGCGTCACTTGCAGCGCGGCGCTGACCTTGAGCGTCGTGAGATCGGTGGACACCGTCGCCTCGAGTTTTCCATCCTTCGAGTCGAGCGCCAGCGTTTCGAACTTCAACGACCCGTCTTCCAGCGCCATCGCAACCTCGCGGTTTCCGAGCGCCACATCCGAAGTCGTGAGCGAAGTCAGGAAGGCCGTTGAAACAGGCCGCACGTCGTTCTGCATCTTGCCGCGAAGAACCGTATCGACGATCTCCGATAGCGCAGCCGGCGCCGGACCGTGTACCGTCGCATCCTCGGTCGTTGCGCGGCCCTTGCCCGACAACACCGCGATCAAACCGGCGGGACTTTGCGCCGTCGCCTCGCCGGTGAGTTCGAATGTCGCCGTTCCCCGCCCCGTCGGGCTGAAAGACGAGAGCTTTGCCCGGTCGAGCTTCAGATCGCTGACGAGCTTCACGCCGTTCGAAGCCTTGTCGAGACTGAGCTGGCCGGTGAGCTTACCGCCGGCCGCCGCCGCTGAAAGATTGCTGACGCTGATTTTGCCGGGCGAGATCGAAAGTTTCATCTCGCCGTCACGCGTTGCGAGATCACCGCCGAGCGACAGCGAACCGAAACTCACCAGAATGTCGGCATCGCTGCCTTTCACTGCGCCGAAATTGAAGACGCCGCTCGGCCAGACGGAATGCCATTCCGATATGGCCGCCCCGTTCGCCGTCGCGTCCGTATCGCCGCTTTCCGGTGGCAGCGAGGATTTGTCGGTCAGCGCCGCGACCAGAGCTTCGAAGCCAACACGATCCGCACCGATTTTGCCTTCGATATATCGGCGCCCATCGTCTCCGGCTTTCAGGTTGAGAAATGCCGTCACCGTCGACGTGCCGAGCATGAACTCACGCGCCGCGATCGACCACGTGTCCTGGCCGCGCGCAATATCCAGCGTGCCATGCGTCGCGACCGTTGCAGAGCCTGCTGGCAGCGAAAGCCCGGCAATTGCCAGCACGTCGGTCAGGTCGTCGGCCTTGACGTCCGCCGCGCCGTTGAGCGCCAAGCTGGAGTTCTCCGGCCAGGCTGCGTTGCCCGAGAAGGCAAAATCGAGCCCTTTGCCTCGCACCTCGAACTGCGCTTTCGCGCCGCTGGCGAGCGTCCCGACCGAAATGAGCGACGCTTCCGCAGCCTCACTGTTCTCGGCCTCCGCTGTGCGCCGGTCCTGGGCGAGCATCGTCAGCAAAGCCTCCAGCGACGGAGCCGCCACAGTCGCCTGCACCCGGCTCGGCGCTGTACGCCACGCGCCGAAACCGCCGTCGAAATTCGCCGAACCGGCAAATCGCGACCCGTTCAACGTGCCATCGAACGTCACGTCGCTGGCTTCAGCCGCACGACGCCCGAGGGTCACGAGACCAGCGAGCTTCGCATTCTGCAGCCCTTTGAATCGCTCGTCTCCGAACTGCACTGCCAAGCCGGTCCTGCGAACGAGATCGCTCATCGCATCCGGTGTCGGCGCGACAACATCATAAGCCAGCGTTCCCACAGGACCGCCGTCGGTCTTTTTCGCTCGCCCTTCGAGCGAAATTTGAAGGCCGCTCTCGGTGGTCATTTTGGCAGACGGCAGACGAATATCCTTGCCTTCCGTTTCGACCGTCACGTCCACGTCACGATATTTGCTGCCGTGATCGGTCAGGCGTCCGGCGATGAGGCGCAATCGCACGTCCTGAGACTCGTCGCCGAGCGCGTCTTCCTTGTCCGACACCCGCGTTGAGAGCCCAAGCGTTTTACGCAGCGCGGCTTCGAGAGCGCTCGTCGTTTCAGGGAATATCTCTTTGGTATCGAGTTCCGCTGCCTGCAGCGTCAGATCCGTGCGCGTGCGCGCGCCGTTGGAAATGGCGAGATCGCCGGAAAACGCACGGCCCGAAAGATCGCCGGACGCATCCGCGATGGCGAAGCGCGTCGCATCGATATCGACTTTGCCGCTGACCGAATATGGCCCATCCGAGATGATATCGATCGGCACGCCCGACTTCCCGGCCCAGGCTTTGAGACGCGCGAGACTCGAACCTCCGACGAAGAGATCGCCGGAAAAACTGTGCTTGCCGTCCGCGCCCGTCTTGAGATCGCCCGCTAGATCGAGCCGCGATCCGCCCGGCAGGCTGATATTGAAATTCTTGACGCGCGTGATGTTGCCCGCGCGGTCGGCGTCGATATCGAGACCGCCTGCCGTCTCGCCGCCGATCTTCACCTGCTCGAGGTTGATCTTCGTGCTCGCCGTGCTGTCGCCCGCAACGGACTGCATCAAGCCGATGCCGAGTTCTTTCAACTTCGCGAACGACGCGCTGCCTTGCCCGGCTCCGGCCAGCCGGTCGATGTCCAGCCACTTGGACGCGAGCTTCAGATCGAGCCGCGCCGGCGACGCCCATGTCGCGACCGCCGAGCCTGTAATCATCTGCGGCTCGGCGCCAGCATTGAGCGACAGTGTGATGTTGTCGAATTGAGCGGCCGACAAGTCGCCGGAGACCTCGGCCTTGAGATCGAGAAGTGTTGCATCGTCCTTGGCCGCATCGGCGCGAGCGGATGCTTCGTAGACCGGCATCGTGACGGTTCCGGTCCACTCGCCTTTGAACGACGGATTATTGGCGAGATCGGAAACGTGACCGTTGAGAAGGTAGACGTCGGGAGAGCCCGTCGAGCGTGCGGAAATCTTGAGCCCGATCGAACCGTCGCGGGCCGGCGCTTCCGTCGCGAATGCAACGCCGTGCGCAGCGCCGAGCCACGACGCATTGCCCTTGAAGCGGAACGGTCCGGTCAAACCTTCCGCCGAGAGTTCGCCGTTGATGTCTTCGACATGCGCAACGCGCTCGGCCGTCGCGTTGTAGAGCGAAACAGTCCCCTCGCTCAGTCTGACCGATTTGAGCGCCAGTTCGCGCGGCACGAACGGAAGATCGGCTGATCGCAGCGTGATATTCGACCAGTTACCGCCGCCCGCTTTGTCGGCGACGAGCGTCAGCACCGGCTTGCTGAGTTCAATCTCGCTGGCTTCCAGAACACCGCGCAGCAATGCCGAAGCTGACAGCCACATCTTGAAGCTGTCGGCTCTGACGAACGGCTCACCGGTCTGGCCAGTGACGTTCGCGATGCGCACCTTGTCGAACTGAACGTAAGGCGCAGGCAGAAAGCGCAGGTTGACTGCGCCGCCGACGCGCACATCCCGGCCGAGAACTTTGGAAGCTTCTTCCTCGAACACGCCGCGATAACCGTTCCAGTCGACGAACGACGGCACCGCGAAGAGCGCGGAAAGCACAAGGACGAGAAGCCCGGCGAAAAATAGAAGTCCGTTGTTCATGAACGTCTCTTGGCGCCCTCGCGGGACGAATGCTGGGCACCCCTGGCGATCCGATTGAAATACACGACGCCGTGCGCATCTATATGGCACGGAGCAGCGTTACTCTGAACTCGAAATTTGGCTTCATTCCAGGCGTTTGAGCAATTTGTGATCGATTCGCCGTTTGCTGTGACCGCAGCGCGCGTCACCGGGACGCGCCGGTTGTAGGATCAGCCTCGGTGGTTTAGGTCAATCCGCATGACTTCGACTCGCAAGCCGAACGCCGGCGACGGCCCGGACTTTCCGGCTGATGACGATCCGCCGTTCGATCTGCCGCAAGCGCCTGCGTCCGCCAACGCTCCAGCCCGACCGGACAATCGCACCGAGGAAATCCAATCGATTTCGGCGCGCGCGATCCGGGCTGCGCGCGGCGCACCGACGTATCTCGACGGCCTCAATCCTGAGCAGCGCGAAGCTGTTGAGACGACGGAAGGTCCGTTGCTCGTGCTGGCCGGTGCGGGCACGGGAAAAACACGCGTGCTGACGACACGCATCGCGCACATCCTGGCGACCGGAAAAGCTTATCCGTCACAGATCCTGGCCGTCACGTTCACGAACAAAGCCGCCCGCGAAATGCGCGACCGCATCGGCGGTCTGATCGGCGGCACGCTCGAAGGCATGTCGTGGCTCGGCACATTCCATTCGATCGGCGTCAAGATCTTGCGCCGCCACGCAGAACTCGTCGGCCTGAAATCCGGCTTCACAATTCTCGACGACGACGATCAGGTCCGGTTGCTGAAGCAGGTTATCGAGGCGGCACGTCTCGATAAGGACCGCTGGCCCGCCCGCCAGCTGGCCGGTCTGATCGACAGCTGGAAAAACCGCGGCCTGACGCCCGACAAAGTCCCGGACGGAGAATCATTCTCGTTCGCAGCAGGCAAGGGCGCCGCCCTCTATGCTGCCTACCAAGCGCGTCTCAAGGACCTCAACGCCTGCGACTTTGGCGATCTGCTGCTCGAATGCATCAGGCTCTTCCGCGAGCATCCGGACGTTCTCGCCGACTACCATCGCCGCTTCCGCTACATCCTCGTCGACGAGTACCAGGACACCAACGTCGCGCAGTACCTGTGGCTGCGGCTCCTGGCGCAAGGCTGCCCGAATGTCTGCTGCGTCGGCGACGACGATCAGTCGATCTACGGCTGGCGCGGCGCCGAGGTCGACAACATCCTGCGCTTTGAAAAGGACTTCCCCGGTGCGAAAGTCATCCGCCTCGAACGCAACTATCGCTCGACGGCCAACATCCTCGCCGCAGCCTCCGGCCTGATCGCCAAGAACGCCGGCCGTCTCGGCAAAACGCTTTTCACTGACGGTTCGGCCGGTTCAAAAATCGGCGTCGCGAACTTTTGGGACGATGAAGCCGAGGCGCGCGCCATCGGCGAAGACATCGAACAGTTCCAGCGCGCCCAGGAAAAGCTGAACGACATCGCGGTTCTGGTGCGGGCGTCATCTCAGATGCGCGCCATCGAAGACCGTTTCATTACGCTCGGCCTGCCATATCGCGTCATCGGCGGCCCGCGCTTCTACGAACGGCAGGAAATCAAGGACGCGATCGCCTACTTCGACGTGATCGCCAACTCGTCCAACGATTTGAAATTCGAGCGCATCGTCAACGTGCCCAAACGCGGCCTTGGCGACACCAGCATCAAGCGCATCCATGAACTCGCACGCGTCCAAGGCGTGCCGCTTTATCAAGCCGCCCGCGAGATCGTGGAAACGGATGAGCTTTCGAACAAGGCCCGCAAATCGCTCGGCGACCTGATGCAGGCGTTCGAACGCTGGCGCGGCAACCTCGATCACATGCGCCACACCGATCTTGCCGAGCTTGTCCTCGACGAGTCCGGCTACACCGCGATGTGGCAGGCCGACAAAAGCCCGCAAGCTCAAACGCGCCTGGAAAACCTCAAGGAACTCGTGCGCTTCATGCACGACTTCGAAACGCTGCAAGGCTTCCTCGAGCACGTCTCTCTGGTCATGGACGCGGATCAGGGCAGCGACGGCGATCGCGTTTCGCTGATGACGCTGCACGCAGCCAAGGGTCTCGAATTCGGTATCGTCTTCCTGCCCGGTTGGGAGGAAGGACTTTTCCCGCACCAACGGTCGCTCGACGAAAGCGGCAAGGCTGGCCTCGAGGAAGAGCGCCGCTTGGCCTACGTCGGGCTGACCCGCGCACGCCGCCGCGCCAAGATCTCGTTCGCGCAGAACCGGCGCACGCACGGCCTCTACCAATCCGCACTGCCGTCGCGATTTGTCGACGAGCTTCCCGAGGCTACCGTCGACGTGATCGAAAGCGAGATGCCTTATGGCGGCCGGGCGACCTACGGCTACGGCAATCCCTTCGGTCCGAGCCGTTTCGACCGCGCGAGCGGCTCCGAACCCTTCGGCTCCAACTATAAGACGCCGGGCTGGCAACGGGCTCAGCAGTCCTGGAGCAGCGGCCGCGATACGAAAAAGCGGGCGCGCACCCCGATTACGCTCGAAGGCGAACTGGTTGCGGCCTCGACGGCCAACGCCCCGAATTTTCGCAACGGAAGCCGCGTTCGCCACGAGAAATTCGGCGACGGCACCGTAACGCTCGTCGACGGCAACAAGCTGACCATCAACTTTGATGACGGCTCGACCAAGCGGGTCGTCGCCAGTTTCGTTGACCTTATATAACTGAATTATAACAGCAAAATACTCAAACCCGATCTAATTTTCGCCGCAGGTTTCTTTTTGTTGCCGTATTCTTGTGCCACAGTATAACAGCTCGTTGAGCTGTGGGGGTTCATCAGCAATTGACCGTTGTTTTGGCGCCGCACTCTGCCTGCGGCGGTCAAAGGTTAGTTTGTCTGCGTACAATCCACGAGGTGAAGCGCGCGGGCGTGCAACCTACATGGGGAATCTTTGTTTGGGAGGGTAGAGTCCTTGAGAGGAGCTATCCATGAGCACTTACCGCTTTCCGTTGAGAGGTAAGATCGGCGTCATCCGCGGACTTAGCGAACAACTCGCCCTGCGCCTTGGCGTATTGAAGCGGGGGCAAGCCAAGCCCGAGGTCGCGACGATGGCTGTGCATGACATAGTCCCGCTAACCGATGAGCAGATTAGAAATCTGCCGGTTGCGCATCGCTGCTCGGCTTAAGGCGTCGTCCCGCGCCTTTGCCAACGTTCTGCGTTGAAGCAAAAATCCAGGCCATTCAAACGGCGCCGCTCTGATGGCGCCGTTTTCGTATCCCGGATGTCGATCCTGCTTAGCGGACCTATCTGGCGAACTCAGGCCGCCTCGACCCTCACGCCTTTCAGCAAATCCCAAGCCGCATTGATCTGCTTGATTCGCTCTTCGCGATGCCGCCGGTCAGGCTCGCTCCGCGCATGATCGGGGTGCCACGACATGCGAAGCGCGTCGACGACCTTCTTCACCGCGACGGGAGGAGCTTCGGGATTGAGCCCAAGGATGCGGTAAGCTTCGAAATCGTCGAAGGAACATCGGCAACACGCGATGTCGCGGCTTCGTCTTTCCGCGTCGTCCCCTGCACGATCCGTGTGATCCGATCGAGATCCTTCAGCATGGCGCGCAACACCGAGCTGGCGCGCTTTTCGCCCATTTGATCGGCCCGCCGTGAAACGTCGGCGACACGGCTCCGCAGAGCATCGAGTTCCGTCTGCAGAACATCGCGCAAAAGCAGATCGGCGGGCAGCGACGCAATGAGAAGTTCCGTTTCGACGACGCGCGCGTGAACGGCATCCAGAAGTCTGGCGACCCCATCCGTGCCGCTGCTCTTCGACGCATCGGCCGCCGATCGCTCGAAAACACCGGTGAAGCTTCGCTGAAACGCGCTGGCCATGACGGCGAACTTCCGTCCGGCCGAGCGCCATAGCGGCTCGGGCGATGCCTCTGAAAATTGCGCCGACCGCGCAAAATCATAGGAGAGCGGCATCCGGCGGCGCGCCATGAACAGACATGCCGCCATCAGCGAAATGAGCAGCGTCGAGATCACGCCCGCGACCTTGAAAGCGCCGCCGCTCGCAGACGCCTGCATGACCGGATCGATCACCGTCACCCAGCGCGGTTCGTCGGCGTCGTGAGCGATGGAACTCGTCTCCACCACGCTGTCCGCCGAGAGCGCCTGCGTCTCGACCTTCGGAAGACGCGTCGTCCGTCCGAAACCCGGCAGAACGAAGCGTCCCTTGAACCGGCTGACCGGAGCGAAGCCCGGCGGCAAACGCGCCGGAAGATCGACGCCCGCAGCGCGCCCTGCGGCAGCGACCTTGCTCCAGGCGATCTTCTGTCCCCCGCAGTCGATGGTGAATTTATGGACCATCATCGTTTCGCAGCTTCCCGCAGCCGCCGACCGGCAAGCCGAAAAGGGCATGTCTTCGCGAGATCCGATAATCTCATAGGTTGTAGGCTCGGCAGCCGTGAGACGCGGCGTGCCCCTGTCGATGGCGCATGCGTAGGGCATGACGAGGTCGTCAGCGCCCGCGGGCAACACGACTGCAACAGTCGCGATAACCAGAAGTAGTACTCGTAACGCCCCCATACACGGCCCCCAAGAAGCACCCCTCGATACGTCCCGCTTAGCCATGATCCTAGCGTAACGTAGGCGCCACTGTGGCAATTGCGAAAGTTATGAACCGTTTTCCTACATCGAGAGCTTGTGCTCTAGTCGTGATCAAGGCAGGCGGGAGTCGATGGCGCTGCAAAAAAGCCGCTTCGAAGCGGGATCGGTCATCTTTGCGCGCGGATGATTTGCGACTTCTCGACAAGCATTGCCGTATCGCTAAGAGGTAAGGGGCCGGGCGAGGGGTGAGTTCGTCCGATAACGGGAATACGACGGGAGTTGCGTTGAGATGTCGGCAGAGATGACGAATGGCCGTCTGTACCAAAAGCAGGGGCTGTTCCAGCGCCTTCATGATCTGACAGACCTCGACGCGAAGCCCGCGCCGGTCAGCGAAGGGCAAGAATTCAGGCCGGCCCATGACGTTCTCGAAGCCGACGACAAGCGCAAACGCGAACGCTTCATTCCCGTCACGAGATTTGCGCTGCTGGATCGCCTGACGTTGCCGTATCTATGGCCCGCGGGCCAGGCCGCCGATGCGCGCCGCTTTTTCCGCTACCTCGACTACTGGCGCCAGCAGCAATATTTCGCGCTGCTCCTCGATCTCGAACAGACTTACGAAACGTTCTCGCCCGATAGCGACCTGCTGATGACGCGCAACTTTTCGGATGACGATCGCGACGTCCTCAAGCACCGCGTGTTCGAAGGCGTGGAAAGCCTTCTGCAGCGCGCCAACTACGAGCGCATCGATCCGACCGACGTCGAGATGATCCTGACGCGCGACAGCCATTACGGCCTCGACCTGAACGTCGATATGAAGGCGTTCGAGCGCATCGTGATCTACTATCGCGGCGCATCCAACCAGAAATACGAACGCCGCAGCATTCGGAAATTCTTGCGCAAGGAAGAATTCGACGTTCCGATCTTCCAGCGCCTCTTCATCATGTTCAAGCTGAAGCCGTTTGAAACGCGCGTAGAAGAAGTGATGCGCGAAAAGAAATGCAACCGTGCCAGCGCCGAAAAGGAGGTGCAGCGCGCGCGCAACCACATGCCGCCCGGCATCTCCGACAAGAACATCTATCTCAAACTCTTCAAGAACATCCCTCGCACCGACGTCGAGATGATTTTTCCGAATACGGAAGTGCGCTTCCGCTCATTGGATAAGCTGCGACTCGGCGTGACGGCTGGAGGCGGTCTCGGCATGGGCGCGTTCGGAGCGGCTGGAAAAATCGCGCTTCTCGCGAGCAATCCAATTGCAGCTGCCGGAGCGCTCGCGGGCCTGGGCGGCATCGCGGCCAGACAGGCGATGGGCTTCTTCAATCAGAAGCAGCGCTATATGGTCGTGATGGCGCAGAACCTTTACTTCCACACGATGGCCGACAACCGCGGCGTCATCCTCAAGATCGCCGCGCGCGGCGCCGAGGAAGACTTGAAGGAAGAAATGCTTCTCTACAGCGTGTTGGCGAAGGAAAAAGCGACGCGCGCCGACCTTCCGTCCATCGATCTGGCGATCGAATCTTATTTAACGCGGACGTTCGGCATCAAAGTTGATTTTGAAATCGACGACGCGCTGGACCGCCTGATCCGCGACGGCATCGTCGTCGAAAATGCCGACGGAACATTTGTCACATTGCCGCCGGCCCAGGCCGCGAAACACATCGACGAGAAATGGGACCAGTTCCTCGACTATCTTCCAGATCCAATTCCTTCCGAGGGTTATGAGTTCGAAGGAAGGAATCCACCCTCGGCGGCTTGAAATCCATGACGTTCAGAAAATTCGCGGCCGACTTCACCGATCGCGCGCAAGCCAATGCGACCGGCAACGCCATGCAGGATTTTCTCGAGCCCCCGCCCGACGCGCTGACCATATTCGAGCACGGTCCGGAGCGCTGGCGCGTCGAAGCCTATTTCGACACGGCGCAAGGCCCGCGCGATATCGCAAGCGAATTGGCAGGGTTCATCCCGGAGCCATTGCCCGCATTCACGACTGAAGACGTCCCGGATTTGAACTGGGTCGCAATCTCGCAAGCAGCACTCCCGCCCGTCCGGGCAGGACGTTTCACGATCCACGGCAGTCACGATCGTGACCGCGTCGCGCGCGGACCCAACACGATTTTGATCGACGCGGGCGAAGCGTTCGGCACAGCCCACCATGCAACGACGCTCGGCTGCCTGCTGGCCATCGACCGATTGGTGCGATCGCACACATTTGGCCCCGTTCTCGACCTTGGCTGCGGATCGGGCGTGCTCGCGATCGCCGTCGCCAAGTCGCTTCCCCATTCTCGCATTGTTGCCGCCGATATGGATGCGCAGTCGGTCAAGGTTGCAGCCGAAAACGTCCGCCTCAATGGCGTCGCCCGCCAGATCAAGGTCACGGAGGCGAGCGCCACGACGCATCCTGACATCCGCAGCCGCGCGCCGTTCGATCTCCTGATCGCGAACATCCTCGCCGGACCTCTGATCCAACTGGCGCCGAGTTTTTCTCGCGCTGTCGCGCAACGCGGAACGCTCGTGCTGTCCGGAATTCTCATTCCGCAGGCGCCGGAAGTAATTGCCAGCTATCTGACGCAGGGCTTCACGCTGCAGCGCCACGACCGCATCACCGGCTGGTCGACGCTGACGTTCGCCCGCCGTTAAATCGCCGTTGCCCACGCCACGACAGCCGCCTAGAACCGTCGTCATGTTTCAGACATTCCAAATGCAGTCCGGACCCGATCACGTCGCGGAACGCACCAAAGCGCTTCGCGCGCTGATGACCAAGGCAAAGCTCGACGCCGTGCTTGTGCCGCGCGCCGATTGCCATCAGGGCGAATACGTTCCCGCCTGCGCCGAGCGCCTGCAATGGCTGACGGGATTTTCCGGCTCCGCCGGCCTTGCGGTCGTGACGAAGAAGTCCGCGCTGCTGCTGATCGATGGCCGCTACACCGTGCAGGCGAAAGCCGAAACCGACACGGACGTATTCGAAGTCTCGCTCCTCCCGCGCGCGCGAGTGTCGGAATGGCTTCTCGGCGCCCTCAGCAAGAACCAGACGATCGGCTTCGATCCCTGGAACCATACGGCAGGCGAGATCGCACGCCTCAAGGCAGCCCTGGCGCCCAAGAAGATCAAGCTCAAACCGCTTCCAAAAAATCCAATCGATACGCTCTGGGGAAAAGCGCGGCCGAAACCTCCAGCGAACCCAGTCATCGCACAGCCGTTGACGCTCGCGGGCCGCGCGGCATCGGATAAGCTCGCCGACATTCAGACTCGCCTGAAAACGGACGGCCAGCACGCTGCAATTCTCACGTTGCCGGATTCGATCTGCTGGCTGTTCAACATTCGTGGCAGCGACGTCGCGCACAATCCGGTTGTCCTCGCATTCGCCATCGTGCCCGCAACCGGCAAGGCCGAACTCTATATCGATCCGCAGCGACTGGATGCCGAGACCCGCGCACATGTCGCGCCGGTCGCGAAACTGCTGCCGCCGAAGGCGATGGCCGAGCGCATCGCCGCACTCAAGGCGCAAGGAAAGAAAGTCCGCCTCGATCCAGAGACCGCAAGCTTCTGGTTCGAAATGAAGCTCGGTGCCGCCGCGATCTCTCGCGGACAAGATCCCTGCATCTTGCCGAAGGCGATCAAATCGGAAGCCGAAATCGCCGGAACGCGCGCCGCTCACATCCGCGACGGATATGCGATGGCGCGCTTCCTCGCCTGGCTCGACGACAACGCAACGAGCGGCACGCTCGACGAGATTACCGCCGTGCGCCAGCTCGAAGCGTTTCGCCGCGAGACGAATATGCTGCGCGAAATCAGCTTCCCGACGATCTCGGGCTCCGGCCCGAACGGCGCGATCGTGCACTACCGCGTCACCGACGCGACCAATCGCAAGGTCGAGCCGAAAGAGCTGTTCCTGATCGACAGCGGCGCGCAATATCAGGACGGAACCACCGACATCACGCGCACGGTTGCCATCGGCAAACCGACCGACGACATGAAGCGCCACTTCACCGCCGTCCTTAAAGGCAACATCGCGATCGCGACGGCGCGCTTTCCGAAAGGCACGCGCGGCATCGACCTCGATCCCTTCGCACGCCGCGCGCTATGGGCGATCGGCGAAGACTTCGACCACGGCACCGGCCACGGCATCGGAAGCTATCTCTCCGTCCACGAAGGCCCGCAGTCGATTTCACGCGCCGGCATGGTCGCGTTGCAGCCGGGCATGCTGATTTCAAATGAGCCCGGCTTCTACAAAGTCGGCGCCTACGGCATCCGCATCGAAAACGTCGTGCTCGTCACTCCGCCGGAACAGATCGGCGAAGGTGAGCGGCCGATGATGGGTCTGGAAACGATCACGCTGGCGCCGATCGATCGCCGCCTGATCGCCGTCGATATGCTGGATAAAGACGAACGCGACTGGATCAATGCCTATCACCGGCGCGTCTTCGAGACGTTGGCTCTCGGGCTCGACCGCGCGACGCGCGACTGGCTCGAACAAGCGACGCTTCCGATCTGATCTTCTCGCAACCGCGCGTTCGAGCCTTTAGGCTTTCCCGATCAGCTCCAGCCATCCGTCCTCGTCGAGGACGGTGACGCCCAGCGCACGCGCGTTGTCGAGTTTCGACCCGGCTTCCGCACCCGCAACGACATAGTCCGTCTTCTTCGAGACGGAACCCGACACCTTCGCGCCCAAACGCTCGGCCTGCGCCTTCGCCTCGTTGCGCGTCAGCTTGGTCAGCGTACCGGTGAAAACAACCGTCTTGCCCGTAACCGGTGACGAGACTTGCACGCGCTTGAACGCCGTGACGTTCACTTCCTTCAGCAGCGCATCGAGCTGCTCCTGGTTGTGCTGTTCGCTGAAGAAATCGATCAACGCATCGACGACCGTCTCACCGATGCCTTCGATGTTGTCGATATCCTGATAGGCTTCGCTGCTCTTGCCGCCCTGGATGGCCGCATCGACCGCCGCGCGCAAGGCTTCGAACGTCCCGTATGCCTTGGCGAGATCCTTCGCCGTCGTCTCGCCGATATGACGGATGCCGAGCGCGAACAGAAAGCGGTCGAGCGGCACGGTCCTCCGCGCGTTGATCGCCGCGAACAGCTTGTTGACCGACGTTTCCTTGAAGCCGCGAACCTTCGTCAGCGGCTCGTCGGATTTCTGATCACGCTTCTCGAGCGTGAAAATATCAGCCGCCGATTTGATGCGTCCGGTCTCGAAGAAAAACTCGATCTTCTCGCCGCCAAGTCCTTCGATGTCGAAAGCGTTGCGCGAAACGAAATGCTTCAGGCGCTCTTTCAGCTGCGCGCCGCACACGAGCCCGCC
>Ga0209933_1001034_pt1 | contig 33419 bp, 20 predicted proteins | sample ThiBiot_300_biof_FD_183944 | JGI IMG/M metagenome (GOLD analysis project Ga0209933, IMG submission 183944) | Wastewater bioreactor microbial communities from Cape Town, South Africa - Thiocy_cont_300_biof (SPAdes) | ecosystem: Engineered > Bioremediation > Thiocyanate > Unclassified | place...
GCTGGCCGACCTTGTTGTTGATCGCGGTGCCGGGGATGTTGACGTTGGTCGGCAGCTGGCCGTAGCCGACTTCCACTTCGACGCGCGGGCCGACGAAGTCATAGCCGATCTGGCCGCCGACAGCGAAACCCGTCTGCGTCGAGGCGTTGCCGTTGGAGCCGATGCCCCACGCCAGGCCGCCACCGGCGCCGAGATAGAAGCCCGGCTGGGCGTTGATCTGCGCCTGAGCTGCCAAGGGCAGTACGGCGAGGGTCGCGGCGGCCAGGAAAACCTTGGTCATTTTCACGGTTGTATCTCCCGATTGACTTACGGCGAATGGAGCGGCTGAACTCGGGACCGATAATAAGGATTTTCCCGCCTTTGTTTAGCCCAATACCGGCGAGAGCCTCATCTCTGTAAGGTTGTGTGGCATCGGGGCCACACAGTCCCGCCCCATTTCCCTCAATTTCAGCAGCGAATTTTCACGGTCAGGGCCGTCCGAGGCCCGCCATATAGGCGGAATCGATCAGTCCCGACGCAATATGCTGTCTGGTGGCCCCCAAGGACGGGGCCCCCGCACGGCGGAAATCTCCGCCCCTGTCCCCGCCCCGTCTTCCCTGGCCGAACGGCTCATCGGCCCGGATATCCACAAAGACTGCCTGTGTTGTGTGGTGCCCCAGCGGTCTCAATCCGCGGAGCCCCCTCGCTCAGGGAGGCACTCTTGTCCCCGCTGTCGGTGGGCCTCTGGGGAGGGTCGACCAGGATGACCTGCAGGCTGAGGTTCGGCTGGAGCTGTTTGTTGTCGCGTTCGTACAGGCCGGCATGGCGCATGGCCCGGTCCAGGGCCTCGACCTTGGACCAGAATTTCACCTTCACCCGGCCGTTGGGCCACACCTCGTAGCTCGCGATGGTGGCAGCGACCTCCTCCGGCAGCTCGTGCAGCGGGATCGGCTTGCCGTCGGCATCGAACAGCCGGCGCGGGTCGGCATAGGCGACGCGCGCCACTTCACGCAAGGTGCGCTCCGTCTCGAGCCCGGCGGCCTCGCCCCGTTGCCGCGCCACGGCAGCCAGCTCGCCCGTGGCGGCGAGCTCCTTGAGGAACTCGTAGCCGGCAAGGTAGGCCGACCGGCCCTTCCGGTAGCCGACCGCCTCGGCCGCGGCCGCGCCGTTGTAGCCGTTCGCCATGTAGGCCTCGAGGAACCGCGCGCGGCGCAACGCACGGCCCTTGTTCGAGACGCGATGCAGCCCCGGCTTCCGGCGCCGGAGCTTCACCGGCTCCGGAGCCGTCTCCGGGGCGTCTTGTGGACGTGACGGTTCGGCGTCGGACGAAGACAAAGACGCGGCAGCGACGTACGGAATATCTGTGGGAATGCTGGCCATGGCAGGCTCTCCTTCGCGGGGCAAATCGGCGTCATCACGACGCGATGGGAGGAGTGTAGCGCGTTTTGGCCGGCCAAGCCACAGCAAGAAGCACAACCATGGCGAGAAAATCACTTCGCGTGACGCGTGTGTTCCGGAGTCACAGAGGAGATAGGAGTCTCAGTAAGACTCTAAGATGAAGGTGGCGGCCATCCGTCAGGGACTGCCCCCCGTAGTGCATCTTGCAGTGCGCCCTACATTCCATCGAGCATACAGCCGCGCATCCTCTCGTCGGGCGTCGAGGCGCGCAGCGGTCGGTCGCCGATATCCCGGCTGGACAGGCCCCGGCAAAACGCGGGATAGGGGCGGCCAAGCCGTTCCGTCGCCTGGCAGATCTCGTCGCAAGCTCCGGCGGCGGCCCCTTTTCGGTCGCTGCAGCGTTCCCGCAGGTTGTTCCAAGATATGCTTCTGAATCTCTCTCCCTACGAACTCGCCACCTGGCCCCGCATGACGCTGGAGGCCGCCATTCGGCGACGGGTTCAGACTGCCTATCTCGGCGACGGTGTAGTGCTGGCCCGCGTGCTAGGCCGGCACAAGATGTTCCTGCGCAGTGCCGACCGCGGCTTTGCCTGCAACGTCATGCTGGACGGCTATTGGGAGATCTGGCTCACCCAGTTCCTGGCTCAGCGCCTGAAGCCCGGTATGACGGTGATCGATGTTGGCGCCAATTTCGGCTACTACACCCTCCTGATGGGCGAGGCGGTCGGCGCGGCCGGCCGTGTCCTCGCCGTCGAACCCAACCCGGAGGCGGCCGCCCTGCTGCAGCAAACTGTAAACCTCGCTGGTCATTGGCCCCAGACCCGGCTGGTGTCGCAGGCGTTGGGCGCCAGCGCCGGCCGCGCTTGGCTTTATTCCCCCGACGGGGAACCCAAGAACGCCAGCCTAGTTGTCCAGCCGGACCTGCCTGGCGGCAAAACCGTCGAGGTAGCGACCGTTACGCTCGACGAGCTGGCGCTAGACTACCCCAAAATCGACCTGGTGAAGATCGATGCCGAGGGCGGTGAGCAGGGAATCGTTGCCGGCATGCAGCGGCTGATCGCCCGCGACCGGCCGCTGATCGTGCTCGAGTTTAATGCCGTGCGCTATGCCGAGCCGGCGGCCTTCCTAGACGGCCTGCTGGCGCACTACGGCGCCGCCGTAGAATTGCAACCCGCCGGCGATATCGTGCCACTGGATCGCGCCTCGGTGCTTGATCAGACCAACTGCGAGGACCGCTTGCTGGTGTTCGAATGACCGACGTGCTTGCCCGCTCCACCGCTGCCGCCAACGCGGCCGCCACCTCACCGCGCGGCAAGGCTGCAGATGCCGCCGATCCGGCGCGCGGCAACATCCTTTACGAAGCCCACAATCTCACGTTCAAGGGGGGCACCGGCATCGCCACCTATGCCCGTGCGCTGGCCCAGGCCGCCGGCCGTCTGGGCTACGGGGTTGATGGCCTGTTCGGCGTCGAGCGCAGCCTCTCGCGTGGCCAGGATGCACTGAACGAGATCCTGGCCTTCGACGCCGTCGACGACAACGAATGGCTCTCGCCCTTCCACGTCGCTTGGCGCGTCCTCAACTATCCGTTCAATGCACTGGCCGGCATGCGGCCGGTCGAGCTGCCGCGCAGCGGCCTGGTGACGGGGCCGATCGCCGACGCCCTGCGCCCCTTCCGGCGGGCCTACGCCTCGACCCGGCTGATCGACGTCAGTATGGCGCACTTCAAGCTCTATGGACGGCCCGCCCGCATCAAAGTGCCGGAGCGGCCGTCGATCTTCCACGCAACGCACCCTGCGCCGCTGGCCGTGCGCGGCTGCCCCAACATCTACACCATCCATGACTTGGTGCCGCTACGCCTGCCCTACACCACGCTCGACAACAAGAAATACTTCTACCGGCTGCTGACCTCGTTGGCCCGCACCGCCGACCATATCGTGACCGTATCGGAGCACTCCCGGCGCGATATCATCGACCATCTCGGCATCGACGAAAGCCGCGTGACCAACACCTATCAGGCGGTCGACATCCCGGCCCATCTGCTGGACCGCACCGACGGCGAAGTAGCCGACGATCTTGCCAAACTGTTCGGCCTCGATTTCGGCGGCTACTTCCTGTTCTACGGGGCCATCGAGCCCAAGAAGAACGTCTCGCGCATGGTCGACGCCTACGCGGCCTCTGGCAGCAAGCTGCCACTGATCATCGCTGGTGGCAGCGGCTGGCAGAATAGCGCCGACCTGCGCAAGATCCGCGACGAGCGGTTCACCAACTTTCGCATAGACGGCAATATGGTGCGGCGCGAACGGCAAGTCCGGCGCCTCGACTATCTGCCGTACGATCAGTTAGTAAACCTCGTTAGAGGTGCTAGAGCGCTGCTTTTCCCCTCAATCTATGAAGGATTCGGCCTACCTGTGATCGAAGCTATGGCGCTAGGCACTCCTGTAGTCACCTCGAGTGCGTCGTCGTTGCCCGAAGTGGCTGGCGACTGTGCGCTAATCGTAGACCCGTATTCTGTCGATGACATAATGCGCGGCATAATGGCGATCGAAGCAGATGCCGATCTTCGATGGGAGTTGAGCCATCGCGGTCGGGTTCAAGCTCGGCAATTCTCTCCAAGCGCATACGAAGCCCGGCTCAGCAAACTCTATAACAAGTTGCTCTAGGGGTTCTTTGAACACATGCGACAGCGGCGCCATATCGTCGGTCTCTCAGCGCCATTCGACGACTCGGCGTTCAATGTATGAACCGCCGCCGCGGTGCTCGATATTAATGCCATCATTGTCAGTATCGACGGGCTCAACGCAAGGGTCGTCATCTACCAGCTCGCCCCTAGCATCCCCCACCATGCTCGATTGGCAGGGAAGCGTACCAATGGCGTTATCTCATCGACAACTTCTTCACCGCGCTGAAGAAGCTCAGACACGCTATAATTTGCGTCGACAAAATCGGCTGCAACTTCGCTGCTACGCTTCACGTCGCCATTGCAGTGATAGTCTTCAAACGGCACCAACTGCGCTTCGGAAGGGCCTGGCGACAAATTTGGCAGCAAGCTAACGAACTCATATCTAACAGGTGTAAGCAATGATCATTGTTACGGGAGCAACTGGTTTCATCGGATCAAATCTGGTTGCCGAGCTGAATGACCGAGGTCGCAGCGATATCGTAGTCGTGGACGACCTCGGTGATGGTACGAAATGGCGCAACATTGCACAGCGCCAATTCATCGATCTTGTTTTCCCTAGCGAATTGGAAGGTCTCCTTTCCAAGCTTTCAAAGGCAGACGTAGTATTCCACCTAGGGGCCAATTCTTCTACAACCGCAACTAACGGTGATGAAATTGTTAAGAGCAATCTTCGCCCCTCCATGTTGCTTTGGAATTGGTGCAGCAGAACTCGATCCAGATTTGTATATGCGTCGTCGGCGGCGACATATGGAGACGGATCACGAGGCTTTGACGATGATGAGGCACCGGAGAGATTGGCGGCTCTTCGCCCTTTGAATCTCTATGGATGGTCAAAGCATGCCTTCGATCGATGGGCACTCTCTCAAGCGAACGGCGGCACCGCTCCGGTGCATTGGGCCGGATTAAAGTTCTTCAATGTATATGGCCCAAATGAGTATCATAAAGGAGATATGCAGAGCCTAGTCGCCAAAAACGCTCGGATAGTTCATGAGGGTGGTGCTGTAACTTTGTTCAAATCTCATCGCGAGGGATACGCTGACGGCGCCCAGTTGCGGGACTTTGTGTATGTCGATGACTGCGTCCGTGTGATGCTCTGGCTTGCCAACTCGACTGCACCGAATGGACTTTACAACTTGGGCACTGGCGTTGCTCGAACTTTCCATGATCTTGTATTAGCAATTGGCAAAGCGTTGAATACAGAGGCTCGGATCGACTTTCGCGAGATGCCAATGTCGATTCGAGAGAATTACCAATACTTCACCCAGGCCAACATCAGTAAGTTGCGCAAGGCGGGATACAATGAGCGCTTTCACTCCCTTGAAGAAGGCGTTTCCGCTTACGTTGGCCGCTATCTGACTACACCGAATTATGAGTATCGATAAGAAAGTATCTTCAATGCTCATGACCGTGCAGGTGGTTCAGATTTTCTGTTCGGAAGCACCGATCGAAGGCCTTAATGGACGCGTCTGGGGGGGAGGTTGCCCGGGGCGCAAGTCGTGCAATGCGTGCGAAGATGCGGCCATCGCCGGCATTCAGTTCTTGCGACCATTGCCTCCTGATCATGCACAAAGTCCGTGGCATAGATCTCATTTGAATGCGCAATGATCTTGCGTTCCCGCAACTTCACCTTGACTTGGCACCTGGGCGTCTTGCTGCATTGTTGCAGGTCCACCTCACAACAGAACCGATACGTCGCCTCATCGTCGGTCCGCCAACCCTCACGACACTGCAGCACGCGAACTGGCGGATTTGCTATGCCGTGCTCGGGCTTGGCCAGATCTACCTCATCACCCGTCGCTCCTGCACAGCCTGTTCGGGGAGCAAGGCTTGATAGTCGTAGCATGGCGTGCCGAGTAAAGACCCTCGCAAACCCGCCCGATCAATCGACTAATTCCAGCCGCCGAACACCTCGTTCACCCGCATACGCTTGCACATAGGCTTTTAGTATTTCTTCCGGATGCCCCCTGTAACAGCTGCTTTTGCCTAAGCTGAAAGCAGCGGCCACGCACCGTGGCTTGGCGATCTTGTCCTCCGATTCCCTCGGCAGCCGCGTCCCCGTCGCCGATAGCCCTTCATACTTCTTCTTTCAGTTGAAAAAGATCGCCTAACTAATTCCCGATCGTGTCACAAATCAACGCCACAAGCGCTCCCGGCCCCCCCAACTCCTGGCTTCAAGATGAACGCTGTCCGAGTCTCGGGAAATGCGATGCTTATCATCCTTCTCGCCCCATTCAGCGTCGCGAAACGACTAGAAAACTACACTCCGAATGGCCCGGACTTCAGAAAGCAGAGTCCCCCAGACATTCCGTCGACTAGAAAATCGACGCTCTAAGATTCTAGTCAGACATCGTCTCCAATTCTCCACCTGCTGAGAAGCGCTCGTGGTATTTGTGCTTCGGAGGCAATCTAAACCAGCCTCGCTGCTCAATGATGCTAAAGACTGTCTGTGGAGTATCGTGTCCATACCAAGCTGGATAGTAGGTTCCACCTGATTTCACATCGGGCGATACCCAATTACTTGCAAATCCACGTTCGAAGCCCGCCCTCTCGTGAAGTGGATGATAGGAGTCGTTTTGATCTCGCCAAAAAACAACCGTCGGAACGTCGAGAAATGGGCCAAGGATGCCAATACCAGAAGGAAAGGAAATCAAGAATTTGCTACGCCGCATTACAGCGATCGTCTCATTAATTTCTAATTGCCCTATCGTATTTACGTAGAAAGTAGCGTCAGTAAGAGCCTGAACTTGCCGGGCATATTCTTGGTCATACGGCGCGCCGACGAGGACAACGCGGCAACCATACTGACGATGAATTAGTTCCCCAAGCTCATTCCAATCGTTCTTGGACCATAGTCCGCCTCGATTAAGGCCTACTTCGGTATTGTCGATCAGTGCCCCATAGTGGAAAACCACGTAGTCACTACCGGCAAGCGCTGCGAGCTTTCGCCAGGCTTTCACGTCGGACTGCGTCTCTTGGTAGTCGGCAAAGAGGTCATATTTGATTTTTCGAGCATCTAAACCGAGGCGATCAGCGATGTGCTCAAGAGATCGGCCGTGCTCCAGATGTGTATTGACGATGAGTCGATAGTCAAACGTATCAGTACTATAAAGTCGAGTATTGCCTTCAGGGCGGTAACGTATATGACCAGTCAATTCATTCATTGGTGGTTCTGCATGCACATGAAAAACAGAACTCACCACATCGTCAACGAAGGAAAATCTCTTAAGCAAGCCGTTAGACCGCTTTCGCCGATGATCGGCAGAGTCATGAACATGTAGCACTACTCGGTCTGCTTGATACTTCTGCCGAAGTGCTTCCACAAATTGAAATGACCATACAGCGTCCCCGATGCCAGACATGACACCAACTGACATCGCCCTATCCCGCTCCATCACCAGCACGTACTTGTAGTCACTATCATAGAGAGCGAGGCACACCGCACGACTGCCAGCCGTCCCCTCCGCAATCTTCTTCACTTCCTCGGCATTGAAGCAAAAGAATGGCTCATCACTGCCTTTGGCTTTCATCTCCTCCGAGCGCACTGGAATTGGCAAGCTCGCCGTGGTCCGAGCAAACGAATATTTTCCATCATGGAATGATCGGACCCTTGACTGAAAGCCGAAAATGACTCGCCCTCCTGGCTTCAGCAGTTGAAAGGCCTTCTCCAAGAAACCACGGATGTCTGCAATACCCCGGTCTAATGCAGGAACAATAAGCAAGTCGTACTGCATTCGAACGAGGCCGCCGTCGACAAATCCACCAGGCCAAAGAGAAAGTTGATCGTAACTTTGATCAGCGCAAACAGCGCCAACAAGCCCCTTGCTTCCGCATGCCACGCCATGTCCCGCCAAGGCTTCCAGTGCAGCCAAATCTGACTCAGAAATCTCAATCGAGTGAGATTCCTTGAAACGACCCGTCGCATTGAAAGCAGTTACCTTGTCATTAAACGTAGTCCCACATTCACGGCAAACTAGGCTCGTTTGGTTGTTAGCCTGTTCTAAACGGTGAAGATTCTGACTATAACAAATGCACTGGCTCCAAGTTCCCAAATTGGTACCGAGCGCCGCGTCCCACCTTTGAACACTATAACCTGATCGCTGCATAGGCTCGGGACTTAGAACAGTGTCTTGGTCCCCCCATGTCGCTTTGGCTACATTAAGCTCATGCAAAATCTCATTGCTACTGTTGAGTTCAGCAGCGGCGGCGTATTCTTTAGCGGCGAGATGTCCTTTGGACGCAAGCTTGTATGCATGTCCGCGCTGCAGATGCGCATCCGCCAGTTCAGCTGATATTTCAGCAGACCTTGTCGGATCTTTCTCAGCAAGTCGAATCTTTACGAGTTCATGAATAGCGTTAGTGTAAGAGGTTATTGCCCTGTCATGCTGTCCAGTATCCTTGGACATATTGCCAAGCTGCACGAGGATACTTGCAGCAGTTGGTTTGTGCTCAAGCGCACGCGCATATTCTTCTGCAGCATCCGACTTCCGACCAAGATCACGAAGTTGATCTGCACGCTTTACGTGCACAGCAAACGCTTTAGTCGCAGCTGAGCCTTGCTGCACATTCGAAACGCGCTGCAGTGCACGGAACAGGTTCTTCATTTCACCGCTCACTCACCTGACGGACGAACGTAGACACGAGGATGTTATCGTAAGAGACGCCCTCGAATTCGATCTTGCCACGAATAATGTCCTCTGGGGTGCCGGTAGCTACTTGCTGGTAACCGTGACGGGAAAACAAAAGCTTCAGCGAGTGAGGAGAAAAGTAGTGGAGATGTTCACCCGGCTTGTAGTGTCTCCACAGAGTGTGGTGGCGCCCAAACCACACCGGCCGATAGGGCGTCGAAATGATAAATATCTGCGGTTGCATAGAGAAGAAGAAATCAAAGTTTGGCACGTGCTCTATACTATCGAACGCCGTCACGACATTTGGATTTGCGTCCACACCCACTTGCCAATTCCGAATGCCGTAGTCGACCCCATGGACATCGAGACCATAGGTTGTAAATCCTGCTGCCGACATCCGCTTCAAAAACGCACCGTTCCCATATCCAAAATCAAGGATCGATGTGTTCTCCGTTTTGCAAATGCCAAATCGTGACAGTTCTCTTCCTAGTTCGGCGCACGCATAACCCGCCCTTAGAAAGGACATGTTGTCCGTAGGATACCGCTCATATGTTTCCATATACGCGTCATCGTAGCTAATACTTGGTGTCAAATTCGACTGAAAGTAGTGATCAGCATCAGGTGAATAACACAGTGTATCGGTTACGCGGACAATCCGCACACTATCGGTGACAGGGCACCGCACCGAAGCGCCAAAAGAATCTTTAAGCTCAGCGCTCGGAGCATCAATATGCGACATAAACCATTTCTCCTATATCCCTTACTCATCGCCCAATGATTCCGAGCGCGACCTTACTTTGTACCTGAGTTTGCTCCGACGCTCAGGCATACGCCTTACGGACCAAATTCAAGTTACACTGCAGCACTTTCCAGACCAAAGCCTCTACCAACTGACGAATTGAGGCGAGGCGATCCTAACTCATTGTAATGATTATCCTATTGTGGAGTACCCTGCCCATTCAATTCCACTCAGTTATTGAGTTGTATGCTTGCAGTGACGTAATAACTTCTGCCATCGTGCCGATCTAACACGCATCGGGGAGCCACGGCGCCAGATCAGCTCCCTGTCGCAATTCATTTTAGGTCCCAGTGAGCTCTGCCGACCAGAACACAGCGTCAATGGAGTTGGCCATTTGATTTTCGGACTAGCCCGGTCGTGGAATGCCCATCTAGATAACCAACTATCCGGACCTGCCCCCCACTGCTCTTTACAAGCTGCGCCCCCACTATTTCATCTTCGTTATAGTCTCCACCTTTAACCAACAAGTCAGGGCTGAGTCGCCTGATGACATCAATGGGGGTATCTTCTTCAAAGAGGACCACAAGGCTAACGCAAGCCATCGATCCAATCACTGCGGCTCTTGCTGCTTCGTGTTGTAGTGGCCGCGTTGGCCCTTTTAACCGACGCACTGACCCATCTGAATTGAGCCCCACAATAAGCTTGTCGCAATGCCTTGCGGCGTCTTGCAACAACGAAACATGTCCTGGATGAACTAGATCAAAGCAACCGTTGGTAAAACCGACCGTCAAGCCCTGCCGCCTCCATTCTTGGACGCAATTCTCAGCCGCCTCCAGAGAAACCAGAGCTCCACGCTCGATGGACAACCCTTCCTGCGTAAGCACAATACTATGCACTTCGTTTTTTCTCACGGCAGCAGTACCGACCTTTGACACGGCAACCCGTGCGGCCGCATTTGCAAACGAGATCGCCTCTTCCAGAAGAACACCAGCAGAGCTGGCAACAGCAACCGCGGCGATCACCGTGTCGCCCGCGCCAGAAACATCAAAAACCTGTTTGGCAAGGGTCGGCATGTGAATTGGTCGACTATTAGGCTGAAAAAGTGACATACCCCGCTCTGAGCGAGTCATTAGTACCGAAGCACCCGTAGAGCGTGTAACGATAGCCGCGGCCTTCTCCGCATCGCCATCTTCATCAGTAGGCAATCCAGTGGCTACTTTTAACTCATGGCGATTGGGCTTAATCAATGTTGCGCCGGCATACCCACTGAAATCTGCTCGCTTTGGATCCACCAACACGGGTCGTCCCGCAGAAGTCGCGATGCTAATTAAGCTCCTAAGAATACGGTCTGTAAGAAAGCCTTTGTTATAGTCAGAAACGATGACGCTATCGCTCCATTGGATGTCCAACTCAACTTGCCGCAGTATCTCGTCCTCCATGTCGCTGGTCAGGACGAGTTGCTCCTCGTGGTCGACACGAAGTAACTGATGTTGGCCAGCGACATATCTAGTCTTCGTTATCGTCGGAAAATGGGCACCCAGCATAAACTTTGCGGTAACATCAGCATCGGCAAGCAGACGAGCCAATGCGTTCCCACTTGGATCATTTCCGGCAAAAGAAACTAGTCTTGCCGTGCCACCCAAACTAGAGACATTGGCAGCTACGTTTGCCGCACCACCCGGGACACTTTTTGTGCTAACGCGCCGGACAACGGGAACGGGCGCCTCTGGTGAAATGCGTTCAACGGTACCATCAACGTAAACATCCAACATTGAATCGCCAACGACCAATACCTGGGGCCGAAGACTTGATTTGAGAAAATCATTGACGCTGATGCTAGGCGTCTTGCGAGAGTGGGGAGTTATGTTGTTCAGCATGAGTAAATCTTCTCCGAAACCCGCACGATCCAGCAAGGCTCCATCAACTTTCAGCCAGCGTCATTTCACTGTAAGGCCTTGCTGACGTCGTTGCGCGAAGTAGCCAACTTGTTTGAAATTCCATAGGCAGTTGCCGATGGATTTCAAGACATCATCGTCGGGCGGCAATCTTTAATATGGTTGTGTTATCAAATGCTAGTGCACAGCGCAGGAAGTGCGAAATTTTCTTGCGTTCCCGAGCTAAATATAGGGAGGAAATTGCACAAATTCAACGTTCATGAAACTGACGGAAAATCGCGGCCGTGCAAATTTGCCGGTACATTGCCTAGTTGATTATCACGGCATCATGCCAACACCCGCCTGGCGTTCTGTCTCCTCATCGAAGCGCAGTTACGCTTCAGGACAGGTGCATTGATAGTAAAAGTGCGGCCTCATTATCTCGCGAACTAAACTGTCTCCGCGCCGCAGCAGAAGTGATAACTGGCACGTCGTTAGAGCAGCGCTACGGCTAGCTCCCTGCCCTCGGCTCGACCTATCAGCAACACTCTAAAGAGAATCACGATACTCTAACCATGTTGTGAATAAGTTCCAGTCGACATCTGCCGGTCGATTTCCAACCCAAGCCAGTGGCGTATGCTAACAATGACTGGACGACAGAATTCGTGTGCAGTGAAAACGCGACCGACTGCAAGATTCTAGCACTGACGGCGCTCCATCCGCGCTTCGGTTGCCGAAGCGAAAACCTTAGTGCGGGTTTTGGCAGAATCTGCGCCAAAATTGGACTCTTCACCGAAGTCCAGATCGACCTGGCGCGGAGATCATTTTCCGCGATCAATAAGCATCTCCCATAACCAACAGTCGGCACACATATCAAGGCGTCCAATAGTCATCGGAGCGTAGCATCTCGAGCACGTACACATCATGCCTTCCACCTGAGATGCACAACAAGAGGTGGAAACCTAGCCCTAGTGTCCTGTCGCAGAAATACGTTTCGCGATTCGTTCGATTTTTTGCATGATTGAATCTGCAGCGGCGACCCATTTGAACGGCGAGGCATCTGCATTGTAGCGTTGTACGAACAACTCGATCTGCTGCTTGAGCTGGCGCACGCTGGTGAAGGAGTTGCGCCGGATAGCACGCTCGGTGATCAAGGCGAACCAGCGCTCGACGTGGTTGAGCCATGAACTATAGGTCGGCGTGAAGTGCAGATGGACTCTCGGATGGCGCGCCAACCAAGCCTTTACCTTGGCATGTTTGTGCGTGACGTAGTTGTCCACGATCAGATGCAAGTCGAGCGTGGCGGGCGTCTGCTTGTCGATCTGGCGCAGGAAATCCACGAATTCCTGATGACGGTGCTGTGCGCGGATGCGTGAAATCACTTGCCCATTGGCCACATCGAGTGCGGCGAACAGTGTCGTGGTGCCGTGACGGACGTAATCGTGAGTGATGCCCTCAACATAGCCCAACCCCATTGGCAGGACTGGCTGCGTGCGCTCCAGCGCCTGGATCTGGCTCTTCTCATCGACGCACAGCACCACGGCGTGGCCGGGCGGATTGAGGTACAATCCCGTGATGTCACGCACCTTCTCGACGAAGGCCGGATCATTGGACAGCTTGAAGCTGCGCGAGCGATGCGGAGCGATGCCGGCCGCCCGAAACAGACGGTGCGCCATGTCCTTACTGATATCAGCCTCGGCAGCAAAGCTGCGTACGCTCCAATGGGTCTGCTTGCTCGGGCGTGTCTGCAAAGCCTGATTCAACAGGTCCGCCACCCGTTGATCATCCAGTGATCTGGGACGACCAGGCCGCGGTTCGCTGCGCAAACCCGTCAGGCCATCCTCAATGTAACGCGCACGCCATTTGCGGATCGTCGGCTGAGACGTCCCGAGTTGCTCACCGATCTCGCCTGGACCCATTCCAGCCGCCGTCATCAGAACAATGCGTGCTCGTTGGGCAACCGCCTGCGGCGTACGTCGTGAGCGCGCCACCTTCTCAAGCTCGTTACGCTGCGCCTGGCTCAACTCGATTGAAGCATCGGCTCGAACATGCATGGCGGCCTCCAACCTGCATTCAACAGGAGGCCACCCTATAAGTGAATCTTATTTTTGCGACAGGACACTAGTACTGCAACGACGAACGCTCGCTCGGCGTGATCCTTAAAGATCACGGCTGCATTGTTCGATCACGACGGAGCGTTCGGTCTGCCATCATGGATAGCCTGGAATATCTAGTTTCAGACAAATCTTCCGCTCGACAGCATTGCATAGCGCCATCAACGTCGCCCCTCAACTCGACGGGCCAAAGACTCAATAATAACATCCGGGATACGTTTCACTTCTTTCAACCTACGCAGAACTCCATAACGCAGCGTCATCACGCATCAAACTGGTTGTCGCCGTGAATGCAAAACAATCGCTGAGGATCTACACGATCTGCAAATTTCGCCTCATAGCTCGAATACTCCACAGTCCTATGCAGTGGAGACTACAAGCCCAAAGAAAAACGTAGGGCCAAGAGAAATGAGTTGGCACCGCTTCACCAAAATACCCTCCTCGAAACATTTCGAAGCAATGCACCATTGGGTTGTATAAAAGCAAAGGCTGGAACTGAGTGGGCACCCATTCGACCATAAAGAAAGTTCCCGACAACGGGACAAGCAGATACTGCATGGGCTGAATGAACTTTTCCGCAATCTCATTTTGCTCAGTCCAAATGAGGATCATCAACCCCACGCCGGTGGCAAGGAATCCCATCATCAACCATCCGCCAATTAGAAGCGTCCAGTCTTGTACCGGATCAATGAGCCCGACTAGCGTCATGACAGTTGCGACGAAAACAAGAGCTGCTGTGGTCCCTCCAAATTCCAATAGAAAGCGCGATAAGAGCAAATCAAACAACGTGATTCGATAATGGTATCGCAATCCAGCATTTGCTCTGAAATAAAAGACCATCGGATTCGTCACATGCCGCCATAACGTGAGCGGCATGTAGCCGGTTAAGACCAATTCCACGATCCTTACGCCATGCTCAAATCCTCCCTTAATCACTGACCATATGATTAAGACACCAACGGTCAATATCATCGGCTCAAGCACGACCCATACAAACCCCAGATGTTCACGCCCATAACGCATCATTAGGTCGCGAATTAGCAGCGCATGGACGTTTTGTATTTGATGCCTGAGGCCAGCAGCAAATTCTCTAGTGATGGCCGGCATGTTCTCGCATCCCAGTTAAAACTAACCAACCAATCAGAGCAGCAAGGAGATTTCCGGCGGCTATCGTCAGCACCGTCCTTATGCGACGAGGATACTGAGGATAGTCAGGCAGATTTGGCTCGGCGATCCGCTCGAGGTAAAGTAGCTGTCGACTTGATTCGGTGCGCGCTCGGACAAGCTCCGCTTCTGCGGAGGAAAGCATCCGGTTCGCAAATTCTTTCTCAAGAACTAGACGCTCGTAGACTGCGATTCTAGCTGCCAAGCCTTCATGATCATCGGCAATTCGATTTCGTTCCTTTGCGATCTGATCTTGAAGCGATGTCGCCCTACGCTGAAGCGTACTTAGTTGTGGACTTCCACTTGAAGCGACCTTCAATTCCGCAATCTGAGCCTGCGTTGTCGCAAGCTCAGCCGAAAGCCTTGCAATTAGCTCCCCCAGAGAAACAGCGTTGCGAATCGGATCGATCGTAAGTTCCTTATTGCGATAATCTGTGAGCGCAGTTTGGGTAACAACTAGTCGATCCTGTGCAAGCTTTAGCTCGGTCTTGCTGTCGCGTAGAGCATCCGTCTGAAGACGCACGTTGATCCGATTAACCAATTCCTCACTGAGAAGTAGCAGATCGTCAGCAATTTTCTTCGCGTCCGCGGCCTCAAACGCGCGGACTCGCAAAGTTGTAATCCCCGTCTTATCTACGTGAATTACGTTAACCATATACTGAAAATACTTATAGAAACCTTCGTCACTCTGTCTGAAAAGAAGAGACGGGAAACGAGCAAGAAAATCAGCCTGCGGGCGATCAAAAATTTCGTCAAGAGGAGCCATCTTTCGCAGTTTCTCGATCGATGCCCGTGAAGTAATATATTCCTGCACGATAAACGAATCATCTTGCGATCGCCCCAACCCTATTTGGGCTAGGAACGCTAATCCGCTTGGAACTTCAGGTTTGGCGGCGGATCGAACGACAAAACGTGCCTCGGATTCGTATTGATCAGCAGCGACTAGGAAAAAATACAGTGCCGAGGCTATGGTGGGCAGCAGAAACCACCAATTCAATGCGAGCCGCGTCAAGTGCCAGGCTCGTCCATTTGCCCATTGTGGCATAGAAAAAGAAACACCAAGCGCCATGACAACGGTTGTCCCCTTTGAGCAAATCGGACAGGTTCCCAGTCTGATCCTGGCATAAGATGCTTGCAGCTTCTTTGGCGCGCAACTGACGAGATCACCTGGAGCCTAGTTCGATGTCGGAAACTTCGAATCTCGCCACATATGCACGGCTGCTGAAGCTCACACCCGTCGACGGAATTACTCTACAGGAAATCGGCGGTACACGAAGTGAACTCTTTTCCAAGTTGCCGGACGAGAAAGTTGCCAAATCTAGGTGGCTGACAGGTACGACCTCCTTTCTGCTGCTGGCTGTTCTGCCTACTTGTCTTGCGGTGCTCTACTTTCTGTTTTTGGCCGCGCCTCGCTACCAATCGGAGGCGAGCTTTGTTTTGAGATCGCCCGGTCGATCACTACCTGCTGGCGGCCAGATCGCTAGTTTGCTGCAGAGTACGGGAGTAACTAGATCAAATGATGATGGCTATATCGTCCGTGAGTTCCTCGAATCGCGTGACGCCGTGGAGTACCTTAAAAAAAACGACAACCTTCTTGAAGCGTTGTCCCGCGCCAGCGCAGATCCACTATGGCGGTTCCCGAGTTTGTTTTCGCGCGATACTAATGAAGGCCTTCATCGTTATTTTCAAAGGTTGATGTCGGCATCATTTGACAGTACTTCCGGCGTCAGCACGCTTAGAGTCCAGGCATTTAACCCTACTGATGCACAACGACTTTTGACTGGCTTACTGAGCGCGGCTGAATCTCTCGTCAATCGTTTGAATGAACGCGCCCGACGCGATGCGGTGGGAACTGCTGAGGTGGAAGCCGATCGCATGCGCCGCCGCGCTGTTGCCGCTCAAACAACATTGACCGCATTTCGGGAGCGCCAGAAGCTCGTCGACCCGAGTCAAGTTACGTTGGCGGTTCTTGAAGCTATTGGAAAACTCTCGATAGAAGTTTCCGAGATAAGTGTACGCCTCAATGAGTTGGAACGTACTTCACCCAATACGCCTCAGCTTCAAGTCTTGCGAACACGCCGCACCGCTCTTGAAAACCAGATCTCTATCGAACGTCAACGACTAGCCGGCGACTCTGAAGCTATTGCTCCACTAATCGCTGAGTATGAGAGATTAATGCTAGAGCAGGTATTTGCCGAAAAGGCGCTTGTGGCCGCAATGACGTCCGTTGAGTTAGCTAGATTGGAAAGCCTCCGCCAACAAGTTTACTTGGAAAGGATCACAATGCCTGTCGCACCGGACTACGCGGCTTACCCTTGGGCTATTCTGTGGTCTTTTGTTGTCTTCGCAATTGGATGTATGACGTGGCGGTTGTGGCGCAGCGTATCCGCCGATATTCTTGAACATGTACGATGAGCTTTCTAAGTGACTCTGATGCAGACGCACGCCACTGATACGAAAGCTTACGTCGAAGCAATTAACATTACTAAAATCTTCGAAGGTCAACGCGGTGGTCACCGTGCACTCGACAGGGTTTCCTTTCGCGTTGGCATCGGAGAGCGACTAGGAATTCTTGGAGCAAACGGATCCGGAAAGTCGACACTTATCAAGATTCTATCGGGCATACTCCTTCCAACTGCAGGAGAGATAAAAAGGGGATTGAGACTCTCTTGGCCTCTCGCACTGGGGGGCGGCTTCGAGGGACAACTTACTGGCTATGACAACGTGCGTTTTCTTAGCCGATTGTATGGCTTGCCATTTGCACCGACGTACGACTACGTCGCGGACTTTTCCGAGCTAGGCAAACATATGAATACGCAAGTGCGCTACTATTCTGATGGAATGCGCATGCGACTGGCGTTTGCTCTTTCATTGGCGATGGATTTTGAGTGCTATTTGATCGATGAAGTAATCTTAGTTGGAGATCGACGTTTCCAGCTAAAATGTCATGATGAGCTCTTCGGGAGACGGAAGCATTGCGGAATGATTATGGCCGTGCATGATGCAGGCGTTATCAAAGAGTATTGTCAGAGCGCGCTTCTGCTAAAAGATGGGCGAGGCAGAATTCTTAGTGATCTGTCTCTCGCCGGTCGAATTTACGCAAGCCTATGACGCAGCCCCTTTAAATAGGAGATCATCACAGGCTCTTTGAGTGGCCGATCGTTTTGGGGTGCATGAAAGCGCAAGTCGAAAATTCAGTGAATGGCTGCTGGACGTAATTGAGCCTCGAATTGATTCATCGAGTTCTTGTGCCGGCAAGCGCGACTACAGCAACATTTATCGTAGGTCTACTAGTCGGAAAGACCAATACAGGAATTTAAAGCGCAAAAGTAATAGATTTGACTACAGATGCTGACACTATACCAGCCTTGCCCAAACTGAGACATGTGTATCTATCGCACATTGTGCTCTGCCTATATCCATTTGTTCCTCAGCCAGAGCCAAAGAGCAGACCCTCTCAAGCGCAGGCGCCTTACCTGGCGGTAAAAGTCATAGCCGATCTGAAAAAGTTTGCGATGATATTGGGAGAGTTGCAGCCAGCTATCGCAGCAGCTACAGAGAGAATCCAAATACATGTCATTGGCTTGATATCCAAGCGATGGATCTCTCCGCACTCCTTAACCTTCCAGCCTGTCTCCGCGGGGATGTTAAGTTTACAATAGGGGGGGCGGCCTGCCGCGTAGCGGGACCACCTACGCTGAGGCAGTTCTTCAGGCTCACCCATCCATTCTGTGCTTCCAGGAGTTTATGCCTTTGAAAACGTCGGCTTTTGCTGACTTTTTGAGTGCGATAGACAAGACAATGACGTTCGAGCGAAATATATGGACAGACGCTCAAGGATATCACTGGCGAGGATACGGAGCGGAAGAAGATAGACCACGCCTCACTGCTCTGATAGTCGCGAGCCTCGCCAGTACGACCCACACACGTTACCTCTTAGGCAAATCTATTAAAGAGATACGTACTCTCTTCTGCAAGACACCTGACGCAGAGATCAATCTTTTGGCGCTCAAGTCCACACTAGAATTCTCATATGTTCACTGCATTCGGGATCCAGTCGCTTGCGCGAAGTCTAATTGGCAAATGCCATGGCTATCAAATGAAGATCTAGATCAATGGATTCCCTATTTTGGCCAGTCTCTCAGAGCATCCGCAGTTGCATTTGAGGCCATTCAAGAAGCGGGGATCGCTACCCATGTCTTGAGAGCTGAACAGCTATGGATGCCAATGACGCGTCAAGCGACCCTCGGCGCCTTATTCGACTTCCTAGGAATTCCAGACAGGACGGAACACTCACTAACTGCCGCCTCCTCTGTCGTTGACCCTTGGCCAGTCGAACGGCGGCGCCGCCCTACAGCCACTTTTGCAGAGCGTCACAGGGAGATGTTAGAAGCACACGAGGGAACGAAGCTTTGGCGACGAACGTTCTCGTATGCGAGGGCCGATGCAGAAGACCTTGAGTCAAATGCCCCACCGCCAAATGTAGCAAGTGGGCAGTGAAATTTACGCCCGCGTTCAACATCTCTGATCAAGGCCGAGGCCCAATAGAATCATTTGGGAGCAGAGTCACTTGATGGTTCCGCGCCCGCAAGGAGCCCAGAAAATTCAAAGAATGTAGTCCAGTGGCAGGAAATTGTCGTCAACGCAGGCCAGCGACGATCATGGAATGCAGAGCAATACGCCGCGACCATGGCCGAGAACTTGAAAGTCAGGATGCGGAACGGCACAGTCTAATGCCGCTGCAGTTGATCACGTGGCTCCGACCAGCGTGCACTGGCTTTGTGATCCGCCTTGAAGGACAGGCCTCCACGTCCTGCTCTCATTGTCGATTATCTGGTCAATCGCTTCACCGAACTCCCTCCGTGAAACGTTCGCGACGTGCTCGCCGTACCCACCACTTCGCCAATCTGATTGGCCGTCGACTCAGAAGGAAGCTTAAGCTCAACACCGAAGTGGCGCCCTCCTTCGGGAAAACGACATGTCGATCAAAGTCATGCAGTTAGGCAATGCCGAGAGTTATCTGGCAAACTCAATCATTATCACTACGAGATGCTCCTCCAGTTCAAGGGCATTGAACGTCGCAAGACCAAGGTCCGCCGACCGCAGTCCAACGGCAAGGGCGATGAGCACTTCCACGCCAAAGGCCGCGAGACCTAGTTCGCGACAGTCGATCAGATACGGCAATCTCTGGCGCCAACTCGCGCGCTCTGCAAACGCATCTCCGCCAACAACAACGCTCAAAAGGAGAACCACCAGAGCATCGATCAAGCGAAGGCCGCCTGCTTTTTGCTGCAGCATGGCAGCCTGTCTTCAAGGTTAACCCTCGCCTCGAGCAGGCATCATGAAGTAGATTCCACCTGCAAGGGCAACCCTTTTCCGTTCCTAGCTTCCTTGAGACTCTAGTGGCCATTCCCCCTAAGTTGTTCAATTTGTTGCTGTAGATTCTCATTCGTTGCCTTGAGTTCCCGAATTGCCCCCACGAGCAACGGAATGACCTCTTGGTATTTAACTGCGCGGGGCGTAGTGCCATCAGCCTCATATTCAACAAGCTCTGACGCATTCACAGCCACCTCCTCAGCTAACAAGCCAATGTGGCTCCTACGGTCCATGTCGATTGATTCTTTGAAGCGATAGCGCTTGGGTTGCAAACCAACAACGATATCGAGTGCCTGGGCATTCTGAATTGCTTCAGCATCTTCCTTAAAGCGAAGAGACGAAGGAGTACAACCAGTTGCCCACGAACGGTAAGTGAGCTTCCCACTTGAACTGTCGTAGCAGACAACATTCGCCTGCCCTGCGTCTTCCAGTGTCGCGATGATAGGACGCGAGAATTCGGCTGATGTCGGCGTTAGCTTTACCACATCATTGCCACCCAACTGAAAATGCAGGCTCGTATCATTCCTCTCTGCTATGCTCCAATTAGTCCAAAGAATGCGTCCAGCGTTGCCATCACCATCGAGCTTTAGTGCCGCCGCTGTCTCAGCTGTAACAGCACCGATCTCTACGCCATAGCCTTTGTCGATGGTGCCGCCACCAGTCGGCGTCGGACTCACAATAAGCCCTTGCCAATGCTCCAACGTAACGCCCCTGCCAAGCGTAACCAAAGTAGACTGCAAATTGTAGCTATTACGAACGCGATACGTTCCCGCGGACGGTGCAACAAAATGCGTCTCGGCAACCAACGACTTCACGTTGCCAACGATTTTCTGAGTGTTCGATGCCTCTATCACCGATGCAGCGACGATGGGTATGACATCCCAGCCGAGCGATTGCTCATCCGGAACGGACCGCGTGGCACGCAACGCATAACTTAGACCGCGCATCTCTTGGTTGGGATTTTCATAGAGTTCATCGCCCCAGACGCCAATGTAAGCGTCTGTGCCGAAAGTATTATTTCCAATCGCGACATGACCGGTTCGAAGCCCCTTAACCTTCGAGCCACTGATGCAAGGTTCGTTTTGCGTCGGATATCCACACTTGTCGCCTACGTTGATGGTGGGCTCTTGGAGCGCCAACAGTTCGGGACGATGTGCTCTCTCGATGCCAAGAGCAACTAACGCGCCACAAGTCAATAGCAGGATGGCTAGGATGGCAGAGGTATAAACGCCAAGTCGCATTGTCATGGACACGCGCCTCCACTATTTCAGCCAAATTCCGCTATGATGAGATCCTGTTACAGCTTCGGTGTAGGCATGGCCAAAGGACTACTAAGTGTACAACTGCCTAGGACAGCCTTGGCTACAGGTCCCGAATGGCAATGACTCGCCCCTGAAGATTGGCGACTGCGTAAGACAGAATGCGATCTCCGGCCAATGCCGAAAACAACCTGCCTTCCACGGTCTCGATCGAAAGTCGGAAAGGCTGGAACAACACGCCATCGACGGAAGGCACATCCGCCACAAACTCCACAGTAGTCCAGCCTTCCTTGGCTACAGTTGTCGTAAAAAGTACCTGACTGTTATCAGCTATGGTGATTCTTGCTTCCTTTGTTCCAACGACACTCAATGGCAGTAACAAATCCATTCGCACGTTGACTTTGGCACCTACCTTTGCCGACACATCGGGATCTTCTGAATAGATGTAATACGTCGTGATTGGCGAAGCGTCGAACCAGATGAACTTTCGATCACGATCGTTTTCTAGCCAGTAATTGTGTCCTTCGGGCACGATGCTGATGGCCCGTCTATAGGGCTCACCCGACAGATCTTGTGGCCCATAGAGGTCTGGAAGAGTGAGATCACGACGTGAACAAACCACCTTCCCTTGCCCGTCTGTTTTCAGACTGAGACCATGTTTTCCGCACAAATAGGCAAAGGCTCCCACTGAGTAGAGAGATAGATGTGCATTTCTCGGAGCTGCATACCAGTGGCCATAGATTACTTCCGCAGGCTTATCCCCGATCAGCAGCGTCGAGATGACAACTAAACCTTCATCCTGAACCGCATCCAACAGCGTCCCGAAAATTAGGTGTGGATCGCGTTCGTGTTCAATCACCTCCCAACAGGTGACAACGTCATTAGCTTTTCTATCGAATTGAGCGTCCGGGTTACTGAAAGGATCATAGCCACGGATAGATTTATAGCCTTGCTCTTTCATGAAATTGACGAACGCGCCCGACCCTGATCCGTAGTCAAGGATAGCTTGACCCTCCTTGCCAAGCACGTCACGGAAAATATGCTGATAATAATTGACGATACCCTTGGCTCGATTGCCCGAATAGTCACCATCTACAAGATGATATTCATCATTGTAGATGCGCTGAGCAAAATCATCATTTGACCACTGATCGAAATAGTCAGTTCTCAAAAAATTGCAGACAGTGCATTTGTAGTAAGACGCCAGATCGCTCGAGCCGTGCGATTTAATGTTATAAAGGGAACTGCACGACTTGGCAGCAGAAAGTCGAACTACAAGGAGCGACGGGCTATGGCAGATCGGACATTCAGTGGTCAGCATTCCCTATAATCGGTACATGCTAACGATATTTCAACTGCATTCCCATTGCGCAGAGAGGGAGAGAGGGAGAGAGGGAGAGAGGGAGAGAGGTCGTGGGCTACAATTTACTAAGGGCGTTGCTCAACTGCGCCAATGCCGAGAGAAGTGGCTAAACGATTTATCGAATGCATGAACAGCCCATGCATTTCGGTGACAAGGCGACCGTCCGGTCAAGCCACTTGTCACAGTCACTTTTTCTTGTGCTAGTTCACTGCTGAACGATTTCGAACCATGCCTTCCATCTTCGGCAATCTATTGTAGGTGAGCAACTCAACCTGATGCTTGCGAACAATCAAAAAACTTCGCTTCTATCAAAGCGACTTGGCCTTCTAATGCCGAATCTTGACTAATAAGACGCATTTCAATTGGATGCATAACTTCAGTTACCCGAAACTCCATAGCCAACGTGAATATGCCTCCTGCGTTCACTTCAAAGAAACCGCGCTCGATAGATGCCCCCGTATCAACTTCGATCATAAACGGCAACCTACCGATATCAGCGCTGAAGCCCAGTAGAACAACAACGCGCCATTTTCCGGTTGGCAAGGGAAGGTAGGGACCGTAGGCCAAAATGCGCGATCGACCGGCGACCTCGACTGTCGCAGGCAACATGGCCCCAGGAGCATCCCCATCAAGAAAGCTTTCTCTTGGCCAAGTCACACAAAGCAACTCGGATTTCTCGATAGCGTTGTACAAAGCCACTAAATACGGTGAAAGAAGTGTATCCACCATCGAGGTCTCTGGCGTCCCGTGATACGGCTCAACATTCGTTTCTGCACGAGGCGTTGGAGCTACAGTCGCTAACATGGCAGCCCAAAGGTCCGAATCTTCTGCCTTCAACTCCAGTGTTCGCGACGAATGACGAGCAAGCTCCAAAGCAAAGACTGCTCGATTAGCTGCTTCCCTCACAGAATCGGCAGGAAGCAGGGCATCTCCTGAGGAAAGTCCGAGCGCTGATCGATGATCAGCCAAGATGAATACTTCGACAGGAGCAGCCAAAAGCGAGGAAAGAAGCTCTGGGGTTGGCGTTTCCCGAATGGCCAAAATTTCAGGGCCTACTTCTGCCTCAAAGGCAGCACCGAGAAGAAACGTGTGAACCCAGGCCAAAGCGGCATGACTGCCAAAGAGCACAATCTTCATATCTAAATGTAGCACTTACTATTAGGCGTAACGGCACTAATCGCAAACAAATAATTCCATCAACCACACTATCTAAGCTCTCCGAGAGGAAATGATATTCAAGCAATCGATCACAGCGGAGAAACCAGTACCAGCGTAGAGACGCAATTCGAACGCTTCAATGGGATCTTCGAGCGAGTAAGACACTCGAATAAGCCCCCTTTCCAGTTCCCATTTAAAACATCGACGCAGATAGAACGCTCGATGCCCGCCTGATTTGGTAAGGTCAACAGTAGTTAGCCCCTCTCCGAGAGCGTCAAGCTTGAACAACAACTCAAATCGATAAGGGCCGGGAAGAAGCGAAAGGTGCGGTCCATAAAGCACTCGGTGCCCCACACCAGGCACGCCTGATATCCGCAACCCAGAGCCTTCTCGAGTGCCATACTGAGACTGCAGTCGGGGATCTGAGCCACAAATCACGGTTGTACTAGGTGTATCCATTCTTCTCAAACAAGTGCACTAGGATGCGCTTCTATACTACAATTGAAACTATCTGATCGAATAGCATGCATAAGCGGAGTCAAGAAATCTCATTAAGCCACAGCCCAATCGCACTGGCATCATTACATATTGAAACTTTCATAGGCTCCAGCCTTCTTGTTTCGAGGGTGTGAGCTTCCGCTGCGCCATGCCCCGTACGGACTAAGATGCCTGTGCCAATCCCTGAGGCTCTCGCGGCCTCAAGATCAATAACCTTGTCTCCAACCATAAGTGAACAAGACAGATCAGCTTTCAGACAGCTAGCAGCAGCCATCACCATGCCATTGTTTGGCTTTCGCCAAGGATGATCAGCTCGACAAAACTCGCCAATGCCATCTGGGTGATACCCGCACGCTACAACGAGATCGAGATGAGCATCTTTAAGAGCTAACAGCTCCGAAATCCGATGCTGCACGCGGTCAAAGTCATCCCATCCAAAGAAACCTCGACCAATCCCACTTTGGTTGGTGATGACGACAACGCAGATGCCGAGTTCATTTGCGCGTCGGATTGCCACCGCTGCCGCATCTACAATCCTAACATCTTCGCGACGTGCCAGGTAACCTACCTCTTCGACGATCACACCATCTCGGTCCAGAAATAGAACAGGCCGGCCACTAGCGTGAGCCGAGGTCAGACGTTCGCACCATAACCCCACGCCGTCGATCAACCTTTCGTCCAATGGACTCTCCTACAGATGCGCACCAGCATCCAATCACTGCGACACTTGTCGAAAATAGGTCGAACAAAAGCTGGTGTGTTCGCTGATTCGTATCAGCCAAAGCGGTGTTGCCGTGCTTTCCGCGCTACCTCGCCACAGCGGCCACCGCCACCACCGTCGCAGCGGCGCCGATGAATCCGATAAGCACGCCGACCGCCTTCTGCATCTCGGCTACCGGCGCGTTGGAGACGAAAACGATGTCCTTGTTGCGGATCGGGAAGCTCCGCGCCAGGAAGAAGCCGTTGGGGTCGCGCATGTTGACGCGATAGATCACCGGCACCTGCTGCAGCGCCCCCGGATCGGGGCGGCGGAAGCCGAGCTGGTCGTATTCCTCCGGCCGTTCGTAGCGGATCACGAACACGCCACCGGGATCGGCGCGGCTATCGCTGAGACCGCCGGTGCGGCCGATTGCCTGGTCCAGGGTGATGCCGATGGCGTCGAACGGCACCACGGAGTTCTGGCCGGTGGCGCCGGCCGAGGTGAAGGTCTGCGGCTCCTTGGCGACGCTGATCACGTCGCCCGGCCGCACGAAGACATTCTCCGTCGGGCTGGTCAGCAGCGCCTGCATGGGAATGCGCACCGACTGGCTGCCGCGCACCAGGGTGACGAAGGTCTCGTGCGCCGCCGCCTTGGTGCCGCCGGCCGTGGCGATCACATCGAGGATGCGGTCGCCACGCGTGGTCAGCGGCACGCGGGCGCCGCCCGTCACCTCGCCCACCACCGTCACGGTGTTGGCGATGTTCTTGGTCACAGTCACCAGCGCCTGCGGCTCGATCGCCTTGGTCTGCAGGGCGGCGACGACCGCCTCCTCGACCTGCTGCGGCGTGCGGCCGACGACACGCACCCGGCCGGCATAGGGCACGGTGATGGCACCGTCGGGCCCCACGACCTGTTCGGGGATGCTCGCTGTACGTGACCCTGACGCGCCTCGATCATTGACCGGCGCTGAGAACAGCCCACCGGCCGCGGCCTCCCAGATCGTCACTTGGACATAGTCGCCCTGACCGATGGCCTGGGTCGAGACCGCGCCCTGCTTGCCGAACGTGCCCATCAGCGAGACCGCCGACCATTTCTCCATCCTGGCGACCACGTTCGGGTCAACGTCGATCAGGGCGAAGCGCGTCTCCCCCGTCGCGGTCGGCTTGGAGGCCGCCGTCACCTCGGCCGTGGTCGGGCCGGAGGCCGGCAGGCCGGAGCAGGCGGTGAGGGAACTCACCGCCATCGAAGCCGAGACGACCAGGCCGATCCCTTTACGGAGTACGGAGGGGAAGGCACGCAGGTAAGCGCCGTGCCCCGTTTCCATCGCCGATGCCGCGAGGCCCGGTGCGTTTCTGTCCAATGCCATAACGGGCCGGACGTTAGGCGAATCTCCGCCGCGTTCCTAGGCGGGAGCCTGTGAATCCAGCGAAGTTGTCGAATCCGGCGAAGTTGTCGCAGAGCGGCCGCCAACGCTCCGCTGCCTATCAATTCCGATGTGCCGCCTGCGGTCCGCGACCGATCCCCAAGGTCGCCGCGATCAGCCGGACGGCGAACCAGACGTGACAGAGCCGCACCCCCGCCCGCCGCGCCGCAGCCGCCTCGGCGCTGCTGGGAAATCCGCGATACTGGCCCGGCCCGGGCGGCCTGCCCGGCCGGCCGGCGGCAAGGTCATCCAGCGCATCGCCCACAGCGCCGGCGCCGGCCAGGAACAGGCGGGTGTTGATCTCGGCCACCGATTGACGCCGGTCGATCGGCTGCTCGGCCTGGCGCAGGATGGCGCCGGCATCGATCTTCGCGTCCTCGATCCGGTGCAGGGTGGCGCCGCTGCGGGGGCGCCCCTCGACCAGAGCCCAGAAGACGGGACAGGGCCCGCGCAAGGCCGGCAGGAGAGAGGGATGGATGTTGAGCGCCCCCAGGCGCGGCACGGCGATCGCCGCCGGCTTCAGGATCTGGTCGAAATTCATCACCAGCAGGGCGTCGGGCGCGTAGGCGCGCAACCGGTCGAGGGTGGCCGGCGCGTTGATGTCGCCGGTCTCTATGATGACCGCGCCATGGCGCCGGGCCAGTGCCGGCAGGGTCTCGAGCGCCGGCCGGCGGCCCAGGCAGAAGAGCAGCCGCGCCGCCTTGCCGACGGGGCCCGCCACCACCTGGGCCGAGATCAGGTCGAAGCCTAGCCAGAAGGTCATCCCCACGCCGGACTTGCGCACACTGGCCGTCAGCTGGGCAAAGAAGCCGCCATGGTTGGTGTCGAAACGGCGCGATACCAGCACCAGCCCGATCCGGTCGCCATGGGTCTCGAACAGGCGATTGAGGGCCGGCAGGCAGGTCAGGCTTTCGAGATGACAGAAGGCGATGCGCTTCATACTTTCTGCAATGGACTGATTTTTCACGTTTTTTTCGCGGGGCCGGGCAACATTTTCGCGATTTCGGGGTTCTATTGTGCAGTGCAGCAGTTGCACGATTTTGCCACGTTCAGTATGGTGAATGCCAGCCCGCGGCTGAACTGAACTGGTTGTGTAGAGAGATTGATCATCAAGTCGTTCGCGAGTGCCGACCTATGGTGGAGAGGGGGCGACTGGCGTTCGGTTGGGGGGCATGAACGTCGATGAAGGTGCATGACGAAGTCGCGATCGTCGGCTATGCCGGCCGTCTGCCCGGTGCCAACAACGCCGAAAGCTTCTGGCGCCTGCTGCGCGACAACCGCTCTGCGGTCAGCTGGATCACCCCGGATCGCTTCCCCACCGGGGCCTACTACCATCCCTCCACCGACCAGCCCGGCCGCGCCTACACCTTCGCCGCCGGCCTGATCGACGATGTCTGGGGCTTCGATGCCTCGGCCTTCGGCATGAGCCCGCGCGAGGCCGAACAGGTCGATCCGCAGCAGCGCCATCTGCTCGAAATCACCCACGATGCCCTGGCCCATGCCGGCATCCGCCCCTCGACCCTGGCCGGCAGCCATACCGGCGTCTATGTCGGCGCCTCCTCGGTCGATTACGGCGCGCGCTTCTTCGCCGATCCGTCCGCCGCCGACGTGCACATGATGACGGGCAACACGCTCAGCATCGTGTCCAACCGCCTGTCCTACAGCCTCGACCTGCACGGGCCGAGCTTCACCGTCGACACCGCCTGCTCGTCGTCGCTGGTCGCCCTGTCGCTGGCCGCCGACGCCATCCGCAACGGCACGGTCGAGACGGCGATCGTGGCCGGCGTCAACCTGCTGCTCTCACCCTTCTCCTTCGTCGGCTTCTCCCGCGCCTCGATGCTGTCGCCGACCGGCCGCTGCCGGCCCTTCGACGCGGCGGCCGACGGCTATGTCCGCGCCGAGGGCGCGATCGTGCTGGTGCTGCAGTCGGTGGCCGCGGCGCGCAAGGCGCGCAGCCGCATCCATGCCACCATCGTCGGTTCGGCCATTGGACAAGACGGCCGCACCACCGGGCTTTCCCTGCCGTCGGCAGAATCGCAGCGCCGGCTGCTCGAGCAGGTTTATGGCGAGTTCGGGGTCGATCCCAGCGACCTCGCCTTCGTCGAGGCGCACGGCACCGGCACCCAGGCGGGCGACCCGCTGGAGGCCGACGCGCTGGGCAAGGGCCTGGGGCAACGCCGCTCCCAGCCGCTGCCGATCGGCTCGGTGAAGTCCAATATCGGCCATCTCGAGCCCGCCTCGGGCCTGGCCGGCGTGCTGAAGTCGATCCTGGCGCTCAATCGCGGCGTCCTGCCCGGCACCCTGCACCAAGTCTCGCCCAACGAGAACATCCCGCTCGACGAGCTCAACCTCAAGGTGGTGGGCCAGAACTGGTCGCTGCCGGAACGCCGCGGCCCGTCCCTGGCCGGCGTGAACTCGTTCGGCTTCGGCGGCACCAATGCCCATGTGATCCTGCGCGGCGAGGACACCTCGGTCAGCGTCGCCCATCCCAAGACGGAAGCCGGCCCGCCGCCGCTGCTGCTGTCGGCCCATACGGCCGAGGCGCTGCCCGAGCTGGCGCGCGCCTATCTCGACCAGTGGCCGTCCGACCGGCGGCTGAGCGGTGACTTCATCGGCGCCGCCGCCCATCTGCGCGATGGCCTGTCGCATCGCCTGGTCGTGCGCGGCAAGACGGCCGACGAGACCCGGCACAACCTGCAGCAATTCGCCAACGGCGAGCCCTCGCCCGCCGCGCTGAGCGGCCAGGCGCTCGGCAGCAACCTGCCCGTCGCCTACATCTTCTCCGGCAACGGCTCGCAATGGGTCGGCATGGGCCGCACCGCCTGGCACGCCAATCCGCGTTTCCGCGAGGCCCTGAAGGAAGTCGACGGCCACTTCTCTCGCCGGCAGAAGGAATCGCTGGTCGACCTGCTGTTCGCCGACGACCTGGCGCAGAAGCTGCGCCAGGCGACCTACGCCCAGCCGCTGCTGCTCGCCTTGCAGATCGCCACCGTGCGCTGCCTCGAGGCGCTGGGCGTGGCGCCGGTCGCCACCATGGGCCACAGCGTCGGCGAGATCGCCGCCGCCTGGTGTGCCGGGGCGCTCAGCCTCGACCAGGCGATCGATGTCGTGATCGCCCGCAGCCGCCACCAGGAATCGGTGCGCCACAGCGGCACCATGGCGGCCCTGATGCTGGGCGAGCGCGATGCCCGCCGCTTCCTCGCCTCGGCCAACGTGCCGGGCGTCGACATCGCCGCCATCAACAGCTGGCGCAGCGTCACGGTCTCGGGCCCGGTCAAGCAAATCGAGATGATGCTGACGGCCGCCTCCGACCTGCGCATCGGCGCCCGCCGCCTCGATCTCGACTATCCCTTCCACAGCTCGCTGGTCGATCCGGTGCGCGCACCGCTGCTGCGCGAGCTCAAGGGGCTGAAGCCGCTCGAGGCCCGCCGCCGCTTCGTCTCGACGGTGAGCGGCACCTTTGCCGGACGCGAGATGCTGGGCGCCGAGCATTGGTGGCACAATGTGCGCGAGCCGGTGCATTTCGAGGCCGGCCTGAATTGCCTGCTGAAGGAAGGCCTGCGCCTGTTCGTCGAGATCGGGCCCAAGCCGATCCTGTCGAGCTACCTGCGTGACACGATGCGCGAAGCCAATGTGCGCGGCGCCGTCGTGGAATCCCTGACCGAGTCGCTGGAGCAGGACGACAGCGATCCGATCGAGCGCGCCGTCTCGCGCCTGGTGCTGCTGGGCGGCCAGGTCGACACGCAACGCTTCTTCGGGCCGCCGCCGGTGACGGCGCTGCCGCTGCCCGCCTATCCGTGGCGGCATGCGCAATTCAAGGTGCGGTCGACGGCGGAGGCGAACAACACCTTCGCCGGCCCCTCCCATCCGCTGCTGGGATCGCGGCCGCGCCAGGACGGCGCGACCTGGTTCTCGACCGTCGATCCGGCGCTCTTCCCCTGGATGGCCGACCACAAGGTCGGCGGCCTCTCGGTCTTCCCCGGCGCCGGCTATGTCGAGGTGATGCTGGCGGCAGCGCGTGAAGTCCATCCCGACGGCGCGCTCGAGCTGCGCGACTTCGACATCGTGCGGCCCCTGGTGTTCGACGGCGCCTCCTCGTTCGAGACTTCGGTGCGCTTCGATCGCGAGACCGGCATCGCCGAGTTCCTGTCGCGGCCGCGCACCGCCGACACCGAATGGGCGATGAACGCGCGCGGCATCATCGGCCGCTCGCCCGCCATCGAGGTCCAGGCGCCCGAGAAATCCGATGCGATGGGCACCGTCGTGGTGCCCAAGGCCAAGGTCTACGACGTGTCGCGTGGGCTGGGCTTCGACTACGGCCCGACCTTCCAGCGGATCCGCCATGTCTCCTTCCCCGAGCCCAAGCTCGCGGTCGCGGCGCTGGAGCCGACCGAGGCCACGGCGCTGGGCGGCCGGGTGATCGACCTCACCGCGCTCGACGCCGCCTTCCATGCGCTGTTCGCCTCGGAAGAAGCAGGCGTCGCCGACATGCCGATGAAGCGCATGCTGCCGGTGCGCTTCGGCCGGGTGCGCGTCTTCGTGCCGGGCGCCACGGCAACCCGGGCGATCGCACGCACCAGGCGCCAGTCGCTCACCTCGATGCTGGTCGATATCAGCCTGCTCGACGAGGCCGGCAAGGTCGTGGCTTTCGCCGAATCGGTGCGCCTGATCGAGGCGCCGGTCGGCCTGGGGGCAGATCCGCGCTCCTTCACCTACCAGACGACCGCCTGGTCGCTCGAACGCGCCGGCAAGCCCTCGCTCGCCCATTTCCCGCAGCAGGACGCCGCTCAGCTTCAGGACGGCCTCTCTGACGCGGCCGCCCTTAGCGAGGCCCTGCTGCTGCTCGATGCCGGCTGCCTGCGCGCCACCTGGAGCGCCTTCCGCAGCGGCCCCGCGGCACAGAACCTGCGCGACATGCCGTCGGCGCCGGACGGGGATGCCGACTGGGCGGCCCATCTCTGTTCGGCTCTGCTCTGGCACCTCGAAACCAAGAACCTGGTGATCGAGCAGCAGGGTACGCCGGCTCTGGCTGAAAGCTGCGACCTGCCGTCCGTCGATTCGCTGGTGCGGTCGCTGATGGCGCGCCACCCCACCATGGCGAGCGAGGCGGCCAGCCTGTCGCGCCTCGACGACGTCATGGAGCGCGTGGTCGCCGGCGACGCCTCGGTGCAGGCCGAGCTGCAATCCTCGCATTGGCGCCAGCTCGACACGGCCTCGCGCCAGATCGCACTGCTGCGCCGCGCCGTGTTCGACGAGCTCTTCCGGGCGATCGCCGCGCGGCCGGCCGGCCGCCTGCTGCGGCTGCTGTTGATCGGCGCCGAGCATGCGATTCTGGCCGCCGAGCTGCTGCACGACGTGCCCGGCCTCGACGTCGTGATCACCGACCTCGACGCGGACCGCCTCGACCAGGCGCGCGCCACCCTGGACGACGACGCCCAGCATATCCGCTGCGTGCCCTGGAGCGACCTCGAGACCTGGCCGGGCGGCACGTTCGACCTGGCGGCCGCCGTCGATGCCTTGAGCGAGATCGCGGCATCGGGCGATGGCCTCGACCGACTGCGGCGCCTGCTGCGCCCGCGCGCGCCGTTGCTGGCCGGTGAGCCTGCCCCCAGCCTGTTCTGGGACATCGTGCGCGGCATCCGCCCGAAATGGTGGGCACGTTCGGCCAACTCCTCCTTCCCGGTCGGCGCTCTGCTGACGGCGCGCGAATGGACGGATGAGCTCGAAAGCGCCGGCTTCAACACAGTGTCGGGCCGGCCGCTGCTCGGCGATGAGAGCGTCGGCGTCATCGTCCACGGCCTTGCCCGCGCCCCCGAAGCGGGCACCGAGGCGGTTTCCGAGCCGCCGGTCTTCGCCTGGGAAGGCGACGAGACGGCCAACCGCAAGGCCCTGCAGGCCGCCCTGCCGAACGCCGGCACGATGGGAGCGGCGGCCACCGAGACCGCGGCAACGACCGATGTCGTCTGGACGGTCGATGCCCAGCGCGCTGGCGCCACGGTGCCGCAGATGGGCGCCCTCCTGTCGCGCCTGGCCGACCGTTGCCGCCACCTCGGCGCCAACCCGGCGCGGTTGTGGCTGATCCTGGATTTCGGCGACGCCGAGACGACGGCCCCACTGGCCCCGCTGGCCAGCCCGCTCTGGTGCGCGCTGACCGCCGCAATGCGCGTCGCGCAGAACGAGTACGCCGCCCTCGAGATCCATTGCCTGGGCCTCGCCGGATCCCCGACATCGACCGCGCCGCGACGCGTCGCCGAGGAACTGGTCGCGCCCACCGACGAGCGTGAGATCTTCTTCCGGGGCGAAGAACGCCTGGTCTTCCGTCTGACCCGTGGTGCTGCGCCGCTGCCGGCGCCACCGGAGCTGAGCGACGACCTCGCTTTGAAGCTCGTGCCGCGCTCCAGTTCGAACCGTGGCGCGCTTGCCTGGTCGACCGTACCGCGCGCAGTGCCTGGCCCCGGCGAGGTCGAGATCGAGGTGGTCGCGACCGGCCTCAACTTCCGTGATGTGATGTGGAACCTAGGCCTCCTGCCGGAAGAAGCGCTGGAAGACGGCTATGCCGGTCCGGCGCTGGGCATGGAATGCGCCGGCATCGTGAGCGCCGTCGGGCCCGAGACGCTCGAATACGAGGTCGGCGACCGCGTCGTCGCCTTCGTGTCCGGCGGCTTTGCCAGCCATGTCGTGACCCCGGCCTTCTCGGTGAGCCCACTGCCGGCCAACCTCACCTTCGAGGCGGCCGCCACCCTGCCCGTCGCCTTCCTCACCGCCTACTACTCGCTGGTGCATCTGGCGGGCCTGAAAGAAGGCGAGACCGTGCTGGTCCATGGCGGCGCCGGCGCGGTGGGTCTCGCGGCCCTGCAGGTCGCGCGCTTCTGCGGTGCCAAGGTCATTGCCACGGCCGGCACGGAGGAAAAGCGCGCGATGCTGCGCGATCTCGGCGCCGACCTGGTGCTGAATTCGCGCTCGCTCGCCTTCGCCGACGAGGTTGCCGCCCACACCAAGGGCCGCGGCGTCGACATCGTGCTGAATTCGCTGGCCGGCGAAGCGATGATCCGCTCGCTCGACTGCCTGC
>Ga0209933_1001036_pt1 | contig 33397 bp, 25 predicted proteins | sample ThiBiot_300_biof_FD_183944 | JGI IMG/M metagenome (GOLD analysis project Ga0209933, IMG submission 183944) | Wastewater bioreactor microbial communities from Cape Town, South Africa - Thiocy_cont_300_biof (SPAdes) | ecosystem: Engineered > Bioremediation > Thiocyanate > Unclassified | place...
CGGCGGCTATCAGATCGTCGTGACGGAAATTCCCTACGGCGTACAAAAGGCCAAGCTCGTCGAGAAAATCGCCGAGCTGATGAGCGACAAGAAGCTGCCGTTCCTTGGCGATGTGCGCGACGAGAGCGCGGAAGAAATTCGCCTCGTGCTGGAGCCGAAAACCCGCGTCGTCGATCCCGTGCTGCTGATGGAGAGCATGTTCCGCGCTTCGGAACTCGAAGTGCGCGTCGGGCTCAACATGAACGTCCTGTCGGCGGGCCAGGTGCCGAACGTGCTCGATCTGCGCGATGTGCTCTGGCAGTGGCTGGAACACCGGATCGAGGTGCTCGTTCGCCGTTCGACGCATCGCCTGAAGAAGATCGAGCATCGCCTCGAAGTTCTCGACGGTTATCTGATCGCCTATCTCAATATCGATGAGGTCATCCGGATCATTCGTCGCGAAGACGATCCGAAGGCGAAGCTGATCGCGAAATTCAAGCTCAGCGATGTGCAGGCGGAAGCGATCCTCAATCTACGTCTGCGGTCGTTGTCGCGGCTCGAAGAGGTCGAGATCCGTTCCGAGCACGACAAGCTTTCGAAAGAGCGGCGCGAGCTGAAGCAGCTTCTGAAGTCGGAAGAGCTGCAATGGGAGCACGTCTCGAACGAGGTCAAGACGACGCGCGAGGCGTATTCGAAGAAGACCGCAATCGGCCGCCGCCGTTCGACGTTCGCCGATGCGCCGGAGGTCGAGGTCGATCTTGCGGCGGCCTTGGTCGAGAAAGAGCCGGTCACGGTCATCCTGTCGGAAAAGGGATGGGTGCGCACGCTCAAGGGCCATCAGGACGATCTCTCGAAGCTGGACTTCAAGCAGGGCGATGCTTTGAAGCGCGCCATCAAGGCGTTGACGACCGACAAGCTCGTGCTTCTGACAACGAACGGCAAATTCTTCACGCTCGAAGCAAACGCGCTGCCGGGCGGGCGCGGTCACGGCGAACCCGTGCGGCTGATGATCGATCTCGAAGAGAACCACGACATCGTCGAGGTGTTCGTGCACGATCCGTCGCGCAAGCTGCTCGTCGCTTCGACGGCGGGCTACGGCTTCATCGTGCCGGAAGAGGAAGTGATCGCGTCGACACGCAAGGGCAAGCAGGTCCTGAACGTGTCGGAGCCGGATGAGGCGCGCGTCTGCGTCCCGGCCGAAGGCGACTACGTTGCGACGCTCGGCGACAATCGCAAGCTCCTCGTCTTCAAGATCGACGAGGTTAATGAGATGACGCGCGGCAAGGGTGTCATCCTGCAACGCTTCAAGGACGGCAGCCTGTCCGACGTTCGCGTCTTCAAGAAGTCGGACGGCCTGACGTGGGTCGATAGCGCAGGCCGAGAATTCACCCTCGCGTGGGGCGAGATGCGCGACTGGGTCGGCGAGCGCGCGCAAGCCGGGCGTGTCGTTCCGCGCGGGTTCCCGCGATCGAACTCGTTCGGTCCGCGATTTTGATTGCGGATGTTGACCGGCCGCGCTTGTCGCGGCCGCTCGGCACGGCTACGACCATGTCGCATGGGTGGGACGTTCAAAAAAGCGGCTTGGATCGTGGGGGCGGCAGCGATGATGGGGATCGGCACCGCCGATCTCCGGGCGCAAGGCACCGAGACGACGTGCCAGAAAGAGGACTTCGAGGCTGTCGTCGAGGCGACGGCGTCGAGCCTGCGCGATCTCAACAGCAAGAACCGGCCTGAGTTTCAGGAAAAGCTGCGCGAGCTGAAGTTGAAGCGCAACTGGAACCAGAACGAGTTCATGGAAAAGGCGGCGCCGTTCGTGCGCGACGACAAGACGGCGGTCTACGACAAATCGACGGACGAGCTGCTGTCGGCGATCTCGTCGATGGGTCGCGAAGGTGCGAGCGCGGCGAGCCCGGACTGCGCGATCCTACTGGAACTCAGAGCCCGGATGAACGTGCTCGTCGACACTCAGACGGCGAAATGGAAGTACATGTTCGACAAGCTCAATGCCGAGCTGGCGAAGTAAGATCTGCAACCCTGCAGGCCTGCGCTTTTAGAATTCCTCGGCGTCTTCGGGGACGCGCTCCCAGCGATCCGGTCCGAGGCGTTCTTGCGGCTGGAAGCGCGTTTTGTACGCCATCTTCTTCGAGCCCTCGATCCAATAGCCGAGGTAGACGTGCGGCAGACCGATGCGCTGCGCGAACGCGATATGCTCCAGGATCATGTACGTGCCGAGACCGGAGTCGGCGCCATCGGGATCATAGAAGCTGTAGACCATCGAGATGCCGTCGCTCAGCCGGTCGCACAGCGCCACGGCCTTGAGCGGCCAGGAGTCGAATTCGGAATCCGGTGCGCCGTCCGGCCTCTGGCGGTATTCGGTCAGGAACGTGTCGATGACGGTGTCTTCGACCATCATGCGGTAGTCGAGCATCGTCATGTCGGCCATGCCGCCGTCGCTGTGGCGGGCATCGATGTAGGCGCGGAAGAGCTTGAACTGTTCCTGCGTCGGGATCGACGCGGTGCGGCGCGCGGCGAGCTTGGAATTTCGCACCCAGCTGCGGCGCATCGATCGATTGCTTTTGAACTCGTTCACCACGACGCGCACGGACACGCAGGCCTGGCAGCCCTCGCAGTACGGCACATAGGCGATGTTCTGACTGCGGCGGAAGCCGGTTGTCAGCAGGCGGTCGATGAGTTCCGGCGGCTTGTCGTGCGTCAGATGCGTGAAGAGTTTGCGTTCAAGCCGGCCGGGCAAATACGGGCAGGGCTGCGGAGCGGTAACGTAGAACTCTGGAAATTTCTTTTGTTGCTCCGTCATTCCGACGCGTCCCTCGGGGCACCAGCCTTCTACGATGATAAAGGGAGGCGCAGGTCAGGATCAAGGCACCGGCGATTATCCATAGATAGGATCGGTGAATGGGAGGCAAAAAAGTACGCCGCCAACGCGCGTTGCGCTGCGAAAATGGGTCTTATGGAGCCTGCGAGCTACAACACAAACGGTCGCGCCGGCGCGTTTGGTGCGAAACGACGCGCACGCAGCTTTCAGCGCGTCTCAGACGCCGAGTGGGGAGGTCTGTGTCGTCGCCGCAGGCGTGTTGCCGGATGTCGTCGCCTCAGCGTTGGCCACGATCGCGTAAAGGGCGCATGCCGAGATGATGCCGGCCACGACGATCGCCGCCCAAAGGGCCGATCTTCGCAGAAACCACCCGACCGTCGGAGCCCCGGATTTGGTTTTACCGTCCCACGCCGCACTTTGAGCCGAAGAGGCCCCGTAAGTCGTCATTTGCCGCCCTTATATCTGTCTCGGGACTCGCGCGCCCACTTCTCGCTCTTAACCCTGTCGGTGCACAAGCACGCAGCTGCCTCAATCCGCAGAAAACCGAATCGTTTGTTGTATTTCGATGACTGATTATGCGCGGGTGGGCATTGTGCGAGGCTGAATTGTGGCTTATCGGCTACTTTTGCGGCGAATTTTCGAGCCCAACAAGACACACTCGGATCTTCAAAGCGGCATGAACGCGATTTAGCATTGAGCCGCGTCGGTCGCGTTCTTGTGCCGGACCGAAATTCCCACATACTTCGGGAAATAATCTCGACGACAACAAACAGGCATCGAGGAACCGCTCAAGGCAAGCCGGATCACTCTTTCGAGTGATCGTCAGACTAGACCTGGAGGTTCCATGATCGAACTCGTCGTCGCCGTCTGCATGATCGACCAGCCGTCTCGCTGCCGGGACGTGACCCTCAATTTCGAGGGTGAGAGGGTCACCGCCCAGCAATGCGCCATGAACGGCCAGATCGAAATGGCGAAATGGATCGGTGAGCATCCCAACTGGGTAATCCAGAAGTGGCGCTGCGGCATCGCCGGCCAGTTCGCCAAGCTTTGAATAGCTTTTGCAGAAAGGCCGGTTGACAGACCGGCCCACGCTGCGCTCCCTGACGGCGCAAAAAACGCCGCTCAGGAGTTCTCACATGACACAGTCGCCGACGCAAAAGTTTGCGACCCAGGCCGTGCACGCGGGCGCAAGCCCCGATCCCGTCACAGGGGCGCGCGTGACGCCGATCTATCAAACGACATCCTTCGTGTTCAACGATCCGGACCACGCGGCGGCGCTGTTCAATCTCGAAGCGTTCGGAAACATCTACACGCGGATCAACAATCCGACGCAGGCAGTGCTCGAAGCTCGCGTCGCCGCGCTCGAAGACGGCACGGCGGCGCTGGCCGTCGCGTCGGGTCACGCCGCGCAATTTCTGGCGCTGCACACGCTCCTCGAGCCGGGTGACGAATTCATCGCGGCGCGCCAGCTCTATGGCGGCTCGATCAATCAGTTCAATCATTCCTACAAGAAATTCGATTGGAACGTCGTCTGGGCCGACGCGACGGACGCGTCGAGCTTCGAGCGGGCAATAACGCCGAAGACGCGCGCGATTTTCTGCGAGAGCATCGCCAATCCGGGCGGGATCGTCAGCGACCTGCCCGGCATCGCGGCCGTTGCCAAGCGCGCCGGTATTCCGTTCATCGTCGATAACACGCTGGCGACGCCCTATCTCTGCCGGCCGAAAGAATTCGGTGCCGATATCGTCGTGCACAGCCTGACGAAGTTCATCGGCGGACATGGCAACTCAGTCGGCGGCGTGATCGTCGATTGCGGCACGTTCGACTGGCTGAAAAGTCCGCACCGGTACAAATCTCTGGTCGATCCTAATCCGTCCTACAACGGAATGAAGCTCGCCGAGGCTTTCGGCCCTATGGCGTTTGCGATTGCCGCGCGCGTGCTCGGTCTGCGCGACCTCGGTCCGTCGATTTCGCCTTTCAATGCGTTTCTCATTCTGACCGGCGTCGAGACGCTGCCGCTCAGGATCCAGCGTCAGGTCGACAACGCGCGCATCGTGGCGGAATGGCTGGAAAAGCAGCCGGGCGTCGGCTGGGTGAACTATGCCGGGCTGCCGAAGAATCCCAGCTACGCTCTCCACCAAAAGATTTGTCCAAAAGGTGCGGGTTCGGTCTTCACGTTCGGCCTCAAGGGTGGTTATGAAGCGGGCGTGAGGCTGGTCTCGGCCTTGAAGCTCTTCAGTTTCCTTGCCAACATTGGGGACACCCGCAGCCTCGTCATTCATCCGGCGTCGACCACGCACCGGCAGCTTCGCGACGAAGAGCGCGCAGCCGCAGGGGCTGGCCCGGATGTTGTCCGCCTGTCACTCGGTATCGAAGATGTCGACGACCTCATCGCCGATCTCGAGCAGGCACTTGCCGCGATTTAGAAATGCCGCCAGGAAGGGGCCATGAACTACCAGCTTGTTTTGCAATTTCAGGGTGACGACGAGGATACGCTCGACAAGGTGATCGAACTCGAGGACCGCCTGATCGACGCCCTTGGCGGTTCGACGACGGCGGAAGTCGATGGGCATGAGCCTGGCGACGGCGTCATCAATCTCATTCTGCTCGCGAAGAACGCGACGAAGGTTTGGGAAAAGATCGAGCCGATCGTCGAGGGCGCGTCCGACGAACTCGACATCAATGCCGTCGCGTTTCGCGCGCTGGAGGGGGAAGACTTTACGGTCCTCTGGCCCGTCGATTACGAGGGCGAGTTCGAGCTGGCTTGATGAATTGCGCTTTGCGGCTTCCCTAAGGGGCCAGCCGCAAAGCGCGAAGCCAGCTAGCTCGCCTTGACGTAGGAGCCCGGCGCATCCTCGATGACGCCGAGCTTTTTCCCCGGAGCGCGCGCCTCGATCCAGCCTCCGGACTGCTGCGACAGCCATTCAATCCAGTAGGGCCACCAGGATCCCGGCGTGACGGACGCTGACGTCTGCCAGTCGGCAAGGTTCGCCATGTTCGTGCCCTTCGTCCAGAACTGGTATTTGGCCTTGCTCGGCGGATTGATGACACCGGCAATGTGTCCCGATCCTGCGAGCACGAATTCGACCGGGCCGCCGAGCATCTGCATGCCGCGGAAAACCGATGCCGCGGGCGCGATGTGATCCTCGCGCGTCGCGACCGAGAAGATCGGCAGCTTGATCTTGCCGAGGTCGAGCTTGATGCCGCCGACGTCCATCTCGCCCTTGGCAAGACGGTTCTCGTTATAGAACTCGCGCAGATAGAATTTGTGATTGGCGGCGGCCATGCGCGTCGAGTCCTGGTTCCAGAACAGGAGATCGAACGGGAAGGGCTTCTTGCCGAGCATGTAGTTATTGATGACGTACGGCCAGATCAGATCGCGCGGCCGCATCATGTTGAAGACGTTGGCCATGCGTGAGCCGTCGAGAAAACCCTTCTCGGTCATCAGCGCGTCGAGGCTGTCGAGCTGGTTGTCGTCGGTGAAGAGCAGGAGATCGCCGGCGAGCGTGAAGTCGACCTGGGTCGTCAGCAGCGTGCAGCTTTTGAACGGCTCTTCGCCACGCTGCGCGAGGTACGCAAGCCCCGTCGTCAGCGCCGTGCCGCCGACGCAATAGCCGAGCACGTTGATTTTCTCGACGCCCGACTCCTGTTTGACGGCGCGGACCGCTTCCAGGATGCCTTCGAGAATGTAGTCTTCGAACGTCTTTGCAGCGAGCTTTTCGTCCGGATTGACCCACGAGACGACAAAAACCGTGAAGCCTTGATCGACGACGTACTTGACGAAGCTTTTCTGGCTCGTGAGATCGAGGATGTAATATTTGTTGATCCACGGCGGGATCATCAAAATCGGGCGCTCACGGACCTTATCGGTCGCGGGCACATACTGGATGAGCTGCAACAACTCATTCTGGAAGACCACCTTGCCGGGCGTGGTGGCGAGGTTGCGGCCAAGCTCGAAAGCGTTGGCGTCCGTCTGACTGATTTTCATCAGATCGCCGGACGACCGCAAATCCTCGGCGAGAAGGTTGGCGCCTTCCAGGAGATTGCGCCCGTTCGTCTCGATGGTCTCGCGCAGAACTTCCGGGTTTGTCGCGAGGAAGTTCGTCGGCGAGTAGGCGCTCGTCAGCTGGCGAAGGTAGAACTCGGCGCGGTGGCGCGCTCGCTCATCGAGACCCGGCGTCGTCGCCAATTGATCCTCGGCCCATTTGCACGCCAGCAGATAAGCCTGTTTACAAAAATCAAAGAAGGGGTTCGCGCTCCACTCGGGATCCTTGAAGCGGTTGTCGGTCGAAGCCGGTTCGATCAGCGGAGCGATCGGCATGCCCATGGCGCGCGCCAGGACGTTGTTCCAGAGATTGGCAAACTGGCCGAAGAAGAGTGTTTGCGCCTCCGAGAGCTTCACCGGATCGGAAAGCCAGGTCTGTGCCAGCGAGGTCAGCGTCTCGGTCGCAGCCGAGAACTCGCTTGCGGACGTGTACGGGCCGACCTTCGCGTCCGGGCGCTCGGCAAGTTGCGCGAGCGCAATGCTGCCCCGCTCGTAGGCGCGGAGAAGGTTCGAAGCGAACTCTTCGGGGTTGGCGATCAGGTAACGCGACAGGAACGGAGGGATTTCGGGCTTGAAGCTGTCCTGGGGCATGGCGGCGTTTAAAAGCTTTCCAAAATGCGGCGCCGACAGTTCAATCTGCTGCCGGCCGCAGCCATTTCACCTTGGGTAGAGTGCCCCTCGGATGGGGAGCGATCAAGTCGAATCACGGGTGTCCGTTATAGCCTCTAAGTAGGTGGCGGGCGGCAAAAATCAAACTCGGTTGCGGCCGTTTTTGCGTTGCGAAGGTGCCAATCTCATGACTTCCGCACCGTTTCCAAGGTCGTCGCCCCGCGGCACTGGACGGAGCATGGCGGGCGAGCGTAAACAAGGCGGCGATCGGCGCACGGTCTTCGTTAACCGATCCCGGGTTCATCCCTAGTGCAAAAGCGAAATATCTGTGACGCCGGTGACGAACGGCGTCGAGGGCAAAGTCTGTTGAGCGAAGATTTTCACCGCATCAAGCGCCTGCCGCCATACGTTTTCGCGGAAGTGAACCGTTTGAAAGCCGCCGCGCGTGCGCGTGGCGCCGACATCGTCGATCTCGGCATGGGCAATCCCGACATGCCGACCCCGCAGCACATCGTCGACAAGCTGATCGAGACGATCAACAAGCCGCGCACGCATCGCTACTCGGCATCGAAAGGCATCCCCGGTCTGCGCAAGGCTCAGGCGGCCTATTACGAGCGCCGCTTCGGCGTGAAGCTCGATCCCGAGACCGAGATCGTCGCGACGCTCGGCTCGAAGGAAGGGTTCGCGAACATCGCGCAGGCGATTGCCGCGCCGGGCGACGTCGTGCTCGTTCCGAACCCGACTTATCCGATCCACGCGTTCGGCTTCATCATCGCCGGCGCTTCAATCCGGCATCTGCCCGCCAATAACGGCGAGGAGTTTCTGCGCGCCATCGACCATGCCGTGAAGCATTCGATCCCGAAGCCGCTGGCGGTCGTCATTTCGTTTCCGTCCAATCCGACTGCGATGGTCGCCGATCTCGAATTCTACAAGGACGCGGTGGCGCTGGCGAAGAAGCACGACATCATCGTTCTGTCCGACATCGCCTATGCGGAACTCTATTATGACGGCGTGCCGCCGCCTTCGATCCTGCAGGTGCCGGGCGCCAAGGACGTGTCGGTCGAGTTCACGTCGCTGTCGAAGACCTACAACATGCCGGGCTGGCGCATGGGCTTCGCGGTTGGCAACGAGCGGCTGATCGGGGCGCTGGCGCGGGTCAAATCCTATCTCGATTACGGCGCGTTTACGCCGATCCAGGTGGCGGCGGCGGCGGCGCTCAACGGTCCGCAGGACTGCGTCGACGACATCCGCGCGATGTACAAGAGCCGCCGCGATGCGCTGGTCGAAAGCTTCGACCGCGCCGGGTTCCACGTTCCCGCTCCTCCGGCAACGATGTTCGCCTGGGCGCCGGTTCCGGAGAAATACAAACACCTGGGCTCCGTCGAATTCGCCAAACTGCTGATCGAGGAAGCCGACGTCGCAGTTTCGCCGGGCGTCGGGTTCGGCGAATATGGCGAAGGCTTCATTCGCATCGCGCTGGTCGAAAACGAACAGCGTATCCGCCAGGCGGCACGATCGATCAAAAAGCTGTTCTCTGAAACGTCTCAGGCCGATCAGCGCGCCGCTCCCTCTCAGAAATCCGCATCACGATAGTTAGTGAAAATGGAACCCCTTAAACTCGGTATAGCCGGAGTTGGCACGGTCGGTGGCGGCCTGCTGGAACTTCTCACGACCAACGGCGCGCACTTCGCGAACATCGTCGGACGTGAAATCCGCGTCACCGGCATTTCGGCGCGGAGCCGCGACAAGGTTCGCAACATTGCGATCGACGGCTATCAGTGGTTCGACGATCCGGTGGCTCTCGCCAAGGACCCGTCGAACGATGTCTTCATCGAATTGATCGGAGGCGAGGACGGCGTCGCGAAGGCGGCGGTCGAGGCGGCGCTGCAAGCGAAAAAGCATGTGGTGACGGCCAACAAGGCGCTGCTCGCCAAGCATGGCATCGTGCTCGCCAAGCTCGCCGAAAAGAATGGCGTCTCCTTGAATTTCGAGGCGGCGGTCGCGGGCGGCATCCCGATCATCAAGACGCTGCGCGAAGCGCTGGGCGCGAACCGCGTGCGGCGCGTCTACGGTATTCTGAACGGCACCTGCAATTACATCCTGACGCAGATGCAGAACGACAAGCGCCCGTTCGCAGACGTTTTAAAGGAAGCGCAGGCGCTCGGATATGCCGAGGCCGATCCGACGTTCGACATTGGCGGTTTCGATACGGCGCATAAGCTCGCGCTGCTGACCAGCCTCGCCTTCGGTACGAAGGTCGCTTTCGACCAAATCCATGTCGAAGGCATTCAGACGATCACGGAAGCCGACATCGAGGCAGCCGACAGTCTCGGTTATCGCATCAAGCTGCTCGGCGTGGCGTCTGAATCTGAAACGGGCATCGAAGCACGCGTGTCTCCGGCGCTGGTCTTCAAGGATTCAGCCATCGCGGAAGTCTCGGGCGTCACCAACGCCGTCGCCATCGAGGGCGACTTCTCGGGCAGCGTCCTGCTGGTCGGGGCAGGCGCGGGCGCGAAGCCGACGGCTTCCGCGGTTGCCGGTGACATTCTCGATGTCGCGCGTGGCTTGATCGTGCCTCCGTTCGTTACGCCGGTCGCGAAGCTCAAGACGCACAAGCGCGCCAAGCTCGATCAGCATTACGGCTCCTATTATGTCCGCCTGGCTCTCTACGATAAGCCCGGCGCGATGGCCGCCGTCGCCAAGAGCATGAGCGATCAGGCGATCTCGCTCGAGAGCATCGTGCAGCATCGGCCGCAGACGCTTCACGCGCCGCGCACTGCTCCGCAGCGATCGAAGGACAAGGCACAGCCGGTTATCATCATTACGCATGAGACGACCGAAGAGGCGATGCGCAAGGCTTTGGCGGCGATCGAGAAGGACGGCAACGTCACCGAAGCTCCGCAGATGATCCGCATTGAAGAGCTGTAGAATTCGAACATTTGGCCAAGCATGGTCCGGAAGGATGAGAATATGAGCAAGACGGAGCAATCGAACGGGCACGGTCCGGGGTTGGAGCGCATCCTCGTTCTGGAACTCGCGCGCGTGACTGAGGCGGCTGCTATCGCAGCGGCGCAGCTCCGCGGACGCGGCAACGAGAAGGCTGCCGACAAGGCCGCCGTCGATGCGATGCGCCGGGAGCTTGGCCGCGTCGAAATCCAGGGCACCGTCGTCATCGGCGAAGGCGAGATGGACGAAGCTCCGATGCTGTACATCGGCGAGAAGGTCGGCACCGGCGAGGGTCCGGAAGTCGACATCGCCGTCGATCCGCTCGAAGGCACGACGATCTGCGCCAAGGCCATGCCGAACGCGCTGGCCGTGCTGGCTATCGCCGAGAAGGGCGGCTTGCTGCACGCGCCGGACATGTACATGAACAAGATCGCGGTCGGACCCGGCTATCCCGACGACATCGTCGATCTCGATGCGACGCCTGCGGACAATCTCAATGCGCTCGCCAAGGCGAAAGGCGTGCCGATCAACGAAATCATGGCCTGCATTCTCGATCGCCCGCGCCATGCAGAGCTGATCCGGGCGGTGCGTGAAGCGGGTGCCGGCGTGCAACTCATTCCCGACGGCGATATCGCGGGCGTCATCTGGACGACGGACCCCAAGGAAACCGGCATCGACATCTACATGGGTTCCGGCGGCGCGCCCGAGGGTGTGCTCGCGGCGGCGGCGTTGCGCTGCATCGGCGGACAGATTCAGGGCCGTCTGATCCCAATGAAGGACGAAGAGCGCATTCGCGCCGAGAAGATGGGCATCAGCGACATCAACCGGAAGTTCCGGCTGCAGGACATGGCGTCTGCCGACGTCGTGTTCTCGGCGACGGGCGTCACCGACGGCTCGCTGCTCAAAGGCGTGCGCATTCGCGGCGATTTCGCCGAGACCGAGACTGTCGTCATGCGCTCAAAGACAGGCACGGTCAGGCGGATCAAGTCGACGCTGCGCAACGTCGGCGCCCGCTTCATCTAGCCTGTAAGCTGCCGTTTTCTCTGAGTTTGTGCTGTGGGCGATTGTCGCCCGCGGCAGCGCTCGCATGCGAATCGACATACAACTTGGCGACGGGAAGCAGAGGGGGCTCCGGTGCGCTCAACAAGTCTGGCGAAGGCGGCAATAGAGAGCCAGGACGACGGCGGCGCGTTTCTCGGCGTGCGCTCGAGTGCGCGCGGCTTCCAATGGCGTGAGCGGCTGCGGCCCGAACTGAAGTCGCTCGCGACGGCGATCGGCCAGCATCACGGCTTGCCCGAAATGATCGGCCGCATTCTCGCGGCGCGTAACGTCGGGCTGGACGCCGTGCCGGGCTTTCTCGATCCGACGCTGAAATCGTTGATGCCCGACCCGAGCGTGCTCCGCGACATGGACAAGGCGGCGGCGCGACTCGCGGACGCGATCGAAGCCAAGCAGCGCGTCGCGATCTTCGGCGACTATGACGTCGACGGCGCGTGCTCGTCGGCGTTGCTGCATCGCTTTCATTCGCATCATGACGTGCCGGCGCGCATCTACATTCCGGATCGGCTGTTCGAAGGCTACGGGCCGAACGTCGGCGCCATCGAAACGCTCGTCAACGAAGGCGCGAAGCTGATCGTGACTGTCGATTGCGGCACGACGAGTTTCGAGCCGCTGGCTGCGGCGCGCAAGCTCGGCGCGGACGTCGTCGTCATCGATCACCATCAGGCCGACGAGCGGCTTCCCGATGTCGAGGCGGTCGTCAATCCGAACCGCCAGGACGATATTTCGGGGCAAGGAATGCTGTGCGCCGCGGGCGTCGTGTTCCTCGTTCTCGTCGCGGTGATGCGGGAGTTGAGACGGCGGGGCTTCTACACCAACGTGCGCGAGCCGGATCTGCTTGCGTCGCTCGATCTCGTTGCGCTCGCGACCGTCGCTGACGTCGTTCCGCTTGTCGGTCTCAACCGCGCCTATGTTAAAAAAGGCCTCGCGGTGATGCGAGCCCGCGAGAATGTCGGGTTGACGGCGCTGGCTGACGTTGCGGGTCTGACGACACCGCCGACGCCCTATCACCTCGGTTTCATTCTCGGACCGCGCATCAATGCGGGTGGGCGCATCGGCAATGCGGCCCTCGGCGCGACGCTGCTTTCAACGAGCGACACGGTCGAAGCACAGAAGATCGCAGAGCTTCTCAATCGCCTGAACAAAGAGCGCCGCGACGTCGAAGCGATCATGCTCGAGGAAGCGCTCGCGATCGCCGATCAGCAGGTGGCAGCCGATCCCGCGCGCGCGATGGTCATCGTCGCATCGGAGACATGGCACAAAGGCATCGTCGGGCTCGTCGCCAGCCGCCTGGTCGAACGCTTTCGCAGGCCCGCATGTGTCATCGCCTGGGAAGCAGAAGCCTCGCGTCCGAACGAGGGAACGGGCTCGCTCCGATCCATACCGGGTGTTGATCTCGGCGCAGCTGTGCGTGCGGCCGTTTCGGCCGGGCTGCTCGTCAAGGGTGGCGGCCACGCAATGGCGGCCGGATTGACGGTCGGACGGAACAATCTTGCGGCGCTCGAAGCTCATTTCCAGACGCAGCTCAGGACGGCGACCGTCACGGCGAACGAGGCCGCAGGGCTCGATATCGATGCTGCGCTCGTCGCGTCGGGCGCCACGACCGAGCTGATGGATATGATCGAGCGCGTCAGCCCGTTCGGGCAGGGGAATCCCGATCCGCGCTTCGTGTTCCCGGCACATCGGGTGAAGTTCGCGAAGGTGGTGGGGGATGCGCACGCTCGGGTGCTGATCGAGGGCGGCGACGGCGCGCGTCTCGACGCCATCGCGTTCCGCGCAGCAGGCCAGCCGCTGGGCGATCTGCTGATGTCGGGCGGGGGAATGCCTCTGCACATCGCCGGGCACCTCCGGCGCGATACCTGGGGCGGGCGCGACCGGGTCGAACTTCAGATCGAGGATGCGGCCGACCCTCGCCGGCAGTCCTGATTTAGGGCCTGATTTGCGGCCTGGTTTCGGGCCTGATTTTGGGGTCTCGATCGAACGCCATCCTGTCGCAGGAACGTGCCGATGAGCCGCGCTTGCCAAGGACGCCCGAAGCCGATTATAGGGTTGCCTTTCCAGGCGGTGGCCACGCTCCCTTCGTCTATCGGTTAGGACGTCAGATTTTCAATCTGAAAAGACGGGTTCGACTCCCGTAGGGAGCGCCATTTTCTGATTTTCAGATTGATTTCGTTAGATTTTTTATCAGAATTTCCCAAACCCTCAGAGAGGTTTGGGAATTCGACTGGCGCAACGTGCGTCAGACGGTTCATCGCCGCTTGCGCCAGCTTCTTCTGTTCCGCAGCCTTCGTATAGCGCGCAACCTCTTCGAGCGTTGCGTGCCCTGTGATAGAGGCGATCTCATTGGCAGAGCATCCAGCCTCAGCCAATCGTCGCGCCGCCGCCTTGCGCAATCCATGGGTTACGCAACGCGCTGCAAGCCCTGCCTTACCTATCCGCTCAGCCATAAAGTTGCTGAAACCCTTCGCAGTGAAGGGAGCGCCGAAGGACGTCTGAAGAATGGCTCCAGTGCCTATCTCGCAGACCGACAGGATTTCGCGAAGTTGGGGATGGATCGGAACCAGCAACTTGGCTTTCGTCTTTCTCTGCACAACCCAGATGCCGTCGGAGCTGATCTCTGACCACATCATCTTGGCAACATCGGACGCCCGCTGACCGGTGAACAACAGGAGCCCAAAGGCAGTCCGCTCCCGGGTGCCGACGGCCCACCTCTTTTCGTAGATGGCAATCTCGTCGTCCGTCCAAGTATGAAACTCGCCACCGGCAAACTTTTTGATGCGGACAGTTGGGTCATCCTTGCGCCAGCCATTGTCGATAGCGAAGTGGAGCAAGATCCTAAGCTTCTTTAGGAGATCATTGGCGGCACCCGGAGTTTCCGCACGGCGCGCGACAATCGCCTGGACATGTTGGCGAGTCATTTCGCGAACCAGCCTGTGGCTGACGTTCTCCTCTCGCAAAAACCGCATGATGACATTGCGGTACGAGGTTTGTGTCTGCAGCGCCAACCGGCGGTAGTCAGGGCTGGCGAAGTATTCATGTACGAGGCGGCCGAATGTACCGTCTGCTATAAAGGCTTCCCCGCGAGGGTGGGTCTTCGCGCTGCCATGGTCTCCAAGGGCAGCGTGATAAACAGCCATAAATTCTGCGGAGCCTGGGGCTCCGGGTATCGGCAAGCGTGAACCTTTCCCGAAACGAAAATAATATCGCCTCTTGCCGTGGCGATCGACGAAGCAATCAACGTGCTTGAGCTTGATCTTCGTCACTTGAAATCGGCCCAACTATCCTGCGTTCCTAAATCCACAAACGCCACGTCGGCGTCGCCTTCCTCACGAGGTAACGCCTTGAACGCCAGATCAAGTTCTTCGACGTCCCAAATGCGCCGACTGCCGATAACGCGCGGTCTCGGCATGGCGCGCTCCTCTACAAGCCGCCTGAAGAAGCTCGGGGACAACGACAAATATACGGCGGCCTCACACTCATCCAGTCCACGTCTGACGGGAAGTCGCGCTGCAATCGTTGCCTTTCCTTTACCCATTATTTGCTCCGGGAGAACGGGGAAGCGACCGCTCGATCTCGGACCAAAACGTCGAGCTAAACCCGGCCTGCATCGGCGTCCCTTGGTCAAAGACCGCGTCTAGTTTCGTCTGCGCTGCGTTTTCAATGCTGTCGATCATGAGCATCGTGAATGCGGTCGAACGCGATAGTCGACAAGCGCATAATTTGCTCGACGTGCAATGACCGGAGATGGCTGGGTAATGCGCGTAGTAGGCCGAATTTCACTTTTCCGTGAATGGGCTCGCAAGCTGCCATGCAGCAGCTCCAAATTCTTGGGTTCGCCGCCCGATACCATTCCCGGATTTGGAATTCCCCTATTGATCTGGAGCGGAGGACGCGGTCTCCGATATATAAGTTTGAAGCCCATGCCAGCATTCAAACCTCGGTTTGGATGAGAACCAGGATCCCGACCGCCGTTACTCGGACCGAGATGCCGAGGCTGGAGACGTCGCCAAAGTTAGTGCACCTCCATGGGTACAAACGTCTTACGTTCGTGTACCGCAATGCACCTCCATCTACGCTCTGGTACGGATTGGTGCCTCAGGAGGGACTCGAACCTGCTGCGCCCGTGTACTCTGATGCACGTCCACTTACGCTCCACTACGCATCGGTGCCCAGAAGAGGACTCGAACCTGTTACGCCCACGCACGTCCACGTACGCCAGTGTGCCTTGCATTGCGCGCTTGGTCACATAGCGGCGCTCGAAAAGACCCTCGTTCAAGGGCATTCCTCACGCCAACGAATTCGCAAAATGCGATTGCCCAGTCGGGTTCAAATTCTCTTCTGGAATTAGCCGTTAGCCCACCTTGAGGCATGAATAAATCGAGGCAAGCCTATACCCTCATTCCTATGGAGCTAATTGAGGTTATCGCAAGGTCCGTTCCGGTGGGCGTGGGCCTAAGCAAGTATCGATGCGGCTGCAATCGAACAACGAAGAAGAATAATTTGGATATCCACACGTCGCATAAAAAACTGGGTCATTCGTCCAGCGACATGCGGATAGCGCACTGCTAGTCCGAATTCTACAACGGGCAAACTGGAGATCTTCATTGCGCAAAGCGAAAAATCGGGTATCCCCGAAGAGCTATCTAAACACGCAGGAAGCTGCAGACCTTCTACGATTGTCACCACGCACTCTCGAAGGGATGCGTCAGGATGGTTCCGGTCCACCTTATATTAAAGCCGGAATTGGTCGCCGTTCTCGAGTGATTTACGACGTCGCCGATATCTTGGCCTGGATAGAAAGTCATAGGCTTGCGCCGAAAAGCGCCGAACCTCAACCCGAGACAATACTTGAGGCCGATGAACTGCCCACTTGAGGTCAAAACGACTAGGCGGATGGCTGGTCTGGTGAATACGCCACTACCGACAAGGCTCTGGTGGCCTCGCGGCGCCTCTGGTATTTTCCGATGAATATACCGCTCTCTTCGTGGGACAGCGTGCTTACTTGATGCAGTAAGACGAAATCACGATTAGGTTGGGAGAGACGGAAAGTCCTGCCATTCTTCCGACAGTAGTAAAATGGCGATCCGGTGGGCCGCACCCAACCGCAATCGGCGCCAGAGTGTAATCTTTGCTCGCGGTTGATAAGATCTTGTTGTTCCCACTCTTTACGCGCGACCTCCCGTTCTCGCTCGACGCGCTTTTCTTCAAGTTCCAGATGGTCTCGAATGCGTCCGATTATAGCCAGTAAATCCGTGCCTTCCGCTTTCTCTTTCTCATAGATGGCGCGGCAGCCGTCGCGAAAATCCTCATCGTGAAATGTACCCGACAGTTCTTCTTCAAAAGCTCGTAGCCTTTGCTCTACGTCGGTAATCGTAAGGGTCGGTCCATTCATTCGGTTGAGATACTCCCGCAAATCTTCAACGGGAATCCAACAGCTCATCACGGCTCGCACTATAGTTTCCCTACGCGCATCCCACTTTTTCCAAATCGATTGACCTCTATCGAGCTTCTCGATGATCCGTTCTGCCAATCTGACCACGGAGCGTGGGTCCCGGATGTGTCGCAACGACGGACTTTCCAAATATTCAAACAGCAAGGCTCTTACGATTCCGACACGTTCGTCCTCTGTCACAGCGAGACGCGCCTCCGTGAGCGTTGCGATCAATCCGAGAAAAAATTCGCAATACAAATTATAGTTCTATTGGGTGCTTCAGATTTGAGGCTACGAACGGACTGGGGCCGACGATCCACATATGGGCGATTGCCTCACGAGTGTGAAAAAGGGTCCTTTTTTGTGCAGTCTTGTTGCAGGATGGTTAGCGGCCTCGGTATCTTTGAATCTACAGGGGATATTCGACCAACGAGAGCACCTTCGAACGACGAGCAAAAAGGACCCTTTTTGATACTTTTCCACCGCCTTCGCTCGTGCCGCCGCCGGATCACCGAAAGTAACGTTGGCGTTTCGGATCTGTGGAAATGCTGATCGGCTATGCCCGCGTCTCGACAGACGAACAGAATCTGAATCTCCAGATCGATGCGCTTCGGCTGGTCGGATGCGATCAAATTCTTTGCGATAGGGGATTTTCCGGAGCGCTCAAAAGTCGCCCGGCTCTCGATGATGCTCTGGCGCTTCTGAAGCCCGGCGACACGCTCGTTACTTGGAAGCTTGATCGGTTAGGACGAAGCCTCGCCCATCTGATAAGCCTCGTAACAGATCTCGAGAGGAGGGGAGTGGCATTCAAGTCCGTCTCGGATGCCATTGATACAAGCACCGCAGGCGGAAGACTCCAATTTCACATGTTAGGTGCGCTGGCCGAATTCGAGCGCTCACTCATCAGCGAGCGAACAAAAGCCGGTCTTAGAGCCGCGCGCGCCAGGGGTGCTGTCTTGGGACGTCCAGCCAAGCTCCGTAATATAGATATCGACAAAGCTCTCACGCAAACGCCCCGCCGTCCTTTGTCTGAAACTGCAAACAGACTTGACGTTTCAAGGTCTACCCTACTTCGAGCGATAGCGACCCGACGAAAAATCTCAGCCTAGTCCGCCGGCTTAAACTTCAATGGCGACCACCAAACGCCGCGGCTTCGACGTCCGCTAAGTCCCAAAAGCGGACATCGCCCTGATGTCTGAGAGGCTGGCACCCCAGTCTATGAGTATATCGGCTATTGAAGGAAAAGCAGAACTGGCAAAGCAGTATGGTCCGGGTTTCAACGGCAAAACATACTGAGGGCTAGCTAGGTGAAAGTACGATGCCCGCTCCTGGCCCTGACCGCCGCGAGCTGAATGGCCGCTAACTGATCATTTCGTTGATCGCGGTTCGGTACGGCTTCAGTTCTTGCCTGAACCTAGCCAGCAGCTTCTAAAATTGTTTCTTGGCGCAGTACGCTACCCGTCTCCGGGGCATGCTTCAAAAATGATTCTGGGGCCGCCTCTATAGCGGATCAGTCCCAAAAGCTGACCTGAGCAAAAGCAGCATACCGTCGTGGTCAACGGCTTCAGTGCAGAGAAAGCTGCCGAAGGCGATGCAGATGATGCCGCGCAATGAAGCATCGTCCCATAAGCGGAACTTACCGGCTCGAAAGTCCGTGGAGCATACGGCGTCGCCGACCGTATCCCGTATCGCGGCATCGCGTGATTAACGAAATAGCGGCTCGCACTGAGGCTTCCTGGAGCCATCATTCCGGCACTTTGCTTGCCGTTCGCCTCGCGGCGGTTACCGCTGTTGAGCCGCCGCGGCTGCGCTTGCCTGAATCGACAAGCGAACGCACAAGGGCTTCCATCACTGGAGGGCAGACGCCATTCCCCAGGATCTTTATCCGGTCCCGCCTCGATCCATAAGGTAACGCATAACTCTTGTCGAAGCCCATGGCCCTGACGAGTTCGGGAACCTGAAGCATGCGAAGCATCGGAGTCTTGCCGCGCCAAGTCACGAGGCCGAAGCGATCGAGCGTGGTGAGCGTTCGCAGCGGCCGTTCAAGCGGCTGCCAGCCGCCGCTGCCGTCGGAACCATAATAGACAATCAGGAACGGAAGCCCCTTGCCCATCTCCTTGATGGCGCGCTCGGCCCGGGCCAGCGTGTCCGGCGCGCGACGCTCCGAATAAAGTGGACGGGACTCCCAGGGGCCATCGAGCTGGACGATGTCGGCGGCCGTAGCCTTGTGTCGTTTCCCTCCCGGTATTGCGACTTGGCCTGGAGCGCCTTCGCGGTCACAAACAATGAAGAGCCGGCGCCGCGTCTGCGGCACACCGAAATCCGCGGCATCGAGGATGCGCACCTCGACATTGTAGCCGAGGCCTTTCAGATCGTCGATCAGGGGCGTGTATCCGTGCCAGCTCCGCATCTGCACCACATTTTCCAGCACGATCCATCGCGGCATTAGGGCTTCGGCAAAGTTGACGACGTAGTTGGCCGTGCGCCGGCTCGACTCGTCGCGCGGACGGCTCCCCTTCGCGCATGTATGATTCGTGCATTCGGGAGAGGCAAGAAGCAGATCGATCCTGCCGGCGCCTGCGACGAGCGAAGGGCAGGTACGCTCGTCCATCGTGGCGTTGATTACCTGTGCACCAGGAAAATTCGTCTCGTAGGTTTGTGCGGCGACAGGCCAAGCATCTACCGCGCAGGCGATTTCTGCCCCCGCTTTCCGTGCGCCCCAGCTGCTGCCGCCGCCTCCGCAAAATAGGTCCAGCACCCGCGTCATGATTCCTGCTTACCAAGTGGAGGGTGATCTAGCCAGGCGGCTTCGCTATGCGTGTGTCTGGCAACGGTAAGAGTGACGCGATCGACACAAGTTTGGATGTCGGACTTCACTTGGTGCTCCCAAAGGCGGACGACTTTCCAGCCCATCCGCCGCAGGCGACGATGGTTCCGGTCATCGCGGCGGCGATTGGCCTCTATCTTCGCTTCCCACTTTCCGGAAAGCTTGGTCCGCCAGCTTGGAAACCTCCATCCGTGCCAGAAGTCACCGTCGACGAAGAGGGCAACTTTCTGCTCACGGAAAACGAAATCAGGGCATCCCGGCAGATCGCGCGCATGTCGCTCGCTGTCCAGCCCAAGCTCGGTCAGCATAGCGGCGATGCGCCGTTCTGGACCGGTGTTTGTTCCCCTGATTCGCGCCATCACGGCACTGCGCTTCTCGGGAGACATGATGTCCCCTTTGTGCCGCCGCGACTTGGACGAAGGGATGCCTGCCATCGCCCACTCACTTGATCTCAGGAATTGCGTCAAGCGGAGCCGAGAATGATCCCTTGAGCACTGCATCCCAGCACTCAGACTTCTTCGCCCATTCTGAAACCATCCGGCCCGCCGAGCTCGAATGCAGCAGATCACTTACTTCCCGGGCCCAAGCCTGAATCTGCTCATGGAGCAAGGGAGACAGGCCCTGCTGCTGCCAGATCCTGTCCAGGTCGATCCTGTTGTCGAGCTTCGCGGACATGAGCGAAACCGTGTAGGCGGCCACGTTCGCCTGGAAGGCCGGGAACATCGGCCGGATGAGCTTGTGCGCCGTCTTGAAAATGATCGTCTTGGCGACCATGGCCTTGTAACTCGCCACATCGGGCAATGGCTTGGTCCCTCCGTCGTCCCCCTCGGTCATGCCGGCCATGAAACGTTCGAAGTTTTTTTGGGAGCCTAGACTCACGAGATGGGGCTTCCGCTCCCAAGCCGTAAGGAACTTAGCCAAGTCGGTCTTGGTAATCTTTCGCGACGAGGGAATGTCGGTCTTCAGCTTTTTCAGGCGTGCCGGCGTGTTCCCTTCTCTTGCCAGCATGGTGTTATAGCTGCCGGCCGCACGCTCATAGAACCAGCGGCTGGCGCCGTCGGGGCAATAGGTGGCGAGCGAGAGCTGCTCGACCCTCACGTGGAACGGCTTGTTCGCCGACAAGTCCGAGAGTTTCACGGCGTTTTGGCTGTTCGCATATTTCGAGATGTCGGCGATCAATCCCTCCTCGGCCGCCGGGTCGATGGCACGGAGTACGATGATCTTCGCCGGAACCCGCACATGCCTGAGATCAGTCTCGGGGACCTTTTTCTTCGTGAAGTAGAGCGAGGCCGTTGTCTGCCCGCCGTTCACGATCTGCATACCTTTCAGCCAAGCGATACCGGGAGAGCCGTTGTCGGTGCGCGCCATGTGCATCTCGTCGGCGACGAGAACGATGCCGTTGTTGTAGGCCATAAACCGCTCGGGCGCTTTCCTGAGGGTTTCTGCAATGCCTTTGTTGACCTTGCCGGTCGCACTCAGGAATGAGCGGACGTTAGCCTCCAGCAGGCGTGCCCCGTACTTCTCGTAGATGAAGCGCAAGGCCTCGCCGGGGAGTGCCGTCAAGGCGTAGTCGTAGTCCGCGGACTCTCCCGGCACATAAACGCACGGAAGCGCTGCCCCCGAGACCTCCTCGAAATTGACGACAAGCTCGTCACGGGGCTTGCCTTCCGACCAGTGGCGCCAGAGTCGCTCGATATCCATGACCTCGAGCTTCACTGTCTTGCCCTGGATCTCCCGCGCCTTGAAACTCTTCGCCTTGGCCTGCCTGTCGGTCAGCACATAGATGCGTACCTGATCGAGGGACGGGTAGCATTCTTGGATCGTCAGCGCGAGGCGGTAGGCATCGTTGGACTGGTCCATCGTGCTGGCCAGCCGGCCTTCTGCGCAACGTCCCAGGAAGCGTAGGCACTGCTCGGCCGCCGTCTTGGTCTCGGAATCCGCAACGGAAGTGACCTTCTCCGCGCCTTCGTAGAGGCTCACGAAGAGGTCCAGTTGATCTGCGTCCTCGGACACGGCATATCCGCTCAGGCGCAGCTTGGCATTACCGACAGAAGCCGAATAATGACATACCTCGGGCTCGAAGGTCATGCCGACATCCGACATGTGCTCCATGACGACCTCCGTGAAGACCGTCTCCTCATACGGGAAGTCGCCGGTCGGTCCAGCCAGACGGTCGGCAATCGCCTCTTTCACCTCGGCCCTGGTCTGCAGAAGGAATTCTTCCAGTTCCATCTAAGTCACCCCCAGCAGTTTCAGCGCTCGGACAAGCCCGACATCGGTCAATGCAGCGAGATCAAGGTATATGTCGTACCGGGCTTCGCGTATGGCTGGATGAACGTTGGAACGCGTCAGCCGTGGGAAACCTTCCTGAACGGAAATGACCGTGGTCGATACATGGCGGAACCGCCTCGAATACCGGTCCAGTGCCGTGGGCAGAAGCCCGGCCTGGATGAGGCGCACATCCAGCATATCGATGGCAGCCGTGCGTCCCGAAAGTTGCTCCCGGACTTTGACCGCCAGTTCCGGAAGCGTCACGCCGGCCTTGTCGAGCGCCAAACGCACTGTCGCGAGGAAAAGCGGCTGACGGAGACGCTCGTCGAGCTGGTCAAGGGACGAAATGATCGCGGGAAAGTCGCCCGCGGCCAGTGTCGTCTTCACCTCGATGCTGCCGCTTCCCGGCATGAAATCGTGAAGACCGTCGAGCGGTCCCTGCCAAGCATCGAGTGTGCCTTCCGGTTGCGCGCCCGCTGCCAGAGTGTCGCTGAGCACCACGAGCTCGCCAAACAGGCCCAGCTCCGCTTCCGACGAGAGAACACCCTCCTTGTGACGATCCATGAAGTCCTGCCACGCGCGGATGCGGGACAGGAAGAGCAGGAGCAGGATGTCCCCTGACTGAGCCGTCGTCTGCTGCAAGAGGCGGAGCACGTCTTCCGCCATCATGGCGAAAAGCTCGGTGCTTCCTCCCGCCCGTTTGGCCAGAGCCAGCCAGAACTGGTTGGCTCCGACAGTCCCGCCGGCAACGCAACTTACCTCGAAGCCGTGCCCCTGCGGAAGTTGGCGGTCAGCTGGGCTGACGGCGTCGGTGAAACCGACGAGCAGTGCCTCGTCATTGCTTGGCAGTCGCCGACCCGCGAGGATCACGCATTGCGACCCGGTGCTGACGGTGATCGTCCTCCAGCCTTCACCGTCATGGGAACCATCCAGGGCGCGCCAAGCCGCGCGCAGATCCTGCGCGTCAGTCGATGCCGCCATATTCGAGCTCCCAGAAGACGTTGTTGACTCTGTACTTGACGCGCGTACCGGACCGGCTCGCAGGAAAGCTGGCCGCCAAGGCGATGACAGGCGGCGTGTCCTTCGGCAGTTTCGCGTCAGCACCGGCGAGAGCTGGATCGATGGCGTAGATGAACAGCACTCCTCGCTCCTTCGGCCGCACCCTCCTGATCGCCGGCCCATTGGGGACGTCTGGCTCTTCCTTGGAGGTATTCCTACCGGCATCGGCATGGAAAGCCTTTTGCGTCTCCGCCAGCGCCAGCAGCCATGGCGCCTCGTCGAGGTCTATCGCCTCGTCCCGTGGCGACATGAGGCGCCGGATTGAGTAGCGGTCGGTATGATCACCATGCGCGGAGCGCTGCAGCATCTCGACTGAGACGTCCTTGCCCAGGGAGAGCGTGGCCCCTTCGCCGCCGCCTATGAGCGCTATCGTCCAGTGTGTCAGCTCGCCTTCCGCGACGAGCGATCGGATGAACTCGGCAAGTAACAGACTATTCGCCTTTCTTGCCTCGGGGTGACTGCGGTATGCTTCGAGGAAGTCCAGCACGCACTCGGCCGGAACGCCGCTCCAGACATGGCCGTTCCACACGTGCTCCTTGCCACCCCGCGGACGGCGAGGATTGGTCTCAGGGGTGCCGAGAGCCGAGAACAGCCGACGCGCTGCCTCCAGGTTGCGCTGCAGGATCGCCGGCTCCCGGTGGAAGTTGATCGTCTCCGACAGGCCGCCACTGAATGACAATTCGAGATCCCTCGCTGTCCGCATTTTGATGCTCGATGTGACCATCAACACAGGATGCGACTGGACCTTGAGGCCATATTCGCGGGGCGTCGCTCGGCTTGCCGCCATCAGGTCGAACTCTCGCGGAGTTCCTCCGAGGCGTCGGCAATGTGCTCGAACCATTCCACCAGCTCGCCTGTTGTGTAGAGACGACCGAGATCGAGATAGCCCGGCCGATAGCCGAACCAGCGACCCATCTGCATGAGGGTGTCGTACATCTTCGAGGCGCGCAGGAAATAGCTGACGGTCAGCCCTTCCAGCGTTAGGCCGCGCGCCAGCTTGTCGCCGCCGATCGCGATGACCTTGAGACCGGTCTCCTGGTTCTCGGCGTAGTCGAGCGCATCCTTGGCCGTGCCGTTGATCATGCGGACCTGGATGTCGGCCGCTGCGTCCGCCAGAACGTCCTCGATCTCGCTCCAGGCAGGGCTAGCCGACCGGTCGCATTCGTCGGGCAGTTGCTCGCACATTGTGGTGCTCGTCGGCGCGAAGTCGCGCTCCCACAAGGCACGGAACGCATCCAGCACCATCTCGTGGCCGGCAGTACGCCGCTGGAGACGCTGCCGCACGTGGCGCACCCGCTCGTCGACCTGTGCATGGACCAGTTTCTGGACCGAGGTGAAGCGCGTGACGTGGATGAGCATGGACGAATGCTCTGCCTCCTGGCCGCGAAGGCGTCGCAGGGCGCAGGCGAGAATAAAGGCATCGATTGCCTCGTTGAGCGAGGGCGGCAGCTCGTTCCGCCCCTCGTGCAGAGGCACCCAGCCATTCTTGTGGCCCGGCGGCATCCATCCGTCATGGTCGTCGATTTTGCGTATCAGCGGCAGCCCGGCAGCACGACCCTCTTCCGAACGCGTCCCGAAGACCCTCGCCGGACCCACGTAGTTGGATGGTGCTGCCAAGCTTATGATGAAGGCAGACGGGAAGAGATCGGGCCCCTCTTCGCGCGTGGCAGCCTGTTCGTGGATGAAGATGTTGGCGAACGGCGTGGCCGTATAGCCGACATAAGCCGAGCGCGAGAAGCTGTGAAGGATGCGTCGGATGCGGCGGTTTATGGCCGTCGGCTCATGCTCCTCGTCCGGCCTCCCGTTCTCATCCAGGAGGATCTCCTTCGTATCCACGCTCGCGTGATCGGCCTCATCGTCGATCAGAAGGAGAGGCAGGTTGGTGACGACGGGCAGGCCCGTCTCCTTGTCCCGCGCGTTGGCGACGTGGTTCCTGATCCATCCAAGAAGGCGCTCCAAGACGGTCTTGTTCTTCTTGACGACGAACAGCCATGGCCGCTGCTCGGGAGTGATGCCGAGATTGCGGGCGATCCTCGTGCTGAAATCGCCGTTCTCCGCGCGATTGGTTGCGTAGTTCGGCCGTATCTCGGGGTCGGCATCGATCTCGCTCACGCCCACGGGCACGAGCGCTTCGCCATCGAATGCCGTCGTCTTGTATCCGAGGAATGCCTCATCGAGACGGATCTGCGTCTGCGAGCGCAGGTTATTGTGCAGTCCAGCGAGGATGATGATGATCTTGTATCCGGCGTCGGCCGACTTGCAGATCAGGCCGCTGTAGTGGCTGGTCTTGCCCGATTGCACATGACCGACGACGAGACCCCGGCGGTCCCATGGCCCGTCCCGTTTGGGATCCTCGAGAAGGCTCAGCACTCCGTCAGTCGATGCATCAAGTGCCTCGACAGCCCTGATGGAGAGCTTCCGTTCGAGCCATTCGCGGTAGCGCTGCCAATAGCGCCAATCCGTCTTGCGCGCTGCCGTCAGCCAATCCTTGTGTCCTTCGTTGTTCTTCAGCGTCGCGTCGCGTCCGATCCAGAGACTGAACCGGCGGATGAGTTCGTCGGTGACTGCAACGCGGTCGATGCCGTCCCGCCATTTCGGGTTCATCGCAAGAACAAGCTCGATCTTGTCGTCAATCAGCGCAGGCGTGATTCCTGCCTTGTCTGCTTCATCGAGGAGCAGCTCCTGTACGAACTTTATGATCCGTTGCTCAGTTGTGGACGCCATCCTCGCCTCCTGATGGTGGATCATCGGGCAGCGCAGTGACGAGATCCGGGAAGTTGTTGAAGGGTTCAGTGTGGACGAGCTGCTCGCGGGCGAGCATCGGCGACATGCCCTTGCGATGGACCAGATTGCGGTACATGACCATGAGGACTTCCCGCACCTCGGAGGGAGGCTCGCCGCTGAACCCAGTACGAGGGGTCTCCGTCGACTCGGTGGTATCGAGCCAGATGCGCTGCACAGGCACCGTCTCCTCGATCACGCGCAGCATCGCCTTGATGCGCGGAGCAAGCGACCCGGCATCGTCGAGCACGGCACGGACCGCTGTGTGCTCGTGGTCTATACGGTAGCGCAGGCCGGAGGTGGAACGCTCTGTCCGCCACGCCTGCGCAACAGGACGGGCCCCGGCAAACGCGACTGGCTGCCCCCTGTGCGCGAAGACTTTTCGCGCTCTCCCTCGCGTCTCTTCGGCAAGGCGCGTCAGCAGGCCTCGCAATGAAACCGGCGGGCTTGCTGCCGATTTGCGGATGTCGATCTTCCAGTCCGCGTCGGCGGAATTCGGTATGTCGAGCCGAATCCTTGCCAGCCGGTGGGCCTCCTCCTTGGTCCACGATCTTCCCTGACCGAGACCGAGCCAGCTGCCAGCGAGTAGAAGGCGCCTGTTGCGATAGACGTAGAACCCCTGCTGCGCAGTCCAGCCATGCGGCCCGGCGGTCGATTTCTCCTGTTTCAGTGTCAGATGGTCCTTGTGGGGAAGGACATGGCACTGCACCTCCAGCAGACCAGCCGGGGAGTGGATCCTCTCGATCGGGGATGACCAAGTGGCGGGATGATCGCGAAGGAATGGGTCCCAGGCCGAAACGTCGCGGCCGTTGATCGTCAAGCACAGATCGCCGGCATCTAGGTAGCGATGAAACACCATTGCCAAGTGCCGCTCGACCTCATCGATCACATCGAGGAAGTCCTGCTCCGTGAAGCCGCGAGTGACGATCCTGTCGATCCGTTCCCACAGGACCAGCGTGCCCTTCCCCGCAGCATGCAGGGGTCCGATAAGATGTGCCGATCCGGTCGCCGGCCCCTCCAGGAGATGCCATCCGTGGTCCGGGCTTGACGCAAGCACGTCCAGGTCCCAACGCAGACACGCCATCTGCTCATCGCGAACGCTGGCTACCGTCAACCTCCGGCACTGGGAGAACGACGCGGTCTTGAGGCCCAATCCGAAGCGGCCGAGATCGCCTGCAGACCGCTGGTCGAGTGGGCATCTGTCGCCGAGCCGCATGGCAGCTTCCAGGCCGTCCGCATCCATTCCATCTCCGTCATCCTGAATCGCAACGAGACTTTCCTCGCCGTTCCAGGTGAAGGTGACCGTTACCGATGCCGCGTTGGCGGAGATGCTGTTGTCTATGATGTCGGCAAGCGCGGTCGCCGTGGAATAGCCGAGTCCACGAAGCGCCTCGACCATTGCCGATGCGCGCGGGGGCGCAAGACGGGAACGCTGATGCGCCGAAGGGGAGGGGGTTACAGTCATCGCAGCTGGCTCCGCAGGCGTCTCAAGTGTCCCGGGCTGCTCAGCATCCGGAGAGCCTTGGCCTCAATTTGGCGTATGCGCTCGCGGGTAACGCCATAAACTTTGCCCACCTCTTCCAGTGTCTGCTCATCGCAGCCTATGCCGAAGCGACGGCGGATGATGTCCTGCTGCTTAGGATCGAGGAGGTCCAGATGCTCCTGCACCAGATCCCGAGTTTCCTCGGCAATGAGCACGTCCTCAACTGTTTCCCCTTCCTGGTCGGCGAAGCCTTCTATTATCTGCGCGAGCTCAGGGTCGATCGGCGATGGCTCCTCGGGGACACGCAGGAGCTTCTCAACTTGATGCGCGGGCAGTTCGGTCAGCGTACTTATCCGCTGCACATCGATTTCCAAACCAGTCTCGGCATACGCCTTCTTTTTCGCTTTATCGATCCTGCGCACGTTATCGTGAACATGAACCGGGATCCGGATGGTCCTGTTCATGTCGGCGACCCCACGAGTGATTGCCTGCCTGATCCACCATACGGCATAGGTGGAGAACTTCGTCGATCGTCGGTAATCGAATCGTTGCGCAGCCCGCATCAGGCCGATGTTGCCTTCCTGTATCCTGTCCATCAACGTCAAGCCGCCGTACCGCTTGGCGACCCAAACCACGAGCCTCAAGTTGGCGGTTACCAGCCGGTCGCGTGCCATGTCCGCCTTGTCCAACGCACGCTGCAGGCGCAGTCGCGTGTCTCCGGTCTGATCACAGCAAGACGCGATGTCCCGCAGCTCGACCAGATACTCCTCTGATAAGCGCGCGAAATAGAGCCTCGCAGCCAGCTGTGACCTGTCAGCGGCCGCCCGTAAGCATCCGTCAATTATGCCTTTCAGAGAGGCCGTGACGCCCCCAGGTAGCGTACTGACGATCTCTGCATCCGCTTGCTCATGCTCATCCTCGGCGCCGCTGACATTGGTATCAGCGCCTCCGTCGAGCATTTCTCGCAGCGGTCTTTCTCCCCGAAGTATAGCCTCGGCATCGGCATGAAGTCGCCGGACCACCTCGGCGCTCGCGGTGATTACAGCGAGCACCTCCAGCGTGCTCTCCTCTATCATTTTTCCGAGTATAACAATGTCGTCGTGGCTCAGGCGGTCGACAGGCAAGGACTTGAAATAGAGTGTCAGGACATCGGCGTCGTTGGATTGGTGACTCCAGAAGCGTGAGAGCGCCAGTGAGGCCTCCTCACCGAACCAAACCTCATCCGTCTCGTCGGTGGCGAGGAACCTGTCAGGCGTTTCGCTATCCTCATCAACGATGACGCCCAGATCGGTAAGCACGAAACGAAGGCTCGTGATGGTCTCCACCTGCTCATCCGGATCCTTGTCGTCCGTATCTGCAAGAACAGACCATATCTGATCTTCGCAAATGCGACCGTCCCTTAGCGCCGCCAGCACAACGTTCCGCAGAGCGCGTTGCTGCTCGATAGTGAACTGACCCTGTCGCAAGTCGGAAGCAGGGAGCTCAATCTCGACCTCCTCCCAACTCGCATCCATGTCGATGGGGAGGTGCCGGGATATGACCCCTTGATGGTCAGCCGAACTGTCTGCGCAAGATCTGTCGTCGTTGGGCGCTCTTGGCTCTGCCTCCTCCTGCCACTCATCAAGGTCGTGCGTGACCTCCGACGCACCATGAAAGGCCAGGATGATGGCCGGAGCCGGTGGGATGCGCTCTAAGACCGGCTCTACGTCCGGTACTGCGCCAACGTGGGCGTCGGATGGATCGTCGCGCTCGCCCATGCCCGTGGCGACGTCGTCCAGGACGGGAGCAAAAATCGCGTCGGTTCCGGGTTCCAGGTCGGCTTGATGAAGTGCGACCGGCTCTGGAGGTGCGAACAGGGCAACGACGTTCTCGTGGCCTCGAAGGCGCGCCATTGCAGCCGCATCGTTGCCTTCATCATCCTTGAGGGCGGGATCGGCGCCTTCTTCCAGCAGAAGCCTGCAGACATCCACCCGCCCCTTTGATGCCGCAAGGATCAAGGGAGATCGCCCCTTCTCGTCGACCGCGTTGGCATCGCCGATCGAGTGGACGTGCAGACGAACCGACTCGACCGCTCCACTTAGGATGGCCATTCGGAATGCTGGGCTGAGTGGCTTGCGCTGATCGACTGCGGCGTGTGACGAGCGCATCGTCGGAGCCCGTGAATCGCCGCCGACCTCTAACTGGGGCGCGTGAGCCGTGGGCGAACGACCTTCCTCCTCCTGCTGCGCACCCGTGTGTCGCAACAGGAACCTTAACAGGCCCCCGGTAACTTGCCCCACCCCCATGACGCCCCTGGAATCCTCTCAAGGAACATTATGCGGATTGGTGCTAGATAAAAACAAGCTCGTCAGGGCGGCCGAGCTTCAGCTGTTGATGACTGGCAACAGACCACAACGTAGTGTTGCCAAATTCACGCCTGTACCGGAGTCGCCGAGATCGCTAACGCAAATTCAGAGCGGAGATCGAATCAGGGCGACGTTTTGTGGGGGCATTGCGTTGGTTGAGTCGATCACTCACGGGCTCCCCTGCACAATGGGTGGGCTCTGGGGTGTCCGCTGTCGGATTTCAGCTATCGCGTCGCTTCGATAATCACGGGGCGGATGACGGCGGCCTCCTGACGGCTGCTTTCTCGGCAAAGCGACTATCGATCTGCCGGGCACGTTGCACTTGCTCAGGTCGCCTTTTGGGATTTAGCGGCCTTGGAGCGAACGGGGCTCCTCTAGTGGCATCCAGTATTCACCTAGGCTGGTTCGAGGGGCACTCAGAGGTGAAAGTTTTGATCCCGCTTTTGCGTGATGGGTCGGCCAAGCATCCGATACAACCCACTTCCGACTAAGCTCCATTCGCTCAACGAGGTTTGGGACGACGCGAGAGAACTTATGGATTTCTTAAAAAAGAACGACGGCGGGTTGGGAAACTAATTCTCTGATTTATCGGGAGTATTCGGTTTCCGTAGGGAGCGCCAAGTCTTTTAATGAGTTGGCGCCGAGCCCCCGGGTAGGCCTCACTGCAGGCAAACCTCTCCAAACATCCCTTAACGAGAATGCGCCTGATGTTGGCTGTCGGAAAAGCCGGCCGCTAGCGCCAGCGGGCGTTTACGCTAACGACTCCAGAAACTCATAGACTTCGCGGGCAGGTTCTCCGCCCATCTTGGCGTGAACGATGAGGGGGATGCCGTGCGCGCCTAAGGATTTCCGGGCGTCGGGGCAGGCCGTCAATGCTGTTTTGACGACGTCCAGCATCCCGAGCATCGCCGCAGCGAAAATGTCGAGGCGCGCTCCGCGCTCGATCAGCAGCAATGCAATTTCCCGGCGCCCTGTGTGTACCGCCGCTCCAAGACCAGACTCGAAGTCGCCGCCGCCCCAATCCCAGCTGGTGTTGACGAGTTTTGGTTCGATCTCGAGCAATTCGCGCACGCGGTCGATATCGCTATGAGCTTTGCGAACAAACTCGCTGACAAGTTCTGGCGCGAGTGGCGGAGATTTTTCCATTTTTGCTTCTTTGGTTCTGAACTTCCGAGGCGTGAAATCAATCGGCGAACTAATTGCTCGCTCATAGAGAATGGTGCGGGCGGACGTGATGAAATCGCATAGTTGTTTCCGATATAAATATACAATTTCGATTTTGAGAGAAGATCGTGCGTTTGGACATGTTGTCCCTGAGCTTCTCCATCTGCCGCAGGTCTTTCGAGATGGGCTGCCCCGGACGCCGATGGTGGCAAAAGCGGTACGCTCGCCGGGTTCATTACGGGAGCCCCGCCTTGCAAGGCACCGATTCTATTGTCGGGGTTTGCGCGCTCAACTAGTTTCCGGACCGATATGGATCATTTTTGGAGGGGCAAATGCGGTCTCTGAAATTAGGCTTCGCAACGATTGCGGTGGTCTTCGCGCTCTCGGCGACGGCTCAGGCGGATTGCGTCAAGATCGGAGCGGTCGGCCAGGCTGTGACCCACGATATCGCCGTGCTGTTCTCGACGCATGGTCTTGCAAACGTCATCTATGGGCAGGGCCGCGTGGGCAAGGGGCCGGTTCATACGAAATGCGACGACGCCTCGGCCATGACAACGTGCCATTCCTCGCAGATGGCGTGCAAAGTGACGACGCCTAAACCCTGCATCGGCGCTTGGCTCTGCTTATAAGCAAGCTCGCCCGCGTAACATTGGTGAAATCAAAAAAATGCGGCGGCCGTAACAGCCGCCGCAAACGTAGTCGATCTATCGCTCTTCGCTCAGATGCGGACTTCGGCGTGCTTGCGCAGACGCAGTGAGAAGCCGACGAGCAGGAAGCCGTAGATCAGCGCAAAGATACCGATGGTGAAGGCGAGGCCGAGTGCGCCGGCGCCTGGGAACATCAGGATCAGAACACCGAACAGCACCGAGACGAGACCGCTGGCGATCAACATCCATTCGCCGTCGATTTCCTTGCGCAATCGGATCGCGCCGACGATTTCGAACACGCCCGCGGCGATCGCCCATCCGGCGATGAAGTAAAGCAGCACCAGTCCTGTGATGCCAGGCCAGGCCAACGTCACGGCGCCGGCAAGAATGCCAAGCACGCCGACGAGTGCCAGCCACCAGCGTGGCGTGGGCGTATCGCCCATGATCGCGGCGCCGATCGCGAAGCCTCCGTCGAACAGAGCGAACACACCGTAGAGAATGACGAGCGTCAAAAGCGACAGTCCGGGCCACATGATCGTCAGCAGCCCGAAGATGATGGCGCAGATGCCGCGCAACAGAATGAGCCACCAGTTGCGAGCCAGGCCATCAAGCATGGGACGCATAAGAACGGTGCCGGGAGGATATGTGCGTGTTGCCATGTCAACCTCTCTAAAGCTGGAGCTTGGAAAGGATCAAACCGTGTATTCAGTTTCACGACTGGCCGCGATGCCGTCAATCGCGGAGATCATCAGGCTGCGGCTGAAACGGACGTTGGTAAATAAAAACGGAAATACGACATCGAAATCCAACGAGATATAGCATTGTTTTCGAGAGTCTGGGAGACCGCGCGGGCGGATACCCGATCATTATTCATTGCTCAGACGCTTGTTTCGCTTTGCGGAGCGCTGCTTTTCTTGTTTCTCAGCGTGTTTCGCTTTCTTTTTCGAAGCCGGTGTTTCGGCTTTCGATTTCTTTGCCGTCTTTTTCTTGTGACTTTTGGCGCGAGGTTCGTCCTGCGTGTCGTCGCTTCTGGACGCCGTTGATTTTGCGGTCGGCGTGTCCGCGCGTTTGTCCGCATCGCGAGGAGGCGGCATCTCTTCGGCGGAGGCTTCCTCGATGAATTTCGGTTGCCGTTGTTTCAGCGCAGCAAAGGTTTGCTCGTTGAGCGTGAGCTTTTCGGCTTTGTGAGGAGTGCCGCGCTCCTTATCGGCTTTATCGGCTTTTTTCTCTTCGCGCGCTTTCGGTGCAGCGTCGTCGGCTTTCGCGATCTCGGTCCGCTTCTGTTTCGGCTCTTCGGTTTTCTGTTTGGCGGGCGGCTGCTTGCCGCCATTCTTCGCGGCAAGGATTTCCTGACGCGTCCGCTCCACTTCTGCTTTGGAAACTTCGCCGTCGGCGATCAGCGCATTGAGGCAGGACTTCGAAAGCTTCGGGCCAGCGCGCCGCATGCAGATGCGCAGCTCTTTCGATCCGACCTGGAATTGGCTGCAGTAGGCGTAGTAGTCGCTTGCGCAGCTCATCTGGGTCATAAACCCGATGGCTGAGGCGTTGGAGACGGACAGCATCAGGGCTGCCGCTGCTAAAGCAAGTGTTCTGGTCATGGCTCAGAGCTATCTGTACTGCGCAATACCTCACATAGTTCCAGATATGCCCCTTGAGGCCGTGTCATATGCGCGTAAGCGGTTCAGGTCCACTTAATACGGCCCTGAGGCCCGCGCGAGATGGCGAAACAGGCCGAACTCAAGGCAGCGCCGAGCGCTGGTAATACCAGATTGCGGCCAGCACGATGAGCGAGCCGATGACCGCGGCAATCACGTCGCGCAAAGAAATCGAGTACTTATCGAGATCCGGAAAAACGCCGAGAACACGGAACAGAAAGCCGCCGATCAAAGCGCCGGCCAATCCGAGCGCGAGATTCTTC